>Ga0209299_1000098_pt1 | contig 43868 bp, 54 predicted proteins | sample S_140806_MF_Meta_FD_187326 | JGI IMG/M metagenome (GOLD analysis project Ga0209299, IMG submission 187326) | Freshwater microbial communities from Lake Simoncouche, Canada to study carbon cycling - S_140806_MF_MetaG (SPAdes) (version 2) | ecosystem: Environmental > Aquatic > Freshwater > Lake ...
TGATTCCGACAGCCACATCATGAAGAGTGACGGGAACCTGCTGCAGGGTTACAACTGCCAGGCGGCAGTCGATGGCGATCACCAGGTGATCGTGGCGATGGGCGTCAGCAACCAGCCTCCCGACGTCAAGCATCTCGAACCCATGCTGGAGCGCACGATCGCCAACACCGGTGCCTGTCCAGAGACGTTCATTGCTGTAGCCGCAGGCTTCTGCGTAGGCGAAGCCTTCTCGAAGAGAAGCAGTTGCGGGCTACTGGAGTGAGGACAACGTCTCTGCATGCGAAAAGCGCGGCACAGGCCCTCACATCTCGACCGGCAGGCAGAAGCACGGCAAGCCGCCGCCAGCCATCTGTGGCCCCATCCCCAAAGGACTGGATGCCATAGCCGAAGGCTTCTGCGTAGGCGAAGCCTTCTCGAAGAGAAGCAGTAGGCAAGATGGCCCGCAAGCTACGCAAGAAGGAAGGAAGGGAGATCTACGCCAAGCGCAAGACGATCGTGGAGCCGGTGTTTGGTCAAACCAAAGAAGCGCGAGGGCTGCGGCGGTTTCTATTGCGTGGGCTGACCAAAGTGAATGGAGAATGGCTGCTCTGGGGCATGACGCACAACCTCAACAAGCTATGGCGCTACCTGAAGCAGCAGAGGTGCCAGGAAGCGATGGCAACGGGATAGGGGGCGAGGCCTCCGAGCCTGGGCGGCAAGTTATCCGTAACTGATCGCCTTGTGCTTGGATGATTCGTACCCAAAAATCTGCGCATGACGGTCCCCAACAGAAATCGAGGACCGTTCCGCTGCCAAAGAGGTTTTATCCGGAATCAGGCCCAGACAATGGTTGATGGATTTTGACTGAACTGACTCGACCAGATCTACTGCGCTGCAATTGATTTTGAGCACCAGATGCACCGGAGCCGCTGTCAGATTGAGATCGAACTGACACTGTTTTGGGCTTGGCCCAACGGCATGGGCGGACTTTCCGTCCAAAGCGGTCTATGCGCAACAGCCCCCTAGGCCATTGGCATTGCTCAGCTCCGCCAAGGCCTCGGTAACCCGGCCTGGAGCCGACCGGCAGTGCGGCGAAGGTGGCGAGGTTGAGGCCGATGCGATCTTCCGCCGGGTTGAAGTCCACCAGGCTGTCCAGGCCCAACTGAGAGGAACGGAAGGCCGTCCCGGAGCGGACGGGGCGGCAGCCTTGAGAGTGAGGTGGGCCAGTTGGCCGTCCTTGGGGCCAGGGTGGCCTGGATCAGGTTTTCGGCTTGAATACCCCGAGCCTCTCCCACCGATGGCCCGCCGTCGTCCTGCAGCACCGGCCGCCAACGCCACGGCGACAGGCGCCCCAAACGATGCGGCCCAGGCCCTTGATCCGGGCGACAACCCCGACGCGTTGCAGCGCAAGATCAGCGACCTGGTGGCCCGCCGCCAGTACAGCCAGGCCCTGCGGGTTCGGGAGCAGGCCCTGCGCCGCCATCCCGACTGGTCGCTTAGCCCGGGGGAAGCCCAGCTGTGGTGCCTGGAGGGCCGCCTGGCGATGGAGCAACGGCAGCCGAAGCGAGCCGAAGCGGCCCTCAATCGCGCCGTCGCCCTGGCCCCCGGCGGTGAGGCGCTCGTGTGGCTGGCCCGGCTGCGGCTGGAGGCGGAGCAGCCGGAGCGGGCGCTGGCGCTGCTGGAGGAGGCGTTCGTCGCCGGCCAGCTCGCACCGGAGTTCACCGGGGCCTACCTCAAGCTGCTGCTGCTTCAGGGGCAGGAGGCGCAGGTCCGCACCTTGATCCGGGAGCAACCGCGGCGCTTCCAGAGCCAGCAGATCCACTGGGCCGCCGGCGTGCTCAGCCTGCTGGAGGGCAATCCCACCCATGCGCGGCGCCAGTTCGAGCGGATGGCCGCGCCCGCCAGCCCCGGCGACAACGGCGCCGTCTGGCGGGCCTGGGCGCAGCTGGAGGCGGGAGACGCCAAGGCCGCCGCCGCGGCGCTGCAGGACACCGACCATCCGGCCTGCACCGCCCTCGCCCTCGATCTGGCGGCCCGCAGCGACCAGCACCCCGCCGCCCTGCTCACGGGCCGGCGCCACCATCCGCCCCCTCCGGAGCTGGCGCTGGCCCTGGAGCTGCTCCATCAGCTGCGCCGCAACAAGCTGCTGCCGGCCGCCGAGCTGTTGTTGTCCCGGGAGCGGAAGCTGCTGGCGGTGCTGCCGGAGCTGGCAGCCCTGCGGCGGCCGTTGCTGCTGCTGGCGGGGCAGCAGGCGCTGGAGCGGGGGTCGCTGCCGGAGGCGATCCGCTGCTGGCGGCCGATCGTGGATCGTCCCAGCTTCGATCCCGACCTCGCCCTGCGTCTCTACCCCCTGCTGATCGAGAGCGACGACGACGACCTGCGGGAGGCGGAACGGCTGGCCGGAACGCTGCTGAGCTGGGTGCGGCGTACCGCGAACGACGCACCGGCCGACTGGGCCGAACCGCGGCTTGCCACCACCCTGGCGCGGCTGCACTGCTGGCAGGCGGATGCGCAGATGCGGCTGGGGAAGCGTCAGCAGGCCCGCCGCAGCGTGGAGCAGGCCCACCAGCTGGCGCCGGAGCTGGCGGAGGTGACCGGCCGACGGGGGATGTTGGCGGAGCTGAACGGGGCCACAAGCACGGCGATCCCCCTGCTCTGGCAGGCCCTGGAGGGAGGCTGCCGAAGCCTGCCGGTGTACGAAGTGCTGGAGGAAACCCTGGCCAGCGAAGGGCTTGAGGAGGAGCGGCGCCGGCTGCAGCGGCAGTACGGGGCGAGCTTCGGGGCCATCGCCCCGCCCGAAGCGGAACCGGACGATGGCCACCCGGCCTGGCTGGAGGCGCTCAGCCAACCGATCGCCCTTGGCCTGGCGAGCGCCCTCAGCCTGGAGCCCGCCAACGGCGGCGGCGGCGTTGCGGCCCTGCGGATCTTCGTCGACCACGTCGACCTCCGGCCGGGCCCTGGCCAAGCCGGCAACGCCACCACCAACCACCGCAAGCTGACCCTGCAGGTGGCGGCGGCCAGCGAGCGGTGGGATGCCCTGCTGGCGGGCCTGCCGCCGCTGGAGCAGGTGGAGGCGCGGGCTGCGATCGTGGCGGCGATCCTGCGCTTCTGCCGGCGCAGCGGCAAGGCGCTGGCGGGCGAGATCACCCTTCGCCTCCTGCAGCTGGAGGGGCAGGCCGCCGCCAGCGACAGCGCGGTGACGGATCGGGCCCTGCGGGTCCTGCTGTGGCTGCACGGCCTGGGGCTCAAGCGCGGCGAATCGCCGGAGGGGGAGGCCCGCCGGCTGCTGCGGAGCTGCCCGCGGCCGGAGCGGTTGCTGCCGCTGGCCCTGCTGGAGCTGCGGCTGCTGGCCCCCACCCGCCCCTGGCAGGCACTGGTGCAGGAGCTGCAGCGGCGGGATCCCCAGAATCCCCTGCTCACCCTCGCCCTGGCGACGATGGAGCGGAACATCTCGGTGGCTTACAACCGCCTGAGTGGGCAGGCGTTCGAGCAGGCGCGCCGCCAGCAGGACCGGGAAGCCCTGGCCGCCTGTCGCCGCGAGGAGGCGTGGCTGGCGGAGAGCCTGGCGCGGCAGCAGGCCCGCCGCGGCGGCGAGAGCCAGGAGGATGACCCCGAGTGGCAGGAGGTTTTCGCCAAGCTGGATCTGAAGGCGATCTTCCGGCGGATGGCGAAGGAGAGCGGCGCGGGCACGTTGAGCGACGCCGACCTGGAGAAGATGCTGCCGGATTTCGCGGCGGAAGCCCGCCAGGCCTTCGCCCGGATGAACCCGGAAGACTTCAACTTCAGCGGTTTCGACTGGGAGGCGGAGGAGCCGCCACCGCGAGCGGCCCGCCGCCGCCGCACCTTCATGGACCTCTGAGCGATGGCCGATCCCTACGCGCTGCTCGACCTCCCGCCGGACGCCGACGCCGCGGCGCTCAAGGCCGCCTATCACCGCCAGCTGCGACGGTTTCCGGCCCACAGCCATCCGGAGGAGTTCCAGCGAATCCGGGCCGCCTACGACAGCCTGCGGGCGGCAGGCGCCAATCGCGGCGATCCGCTCCAGCCCGGCCCGCTACGCGCCGAGCTGGATGGCGAGGTGCTGGCAGCGCTGGAGGCACGGCTACGCCGCACCTGCCGGATCGACCTGGCCACCTTGCTGCGCCTCACCCTCTGACCTCACCTCATCTTTGCCGCCGATGACCTCCCCCCGCGAACGGGCCCAGCTCCAGGCCGCCCTGCGCCAGCAGCAGGAGGCCCTGGTGCGGGATCTGCTGCCGGTGCTCGATGCGCTCGACCGGGCTGAGAGCCACTGGAAGCAGGTGGTGGAAGGCCAAGCCGGCACGGTGGGGAAGCCGCCGCGACGCGCCTGGTGGAAGCTGTGGCTCCGGTGGGGCCGCCGCCAGGCCCGGCCCACTCCGGCGGAGGGCAGCGGGGCGTTGGCCCGCAGCGCGGGCGAGGGGATCGGCCTGATCCGGGCCCAGCTGCTGGAGGTGTTGCAGGCCCATGGGCTGGAGCCGTTCGAGAGTGTGGGGCAGCCGTTTGATCCGGAGCGGATGCAGGCCCTGGGTCAGCGGCCGGCCGTGGCCAGCACCCCCGCGGGGTGGGTGCTGGAGGAGGCGGTGCGGGGCTATGAGTGGCAGCAAAAGCTCCTGCGCGAAGCCCAGGTTCTGGTGGCCGGCCCCTGAGGCCAGCGGCGCCGCCCCTCCCCCTCCATCCCCCCTGTCCCCTTTCTTCCCCCGCTCGCCATGGCCCCTATTGTCGGCATTGATCTGGGCACCACCAATTCGCTCGTGGCGGCCCTGGAGAACGGCCAGCCGTGGGTGATCCCCGATGAGAGCGGCGAGCTGCTACTGCCTTCGGTGGTGGGGATCGGCGCCGGTGGGGAGTTGCTGGTGGGAGCGGCGGCCCGCCGCCAGTACGCGGCGGCGCCGGAGCGCACGGTGCGCTCGATCAAGCGGCAGATGGGCAGCGACGGCACGGTGGGGCTGGGGGAGCGGCAGCACCGGCCCCAGGAGATCTCGGCGTTGATCCTGCGGGCGTTGAAGCAGCGGGCGGAGGCGGCCCTGGGGGAGGCGGTGACGCAGGCGGTGATCACGGTGCCGGCCTACTTCACCGATGCGCAGCGCCAGGCCACGAAGGAGGCAGGCGAGATCGCGGGGTTGGAGGTGCTGCAGATCCTGAACGAACCCACCGCGGCGGCGCTGGTGTTCGACCGACCTGACGACGACAGCCAGCGGCTGCTGGTGTACGACCTGGGGGGCGGCACGTTTGATGTGTCGATCGTGGAGATCACGGGCCCGGTGACGGAGGTGCTGGCCAGTCACGGCGACAACCGCCTGGGGGGAGATGACTTCGACCGGCGGCTGCAGCGGCTGCTGGCGGAACGGTTTGAGCAGGAGCACGGGCTGCCGCTGCCGGCGGAGGAGGCGGTGGAGGCGCGGCTGCTGCAGGCGGCGGAGCGGGCGAAGATCCAGCTGAGCAAACAGAGCCGGGTGAAGGTGCGGGAGGCGTACCTGCTCAGCCAAGGCGACACACCGCTGCACCTCGACACCGAACTGCAACGGGAGGATTTCGAAGCGCTGATCCAACCGCTGCTGCGCGACACCCTGACGGCGATCGACCGGGCCCTGGCCGATGCGGGCCTGCAGGCCGGGGAGCTCGATCGGGTGATCCTGGTGGGCGGCTCCACCCGCATCCCGCTGGTGCAGGCGCTGGTGGAGGAGCACCTGCCGGAGGTGGCGGTGAACAGCTTCGAGCCGGATCGCTGCGTGGCGCTGGGGGCGGCGTTGCAGGCGGCGGTGTTGAACGGCGAGGCGGTGGAGACGTTCCTGGTGGACGTGACGCCCCATTCCCTGGGCGTGGCGACGGCGATGGAAACGGAGATGGGCCTGATTCCGAACGTGTTCAGCGCCATCATTCCGCGCAACACCGTGATCCCCGTAAGCCGCACGAAGCTGTATTGCACCTCGGTGGACAACCAGAAGCACGTGCAGATCGAAGTCTCGCAGGGCGAGAACATCAACGCCACAGAGAATGTGCCGCTGGGGTCGTTCATGGTGGAGAGCCTGCCGCGCAAAGCGGCGGGTGAGGTCACGCTGGAGGTGCAGTTCAGCTTTGACCTCAATGGCATCCTCACCGTCACCGCCAGCGAAACCAGCACCGGCAAACAGGAGCAGCTGGTGGTGAACGACGCCAGCACGCATCGCATGCCGAGCCACGAGCTGGAGCGCAGCCGGGAGGTGGTGGACAGCCTGTTCGCCAGCCTGGAGAACCTGGCCGCCACAGCGCTGGAGGACGACGAAGAAGGTTACGAGGAAGCAGAGGGCGAAGAAGAGGACGAAGAAGAGGAGGAGGGGGAAGGCGCGGTGTAGGCGTGGTGGGCGAAGAGAATCGGGATGGCGGTGCTCACGATGGCCGGCGTAGCAGCCAACGGCCAGCAAGCCAACAGCCAGGGCAAAACCAAGAGCCCGTAGCCGCAAGGCTTCCGCGAAGCGGTAGGGCCAAGGGACCAATGCCAAATGGATTGTCCAATAAAGATTGTTCCGTGGAAGACATACTCACTTTTTTTAAATTTAGTCACAAGCATTTAATCAAATCCACTTGCCTCAGATGGGCTTGTGACCGGATCATGCTTGTAGCAAGTCTTAGCACTCGTCTCTGGGATGCTCCGCGAGGACGGCTAAACGTAACCGTTCATCGAAGGGGTGAGCAGCCTTCCCAGCCTCTCCATCATCTTTGCAGCGGTGGCCAACATGGAGGATTGTGCTTGGCTCTGTAGGTCAATCCCTGTGATGACCACCCCTGGACATTGAGAGAGTGAACGATGAATTGTTAAGGAGTCATGAGAGGCAAAGAACTCATCGGCTTCTTCTGGGGTGCAACGGATCAGGCTTGCCTCTTGAGCCAATGGATGAAAACGTCGCAGAACCTCCGGCGTCGGCTTAGAGCCTGGCTCTAGGCCCCAGGATTTTGGTTGCCAGGCCACGTCAAGGGCGATGGCAACTCCATGTGGAATCGCACGCTCAAGAACCATCGTCAGCGTTGTGCTCTCTGTTGCCCCAACGAGGGAGTCGCTGGTGATCAGCAGCCAAGATGATGTTGAGACATCTGGCATCAAGGCTTCAACTAGGCCCGCTGGTGTTTGATGAGAAGCACAGGCTTCGTTAAAGACAGCCGAAAAATCAATAACAGCTTGGATCGGTGGATCGCTCATTGCAGTGGCCAAAATCTTGGAGGTGAGTCGGGCATTGGTCAACTCAAGCATTCGTTGATCGGTTTCAACGCGGAGCTCAGACGACATGCTTTGAAGAGTCTGCTGGAGAACCTCGATCTGTTGAGATAAATCCTTAATCTGTGCCTCTTTCTTGTCAAGGATGGCTTACCACCTGAGATGCTCATCCACTTGAGAAAGGACATGTCCAGAACTGAATCGGCAAGTATTAAATCGATTGAGTGGTTAGCCGCAAAACTGATTCAAGAACCGATTCAGTAATGGACTGACTTCTAGTTGGTCGCGTCGTGCACTGCGTCTTTCAGGTCTTCCACGGCATGTTCTCCGCTGGCCTGGGCTTGCTTGGCCTTGCCGGCCAGCTGATCCTTCTTGTCACCGGTGATGTTGCCAGTGGTCTCCTGAGCCTTGCCTTCGATATTCTTGGCGGTGGCTATCATGTCATCTACCAAACCCATGATTGACTCCTTTGTGGGTGTGCACATCCAAGCGATAAGGATGTGTCCCTTAAGTCTGCTCAGGAACATGATCGTTGATCCGCCGATGATCTTGAGCCTTCCTTAAATTTTCTGCATCTAATTTACATCATTTTAGATCGTTGGTGGCCATTCTCTGATCCGTGCGAACTGATGCGCATCGTCAGCTTTGCTGGCAGAGGGGGCTCTCGCTGTCCTGGCGCTGGCTAGGGGCGGTTCAGGAGCTTGGACCTGAATGCGGCAGGAACATCCAGATGACGGCCATACCCATCACTGCCGTGGCGATCCAGGCCAGAACGCGGATCCACCCCCTCTCGACATAGCACCCCATCACCGATCGCTTCGAGGAGAGCAGGATGATCACCACCATTAGCGGTACGGCCACAATCCCGTTGATCACGGAACTCCAGAACAGTGCCTTGATCGGATTGATCGGCGAAAACTGAAGCACCAGCGCTGCCAGCACACTGACGGTAATCACGCCGTAAAAACCCACAGCATCGGTGGCTTTTCTCTCCAGTCCCCAGCGCCAGCCCATCGCCTCAGAAAGGGCATAAGCACCGGAGCCCGCCAATACCGGCACACCGATCAAGCCGGTACCCAGAATCCCCAGGGCAAAGAGCAGGAAGGCGAAGTCCCCCGCCAACGGACGCAGGGCTTCAGCGGCTTCTGCAGCAGTTTTGATGTCCCGAACACCCGCAACGTGAAGGGTGAGCGCGGTGCTGAGGATGATGAAGTAAGCGGTGAGATTGGAAAAGAGCATTCCACTCCAACTGTCCCAGGCCACCCGACGAAACTCCCTTTTCCCGAGGGATGGCTTCAGGGAAACAAGCGGTGCATCCTGTTGACGCTGTTGATCCTCCACCTCCTGGGAGGCCTGCCAAAAGAAGAGGTAGGGGCTGATGGTGGTGCCAAAGACCGCGACCACTACGGCAGCAGCGTTGGAATCAAGGCGTAAACGAGGCCAGAGGGTTCGCAGCACCACCTCTCCCCACGGCACCTGGATGGTGAACATAACCGCCGCATAGGCCAGCAGAGAGAGGGTGAGCCACTTCAGATAACGGACGTAATTGTGGTAGGGAACAAAGATCTGCAACAGCAGCGTCACGACCACAAACAACGTAGTCATATGCAGATGGGATAGGCCTGTAACGAGATGGGCAGCTTCACCCATCGCCACTAGATCAGCTGCAATGTTGAGAGTATTGGCGAGTAGCAGCAGAGCCACCACAACTGTGGTCACCCAAGGGGGGAAGTTGACCTTGATGTTGGCCGCAAGGCCTTTGCCGGTGACCAGCCCGATACGGGCACACATCACCTGAACCGCAGACATCAGCGGATAGGTGAGCGGCATCGTCCAGAGCATGTCGAGGCCAAATTGGGCACCGGCCTGGGAATAGGTCGCAATCCCACTGGGATCGTCGTCGGCAGCACCCGTGACCAAGCCGGGGCCCAGCTTGGCCAACGGATGGGATCGCAGTCGCTGCCACCAGCTGGGAGCGATTGTTCTCTTCTTTCCCCTCGGATCATTCACAACCAACCTCCGATCTTGATGGCTAGGGTCCGATCGGCTTGGTCGACGATCCATGAGGATCAATCTGTGTAGCCTTCTCAAACTCGGACTGCACCATCGCAACCATGGGCGGCCTCGGGGGCAGGCAGGTTGCAGGTGGCCGTCGGGCCTCCTTCTCAGAGTGATACCAGCCTAGAAACAACCATGGCAAGGCTCAGCCCAGGTCTGCAGCATCAGCTCCACCGGGGGTGCATCAGGCCGGGTCGGCAGGGATCTTGCCGGTAACGCGGCCGGGGCCAAGTGAGCGGTGATCTGCCTTCAGACTGGCTGATGCTGCGGAAGGACTCCAGCGGTGGCTGCGGTAAAGCCAGGTGCACTGGGTGCAGCGCAAAGCTGTCACCCTGAGCCAATGGGACCAGAAGCGTGGCGGCATTGGCATTGTGCAGCAGTACCGATTGGCGATCGATAAGGCGCACCAACGACAACCGCGAGCCGACCGCTCCCAAGGGGGAGCAGAGAAGCAGGTCTTCGCCACGATGGGCAAAACGTCCTTGAGGGCTACGGCATGGATCCGACCACGGCCATCGCTTGGGCGCTGCTGTCGCTGGCTGGCGCCGCCGCCCTTGGCTTGGTGATCTTGATCGCCGGCCTGGCGGTGTTTTATGCGCGGGCGCCCAGGCTGGCGGAGCAGCAGGAGTCGGGATCTGATGCGTCCGCGTCCATGTCTCTGGCCCTGAGCCTGGCCAACACCTCGCTCACGGTGGTGGTGCCCGCCTACAACGAAGCGGCCAACATCGCCGCCTGTCTCACCAGCCTGCTGCGCAGTCAGGACCCCTGCGGCGACTGGCGAGTGCTACTGGTGGACGATCGCTCCAGCGATGCCACGGTGGCGATCGCCCAGGAGGCGGCAAGGGCCTGCGGCGCCACGGAGCCCCGCTTCTCGCTGCTTGATGCCGGGCCCCGCCCGACCGGTGAGCGCTGGGTGGGCAAGAACTGGGCCTGCAGCCGTGCCATGGAGCAGGTGGTGAGTGAGTGGGTGCTCTTCGTTGATGCCGATGTGCGCCTGCAGCCGGCCACCCTGCAGCGGGCCCTGGCCCAGGCGACGACTGATCGGGCGGACCTGCTCAGCCTGGCGCCGCGGCTGAGCTGCGGCTGCCTGGCGGAGTGGCTGGTCCAGCCGATCATGGCCAGCCTGCTGGGGCTCGGCTTTCCGATCGAGGCCGCCAATGATCCCGCCAGTGCCGTGGCGTTCGCCGCCGGTCCGTTCATGCTGTTTCGCCGCAGCGCCTACGCGGCGATCGGCGGCCACCGGGCCCTGGCAGCGGAGGTGGTGGAAGACCTGGCCCTGGCGCGGCGGATCAAGCAAGGCGGCCATCGCCTCCGCTACCTGCTCGCTTTGGATGCCCTCGATCTTCACATGTATAGCGATTTCGCCTCCCTCTGGGAGGGCTGGACCAAGAACTGGCTGCTGGGCCTCGACGGAGATGTGGCCAGGGCCCTGGCGGCCTCTTGGGTGGTGCTCCTGATGTTCAGCGGCCCCTGGTTGCTGACGCCGACTGCGGGGCTCCTCGCCGCGGGGTTGCCTGGCCAGCGGCTGGTGTTGCTGACCGCCCTAGCCCTCGCCCTGGCGGGCATCGGCCTGCAACTGGTCCTGCGACTGTGGACCCGCCGCCAGTTTCAGCTGCCGATCACCTACTGGTGGCTGATGGGGGCCGGTGGCCTGGTGGTGGCCGCGATCGGCCCGGTGTCGGTGTGGCGCACCCTCAGCGGCCGCGGTTGGACCTGGAAGGGGCGGCCGTTGGCCTGATCGATGGCGCCGAATCCAGGATCCGCTGCTTCGGTGGGCAGCAGTGCATCAAAAGCACTCCCGGCGACCGGTTGCTGGCTCCACCGCTCACGCCACCTCAGGCGCCCAACCCCGATGGCGGTGCAGGTCCTCCGTCCAGCCGCTGCAGCGGTGGGTGAGGTGCTCGCCATGGGCAATCAGGCCCTGGTGAAGGTGGCAGGTCAGCAGCGGGATGCAATTAGGGCCGGGGTGGTGCCGGAAGAAATGACAGGTCATGCAGACCTTGCGGCTGCGGCTGGTGCGGAGCACGTCCTGATCGAGCCAGGGCCAGTCTTCGATCGCCTCGTCGCGGGAGGGCTCCAAACGAGAGAGGGGGACCGGCACCATGGCGACTCCTGGGGCGTGCATCTGTACTAGCGCAAATGCTCTGATGGCGCCAGGGTCAACGTCCGGAGTGCCTCGATGCATACCATTTCCGAACGCCTGAATGACGGCAGCGGGGCCAGGCTCGCTGGCCTGAACGTTGCGGAGCTGAGTGGATCCGCCATGGAGTTGATGGCGAATTGGATGCGGCAATACAGCGATTTACCGATGGCTCTGGCTGACGCCTCGCGGCTCTGGGTGGCCCAGGAGCATGGGCTGAGGAGCATCGAAAGCCTCGAATACTTGCTGGATGCATGAGCACTCCCCGTAATTTGCACTGATACTGAATGCGTTCTGTTGCCACCAGATACCAGCACCTGCGCCGAGATTCTTGTTATATGCGGCTGGGGCTCCATTGACTGTAAAGACGTTCAGGATTGTGTATGATGGGTAGTCGCTGGGCCAGAGAGCCAACATATCTTCTTGGCCGACCCGAGGGCCTAACGTGGCTGTAAAGCCTGCGCCAAGTGGTCGTTGGTAGAACAGTTTGTCGACCGCCAGCACGTTGCCGCAATCCGTGCGCCGGCTCACCATGTTGGCGCCGCTATTGACGGCACTGCCGCTGAAGACATTGGAGCCCACCACCAAAGTGGCCAGAGCGGAGAGCTTGGTGGTGGTGGAGAACTGGTTGGCGACGAGTTCACCCACGCGGGCCTCAAGGCCATCCACCCGGCCGCGCAGCACGGTTTGTGGCGCTTTGCTGGCGCCGCCCCTCGGCGGCGAGCCTGCCGATCAGGGCCTTGCCGCCGGCTTGGCTCCGCCACAGTTCTGCCATTGCTCCAGGAGTTCGGCCAATTCAAGACGCATCTGATCAAGCTCCCGCATGCGTTGCTCGATGCCGGCAAGCTTCGATTAAAGTGTGGTTTTGAATGCCGCACAATTGCAGACGCCTGAACGCCGCACCTCAAGAATCCTGCGCGACTCTGAAAGCAGAAGATCAATTGGTTTGGTGGGTGTGTTGGTCGCTCCTCACCGGCACGTCCCGGGGCATTGAGGGTATCGAGCCTCCAGATTCTCCTGGTTCCACTCCACAACGTGCCTGCGGAGACCGCCCAAGGCTGCTGTCCATCGGCATCGCCCCTCTCCGAACAGCAGAGGAGGACCGATCCACCACCAGGCCTACGGCCGCTGATCTCACTCCTCCCCAGCAGCCCCCAGGGGAATGAGCTTGATCTGATTGCGGCCGAGCTTGATCTCGAACTCATCGCCGGGCTGCAGGCCCAGTTGGGCGGTGTAGGCCTTACCCACCAGCAGGTTGCCGTTGAACTGGATCTTGGTGGCGAAGCTCAGGCTGCGGCCAGGGCGCCCCTTGCCGCCACCGCCTCCGCTGTCACCAAGGCTGACTCCCTTGGCTTCCAGCAGGGCCTCATAGAAGGCGGTGAAGTTCAGGCGCTCCGTGCCATCCTTCTTGGTGCTCACATAACCGGCGGAACGAACCAGATCGGATTTCGAGGCATCGCCGAGTTCCTTGACCTTGGCGAGCAATTCAGTTCCGGTGAGGGCCATTGGTGGCAGCAGCATTTGACTTGAAGGTAGCGACTCCACCCCCCACGATCAAGTCCTGGTCCAACCATTTCCCTCACCAAGACTTCTGAGCGCTGAACAGAAACCTCATCAAGACCTTGATGCATACCAGCTTCCTGATCGATGATCGGGATTGACGGACCGGGCAGAAGCCATGGTGATCGACCCTGAAGCAGTCTTGAACTTCTGGTTCATCGACACACCCACCAGCCAGTGGTTCCGCAAGGATCCGGATTTTGATGCGCTGGTGCGGGAGCGATTCCTGGGCCTCACCCGCCAGGCCATCGCCGGCGAGCTGGGCCGCTGGAGCGAAACCCCGCAGGGCGGGCTGGCGCTGGTGCTGCTGCTCGATCAGTTTCCCCGCCAGCTCTGGCGGGATACGGCCATGGCCTTTGCCGGTGATGAGCCGGCCCTGGCGCTGAGCCAGCAGGCGCTGAATTGGGGTTGGGTGGAGTCCGAGCCCGAGCAGCCGCGGCGGCAGTTCTGGCTCATGCCGATGATGCACAGCGAGGAGCTGGCGGTACAGGAAGCGGCCCTGCCGCTGTTCAGACGGTTCGTGGACCCCAGAACGGCCGACTTCGCACTCAGGCACAGGGATGTGATTGCCCAGTTCGGGCGCTTCCCCCATCGCAATGCCGCCTTGGGGCGTGTGTCGAGCGCCGAGGAGCTGGCCTTTCTGCAGACGCCGGGCTCAGGGTTCTGAGCCAGCCGCAGCGCCAGCCCCCGAGCCATCGGCAGCAAGGGTGGTCGGCAGGTGGCCGGTCTTGACCTAGATCGTGGAGCCCATCGCACTCCAAGGCGGTTTGGATCTTTGTACTGTCGCGGCAGGCAGTGATGCAGCTTCTCGAGGCGATGCCAGCAAACGCCTCAGAGCCTTGCAGTACAGAGGATAACTGGCCTCCAGTTCGCCGATCGTGAGGGCGGTGGTGAAGGTTGCCTGGCTTATGGCAGCCACGTTACGGACGCCCAGCAGACTCAATCAGCCGCCCGCTCGGGGGAAGCCCCCGTTTGGGCGAAGCCCCCGTTTGGGGGCAATCCGATCCTCATGCGCGGGGCGTTGCCGTGAACGCATAGCGGGTATGGAGCCTCGTGCTCGCGCCGGGGCTGAGCTCGAGTTTGCGGTCGCCGCTGAGCAGGGCCTGCCGCGGTGCGCTCCAGGGTTCGATGCAGACCATCGCCCGCGGCGGCTCCGTCCAGAGCACCACCAGGTCGAGGGGGTGCGTGAGCTGGAGTTCGAGGCTGGTTCCGGCGGCCTCATCCACCAACCGCACGGCACCCGCGGGCCGCACCAGCAGGTCGATGCCACTGGCCAGCTTCTCGAGCTGCTCCGCCGTGGATGCTTCCTCCATGGTGAGGTGGTTGAGGCACTGGGCTGGCAACCCCTCGAAGCGCACGCTCTCCAGGCTGGAGAGGTTGAAGTAAGGGTGCAACCCGAAGCTGAACGGCATCGTGTCGTTGCCCCGGTTTTCCACGATGGCGGTGATCTCCAGCGCCCCGGGTGCCAGTCGTACCTCCATGGTGAGCAAGAACCAGAACGGGTAAGCCTTGAAAGTCTCGTGGTTTTCGCCCAACTGCAACTGCACACCCGCTCCATCCGCCAGGGCTTCCAGGCGCCAGGGCAGCTGGCGCGCAAAGCCGTGCTGGCCGAGGTTGAACACACCCTGGGGCAGGGGCAGCTGGTTGTCCGGCAGACCTCCGGTGATCGGGAAGAGCACCGGGAAACCACCCCGCACCGATTGGGCTGGGTCGAGGAAGCGCTCAAGATCGAGGTAAACAACCTCGTGGTCAGCGCAACGCCAGCCGCTGATCAGCCCCCCGCGCTCGGGCACGACCCGCAGCAGATCGCCGCTGTCAGGATCACTGAACTCCCAGTGGGGATAGGGAGTGTCACGTTGAATCAGAGGCATGAAAAGGCCTATCGGGCCGGAAGCTCAGCCAATCTGCTGCATCGGCTGAGGAAGGGAAGCCCCCAATCGGGAACAGTGGCCGATCGGGAACAGTGGGGCCGATCAGATCTGAACCATGCCGCAGCGCATTCCCTTCAGAACCGCCTGCAGCCGGTTATGCACGTTGAGGGTTTGCAGGAGCCGCTTGGTGTAGATGTGGGCGGTTTCGTTGCTCACCACAAGGCGCGTCGCGATCTCCCGGTCACTGAGGCCACTGGCCAGCAGGTCGAGAACCTCATAGTCGCGGGGGGTGAGCCTCGGACAGCTCAGGTAGGGCAGGATGCCTGTCCGCAGGGAGGGGCTGCGGTAAGAGTGCCCGCCAAGCACGGCCATCACGGCGGCCCGCAGCAAAAAACGACCTTTGGCCGCCACCGCGACGCGGCCTGGTATTTCGATCGACTCCAGACCTTCCTCAGGAGTGCCATTAGCGGCATTGGCCTGAAAGGGCGTGAGATCCATGCTCCTAGGCCTGGAGAGGCCTGGTTTCGACCCAATCGAGGTTCAGTCGTCGTAGACGCGGCAGTTGATGTCGGAGGGGTTGAGGTCACAGAACACCTCGAAGGGAGAGGGGGCCTCGGCCTCCTCGGGGTGGCGCTGCTGGAACTCCTCCAATTCCCTGATCTGCTGCTCGATCTTGCTGGCGATCGCTGACTCCCCTTTGGCTTGGGCTTCTGTTAGGGCGAGGCGATAGGTCTGGAGCTGCTCTCCAATGGTGGCCATGGCACACAGCCCCAGCAGGGGCCCAAAGGGCCCGGTGAATGTAACCCTGCCGGATCCATCGATGGAACACTCGACCCTGCGATCGCTGGGCAATGGCTGCCGTTCTGAGGTGATTCAGGTATTTCTACTCATCCTGCGGGGCGGCATCGTGCCGGTGTCCGTGGATCGGGCAGGGTGGTGCGGCCCCGCAGGATGGATTCCATGGCTGACGCTCCCTATCTCGTTGCCCTGGCCTTGGTGGAGATTGCGGGGAAGCGCGCCCTGCCGCTGACCGGCAAATCCCAGACGGCCGCCGCTGCTGATGCGGTCGATCCCGGCGATGACGGGCGCACCCTATCGCTGGAACTGCTGCTGCGCCTGTGGCAGCGCAGCGAGGAGAGCCCTTTGCAACGGGCCGCTGGGGAGGCCAGCCTGCTGCTGGTGGAACTGCCGATGGAGGTGATGAGCGAACAGTTACCGCTGCTCAAGGCAAGCTGGATCTCCGGCGGTGAGACGGCGGCGTTGCTCACCAGCCTGGAGGGCCTGGTGAGCAGGGCCTGGCGGATCACGATCGCCAAGTACGAGCCGGTGAGCTTCATCGCTTGGCCGTGATCACCCGTTCGCCAAATTGCCCCCATCTGGGGACAATCGTTGTCTACCCCAGAGCCGCATCGACATCTGGTCCCATAGAACCGCGCTCAGACCCTTCCCGAGACGACCACCACGGCCAGCAACAAGGCCACCAACACAAGCTCGCTCAGCATTGTCTCCATCGGCATGTTCGGAATCCTCCTCAGATCCTTAGTGTCTGCTAGTAACCCTGATGACGCGCCCCCCTAGCGGGGGCAAAGTCTCCCCTGAGGCGTCGGCCAACTCGCAGCAGCCCAGGCGTGAAAGTCTGCGGGCCTTAGCAGCTGGGTGCCATCGGCCTCCCATTGACGAGTGCGCTGCAGCTGGCTCTCCACATCCCAGGCAGCGGCTATATGGCGATGATCTGCCGTGGGACCGGCTGGGCTCTGCAGATTGCCTTGGGACATGGTTGACTCCAGGGCGGAGTCAACCACGATCGCGCCGGATTGATCTGGAGCGATCCCCCCGGATGGGGACGATCGCTCAGCCTCAGCCCCGCCAGGTGGGAAGGCCGCCGCTCACCAACATGCCGCGATGGCGCCAGAGTGCTTCTGGCGACACCTGCACGCCGTGCTCTGCGGCCAGCTTTGCGGCGGCTTCGGTGGAAGCGGTGGCGGCCAAGGCCTTGGCAAAAACGGGGTCGCCCTGCAGCAATTCCTTGAGCTGATGAAGAGCCGCAACGGAGGGATGGGCGGTCTCGGGGGTAGGCAAGTTGCAGGTGGTCATGGAACCTCCTTCTCAGATTGATACCAGCCTAGGAACCGCGACTTGGATCGGAAGGGCTTCAGCTCATCGAGGAACATGGATTGGAATCAAGGCTCTCTTGACGAAGGGCCATCATCTCCAGGTCCACCTGAGCCAGGCGCTCCAGCACCAAGCAGAGATCCAGAGCCGCGAGCTCGCCGTCAGAGCCCCATTTCAGGCATGTGCGGCCCAGGCAGTCACTAATGTCGGGGGTCTGGAGGGAGTCCGTCATGGCGGAGCTCGGGGTTGAGTGGTGGATTCAGTGTCCTCCTTTTGGCTGATCAGCGATGCCCCCAACCGGGGGTATCCCGGGCCCGGTATCGATGCGTGCCGCAAACTTGGCCCGCATGCAGGCTGAATCGGTTAATGGTGGTGGCAGTCAATACTCACCCGCAAATTGCAAGCATCAAGGCGGCGGTGAAACCTGCATGATTTCAAACACTGCCGCTGGCTTTCGTTTCCACTCTCCAGACGGCAAGATGTCCAAGATTGAATACAACGGACTCGTACGCACAAACGTAACGCTGTGATGCCGCACAAAGCGAGCAAACTGTGCGATGGCGGGAGTCCTTGAGCCATCGTTTTGTCTCGAAAATCTCTGCTATGGATAGCCGAGGCTTGATTGTCTACAGTCAGTTTCCATCACACTGAATTCTTGCTTTTCGTCAGGGGTGAAGCGGCTGCTGCTTTCACAGCAACAGTTGATGACTGCTCACAGTTTTCTCAAGCTCGTTAAGCTTGACGGCTAGATTCAGGTCTGCTCTGGTTAGATGTCCTTGAATCGGGCTGAGAATATCTGTGCCAATTCTGCCGCTACCCACGTTGCCCAGGTAAAAAAGGCAATGGCGCCCTTGACACTCACTGAGAGCCTGGGCCAGGACATGCCATCGCATCGCCTGCTGGCAGGTTTGGAATTGCTGGCTCTTGTGCATATGATGATATCCAGTCAGCTCCCAGTCCTTAAGCTCCACGAGTAGCAAGTGCAGCTCCCATGGATCAATGCCAGCGTGGGGACGCGTTGCAGGGTTCACCGCATCAGTGATCCATGGTGATAAGGTTGATTCAGACACGTCGACCACTCATCAAACGCAAGAGGATGGAAATCAGGGCGATGATAAGCAGTAAATGAATCAGCCCTCCCAAGGTGTAGGAGGTGAGCATGCCAAGAAGCCACAGAACGATCAGAAGAATCGCAATTGTTTCAAGCATGGTGGCAAGTTTGCTGTGGTAGCGGACTTGAAGATGTGACAAACGAGCTTAAAGATGGAAGCGGCCCGGCCTGTCGTCTTCAGGTTTGATTCCAGGCCGGAGCGCTTAGCTTGACTTAGCCCACTCCGGCCTTCTCCTTGACGTCTTCGACGGTATTCTGGATTTTGGCCTCGATCTGCTTCTTCTTGCCGACGAGGCGATCTCCTTGGTTGCCAGTGACGTTACCGATCGATTCCTGGGTCTTGCCCTCAAATTCCTTGGCGTCAGCTTTGACACGGCCAGCAGTGGCGGCAGCCAGGGTCAAGGATGGGGCGCTGAGGGTGAAGGCTCCTAAGGCATGGGCGGGAGCGCTTAAGGCCGGCGTGGTGATGAACATCAGCAGGCTGAAGGCAATGCCAAGGCAGGTAGCGGCCAACTGGCGCAAGGAACGAAGATTGCGATTCATGGTGAGGATGGCGAGGGGGGAATGACGTTTGACTTTTGGGCAGTGATTCACGTGACGCCGCGCCGACCGGTGAGGAAAGAGATCACGGCAAGTACGAGAAACACCAAAAACAGGATCTGGGCGATACCTGCAGCTTGTCCTGCGATGCCACTGAAGCCGAGGACGGCAGCAACGATCGCAACAACAAAAAATGCTATGGCATAGTTCAGCATGGCGGGATTCCTCCTAAGGAGTGTTAATCAGCTCAGTAATTTCTTGTTGGCTTTTGCCAAGCTTCTTCTGCAGATGGCCAAGCAATTCCTCTTCCTGCCCTTCGCTGTAATCCAAGTCGTTATCAGTAAGCTCAGCAAACTTCTGCCTTAGCTTGCCTTTTAGCTCATGCCATTCACCTTTGAACTGGAGCTTGTTCATGATCGGGTCCGCAAGGGTCTGGGATCGATGGCAGAACACATGGAGCGGCCAGATCGCTGTCTAAGCAAATCCATTCGCTTGTCACGCCATTGCTCTTCTCTTTCACCATGGGCCTGCAGCTGGTTTTTGAGTGCTGTAGATATGTGCCTGATAGTCACCACAGCGCCGCCAGGGGAATAGCAATACATTGCAGATCAAGACTCTGGATGCGGAGCGAGCAGGGAATGCCGCCAAGGCCTCAGCCAATCAGACTGACCACGCGGCTTCTGAGCAACAGGCCCATGATCGCAAAAGGCTTGATGAATCGATTCAGGATCTCAAGTACCAACGGGCGAAGCTGGCCCACCAGGCGGAGTGCATGCTGAACACGTCTCGCATGCGGTTCGCATGCGGTCGCAGAACGAGCTGGCGATAGCGACCATACGCAAGACCCTGCAGGAACACTGGAAAGCCAATTGTGCAAGTGGATGAACCATCCGACGATCATTTGCCTACGTGCACGCCTCGAATCGAATTAAGCACACCAAAAGCATTGAGCAGCCAGATTACTGTAGAAATCACAACAACGGCATTGAGCAGTCTTTTAATCTGGCCATCCATAGGGATGTAGTTGTTAACCAGCCAAAGCAACACGCCGACGACGATCAACGTGACAACCAGAGAAATTAGGTCCATTTGGTGTTCTGTTAAGTTATGGGGTGTGGTTGGAGTTGGGAAACCGCGAATTCAGCCGTCCGTGCCTGTCCTCTCTTGGCATCGTTTTGCATGGCTCAGCGCCCAACAGCTGAGCTCAAGAGGCAGGTTGGCCAATGCGGTGGTCGATTTTTCCATTTGGCGATGCCATTGGATTGCTTCATTTTGATGAGATCAGGCCAGATGGCTGGAACAAGTCGGCTGCCTGCTCAGATCTGCCGTAGATCTGGGGCCTTGGTGAGGTCAATGTGCCAGGTGGATTAAGAGGTTATTGATTCAGATTAAAGGCCATCCGCAAGTACATCCATGACAAGCTGAATATCGAGCTCGTTTTATGAGAATTGGCAGTCGATCTTCCAGCTCAGCCCCTCGCTCACCGGATCGGCATCGGCGATGCACAGTGCCAGCTCGTTCTCCAGCAGCACCCGGCCGCTGGGCTCCAGCACGCAGAACACACAGCCCGCCTCGCCCCTCCAAACGCTGCCCTGCACGCCGCGGAAGTCGGTGCATCCTCTTGCGTAGGCAAACAGCATCACGCTTGCCGGCATTGCAGCGGCCCCGGGCGCGGGTAAGGACCCTGCACTTCACCGAGCCGCTGATCGGCGTGCGGTGGCGGCTGCGGTGCCTGCGGAAGCCTGGGGAGATCGGTGGGGTGAGGGGGGTGGCACTGGTGGAGGAGAAGGTGATGGACCCTCTCCGGCTGTTGTCTGTCTCCTCAGCCAGGCCGACGCCAAGGATGTGTAGACACCTGACGTCGAGGTCAGACATGGCCACGAATCTCGCCACCGATCCCGAGCAGCTCTGCCGGCGCTGCGGCTCCGCCTCCTGAAGCCGGGATCCACGGCGCCAGGCGGTGCCCCCGGACGGATTAGACCAGAGGCGGACACGCCGGGCAGGCATCGCCGGTGCTGGCCTCCCTGGAGATTCACAGATGCCCCCCAACCCCCTGCCGCCGATCGCTGGCCGCGAAGCTGCCCTACAGGCCCTGATGCAGCAGGACACACCGGTGATCCTGCCGCGCACGGCTCGGAAGCTCGAAGACATTCGTTCGAGCTTCGCCTGCGCGCTCCACATGCACCAGCCCACGATTCCCGCCGGGGCCCAGGGAGAGCTGATCTCCCATCTCCAATACATGCTGGAACACCCCGACGAAGGCGATAACCACAACGCCGAACCCTTCGCCCAGTGCTATCGACGCCTGGCGGAGCTGATTCCCCAGCTGATCGGCGAGGGCTGCGATCCGCGCATCATGCTCGATTACTCCGGCAATCTGCTCTGGGGTTTCGAGCAGATGGGCCGCAGCGACATCCTCGATGCCCTCAGGTTCCTTGCCACCGATCCCGCGGTTCAGCCGCATGTGGAGTGGCTCGGCACCTTCTGGAGCCACGCCGTGGCGCCCTCCACCCCGATCCCCGATCTGAAGCTGCAGATCCTGGCCTGGCAGCACCATTTCGCCGCCCTGTTTGGCGATGCGGCCCTGCAGCGGGTGAAGGGTTTTTCACCGCCGGAGATGGCCCTGCCCAACCATCCCGACACGCTCTATGAACTGGTGAAGGCCCTGCGGGAGTGCGGCTACCGCTGGCTGCTGGTGCAGGAGCACAGCGTGGAGAACCCCGATGGCTCCGGTCTGCGCCAGGAGCAAAAGTATGGGCCGAATCAGCTGCTGGCCCGCAACTCCCGCGGCGAGGAGGTGAGCATCACCGCCCTGATCAAGACCCAGGGCTCCGACACCAAGCTGGTGGGGCAGATGCAGCCCTGCTACGAGGCCCTCGGCCTGGGCCGGCAGGTGCTTGGCGCCGCCACCGTGCCCGCGATCGTGGCCCAGATCGCCGATGGCGAGAACGGCGGCGTGATGATGAATGAATTCCCCTCCGCCTTCCTCCAGGCCCATCAGCGCATCGCTGGAGCCTGGGGCGGAGGCAGCATCGGTGGCACGGTGGCGATCAACGGCACCGAATATCTGGAGCTGCTGAAGGCTGCCGGGGTGCAGCCCGAGGCCTTCCCACCAGTTCAGGCGGTGGGGCAACAGCGGCTTTGGCAGGAGGTGGGCGGCGCGTCCACCCCGGATGCGGTGGCGGCGGCGATCGCCCGGCTCCAGGCCAGCGATCCGGGCTTCACGATGGCCGGTGCCTCCTGGACCAACAACCTCAGCTGGGTGGAGGGCTACGCCAATGTGCTGGAGCCGATGAACCAGCTCAGCGCCCAGTTCCACCAGGTGTTCGATCCCCAGGTGGTGGCCGATCCCGCTGTGACCAGCACCGAGCCCTACCAGCAGGCCCTACTCCACCTGCTGCTGCTCGAAACCAGCTGCTTCCGCTACTGGGGCCAGGGCACCTGGACCGAATACGCCCGCGAGATCCAGCGGCGTGGTGTGGAGTTGGTGGGATCGGCAGCTGGGCTCAGCGGCTCCTCGTTGCCACATGGCGGATGATCCCCGGCGCATCGGAGCGGCGAGGGAGACCAATGGCGGCAACCTCCCCGGGCCGCTCGGCTTCAAGGGCATGCTCCAGCAGATAGGCACAGAGATTCGAAACGGAGCGGCCTTCGTTATCGGAACGACTCAGCAGCGCCTCATGCACGGCATGGCTCAGGCTGATGGAGATGCGCCTCGGATGACGCTGCAGGACTGACAAATTTTCGTGCAACGCTCGACCCTCTGGTAGTGGTTGGCGGTTCCCTGATGCAGGGTGATGGGGCCTGGGAGAACGTCTTGCGTCCACGCTAACGACGGCAGTCGCTGGCCTCGCTGCCGCGCGCGAAGCGCTCCTGTGGCTGATCTGCTGCGGCAACGGGCTGGGGGGCCGCCCCCGCCGCGGCGGGTCCCGTTCGGCGGCCGCCACAGTCTTCCCAACTGTTCAGCATGGTGAGCAGCCCACTCTGCAGGGTGTGTAACGCCTCGATCTTCTGGCCAATCTCTCCGGCCTTGGCCCGGATCCTGCTCTGTAGGTCGGTGCAGGTGCACACCCCCGAGCGCCGCGACTCGAGGATCTGGCGCACGTCCTGCAGGGGAATCTCCATCCCTTTGAGGGTGCGGATCCATTGCAGCTCGGTGAACACCTCAGCACCGAAGAGGCGGTAGCCCCCCTCGCTGCGGCCGCTGGGCCGGATCAACCCCTGATCGCAGTAGAACCGGATCGTCTTCACGGAGAGCCCGGAGCGGCTGGCCACCGCACCGATCTTGAGGGGCAGGGCCTCGGCCACTTGACTCTCCACCGAATGGAGGCTTCACCGTAGGCAAAGAACCCCTCCATCCGCTTCGCGATGCGCGCCGCTCTGAGCGCCCTGGTCCTCGTCGCTCTGCTGACCCCGGGGGCCCAGGCCCAGGTGGGTCCCCATCAGCACCACCTCCATTCCCACGCCCACGACGTCGGCCCGGCAGGGCGCACCTACGACCTGCGCTGGATCGATGGCATGGTGCAGCACCACACGGGCGCTCTGCGCATGGGCGAGTTCGTGTTTGACATCGGCTCACCGGGGGTGGGATCCCTGGCCAAGGAGATCTGGCGGGATCAGGCCCAGGAGATCAAGGCGATGGGCCAGTGGCGTAAGGCCTGGTACCCCGAGGCCCCGATTGATCCGGTGGCCCTGAGAGACGGGGGTGATCCCGATGCGATGGCGGATCTGATCCGCATGGATCCGGCCCAGAGACAGGCGATGCAGATGCTGGGCTCAACCCCCACCGCCGCCACCCGGGTCACCTGGTTCCTGGAGGGAATGCTCCATCACCATGGAGGGGCGCTGCTGATGGCCCATGACGCCCTCGCCAAGAGCAGCAATCCCACCATCCGGCGCCTGGCGCGCACGATCATCGTGACGCAGCGCCAGGAGATTATCCGGCTGCGCAGGATGCTCCAGCGCGATGGGCTCAACAAACCTCAGTACCACCAGTACGACAGCCTGTTCTCCCTGAACTGAGCCGATCGGCTTCCGTTCTTGTCATTTCGACGGCGCTCCTGCCAACAGAGAGGCCCCAGCCGGAGCCGGGGGCAGGTGGTTTCCTGACCCGTTTAGCCGGGCCCGCTGCTTTCCGGGTCAGCCATTGTCGAGCGAGGTCTCCAGCAGATAGGCCGCCAGATTGCTCAACGAGCGCCCCTCGAAATCACTGCGCTCCAGCAGCTGCTGGTAGGTGTTGTGGGCCAGGGTGATCGAGATGCGGTGGGGAGCGCGAAAGGCCGGCGCGGTTGCGACGCGGTGCGGCGCACGAACGGCCGGTGCGGTTGGGACGGAATAAGCATTCATGGCTGCAGTGATCAGCAACAGCCTTCAGTGTTGTGCCACCAAAGTGATGCGGTCAAGCACCTTATTGATGGATCCCACTTGTGCGAGTCCCACAACTGGGTATGAAGTATTGGATACAACAAACAGTGTTGCATGCGGCCACAGGCTGATGCGGTGGGCGAGGGGTTACCCGTTCTGACCTGCCTGGTCCTCGACCGCCTCATCTTGGTGGGGAAGGCGGTGGGTGGCTTGCTGGCCGAGCACTGCGGTCTGGAGCTGGTGGCTGTGTTCTCCTCCGTGGGCCAGGCGCTTGTGTTCATCGAAAACTCGCCGCCTGATTTACTCCTACTCGATGTGGATTGCGCCGGTGAGCATGGCGAAACCTGGGTCGACGCAGCGTTAGCTCTGAAGCGTGCCAATCCCACTGGCCGGTTGATCCTGATCACCGGTGAGAGTGATGCACTCTCGTTGCCTGCGGAGATCGAGCCGCTGCTGCTCGGAATCGTGGACAAGCGCCATGACTGGGACGACCTCGTGAGGATGGTGACCCGTTTACAAGTACTGAGCTCCAAGCGCTCCCACATGAGCAACCCGAAGTGGCGGCTGCAGATGGACACCCTTTCACCCCGCGAACTGCGGGTCTTTCAGGCTCTGGGCCTTGGCCTTCTCAACAAGGAGATCGCCCAGTCGCTCGGTTTAAGCCTACAAACCGTTGAGACCTACCGCAAACACATCAGTGCCAAGTTGTCGCTGAGTGGCTCAGAGCTGATCCGCGCGGCGACCCTGCATCGCTGCACCAACCCGGTGGCCGCCTTCGACGTTGGAGCGCCGATCTGATCCCCTTAGCCAGCCATAGCGACTTGCATCGACAACATAACGATCACTGTGGTGTACGTGCAACAACGCTCATGCAATGCAACGGGCCATCAACCCTTACCATGACTGAGCGGGGGCATGGCGGAATGGTAGACGCAGCGGACTTAAAATCCGCAGGCTGCAAGGCTGTGGGGGTTCAAGTCCCCCTGCCCCCATCAGACCCGGACCCGCCTGAGGTCGGCCTCAGGCCACGAAGCGCCCATACAGCCAGCGCACGAAGCCACCCACCACCGGCACCGGTTCGAAGGTGGGGCCCACGAAGTCGAAGTAGTCGCGGTGGTCGCTGATCTTGCCTTCGGCGTTGAACAGCAGGCGGCTCGTGCCGGGATACATGAACTCGATACCCTTGATCTTCAGGCCCATCCGCCATTCGATGAAGGCGGTGTTGGCCTCGATCGCCACCGCACCGGGCTCCAGCAACACGTCGTCGCAGCGCTTGAGCAGGCCCTCCTGGGCTTCGAGGTAGGCCGTGAGGCCCTGGCGTTCCTGGGTGGGGTCCTGGAAGTGCACGTCATCCGCATAGAGCGCCCGCCATTGTTCGGCTGTGGGGGCCGGAGCGCCGTAGGGCTTGGTGAACAGGGCCCGCAGGCTGTCGGCATCCATGGCTGGGTGGCGGTTGGGGGGGAGCTCCATTCCATCGGAACCTGGGGCTCGCCGTGGCTTCGGGCGCGGGGAGGAGCTGGCTGATCTGCGGTTGAATCGCCGGGTCGTCGGCCTGCTCCCATGCCCCCCCTGCAGCTCACCACGGAGGCCGGCTGCGGTCTGGCGATCGGCCGTTTTCCCCGCTTTCGCTACGACGCCCGCGGCGGCGGCGGCTCCGGCCAGCTGGAGGTGCCGGATGGCCTGGGCTGGCAGCCGCTGGCCTTCGCGCCGGATGGCCTCACCATTCCGCCGCTCACCTGGCGCACCACGCGGGTGCTGGGGCTGCCCCTGCCGCCGGGGCTGTCGATCACGATCGCGCCGCAGCGGTTGGAGGGGCGCTGGCAGCAAGACAGCGGGGCGGTGGAGCTGGAGTTTCTGGCCCGATTCATGTTTGCAGTGGCCGGCCTTTATCGGGCTCCGGATCTGATCGTGCGCACCCGGCTGGGCACCGGTGAGGCGCGGGGGCAGCGCCACAGCGCCGTGGGTGTGCCGCTCGATCGCGACGGGCGGGGGGTGTTGGTGGGGGTGGCTGTGGTGGAGCCCACCGGCGAAGCCTGGCTCGACCGCTTCCTGGGGCTGCCCGATGAAGCGCTGGCGGTGCTGCGCTGCCGGTTGGTGGAGGGGTGAGGTTCTGGGTGCTCGGGGGGCCGTAGCGGTTTCTTTTGGGCCCGCTTGCCGTTTGGATCCGCTTGCGCCGCCTCCTGTCGCTGCTGCCGTCACCCGCGCCGGCGGTTCCAGCCCCGATTACACCGTCCGCCCCGCCGATTTCGCCGCCCAGCTGGAGTGGCTGGTGGGCCACGGCTACCACTTCGTGTCGGTGGATGATGGCAAAGGCGGCCTCGGAGGGGGGCCAGGCGCTGCCGGCCCATCCGGTGCTGCAGCGTCTGCATGCCCCTTCGGTGGTGGCCGCCGCAACGTGGGCGACAACGCCCGCGCCGCCAAGGAGATGCACGCGGATCTCGATAACATCCACGACCCCGATCCCGCCCAAACCGAACGCAACCTGCAGCTCCTGATGAGCCGCATCCGGGCGATGGGGGGTGAACACGGTGTACCCGCAGGCCTTCGCCGATCCAGACGGCCACGGCACCGCCTGCTTCGTGAATGGGGCGGAGCCTCGACCACGTGCTCGCATCAGAGCGCGACGGGACTGCCCAGGTGCTCGAACTGCCCGATCGGCGAGGCGATCAGCGCAGCGAAGCGATCATCGCAGCGAGGCTCGGGGAAAGGAGGCTCAGGAGAGAAAGACTCAGGTCTGCCGCGTGGATTCGCTGGCGGCCTGTTCGGATTCCAGAAGGTCTTCGGCCAGGATCAGCAGCGACATCCCCATCAGGGCCAGGGCCATGCCCTGATGGGATTCACCGGCCAGCTCCAAGGTGCGGGAGGCCTGCAGGTGTTGGGGCCAGCTCAGCCGCATCTCCGAACCAGAAGCAATGCTGATCAGGATGTTGGAAAACATTGATGACCGCGACGCTATTCGCATTTCGCAACATGGGCGGGACCCTCGCTCACGGCACCGGCGTGATCCTCAGCTCCCGGAAGCCCTCGCTGTCTTTGGGCCGTTTGCCGCAGACCGCATCGAGCCCTTCCAACTTGCCGTCGTCGCTGAGCACCACCAGGCTGTTGTCATCGATCACCAGGGCCTCCGGGTTGAAGGGCCTCCCCCCCACCGGAGGGAAGCTGCGCAGCCGTACGGCCGGGCTCTCGAACTGGCCGCTCCAGCGGTAGAGCGCTGAAGGGGTGGCGGTTCCCTTCCGCCCTTCGGCCGGCCCCGCCACGATCAGCAGGCCGCCGTTCACCATCTCCAGGCTGCGGATGCCGAGCCCGCCCAGATCCAGCTGCACCGGATCGCCGAAGCGGGCCTTCTCCCCGGCCAGCACGCCGTTCGGATTGGTGAGCGGGGCCAGCAGGGCCTTCCCCTCCGGCAGCGGATTGCGGAAGCCGATCAGCAGGGCCCCCTTGGAGGTAGCCGCCAGTCCCTCGATGTTCAGGCCTCCCCGGGCCTTGGCGGGACGCCGGGCGGCTGCCTCCAGGTCGAAGCGGCCGTAGCGGGGATCGGCCGCCAGGTCTTCGATCAGGGTGGTGTAGGGCCGCCCCACCGGCTCCACGGTGACCGCAAGGCTCTTGTCGTCGGCTCCGGCCCTCAGTCCCAGGTTGGTGGCGAACAGGCGCCGGCGGTTGGGGCGGGGTTCACCAATCGCTCCGTTACCCGGGCCCCGGGCCTCGGCCGCCCCGTGGGAGCCGATCCAGTACACCAACGGCCCGATTCGGGCCGAGGCCTCCAGGTCCAGCTCCGGGTGGCCGTCGTTCACCGGGGCCACGGCCTGCGCCGGAATCTCTCCCTGGCCCACCGCCGGCCCCGCCTGGCCGCTGCGGTAAAGCTGCAGCATCACCGGCGGTTTCGCCTCGTCGTCGCCCACCACCCACAGGCCTGGGCCGACGCTGATCGCCGTGGAGGCCTCGCAGGGGCCGCTGTGCTGCACCACCGGCAGCCCCCCCTGCAGCCCCCCCACGGGCTGCGCCGGGGGCTTCGGCGCGGCCAGGGCGGCGTGGGGCAGGCCTGCTACCACCAGGAGCGGGAGTAGGGCCATCAGAGCCCGGCCCGCGGCGATGGATGGGGGGGTGGGGGCGCTGCTGCGGCCGGGGGCGTTCATGGAGGCGGTGGAGGGATGCTTCTTGCAGGATGGCGCCCCCGGCAAGGCCCGTCGCCCGCGTCGGCCCAGCCGGTCCGCCGGCCTCGCCTGGGAGCCGCATCGGCGCCCTATCCCGCTGCGTTCAGGGCCTCGCCGCGCCGCGGTCCGCCGCAGTCGGCGCGCCAGCCTCCTGGGAGTCGCCCAAGCATGGACCTCTGAGTTCTCCGGGGTCAGCCCACCATTTCCCAGCGGTTGCGTCCGCCCGCCTTGGCCCGGTAAAGGGCCGCGTCGGCACTGGCCAACAATTCTTGAGGAGTGTTATGGGCATCGGGAACCTGGGAGGCGATGCCGATGCTCACGCTCACCCGGCCGGCCACCACGGCCTTGGGGTGGGGGATCGCCTGGTGCTCCAGCGCCTCCTGCACCCGCTCCGCGACGGTGATCGCCCCCGGGCAATCCGTGTCCGGGAGAAGCAGCACGAATTCTTCGCCGCCGAAGCGGGCCAGCAGGTCGCCAGGGCGGTTGCAGGTGCGCTGCACCACCTCCGCGATCCGGATCAGGCAACGGTCGCCGGCCAGGTGGCCAAAACAGTCGTTGTAGGCCTTGAAGTGATCCGCATCGATCATCAGCAAGGCGATCGGTTTCTGTTCGCGGCGATGGCGCTGCCATTCCATCGCCAGCTTCTGATCCAGCTGGTTGCGGTTGGCCACGCCGGTGAGCCGGTCGGTGTGGGCCAGCACCTGCAGTTCGGCGTTGGATTGGCGCAATTGCTCCTCGGCGCGCCGGCGCAGGTCGATCTCCTCCTCCAATCGCTGGTTGGCCTCCTGAAGTTCGCGGGTCCGCTGGGTCACCTCCTCGCTCACGGCGGCGTTGCGGGCCCGCAGGCTGCGAATGCTCTCCCGCAGGCTGGTCGCCATCGTGTTGAGACTCATCGCCACACGCTGCGTTTCCGCCACCTCTCCAGGGGGCACCTCCTGATCGAGATTCCCTTCCGCCAGGGCTTCCGAGCCCTCCACCACCTGGGTGAGGCTGGCGTTCACCCGCCGCACCGCCTGCATCCCCAGGGCTCCGGACACCCCCACCGCCCCCAGCGAGATCAGCAGATTGGTGAGGGCATCGCGGCGCAGCGGTCCTTCGAACTCCGACTCAGGCATCGTCACCACGATCCGCCAGTCGAGGCCGTAGCGATCCCGAAAGGGCTCCACCCGCACCAACACGCCCGTGCCGTTGAGCGGCAGCCGGAGCTCATACGGCATGTCGATCGCGCCGAGGTCGCCAAAGCGGTTCACCAGCGCCCGGGCTGAATCGCGGATCGCCGTGGCGTCGGCTTCGGTGGCCCGAAGCCGGACCCCCCGGCCCCCCACCACCCGAAAGGGCAGGCGATCGGAGGAATCGGCCACCAGCATGCCGTTGGATTCCACGAGATACACCTGCGAGCCCTTGCCCAGCGGCAGGCTGGCCAGGTAACGGCTGATGTTGGACAGGAACACATCCACCCCGGCCACCCCCACCAGGCGACCGTCCCGCCGGACCGGGATGCCGGCCCCCATCGCCATCACCTCCGGGGCGTCCACCCAGTTGTAGATGCTCGACCACACGGCCTTGCCGGCCACGACCGGCTCGTTGTACCAGCCATCAGCGCGGAAGTCGGCGAAGGGTTTCAGGCGCTGCAGATCGCCTTTTCGGCCGATCGGATCGATGGTGTACTGCTCGAGTCGTTCAATCGAATCGGCGGCGGCCAGCTCTAGGTAGGGGCGGGGATCGTCGTTGTCGGCCTGGCCCACGCCGATGAAATCCCCATTGGCCATCCCGTAGTTGAGGTACGGGGCAGCGGGGAAGGTGCGGTGCAGTTGCCAGAGATAGCGGGTGGTAGACATCTGGTCCTGCGGATCCAGGGCTCCGCTGCGCACGGCCTGCTCCATGGTGGCGATCACCTGCTGGGGCACCTCCAGGTAGGCGTGCAGGTAATCACTCACCTGACGGCTGGTGCGTTCCTGCATCGTCGCGGCCATCCGGTCGGTGGTGCTCCGCAGACTCTGATAACTCAGCAGGCTGATCAGCCCGGCCGTGGCCACCATCTGCAAGACAACCGGCACCACCAGAAGACTGCGCAGCGAGGGAGCCGGCCGGAGATTCGCCCGAAGGTGCCGCCCGGGAGGAGAGGTGGCATCAGGGGCTCGCATCGGGACTCATCAATAGGTTCTGAATGGGTTCCATGCTTGGTCCCGCCCAGCATGCTGACGGCCCGGGCTTCGAAGCTTGGGGAGCACCGGCATCGGGATCAGCTGTCTTCCGAGGCCACCCCCCTCACGATCCGGGAGAGCTCGCTGCGCTCATCGGTGGTGATGCGATGGGGCACGCCGCTGATGATGCGCTCGAAGTTGGAGAAGGAATCTTTGATCTCAGGGCCGTTGCTGGTGATCACGAATTCGCGGATGCCCTTATCGTGCCAGGAACCGCGCATCTTGAACACATTCAATGCCCGGGCCATCTCACCCCGAATCTCCACGTACTGCAGCATCAGGATCGTATCGGTGATGGTGGAGATATGGGAGTCGGTGATCGAATGGCTGCCCATAAACTCTTCGGAGGTGTTGGTGAAGAAGCCAGCGATCTCCTCCTGCTTGGCGTAGCCGGTGACCCCGATCACAAACTGGCGAAAGGCGTTGTGACTCACCCCCCTGGCGAGGGCGGAGAGTGAGTCGATCGCCATACGTGAAGGTTTGAACTCGCTGATCTCGGTTTTGATGATCTGGAGGTGATCCTCAAGACCGGTGGATTCCGGATAGGCGCAGATGATCTTCAGCAGTCCATCTTGCTCCATCTGCTCGAAGTCAATGCCCCAGCTGGTGGCGTTGCGTAGCAGCTGGGCTCGGGATTCTTCGTAGGCGAACAGAATCGCCCGCTCCTTGCTGCGGCAGGCATCTTCGATGAACTTGCTCACCAACAGCGTCTTGCCCGTGCCCGTGGCGCCGGTGGCCAGGATGATCGAATCCTTGAAGAAGCCACCGCCGCACATCTCGTCCAGCTTGGGCACGCCGGAACTGAGCCGCACGTTGGAAGAGCGCTGGGTGAGCCGCATGGCGCCCAGGGGGAAGATGTTCACGCCGTGGGCGCCCATGGTGAAGGGAAACTCCCCTTTCATGTGCGTGGTGCCACGCAGCTTGAGAATCTCCACGGTGCGCCGCCGCCGTTCGCCCTCGAGCACGTTGCGGAGGATCACCACGTTGTCGCTCACGAACTCTTCCACGCCGTAGCGGGCGATCGGACCGTATTCATCGATGCGTTCCGTGGTCATCACCGTGGTCACACCGATCTCCTTGAGCCGGGCGATCAGGCGGAAGATTTCGCGGCGCACAACCGAAACGGCGTCGTACTGTTGGAATACTGCCGTGATCGAGTCGATCGCCACCCGGCGGGCCTTGTATTTGCGGATCGCATAGTTGATGCGCTCGATCAGGCCGGAGAGGTCGAAGCTGCCGGCCACATCCTGGCCATCGGGATCGGGTGAGGCATCCAGGATGAAAAGCTTATTCTGCTCCACCATCTCCTGGAGATTCCAGCCAAAGCTGGCGGCATTGCGCAGGATGTCGAGGGGCGATTCCTCGAAGGTCACGAAGATGCCAGGTTCGTTAAAGTCCCGGATGCCGTTATAGATAAAATTGAGCGAGAATACGGTCTTGCCCGTGCCGGAGGTGCCGCTGATCAGCGTCGACCGGCCGATCGGCAGACCGCCGTGGCAGATATCATCGAAGCCCTCGATGCTGGTCGGCAGTTTCTGCACCTGCATCAGCGGTGTGGCGTGGCTGGTGAGGCTGGGGTCCTGCATCGAAGGAGGTCTCGGGAAAGCGGTGGGTAAGGAATGGAGGCGGAAAGGTGGGCGGGCTAGAGGTCAGAGATGGGGCGAATCGCCACCACTCCCGCCACCGCTGATCGGTTCCGGGTCCAGCGGACCATTGGTGAAGGCGTTGCTCTCGTCCTCGAATCCGTAGGTTTCGTCGCTGAGTTCTTCGTAGAGCAGGTCGAGGCCGATCAGCACCCGCTCGCGGTCCGAGAGGTCGCCGATGATGCGCCGCACCGGTGGTGGCAGGATCTTGGCGAGGGTTGGGGTGGCTAGGATTTTATCTTCCTCGGCCAACTGGGGATTCTTAAGCACATCAATCACCTTGAGTGCGTAGACACCACGGAACTCCGTTTCCAGGATGTTGCGCAGGGTCTTGAGCGCCCGCATCGAGTTGGGAGTGTTGCCGGCTACGTAGAGCTTGAGAATGTAGGTCTTGCGGGCGGGCATCGCGGGGGGCTCCTGGGGGTGGAATCGATGAAGCTGGCTGGGGGAAGGCTCGGGGTGGTAATTCAGGCGGGATGTTCGGTCGATGCCGGCACGGTCGCGCTGGTGAGGGGCGGATCGGGGGGCACGGCGCGGCGATACATCTCGCAGAGATGGGCCATAACATCCAAAAGGGCAAGGCGGTAATCCTGAAGGAAGTCGTTCGTGTGGCCCTCCAGCTGGAGCTGTTTGGCAAAGCCGTCGATCAGATTCATATGGATCTCCACGGTTTTGGTGATCGATAGATCGCTGAAGAAGGCGGTGTTCACAAAGCTCTCCAAGGCCTGATTGGCAGTGGCTGGATCGCGGAAGTAGCTCAGCAGCAGATCGCGGTAGGTGCGGGTCAGGGAGCGCAGCAGTTCCTGGCGGTCGCCTTTGGGCAGGTTGCGCAGGAAGCGCGCGGGGTCCCGTTTGTAGTAAACGCCCAAGTAGCCGAGCCGGCCCCGAAGGCGGTTGGTCAGCTTCCAGCGTTCGCCTTCATCGTGAGTGCCGGCCGCCGCCGCGCCCCCACCCACCTCATCTGACCCCGGGTTGGCCGAGCTGGGAAGGCCCCGATGCAGGAAGCGTGAAACCGCCGCATCGAGGCTGTAGCTCAGCTGCTCGAGCTGGTCGGGGGGTAGATGCACCTCCGCGTCGTGGAGCTCAACCCGGCCGGTCACCTCGCCGATCACCACGGCCGGCAGCAGCAGCCCCCGCTCGATCAGGGACTGGCGTATCTCTGAGGCCAGCACGCCCTGCTCCAGGAGCACGGCGTCGAAGGATTCGGGCTTCCCTTCGAGGATCTCCACCGGATCGGCCCGCGGGTCGAGCGCCTCCATCCGGTACGGACCCTCCCGCAGCCACTGGCCACAGGCCTGGGCGAGCGCGGGGTCGCGCAGCAGCGACACGATCGTGAGCGGCTGTCCTGGCATTGCCGGAACGAAGGGAAACCCTGCTGGGTGACCGAATCTTGACGGATGGCGGCCTGGAATGGGAAAGTCTTTGTTTGTCTTCCGATTGCCACGCGCCAGGCTGAATGGGGGCAGATCCCTGCCACCAGCCTGGCCGTGCCCTGAGTCCCATGGCTGAAACCACCACCCCCGCGGCAAGCGCCCCAAGCGCCACCACCGCCGAGAGCCCCGCCCAGGCCACGTCCGCGGGTCCGGCCGCCCCGGGTCCCTACGCGATCGTGGAGGCCTCCGGCCAGCAGTTCTGGCTGCAGCCCGACCGCTACATCGACATCGACCGGCTCCATGCCGAGGTGGATAGCACCGTGACCCTCGAGACGGTGCTGTTGGTGAAGGATGGCAACGGCACCACCCTTGGCGCCCCCTACGTGACGGGAGCCACGGTGGAACTGCAGGTGCTGGCCCACCGCCGCGGTCCCAAGATCCTGGTGTACAAGATGCGTCCTAAGAAGAAGACGCGGCGCAAGAATGGCCACCGCCAGGAACTCACTCGGGTGCTGGTCAAGTCGATTCAAGTGGCCGGCAAGCCCATCGCCTGATCGCCAGTCAGGCTCGATCACTTCCATTTTCCTTCCTTTTTCGCAGCACTCATGGCCCACAAGAAAGGCACAGGCTCGACCCGCAACGGCCGTGATTCCAATTCCAAGCGTCTCGGCGTCAAGCGTTTTGGCGGTGAGGCGGTGAGCGCCGGTTCGATCATCATTCGCCAGCGCGGCACCTCGGTGCTTCCTGGCGTGAATGTGGGTCGCGGCTCCGATGACACCCTCTATGCCTTGGTGGATGGGGTGGTGAGTTTCGAATCGATCAAGCGCGGCCTGCGCAACCGCAAGCGGGTGAACGTGGCCGTGGGCTGAAGCCCAACCGGGGCAGCGGCCTGTGGCAGCAATCCTTTCCCCAGCCTCCGCAGAGTGCCCCACGGCACTCTGCGGCTTTTTGGTGATCGATAAACCCGCCGGTCCCACCTCCCATGGCTGCGTGGCAGCGGTGCGGCGGGCCTATGGCCTCAAGCGGGTGGGCCATGGCGGCACCCTCGATCCCGCCGTGACCGGTGTGTTGCCGATCGCCCTCGGGCCGGCCACCCGTCTGCTCCCCTACCTGCGGGGCGACAAGCTCTACCGGGCCGTGGTGCAGCTGGGTGTGCGCACCAGCAGCGATGACCTGGAGGGAGCCGTGCTGGAGCGCCGCTCCCCGCCGGCTTTGGATACGGCAGCTCTCGAAGAGGCCCTCGCCGGCTTCCGCGGCGAGATCCTGCAGCGCCCGCCTGCAGTGTCGGCGGTGCATGTGGGAGGCGAGCGGGCCTATGCCCGCGCCCGGCGGGGCGAGTTGGTGGAGTTGCCCCCCCGACCCGTCACGATCCACAGCCTGCTACTGCTCGGCTGGGATTCGGCCGAGGCCCGAGCGGAGCTGGAGGTGCGCTGTTCGGCCGGCACCTACATCCGCTCCCTGGCCCGCGACCTCGGCGAGCATCTGGGCTGCGGCGCTGCCCTGGCCCGCCTGCGCCGCACCGAAACGCTCGGCTTCGATCTCTCCACGGCCGTGGACCTGGAGCGGCTGGCCAGCGGCCCGCTGCCGCCTCTGCTGGATCCCCTGTTGGCCCTGGGCCACCTTGAGCGTCGCCAGCTGTTGGCGGAGGAACTGCCCAGTTGGCGTTGCGGGCGGGCGCTGCCGTTGCGGGCCGGCGCGGCTGATCAGGCCGGCAGCGATCCGGCAATAGCCCTGGAGGAAGCCGGGCCGGCACGATCCATCGCTGAAGTGCTGGGCACGCCCGCTTCCGCTGGCCCCGCCGGTTCGGACACCTCAGAAGCACCCGCCTACGCCATCCTCAACCCGAATGGCAGTCTGGCCGGAATCGCCCGGCTCGATCCCGCCGGGCTGCTGCGGCCCCGCCTGGTGTTCGATGCCGCTGGTTGAGGATGGCAGCCCTCCAGGGCTGTCCGCCCCACGCCACCCGGAGCCTTCCAACTCCGCCACCCCGTTCCGATTCCCTCTGTTCCCCTGAATGGCCGGCCACAGCAAATGGGCCCAGATCAAGCGCACCAAGGCGGTGGTCGACGCCAAGCGAGGGGCGGTGTTCACCCGCCTCGGCCGCGAGATCACCGTGGCAGCCCGCGGAGGCGGCGATCCCGCCGGTAATTTCCAGCTCCGCACCGCGATTGAGAAGGCCAAGGCGGCCGGCGTGCCCAACGCCAACATCGAGCGGGCCATCGCCAAGGGGTCCGGCCAGGCGGGCGGGGAGGGCGATCAGTTCGAGGCGGTTCGCTACGAGGGCTACGGAGCCGGTGGGGTGGCGGTGCTGATCGAGGCCTTCACCGACAACCGCAATCGCACCGCCGCTGACCTGCGACTGGCCTTCAGCAAGCACGGCGGCAATCTTGGCGAAACCGGCTGCGTGAGTTACCTGTTCGAGCAGCGCTCCGTGGTGCGCCTCGAGGCGAGCGATCTGCAGGAGGAGGCCCTGCTGGAGCGCCTGCTGGAGCTGGAGGAATCCGGTGGCCCGGCGGTAGTGGGCTACAACCTCGATGACGAAGGCGCCGATGTGCTGGCCGCCTACGCCGACCTCGAAGCCCTGCAGGACGGCCTGCGCGGTCTCGGCCTGCCGGTGGCCGGCTGGGAGCATCGCTGGATTGCCCCGCTGCCCTGTCGCTTGGACAGCGAAGACACCCTGCGCCCCTGCCTGCGCATGCTCGATGCCCTCGAAGATCTCGACGACGTGCGCAGTGTGACCTCCAACCTCGAGGCCGATGAAGACCTGTTCCATGCGGTGATGGAGTGAGGGGCGTTATCCACAGATGATTTCCATGAATCACACCATCAGACAACTGTTCATCACGGCAGCAATGCCTGTTCTTCAAGCGATCGTCCGGAACGCTCCTCCTAGTGGCTTGCGGCTGCTTGCCTGGGAGTGGGGGCATTCACCCCTCTTTAACTCAGTGGAGTTTACAACTCAGGCCAATGGCTTTCTCGTTGCTGGGAATACCAGCGATTTGATCCAAGGGTATCTGTACTGGTTCGGAGTCTGGGAGCCAAACCTCACGGACTTCATCATGGGCAGGATGAGTAAGGCGGCCGACAGAGTCTTTGTAGACGTTGGAGCCAATATCGGCTATTTCACCACTCTTGTGGCAAAGCGCTACCCGCAATCTAGCGTCGTTTCGATCGAGGCTTTCCCGCCTACTGTCGAGAAACTCCGCTTGAACCTAGAACGCAATTGCGTGAAGAATGTCCGCCTCATCGACGTCGCCGTCAGTGACACTGAGGGTATCGTTGAGTTCTTCTATGCCGGGCGTTTCAATGAGGGTGCGACCACCACTGTGAAAGGGCGCTTCCAGTCCACAGCGCTCCCGGTCAGCTGCAAACCGTTATCTGAGCTGCTCACCGATGATGAGATAGCGGCTGTACGGCTGATTAAAATCGACGTCGAAGGAGCGGAGTTACGCGTCATCAATGGCTTGGTTTCGATTGTGCCACTCCTGCCTGAAGACTGCGAAGTGATTGTGGAGATTTCTGGCGACTCTGCAGAGGGTTCAGGATTGATTTACGCTGCCTTTGCCGCCCATGGCTTCCATGCTTATGAACTTGAAAACAATTACGACCCGCTGTCATACCTGTATCCGCAGGCCTCAAGAAGGCCTCAAAGACTCAGCGCAATTCCGAAAAAGCAAACCGATGTGGTCTTTTCAAGATTAGACACTGAGTGCTTGTAATGGGTTAGGGAGACCCTAGAAAATCCGGCCAATCCACTCGATAAAAATCCTGCAATCGCAGCTGCTGACTGAGTTTATGGGAAACAAGCAGCTCGGCCACCGCCTCGCGGAAGGCTTCGCCTACGGTGATGATGAGCAGGCCATGGCTGCAGCCGCTGGCGAAGGCTGGTATGGGCAAGGAGGATCTTCGACGCGAACCCAGGTGCGCGAATGGGCGCTGGTAAGGCGCCGGATAGGGTTCATCGTATCTGCCCCAGATCTTGCGGATGTACTCCGTGATTCTGTGATCGCTGATGATTGTGTGCAATCTGCCCGCGGCATCGAACTGCACAAGCCTGCCTGCATGGCGTAGCCCGGAGGCACCCGGCGACCACATCCTCGTCGTTCACGAAGCGCAGGTAGCGATCCACTAGGCGCACCTCCATGAGTGCGGCAAAGTCATCTTGCCCCGTAAACGGCTGCCCGTAGGTGTAGGAGCGCCAATCGAACTGTGCGCCTGACAGGGAGGACAGCAAGAGGCTGGTGGGCATCGGTGTGGGCGCCGATGTCGAAGGCGGCGCCTTGGCCCGTTGTCTCAACCTGCTGTGTCACCGCCACCGCGACGGGAGGGGAAGGGGGCTGCTCGGCCGGCGGGGAGGGCAGCTCTGGAGGTTTGGCCGCTAGAATAGCCTCCACCAGCTGTCGCTGAGGCTCGGTGAGGTTCTGGGCCTGCACATGCTGAACCAGTCGGCTCACCCGAACACCCTCATTGGCGATCCCAGCGATCCGCTGCTCGCCCATCCATTCCTCCCAGTCCCGCCCATCGGTCGATCGTATCTTTCCCTCTTGAGAAAGTCCCGGCACGCCCGAATGGTGCAGGGCCACCATCTCCCACTGGTCGTTGAACACCGGTGAGCCCGAAGAACCAAGCGATGTGTCGGTTTGGTAGTGGAGGAACAGCTCTAGTTCATCGATCACCGTCACCTTGTTGTCTCGAATGGCGAACTGCCTTGGTTCGCCATTGGGATGCAGGATGATGTTCACTGTTTCCCCGACCATCAACTTTCCCGTCTGGGGAATCAACGGCAACTTGATGCGCTCAAGCATCTCCTAGCGAGGCTGACTGCGCTGGTCATAGAGGTGCCTGATCTTGAGCAAAAGTTCCGAATTCAGCAGCATGGAGAGGCACAGACTAGCGAGACAATCACTCTAGGAGTAAGTCGCAGAAATCACACCATTACAGTCATGGTTCGGGCGCATCAACCACTGATTGCCTATCGATTTTCCAAAGCGGTGCTGGACGTCTGTTGAGAACCCAAACTCAGCGATAATGTGGTGACCACAGCGAAGATATTCAGCAGCCAGAACAGAACAGCCAGCAAGATCATGATCTTGGAAATCTGGACGATCTAGTCGTTCTCCGCGATGGTGTTGATGACTCAGCGGAGCAGCACTCTGACAACGATCAAGGTAATCACCAGCTGGTGATCAATGGCCATTCACCTCACTGCACGTCAGAGTCTGGGGGTGGAATTTGTACTGTCCCCGCCTTCTCGACGGCGGTGACCCCGTTCACCTGCTTGAGTTGTTCAATGCTTGTCGACTCCGCCATACCAGAAATCATTCCAAGATTTTCAAGCGGCTCATTAGTGATTTGAAGGCCGCGACTCTGGAGTTCCGAGGCGATCTGTTTGAGATTTTCCATGCGGTCTTGACCAATAGTGACAATGACTTCGACTTTTGGTTGAGCGACATCGCCCATGGCTGGTTCCTCCAGAGTTGGTCGCCGGTTAGGGGTGGTAACACCCCTGGCCGACAGGCTGTTGTTCCATTTTATCGACCTTCTTCGCGTGAAAGGGCCAGCCGATCAGCTAGGGGGCTTGGACGAGACCGCGTCCCACATCCACGATCGGAAGCGAGAGTGATCGGGCGCTGGTAATCACCTGCTGCCACAAGGCTGCACCGCGGGCCCCGCTGGCTTGAGCCCAGAGAGCGGCGATACCGGCGACATGGGGGGTCGCCATGCTGGTCCCATCGATGGTGCGATAACGAGTCGGCATCGGCCAGGAGGAATAAACGGCGACGCCCGGAGCGGCAATGTCGACAGCCGTGCCGGCGGCACGCGCCGTGTCTCGCGCCGAAAAATAACCCATTTTCAGGTTGCCATCCAACGCTCCTACGGACATGAAGGTCCTGCTGTTGGCCGGTCGGCCGACGAACCCGAAGTTGCCCGCAGGACGGTTCGCATTGTTCCCTGCAGCAGCGACGATCAGGCTCCCCGCATTCAGGGCGCGTTGGCCGGCGGCCTCGTAGAACGTCGTGGTGGTCGGAACATCGGCCCCGAGCGACATCGAAATCACCTGGCACCTGTTGGCGACTGCCCAGTCAATAGCCGCGAGGATTCCACCGTCGCTACCGCTGCCCCGGTCGGAAAGGACCTTGCCGATGAAAATATTGGCCTGATGAGCAATGCCGTAGCGCGGGCCGAGCACCGGCCTGAGTGCACCACAGGCCGTCCCGGTGCAGTGGGTGCCGTGGCCATGTCCGTCGTTAGCGCTCACGACGCCAGGGATGAACGACCGCGAAACGATCGAGCGGCCCACGAAATCGGGGTGTGCCAGGAATAGGCCGGTGTCGAGCACCGCGACGTTGATGCCTTGGCCGGTCGATCTCGACGCAGCGGCCTTCGTGGCGATAAGGCCCCAGGTGTGGGTCGGGCTGTTAACGAACCCTGCCGCTTCGATCAGATCGCTACCCTCCTCGCCCCTAAGAGGCGCGGTGGATGCCGTGGAGTAAAGGCTCTGCGCGCAGTCCCGGAAACCGCGTAGGTAATCGAGGGACACTCCCCTCAAATCGCTGAGGGCGTACATGATGCCTTCTGGCTCGACAGCGAGGATCGAGGATTCCTCACCAGCTTCCATTGCCAACGCTCCAGCGGCATCGGGAGCAACGCTGACCACGGCCATGCCGAGATTGGCCAGAATGGCGCCTCCCTCTTCAGGAACCTGGTCCATGTCGATACCGGACTGAGCGAAGTCGGCACTCCGAAGCAAATTCGACTCGCTGACGCCGGCACTGTTCACCAAGGCGGCTATGGCCTGTTCGGAGGCGCCCTCGCGGAAGGTGACGATATAGCGACCGGTGGTTTCCGCTTCGCTTGGGATTGTGAATTCAGAGTTCATGGGGTTACTTCCTTTGAAATGGGTGCAGGGTTACTTGGGGTTCAGGGAGCGGGAAACAGCCCGGAGTTGCAAGCGAGGTCGTAAGGATCAATTCGTCCAGTTTTCCTTCCGCAATTGTCAAAAACCAGCATTCGACCTAACGCCGGCTACCCACCAGATGAGGGTGGTTACGGCACCAGGAAAAGGCATCAGGATTGATCTTGTCCATAGCAGGGACTCCTAGAGGGTTCGATTAAGAACTTCAGGCGGAATTTCTTTCGCGAAGAGCACCTAGATACCCTTCGCGCTAGTTTCGGTGCCTTGCCGACGTTGTAATCGTAATCCCATAGCCCCATAGATACTCTGGATCCGATGCGGCGCATACGCAGCAAGTTAAGGGCAGAACATATTGCAAACTGCTTTCAGTGTCTGTTCGGCCTTAGCAATCGCTTCCTTTCCTGCCTTCTACTCCACGCTCGGATCGTGATGCTGAAGGAGCTAGGCGCCTGACTCCCTGTCGAGCCAACGGTTCTTGCTGGGGGGAACACCCATTGCGCAATTGGCTATTCGTTCAGCTGGGCGCTGAGCAGAAGGAACTCCACGAAACCCCGCGCCTTGCACAGCTGCGCGGTGATCTATTCCAGCGGGTGCCCCCCGAAGGAGAAAGCGGCTACCTCCTCGCCGGTCGCGTCCAGCTGCACCATCGCCCGGGCCAGCACCAGTGGCACCACGTCCCTTAACCGCGGCTGAACTCCGTCGGTAATGGTCAAATGCCGCGCTACACGCCCTCATTTCCCTGAGCCGGCCCCTTGATCGGCTCTCAACACCTTCACCGTGTAGGCCAACTGGTCGCGCGCAGGCCTGGATCCCGCCTGGCACCCAGATCTGGTTCGGCCGCATGCCCTGGACCAGCAACCGCTGAGGCTGCTCGCTCAGCTGTCGGCGGGTTGCGACCGCCATCCAGCAGCGCCGCCGCCGCCCCATCCGCCACCACCAGCGCCCGGGGGTGGAGCTGGATCCAGCTGGCCGGCAGCTCCGGCGTGGGTGGTTGCTGCAGCGCCCGGGCCAGCACCTCGGCCTTGGAGGCACCGGTCACCACCAGTAGCAGGCGTTCGGCGGCCAGGATCTCCCGCAGGCCCAGCGTGATCGCCTGCTGCGGCACATCCTCCGGGTCGCCGCCGAAGGCCTCGGCGTTCTGGTGGCGGGTGGCAGGGCTGAGCTCCACGCAGCGGCAGGGTGCATCGGCGTCGCAGGGAGGTTCGTTGAAGCCCACGTGGCCGTTGAGGCCGAGGCCCAGAAGTTGCAGGCCGATGCCACCGGTGGCCGCCAGCTGGGCCGCATAGCACTCCGCTGCGGCATGGGGATCCGCCGTCGCCTGGCCATCGGGGAGATGCACCCGCTCCGGATCCAGCCCCAGGGGGGTGGTGAGCCGGCTGGTCATTTCCGCCGCGAAGGAGCGGGGGTCGGCGCGATCGAGCCCCACGTAGGCATCGAGGTTGAAGCTGCACCAGCGCATGCGCAGCTCCTGCCGCTCTGCTGGGGTCAGGCCGTTCAACTGGCGGGCCAGGGCGGCATAGACCGGCTCCATCGTGCGGCCGGTGGCCAGGCCGAGCGGACGCTCCGGCCGCAGCAGCCTGTCCCGCAGCAGCAGGGAGGCCACCCAGTCGGCCAGGCCGGCTGAATCGGCGAACCGCACCAGGGCCACCGGCTTCCTGTCCCAGCCGTTCGCTCGTTCTGCAGAGGACTCCTGCTCGGTGCCGCCGGCTTCACAACTCGCCTCAGCGGGAGGGATAGGCCACCAGTTGGGCTCCTCTGTAGTAATGACGAAGGATCTGTGCATAGCTGGCGCCCTGGAGCGCTAGGCCATAGGCACCCCACTGGCTCATTCCTACTCCATGGCCGAAGCCCCGCCCCAGCACCTCCAGGGCCGGTAGCGGCACCGTGAGCGGCTCCTGGCGGAGCTGGGCGGTGATCGTGGGATCCAGAGCCGCTGCTGTGGATCGATCTCCCTGCCCATCGGCGCCAGGAAGGGGCGGCGGCGGCGGCGGACCTCCGGCGCTCAGCCCGGCGGTGGATGGGCCAGCCGGAGCTCGGCTGCCACCGTAGCGGTTCTGGGCGGAGGCAGTGGCGTTGGCCTCAGCCGTGGCGGTGGTGATGCTCCCGGCGGGGCCCGGGGCCAGGGGAGGCTCGAAGCGGAACTGCACCAGGGTGCTGCGCAGGCCGAGCCGCTGGCGCAGTTCACTGCCGCTCAGGTCCAGGCTGCCCGCGGGGCCGATCACCCGCGCCCGCCGCACCCGGCCGGTGCTGGAGGCGGCGAGCACCTCGATCCGGCTGGCCCCATCCGTTTCCCGGAAGGCGCGGCGCAGCTGATCCGGCTCAAAGCGCACGCTCCACTGGTGCCAGGGGGAGATCTTGTCCTGGTCGGGCACGCTCACCAGGTAGGGAAGCTGGCGGTTCCACAGTTCACCGCTGTTCTCGGTGCTGCCGCCGCTGCTGCTGTGGAACACCGCATCGATCAGCGAGCCGCCATGGCTGAGCACCAGGGATCGGGTGGCGGCCACGGCGGAGCGGGTGGAATCGGTTTCGGCCTCCGTTCCAAGGTAGGCCTGGCTGGCCACCGTGGACCGCAGGTCAAAGGGTGCCTCGGGCTTCAGCTGGGCCAGGGCGTAGGTGCGGGCCGCCACCGCCTGGGCGCGCAGGGCCTCCGCCGGCCAGCTGGCCGGCATCTCACTGCCCACCACGCTGGCCAGGTAATGCTCCAGCCCGAGCAGGTTCACCGCCTGGAGTCGATCCCCCTCCGGCAGCACCCGCACCAGGCCCCGGTAGCGGCGGCGGCCCAGCCCCACCAGGGGCAGGGAGCGACCCGCGGGAGTGGCCACCGTGCGCCAGGGCAGCAGCGGGGTGCCTTCCCCCCCAGTGCTGCCACGCCCCGCGGCTCCCGACCAGACGGCGCTCAGCCTGAGCTCCTGGAGTGCCAGCTGCTGGGGCGGCACCAGGTTCCCGTCTGCGTCGGGCCGCTCCAGCAGCAGGAGGGGGCCCCGCCGGCTGATCCGCAGCCGTTCGCCCTCCGGCAGAACCGCCAGCAGGCGCCCCTGGCCATCGCGCAGCTGCAGCGGACCGCCCACGGCCGTGGGCTCCACCACCCCCGCCTGCAGCAGGAGCACCCGCACCAGCGGTTCCCGCTCATCGAAGCGGGCCAGGCTGATCTGATCGGGCGTCCCGCCGAAGGGGGAGGGGCCCGCGATCGCGATCAGGGCCGCTGGCGTTGCACTGGCGCCGAGTAGAGCCAGCAGGCCGGCCCCCCGTCTCCAGAAACGGGTGACTCGGCACCAGGGGAGGCCGCTGAGGATCGGCACAGCTGGACACCAGGCGCAAACGATGCTCATTGTGGGGTCGCGGCGGCTGCCCCGCCAGAGCGCCGGACCCATCCCACCGCGGCTCCCGTGGCAGCATGCGGGCCCGAGGCCCCTCCCCTGTGCAGGTCACGTTCCTGGGCACCAGCTCAGGTGTTCCCACCCGTTCCCGCAATGTTTCGGCGGTGGCCCTGCGCCTGCCCCAGCGCGCTGAGCTCTGGCTGTTCGATTGCGGCGAAGCCACCCAGCATCAGTTTCTGCGCAGTGAGCTGCGGGTGTCGCAGCTGCGCCGCATCTTCGTGACCCACATGCACGGCGACCACGTGCTGGGCCTGCCCGG
>Ga0209299_1000102_pt1 | contig 42882 bp, 40 predicted proteins | sample S_140806_MF_Meta_FD_187326 | JGI IMG/M metagenome (GOLD analysis project Ga0209299, IMG submission 187326) | Freshwater microbial communities from Lake Simoncouche, Canada to study carbon cycling - S_140806_MF_MetaG (SPAdes) (version 2) | ecosystem: Environmental > Aquatic > Freshwater > Lake ...
GGCTCTCGCTTGCCTCAGTCCGATTCGCGTCCTCCCACATCATTGGGCTCTCGCCCCATGCAGTTGGCGCCCCTTCCGCTGACACAGAAAGTTTCGAGAGTGCAACAACAACAGCAACAAACTCCTCTCACAGCTCCCGGCCACAGTTTTCACCATCGCCTTCGCTGCTCCTGAAGCTTCTTGCTCCCATCGATGACTTTCCAGATCTCAGATCCGGTTTGCGACTCCTCCATCACGGCATCTCGGGATTCGCGGTCGTGAGAACCGCTTCCTCCCTGCCACAATGGCCTCCGTCGCTGTTTTCTTTTGACGGGACCTCACACTTCCGCTGCTTGTCTCGGTCGACACATTCCTTTCGGCTTATGAGGACTATCATGTCCTTATAAACTTAAGGCAGCCAACGCAGCAGAAGCGTCAGTTCCTAAACTTTTTTGGTTGTCCAGGTGCTGCCTTCCCCTCCCTCTCGGGCGGTTCTGGCTCGTCGCCCTTCGGCGACCTTCTCAACCTACAACATCAGCGGCTCGCGCCTTCTTCGTCGTATGTCGGCCCTGCTCGTTCGGCTCGCGCCGTTCCGTTCAGGACTTGGTGAACCTAGCAGCTCACCCTCCCGGCTCTTCTCCCCAGACTCTTCAGCTCAAGGCTCTCGCCCCTCACTGCTCGCCTGGATCTCAGATCCGGCCGCTCGGTTCCCCGAGCAGTTCAATAATTTACCACACTCACGGCCGCCGGTGGCATCGGGGGGGCAATCAAGGGGGCGGACTCGGAAGACAATCCTTGAGTGATCAGCCCAGGGGGGAGCCCCTTCATCCAGCCTGCTGCCCCCGCCACAGCCAAACCGTTCTCCGATATCAGGCCTGCGTGAAGCGGCCGTGAAGCCTGGGCCCCGTTGCTCCAGGCTCCCCGGGGGAGCGTTTGTATCGTGCGTGCAAGCGAAGTCTGAAGGGTCCTTAAGCCAGCAGAGCCTGGCCCCAGGGCATGAAGCGATCCAGGGTTTCCGGCCCATCAGCGACGAGCACCGGAAAATCGGTGCGGGCCAGATCGGTGCCAGGAGGAATCGCCACGGGGCTCTGGTCGAGCCATTGCACTGAACAGGCCAATTCGCTCAGCACAAGCCAGGAGGCCGCCAGATCCCAAATCTTGGGGGTGGCCTCGAGAGCCGCCACGGTCTGGCCCATCCCTACGCTCACCAGGTTGAGGCTAGCGACACCGAGCAGGCGGATCTTGCCTGGAAAACGGCGGTCAGGCAGCTTCTGAAGTACGCCGATCGAGCGACTGCAGAGGGAGGCGCAGCCCACCGGATGACTCTGCTGGGACGGAGGCAGCAGAACCTTGCCATTGCGCCAGGCGCCCCGCCCTCGCACCGCCACGATCCGCTGGCGCAGGGGCGGCACATCAAGCACGGCCAGCACCGGTTCGCCGTGCTCGAAGCGCGCCATGGAGATGGCCCAGTAAGGGATGCCGGCGGCGAAGTTGGTGGTGCCATCGAGGGGATCGACAACCCAGTAGGCCGGCGTGAGGGGAACCCGCTGATCGCCCTCCTCGCTCAACACCCCTTCCTCGGGATAGAGGCTCGCCAGTCCTTCCACCAAGGTGGCATCGCTCCACCGGTCACAGGCGGTGATCAGGGAACCATCCGCCTTGTGAGTGGAGGCCATGTGACCGAAGTCGCCGCGCTGCCGCTCGGCAACCCGATCGAGAAGGGCCTCGAGACCCGCCGGGAGGAGAGAGGGCCAGGCATCGGCTGCCACAGGGATCGGGGGATACAGGGAGTCGCTCATGACCATTCCGCCGTGAGCACCTTCGCCAGGCTTTGACCCGTGTCGTGACGGAACTGGCGAACATTCACACGCTGCAGCATCAGCAGGGCCGCGATCGCCACCAGGAGCTCGACGCCCAACACCAGGGCGTAAGCGGGATAGCTGCCCACCGATCTGGGAAGGAGGCCCGAAGCGCTGAGCAGGTTGCCCAGGTCGAGCAAGCCACCGCCGATCACCTTGCCCACCGCCCTGGAGAGGGCTTGGGCCAAACCCCAAACCCCCACAAAGGTACCGGCCACCTCCGGCAGGGTGAGATCCAGCATCAGACAGAGGGCGCCATTGGTGCCGATTCCAGCCGCCAGGCCGAACAGAACCATCACCAGCTGCAGGGTGGGAACGCTGGCGGTGATCCCGCTGAGCAAGAGGAGCAGCAGGCTGAGGGCGATCAGCTGGCAGCCGAGCCGGGCCGTGGCCAACTTGCCCAGCCAGGGCACGATCCAGAGACCCGCCACCAGCAAACCAACCAGGGTTCCCACCCCCCAGAAGGCATTGAGCTGGGCGGTGGCCGCGATGGGCATGCCGAACACCTGGGCCCCATAACTCTCGAGAACCGGATCTTGAAGGAAGAGGGCGAGCGTGAAGAGGATCAAAAACGAGAAGAAGATCAGCACCTGGCTGCTGGAACGGATCAAGGTCCAGGCCTGCCGCAGGGTGACTCCATCCTCCCGGCCCCCCTCCTGGGACAGCCCCGGGGAATCGGCGGGCGATTCCATGCCCCAGGTGGCGATCACGGTGAGGGCCATCACACCGATCGCCACCTTGGCCATGAAGGCGGAGAGAGTGGGCTCAAGCAGCCGTGGATCGCGGATGCCATCCAGGGAGCGCAGGCTGAGGCTGATCAGGATCGCTCCCACCACGATGCCCAGCGTGAGCATGCACCAGATCACCCCCACAGCGCGGGATCGTTCCTCCTCGCTGGTGCGGTCGATCACCAGGGCCAGATAGGGGGTGCTGGCCAGGGAGATCGCCAGGCCGTAACAGGCGAACAGCGCCCCCAGGGCCACCGCGGCCAGAGTGATGGCTCCTGGAGAGCCCTGATTGAACACCCGACCCACTTTGAAGATGAGCGGCACCGCGATCACCGCTATCCCACAGAAGAGGGCGGTGCCCAGCAACACGTAGGGAACCCTGTGGCGCCGAGCCAGCGGATGGGCATCGGAGATCTGACCGAACAGCACCCGCGTCGGGGCCACGAACTGCTCAAAGGCCAGGGAGGTGCCCACGAGCAGCCCGGGAAATCCCAGCTCGGTGAGCATCACGCGGTTGAGCAGCCCGGCAAAGATCACCGCCAAACAGCCGAGGCAGGCCTGGAACAGCCCCAGCCTCAGGGTCTCGGGCAGGCTGAGGGATGGGCGGACTGGGGTAGCGGGGAGACCTTCGGCCAAGGCTTCAACGGCGATTGCCAGCCGGTGGCAGCTGGGCTTGGGCCGCCGGGCAGGCAGGGACGAGGGGGAGGGGCTCCACCGGGACGTCGGTGGCCCCTTGAACCACGGGCTTGTTGGCGGGGAGGCGGGGAGGCTCACAGGTGGCGATCTGATCGAGGCCGGTGCGGCGCCGCAGCTCCACCAGGGCCTTGTTGTAATCGGAGATGGCGGTGGAGTAGCGGACCTCGGCCTGGGTGAGGTCGCGCTGGGTGTCCACCACCTCCCGCTGGGTGGTGACACCGGCCTGGAAGCGCAGGCGGGCCAGCCGCAGGGATTCACGGGTGGAGATCACCTCGCGGGAGGTAGTGAGGATATTGCGATTGTTCTTATCGAGTTCATAGAAGCTCCTTTCCACATCGGCGCGGATGGTGTTGCGCTTCTGGGCGAACAGGAAGCGGTTCTCCTGGGCTTTCTGTTTCTGCCCCCGATAGCTGGCCTGAGCGCTGCCACCGTCGTAGATGGTCCAGTTGAGATTCAGTCCCACCGAGTTGTCGACATTCCAACCGGTGATCGATGGCACCACCGATGGGGAGAATTCATAGCCATAGGTACGACCGAAACCGAAGTTGTTCACGATTCTCAGGAAGGGTTGAACCCTGCCGAGCTCAGCATTGGCGGAACTGTTGGCGATCGAAATATCGAGCAGGATCTGGTCGAGTTCCTCGCGGAAGGCAAAGGACGCCACGATGCTCTCCTGCAGCGATGGCAACCAGGTGCCGATCACCCGGGCCGGATCGGCGGCCGTGGGGGTGACATCTTGAGGGAGATCCAACAGGGCCGCTAGAGAGCGCCGGGCCGTAGCCTGGATTGCCAGGGCATTGGTGAGCAGTTGCTCATCGCGGGCCAGCTGGGTTTCCGCTTCAAGCACCTCCAGCTTGGTGGCAACGCCGGCCTGGAAGCGAGCCCGGGCATCCCGCAGGCTCACCAGCGAAGCCCGCACCCCCTCCTGGCCGATCTGCACCTGATCATCGGCAGTCTGGAGATCGAAATAGGCCAGGGAGGTCTGCAGACGCAGGTCGCGCAGGCCGATCAGATATTGGTTTTTGGCCTTCTCATACTGATCGCGTGCGATGGCGATCTGGGGAGTGCGGGTAGGATCAATTAATGACCAGCTGGCCTGTAAGGCCGCCTGCATCCTCCAAATGCTGTCGAGGGTCGTACCGATCGGTTGACCGGTGCCAGTGAAGCCGTTGCTGTACTGCCGACCTGCAGTGTAAAGGGGAAAGCTGCTGGAGTTGAAAGCCAGCTGGGGATACCAAAGAGCAATCTTGGCCCGCAGATTCGACTGGGCCTGCTCCACCTGGCTAGCGATGGCCTTGAGGTCGGGGTTGTTCACCTCCGCCAGAATCTCCACCTGGTCGAGGCTGAGGGGCCGCAACTGGGTGATGCGCACCTGGCTGGGACGGTCCGGCAAGGCCAGGGACGCCGGCGAGACCAGATCCCTGAGCTCAGGGGGGAGGGTGGTGGCTGCCGGGGGCAGCACCTTCGAATTGGATTTTGGGCGGTCGCCCTTCAGAGCAGGAGCCAGGGGCAGGGCTTCAGGCAGCTGGAGCAGGGCGGCCTGGCTCCCGGACCTGGGAAGGCCAGTCCCTCCGGCGGCGGGAGCTTTGGGGGCAGCGGCCACCGGAGCGACAAGGCTGGACGCCAACGTCAGGATGGCGAGCAGGGGAGAGAGGCGCCGCAAGACGGAAGCGAGAAAGTGTGGCGAGCTTAGGCACCTCCACCCTCCGATCCAAGGCAGGCGGCCACCAGGTCGTCCGCCCCACCCAGCAATCGGATCGGCACACCCGCCCGATCCCGCAGCTCCTGGAGCCGCATGTCATCAAGAAAGACCTCCTCACCCTCCCGGAGCATCACCCGCGGCAGCAGCAGCAGCCCCCCCAGATCGCGCCCTGCCAGACCCTGCAACAAATCCGCCCCGGTCAGCAGCCCCGTGACCACCTGATCCTGGCCCCAGTAGGGACTGGGCAGCCCATGGAGCAGCAGCTCCAGGCCCTCCACCCGGTTGAGGCGCTCCACCGCCGGTTGAAGGGCTCCGGCCACCAGCTTGCCCACCACCCAGCTCATGCGCCGCGGCGGCTCGACCCGCTCTGGCAGGGTTCGGGTGGCTGCCTCAAGCTCCTCGAGAAAACCCCGGATGCTGCCTACCCCGTTCTCACGCTGGGGGAGGTCCTCGTAGCTGGAGCGGGGGGGCAGGGGAAGGCCGCCGATCAAATACCACTCATCAGAAAGCCAGGCAAAACGGCTGCCGAGGGTGGTCTGGAACTCCACCTGCAGCGGTTCGACCCGCTCAATCACCGCCGCCGCATCGGCCGGGGTGACCGCCCGCAGCCCATCGCCGGGGGGGCGGAAGCGGGTGAGACCCACCGGCACCACAGCCGTAGACAGCACCGCCGGCCAGTCGCCATAGCCGAACGCCGCCAGATCCCGTAAGGTTCGCCCCAGGGCCTCGCCATCGTTGAGATCCGGGCAGACCACCACCTGGGCATGGATCTGCAGCCGCCGCTCCGCGAACCAGGCGAGCTGATCGGGCAGCAGGGCGGCCCGGGGATTGACCAGCAGACGGCTGCGAAGTTCGGGATCGGTGGCATGCACCGACACATAGAGAGGCGAGAGCCGCTGCTCCTCGATCCGCTGCCAGTCAGCGGCGGTGAGGTTGGTGAGGGTCAGGTAGGAGCCGTAGAGAAAGCTCAGGCGGTAGTCGTCGTCCTTGAGGTAGAGGCTGGCGCGGCGGCCGGGGGGCTGCTGATCAATGAAGCAAAAGGGACAGTGGTTGTTGCACTGGCGCAGGCCATCGAAGAGCGCCTCGGTGAAGCCGAGCCCTAGGGCATCATCCGGATCCTTCTCCAGCTCCACCACATGGAGCTTGCCATCGGAATCCTCCACCTCAAGGATCAGGTCCTCCTCCCCTTGGAGCACCTGCACATCGATCAGATCCCGCGGGGCGATGCCATTGATGCGGAGCAGGCGATCCCCTGGCTGGAACCCCAGCTCCTCGCCGATCGAACCGGGTTCCACGCTGGCCACCACGGCGGGATCCGGCAGCCGGGCCGGACGCGGCGCGGCAGCGCTGCCGATCGCGCCGTCAACGGCGGTGGTTTGGGACTGGGCGGCGATCCCCGCCGAAGGCTCCTTCCACACCGCAGCGGCTCGCATCTGCCATCAGTCTGGAACCAAGCCGGCCGTGGCGCCGGCGGGAGAGGGCGACGAGCTCAGGGATGAACGCCATCGAGGCCCCGGAACCAGAGCAGCAGCACCGCGCCAAACAGCAGGCGGTAGGCCACGAAAATCCAGGTGCTGTTGCGCTGCAGGAACCGTAGTAACCAGGCGATCGCCAGCCAGGACACCACCGTGGCGGCCACCACCCCCACCAGGGTGGGAAGCAGCCCGCCGTTTGCCTTTTCATGGAGGGCATCCTTGAGTTCCACCAGCCCCGCCAGGGTGATGGCGGGGATGCCGAGCAGGAAGGAGAAGCGGGCGGCCGAAGCCCGCTCCCAGCCATCGAACAAGGAAGCGGTGAGGGTGCTGCCGGAGCGGGAAACACCCGGCACCAGGGCCAGGGCCTGGGCAAGACCCACCAACAAACCGTCGCGGGGCATCACGTCGTCGAGGTGCTGGCGCCGGCGACCCACCAGTTCAGCCAGGCCCAGGAGCAGGGCCATCACGATCGACACAACCGCGATTGAGGTGACACTGCGGAGGGGAGAGTGTTCGTAGCCCGGGACCCCGAGCTTGAGAACCATGCCCCCCAGCACGATCGGCAGCGTGCCCAGGGCGATCGCGACCCCGAGCCTGGCGGAGGGATCACTCCAGTGTCCATCCCGCAGGGCCCGGCCCATGCCCCGCACCACCTCGAGCAGATCCAGGCGGAAATAGGCCAGAACGGCCAGGATGCTGCCCAGCTGGATCACGGCAGTAAAAGCCACACCCGGATCCCCCCAGCCCAGCAGCAGCGGCACCACCTTCAGATGGGCGGTGCTGCTGATCGGCAGAAACTCCGTGAGCCCTTGCACCACCCCCAGCACCAAGGCATGCCAACAGGCGACACCGAGGGATGGGGCCTCATCGATAGCAAGAAACGGCATCGTGCAGGCGAAAGTGCACCGAACCCTATGGCGGCCGGGGGACGCGGGCCAACCCCCGCACCCCTTAACGTTGGCCGCACTGTCTACAAGAGCCTGTGATCGGGACCTCAACTGCCCTCAGTTCCCGATACCTCCCCTTCTCCGGACTCAGCCTTTCGGGAGAGACCCTGCTTCCTCTTACCGCCGTGCTGCTGGTGACGGTGCCGGTGTTCCTCCAGGCCCCCCTGGTGAGGCAGGCGCCGCTCCCGGCGGCCTTGGTCACCCTGCCCTTGGTGGCCGCGGCCGTGCTGCTCGAGCGTCACGGCCGCGGCCCCTGGCAGCAGCTCGGCCCGCTGCTGGCGGGTTTCAGCGGCAGCTGGCTGGCGGGATGTCTGTTTTGGGGATGGTTCCGACTGCATCCCCTCCTGCACCTGCCGATCGAGGCCTTCGCCCTCCCCTTGGCCGTGGCTGGCCTGGGGGGGCGCTGGCGGCTGGCGGGGGCCTTCTACCTCGCCTCCCTGCTCGGAACGGCTGCCACCGACACCGCGATCGCTCTCACCGGCCTCATGCCTCTCTGGCCGCAGGTCCTCTCCGCTCCCCTGAGCGAGGCCCCGCAGCTGCTCCGGCAGGCCGGTGAAACGGTGCTGGCCCCCGCCAACATCACCCTGGTGGCGGCCATGGCCGCCCTTCTCCTCGGCGTTTGCACCCAACTTTGGAAACGGGGCGGCCTGTCCAGGGTGGGTGCAGCCACCCTGGCCACCACCCTTGCGGTGGATGGTCTTTTCCTGGCGGCGGCCTTGCTGGCACCCCAATGGAGCGGCCTAATCTGACTTAGGGCTCGCCGCGCCGATCTGAAGATCTGCGAAAGCCGGGAAACCGTTCAGGGGAACCCTGGCGGATGTTCGGTAACGTTGATCCAGGCCGAAGCTCCCAGACGGCCTGTTCCCTTACGCAACGGAGTGTCGTGATGAAGCGGCTGCTTGCCTGGCTCATGAGTGGTGTTGTGCTCGCCGGGCTGCTGGTCACCCTGCTGCTGCCGGGTACCGCCTTGGCCGAAGACCGGCGCAATGTGGCCGACGACAAGATCGCTGAGACCGCCGGCAAGGTGGATCTCAACAACTCTTCGGTGCGTCGCTTCCAGCAGTACCCCGGCATGTATCCCACCCTGGCGGGCAAGATCGTGATGGGTGGCCCCTACCAGAGCGTCGATGACGTTCTCAAGCTCGACCTGACCCCTCGTCAGAAGGAGCTCTTCGATAAGTACAAGGCCAACTTCACCGTGACGCCTCCCTCAATCGCCCTCAATGAAGGGTTCGACCGGATCAACGACGGTGTCTACCGCTGAGCACCAGCCTCCCCGATCAACCAGGGGCGGCAGCATCCCAAGCTCCCGAACCGCCGGAACTCCGGCGGTTTTTTTCATGGGGCTGTTCTGCCTGAACCGGCGGGCCGCGGTGCTCCCATAGGCTCCCTGAAGCGGGGCTTGGCGATGCAGCATCCGGATCTGGCCGCTGACTGGGATGTGGTGGTGGTGGGCAGCGGAGCCGCCGGCCTGATGACCTGCCTGGAGCTGCCAGCCGGCCTGCGGGTGTTGCTGCTCAGCAAGCAGGATGGCCCCCCCTCCGCCAGCCGCTGGGCCCAGGGCGGGATCGCCGCGGTGACCAGGCCCGAGGACAGCTTCGAGAGCCACATCCACGACACCCTTCGGGCCGGCGCTGACCTCTGCGACCGAAGGGCCGTGGACCTGCTGGTGCGCGATGCACCGGGCTGTGTGGCGAGGTTGCTGGAGCTGGGCATGGCCTTCGACCGGGAGGCTGACCACCTGAGCACCACCCTGGAGGCGGCCCACAGCCACCGCAGGGTGCTGCACGCCCAGGACCGAACAGGGGGAGCCCTGGTGGATGCCCTGGAACGAGAGGTGCTGCTACGGGAGGGCCTGGAGCAACACAAGGGCGTTCCGGCCCTGCAGCTCTGGGTGGAGGGGGGGCGCTGCGTGGGTCTGCAGGTGCTGGATGGGCGCAGGCTGCGCTGGCTGCGGGCCCGGGCGGTGGTCCTGGCCTGCGGCGGCGGTGGCCATCTGTTTGCCCACACCACCAATCCCGCCCAGGCCAGCGGCGACGGGGTGGCGATGGCCTGGAGCGCCGGTGCAGCGGTGCGCGATCTCGAATTCGTGCAATTCCACCCCACGGCGCTGATGCTCCCCGGCGCCCCCCACTTCCTGATCAGCGAGGCGGTGCGGGGGGAGGGGGCCCGCCTCCGCGATGCGGCCGGGAACAGCCCGGTGGCCCAGCTGGCCGGCGGTGATCTGGCCCCCCGCGACCAAGTGAGCCGCGCCCTCGCGCGGCGTATGCAGGAGCTGGGGGTGGACAACCTCTGGCTCGACCTGCGGCCGGTGGGCCAGGCGCGGCTGGAAAGTCAGTTCCCCACGATCCTGGGCCGCTGCCGGGCCCTGGGCCTCGACCCCATCGGCGCGCCGATTCCGGTGGCCCCGGCCGCCCACTACTGGATGGGCGGCGTGGGCACCGACCTGGAGGCGGCCACCAGCCTGCCGGGGCTGTACGCCGTGGGGGAGGTGGCCTGCACCGGCGTGCACGGCGCCAACCGACTGGCCAGCAACTCGCTGATGGAATGCCTCGTGTTTGCCCGGCGCCTGCGGAACATCCGCCTGGGAGAACCCTTCTGCCGCGAGGCCGATGAGGGGCCGGGCCTACCACTGGCGGATCCCCCCCTGCCGGAACTGGAGCGAATTCAGCAGCAGATCGCCAACCTGAGGCAGCTCTGCTGGCAGGTGGCGGGAGTGGAACGGGAGGGCCCGATGCTCAACGCCGCCTTGGGGGAGCTGCGCCGCCGGCGGAGTGAGCTGGAGGCCGAACCGCTGCTGCGCAGCATCTACGGCCATGCTCCTGGACAAACCCTGGAACTCACTGCTGTGACGGCCAGCGGATCAAGGCTGCTCCACGACCTGCGCCAGCGGCTGGTGCTGGCGGAGCTCCTGATCGAGGCGGCCTGCTTCCGCAGCGAAAGCCGAGGCGGCCATTTCCGCACCGATGCCCCGGCCCCCCAGCCCTTCTGGCGCCGCCACAGCCTCCAGCAGCGGGGCCAACGGATCCAGACCGAGCCGGTGGATCAGGGGCTGGGAACCGGCCCCTTGTAGCCACTGAGCTCGGCAAGTTTCTGGAGCGTCTTCACCCCGGAATCCACCTTGCCGTTGATCTCCCAGGAGGGGAAGCCCTGAACGTTCTTAGCGCGGCAGAGATCTGCCTGGCTGTTGCGGCCATCAGGGGCGCACTCCACGATCTTGAGCTTGGCGGTGGCCTCCTTGCCAAACAGCTCCTTCTGTTCGTGGCAGTGGGGGCACCAGTAGGCGCTGTACATCACGGCGCCCTTGGCGGTGAGGTGGTCTGCCAGGGCCATCACCCCCGGGCGGGTGGTGGAGGTGACGGGGAGGGGCATGCCGGGACCGGTGGCCACTTCGGGACGATCCATCGCACTGGCCCAACCGATGCCAGTGATGCCCACGAGAAGGACCGTGATCACCCCCCGGAAAATCAGCTGACTCGTGTCCTCCCAGTCGCCGGCGAGCAGGCTCAGCACCAGCAGGGAGAGGCTCAGCAGGGCCGAGAGGATGCAGAAGGCGCAGATGGCCTTGATCTTGAACAGCATCACCGCCATCAGCACCAGGCTGAACACAGCCATGCCCGCCGTGAGCAGGAACAGGGCCCAGCGGCTGGGGGAGAGCAGTTCCCGGCGCGCGTCCCCTTGGAGCACCAGGGGCAGCAGAGACAACACCAGCACACCGGCGTAGGCCAGAAAGCCGAACAGGGACAGGGGTTGGCCGAGGAGGGAGCCCCAGGCACTGTTGAGCACCTTGTCGCAGGCGCCGGTGCCTCCGGGACAGATCAGGGGACCCAGAATCCCCCAGCGCTTGAGGGTGATGGCGCCGGTGTCGATGGCACCGATGGTGGCCAGCACCGACATCACCACCCAGATCCAGCGGCGGCCGGGATCGGTGCGACGCCGCTGGCTGAGGCGGCTGGCCAGTTGGGTGGAGGTCACGGCGGAGGGAGCGATGGCGCCATTCTCGCAGCCGCAGGCGATGTCGGCCCGGATTGCCGCCAGCGCCCGCCCGGCAGCACGGAGTCGGCCCGGTGGGCCCGCCGCTTCCATAGGGTGGCTGAACGGCATGAGCCGGAACCTCCCGCATGAAGCCAGCCCCCAGTCCATCCGCCGGCAGCCGGTCCACCCCTGCTGGGGCGACCGCCAGCACAGCGGCGGGATCGGAGCCCAGCACCACGGACATGACCCAGCCTCCAGCCAAACCCACCGTGGCCTTCGCCCATCTGGGCTGCGAGAAGAACCGCGTGGACACCGAACACATGCTCGGCCTACTCGCCCAGGCCGGCTATGGCGTGAGCGCCGATGAAAGCGAAGCCGCCGTGGTGGTGGTGAACACCTGCAGCTTCATCCAGGAGGCCCGCGAGGAATCGGTGCGCACCCTGGTGGAACTAGCCGAGCAGGGCAAGGAATTGATCATTGCGGGCTGCCTGGCCCAGCACTTCCAGGAGGAGCTGCTCGACTCCCTGCCGGAAGCGAAGGCGATCGTGGGCACCGGCGATTACCAGCACATCGTGAACGTGCTGGAGCGGGTGGAGGCCGGCGAGCGGGTGAACCAGGTGAGCGCCGTGCCCACCTTCGTGGCCGATGAGCATCTGCCCCGCTACCGCACCACCAGTGAGGCGGTGGCCTACCTCAAGGTGGCCGAGGGCTGCGACTACCGCTGCGCCTTCTGCATCATTCCCCACCTGCGCGGCGACCAGCGTTCGCGCCCGATCGAGAGCATCGTGGCCGAGGCGCGCCAGCTGGCGGCCCAGGGGGTGCAGGAGCTGGTGCTGATCAGCCAGATCACCACCAACTACGGCCTCGACCTCTACGGCAGGCCCCAGCTCGCGGAGCTGCTGCGGGCCCTTGGCGAGGTGGAGATCCCCTGGATCAGGGTGCATTACGCCTACCCCACCGGCCTCACCTCCGAGGTGCTGGCTGCCTACCGGGAGGTGCCCAATGTGCTGCCCTACCTGGACCTTCCCTTGCAGCACAGCCATCCCGATGTGCTGCGGGCGATGAACCGTCCCTGGCAGGCCGGCGTGACCGGTGGCCTGCTGCAGAGGATCCGCCAGGAGCTGCCGGAGGCGGTGCTGCGTACCACCTTCATCGTGGGCTTCCCCGGCGAAACCGAGGAACACTTCCAGCACCTGCTCGCGTTCGTGGCCGAGCAGCGCTTCGATCACGTGGGCGTGTTCACCTTCTCCCCGGAGGAGGGCACCCCGGCCGCAGAGCTGCCCGATCCAGTGCCGGCAGAGGTGGCCGCCCGGCGCAAGGACCGCCTGATGGCGCTGCAGCAGCCGATCGCGGCCGAGCGCAACGCCGCTTGGGTGGGCCGCATCGTGGATGTGCTGATCGAGCAGGAGAACCCCTCCACCGGCGCGATGCTGGGCCGCTGCGCCCGCTTCGCTCCGGAGGTCGATGGCGAAGTGCGGGTGATGCCCGGCGAAGGCGGCCTCTGCGCCGCCCCCGGCACCCTGGTGCCTGTGCGCATCACCGCCGCCGACACCTACGACCTGATCGGGGAAGTCGTGGGGGCGAAAGCGATGGTGGGCGATGCGCTCGCCGCCCGCCGGCCGGCTTCTTGAGCCCCCGCTCGCGGGCCGAGAAGATGCCGGACCTGGCCCCCGGGCGGGAGCCGGGTTCGGAGTCCGCCGGCACTCCATCGGGACCGGAGCAGCCTCCAAGCCAGCCCGACCTGGCCGAGCGCCATGGGAACCCCGGAGGCCGGCGGCGAGGCACCCGACTCAGCCTCGCTAGCCAACGCCAGCTCTACCTGCTGGCCTCCGGCATGAGCACCGCCGGATCCTTCGCGGGCCTCACCGCCAAGAGCTGGATCCTGCTGCACAACAGCGGCAACGCCCTGATCCTCGCCCTGCACTTCGCCACCCTGGCCCTACCCAGCCTGGTGCTGAGCGGTCCCGCAGGGGTGGCAACGGACCGGCTGGGCTGCGAGAAGGTGCTGATCCGCGCCCAGTGGGGACTGTTCGGGGCCGCCCTGCTCGGGGCCCTGGCGATCCCGCTGCTGCAGGGGCAGCTCCAGTTGGCGATGCTGCTGCTTAGCACCCTGTTGGTGGGGGTGGCCAGCAGCTACGAGCTCACCGCCCGCAACAAGTACAGCGCGCTGTTGGTGGAGGATCCGGCGCAACTCGGCCGCTACATCGCCAGCTTTTCGGTGGTGTTCAACGTGGGCAAGCTGATCGGCCCACCGCTGGGAGGCTGGCTGTTGGCCCTCGGGGGGCCCACCACGGCCCTGGTCCTGGATGCGGCCACCTACCTGCTGCCCATCGCCACGGTGATGGGGCTGCTGCATCCGATCCGCTCGGCGGAGCAGCGCAGCGCGCCTGGGCGCTCCGCCTCCCTGGGCACCGCCTGGCGCGAATGCGGCCCGGTGCTGCGCCATGTGCTGCGCTTCACGGCCATCGCCACCCTGGTGGGCTTCTTCCATCCAGGGCTGGCCCCGCTGATCGCCCGCCAGGTGCTCGGGCCCTCGCCCCAGGCCCTGGGCATCTTCACCAGTGTGCTGGCGGCCGGGAGCATCTGCGGCGGCATGGCGCTGCAGCGCAACAGCACCTGGCTCACGGCCCGGCCGGGACTGCTGCTGGGCAGCTGCACCCTGCTGACGGCCCTGGCCCAGCTGGGAATGGCCAGCGGCGCGGGCCACCTCGCCATTCAGCTGGTGATGACCTTCCTGATCGGTGCGGGTACAGCCTGCCTGCTGGCGGGCACGAATCTGATGGGCCAGGTGGGGGCTCCGATGGCCTTGCGGGGTCGCATGGCAGGCCTCGGCCAGATCGCTTTCCTGGGGGGCGGAGGTCTGAGCGGCATCGCCGCGGCCCTTCTCAGCGCACGGATCGGCCTGGGTGGCGCCTTTGCCCTGCTCGGTGCCATTGGCTTGGTGCTGGGGCTGGGCGAGCTACTGCTGCAGGGCCGGCTGAGGCTGGTGCCGCCCTTAAGCCTCAAATCAGACGAATCCCGCGAAGAAGCACGGTGAGGAGAAAGGCTGCGGTGAGTCCACCACCCAACAGAGCCAGATAGATCGCGGCGCCCATGGGACTACTGCTGCAGTAACCCGGTCATTACAGCAGACCGGAAGGGTTCGTCGAGGACCGGCAGCAGCGGCAGTGGCGCATCGCAACCCGAACCCAGGGCACCGCGGCAGCGACAAGGCCGGGCCGATGGCCTGGGGGAGCCCGAATGTCATGCGGGTCGCCAGCGGCGACGGCGCTGCCGCAATCACCGGCTGATCAGCCGCAAAGAGCAGCCAATCAGACAGAGGCTCTGGCACACAGCCGGATCTCCCGAAGGAAGGGAATCCCCGGGCGCGGACGGGGCTGCTCTCCCGAAGCGGGTGAAGGGGATAAGCGCTGCCCCAGAGCCGGAGCGCAGCCTTGCTGCCGGCCAACCGATGCGCCCCCGTGCGGAGCCCCGATCCGCCCACCGGAGGGGACGGGTGGTCGGCAAACCCTCTAGGGTTGCAAACACTCCGGGGCGGCTGCACCCATGCGCACCCTCTTCATCTATCCCGAGTTCCCGAAGACCTTCTGGAGCTACGAGAAAATTCTCGAATTGGTCAACCGCAAGGTGCTGCTGCCCCCCCTCGGGCTGGTGACGGTGGCGGCCCTGCTGCCCCAGACCTGGGAGATGAAGTTGGTCGACCGCAACGTCCGCGAGGTGACCGAAGCGGAATGGGGCTGGGCCGAATTGGTCGTGATCTCCGGGATGATCGTGCAGAAGGCCGACATGGCCGTGCAGATCTCCAGGGCTAAGGAGCGGGGGCTACCGGTGGCCGTGGGGGGCCCCTTCGCCAGCTCCACCCCCGATGCTCCCGAAATTTCCCTAGCCGATTTCAAGGTGCTCGACGAGGGAGAGATCACCCTGCCCCTGTTCATCGAAGCGATCGAGCGGGGCGACCGCTCGGGCCGCTTCAGCTCCAACGGCGAAAAACCGGATGTGACGGGCACCCCGATTCCCCGCTTCGACCTGCTCGAACTCGACGCCTATGACTCGATGAGCGTGCAGTTCTCGAGGGGCTGCCCGTTCCAGTGCGAGTTCTGCGACATCATCGTGCTGTATGGGCGCAAGCCCCGCACCAAGAGTCCGGAGCAGCTGGTAGCCGAGCTGCAGCGCCTCTACGACCTGGGCTGGCGCCGCGCCATCTTCCTAGTGGACGACAACTTTATCGGCAACAAGCGCAACGCCAAATTGCTGCTGCCGGCGATCAAGGAATGGCAGATCGAGCGGGGTTATCCCTTCACCTTCACCACCGAGGCCTCGGTGGACCTCGCCTCCGACGACGAGATGATGCGGATGATGGGCGAGGCCCGCTTTGAAGCGGTGTTCCTCGGCATCGAAACCCCCGATGAGGCCAGCCTCTCCGTGGCCGGCAAACACCAGAACACTCGCAGTTCCCTCGAGGAATCGGTGGATCGGATCACCTCCTACGGGATCCGGGTGATGGCGGGTTTCATCATTGGCTTCGATGGGGAAAAGACCGGCGCCGGCGATCGGATCGTGCGTTTCGTGAGCCGCACCGGGATTCCCGCCGCGATGATGGGCATGCTGCAAGCCCTGCCCAACACCGGCCTGTGGCACCGCCTCGAAAAGGAGGGTCGGCTGATTCAGGAGAAGGCCGACGCCAAGGGCGTGAACCAGACCAACCTGCTCAACTTCGTACCCACCCGGCCGATCCGCGATATCGCCAATGAATATGTCGATGCCTTTTGCCGCCTCTACGAACCCAACGCCTACATCGACCGGGTGAAGCATTACTACCTCAAGATGGGCGAACCGCGATGGAAAGCCTTCTATCGCGCCGAAAACTCCGACAAACCCGCCCTGCCTCCCCTTCGTGAAATCCGCGCCCTGGCGATCGTGATCTGGCGGCAAGGAATCCTGCGCGACACCCGCTGGCGCTTCTGGAATGCCCTGCTCACCGTGGCCCGCCGCAACCCCAAAACCCTTGAGCAGTTCCTAGTGACGCTCGCCCACAACGAGCATTTCCTGGAATACCGGGGCATCGTGACCCGCGAGATCCAGGAGCAACTGGCTTCCCTGCCACCCGATCCCCCCACGGCTCAGGTACAGCCCAGCCGCGAGCTGCAGCCGGCCTGACGACTGCAGCTCGCGGCTGGGTCGTGGTTCAGTCCTGGACGTAGGGACCACCCGCCAACAGAGCGACTTCAGCCTTCTGAAGCTCGCGGCCCAAGTAAAGGGCGTGGTCGAGCCGGCTGAGGGGATGGGGCCCACCTCCCTCGGTGAGGGCAATGCCCAGTTCCTTGGCGGTCCGCCCCCGAAATACGGCCAGGGGGGTGCGGGGTCCAGCGTTGCGGCAGGAGAGCACCTCGCCGGTTTCCGGATCGGTGGCCAAACCCCGCTCATCGATGCCGTTGCCGTAGTGCTCGGCCACCAGTTCGGCAGCCTCGTGATCCACCAGGATCAGGAAATAACCGGCCGGATCGAGGTCGATCGTGCGCTGGGAGAGCCCGTCATCCAGGGCGGTGGCCGCCGCGAGCCGCGAAGCAGAAACATCCATTAGCTAATGCTATCGGCGCGGCCCTGGTGGAACCTGGCCCCCGAGCGGGCAGACCGAGAAAATAAGACAACTCGCCCGAAGAATCCCGCCCCGAGAATGCGTTCCGGGAAGAGAAGGATCCGTTCCACGGACCTGACTTGTTCCACAAACCACCGGACCGGGGAGATGGATTCAGGGTTCTGAACCCGAAGTCGGGTCACAAGCGGCCTCCACGCCCGGCAAGGGCGGCACCCCGCCGCGGAAGGGCAGTTCGGCATTGACCGCTTCGATCTCCTCCAGCTGGGCGCCATTGGCCTCGTGCAGCCAGCGCCGCAGGATGGCGGCGAAGCGGGGGTCACTCCAGCGGTGCAGGCTGACGCGGGGTTCGGCCAAGAAGCCACGGCGCCGCTTGTGGCTGCCGCCGGCACCGGGATCAAAGCAGCGGATGCCGCGCTGGATCGCCCAGGCGATCGGGGCGTAATAACAGACCTCAAAGTGCAAGTTCTCCAGATCCACATCGCTACCCCAATAGCGACCCCAGAGCCCCTTCCCATCGTGCACGCACAGCGACATCGCCACCGGATCGGCGGGATCACCGCCATGGGCACTGAACAGCACCAGATCGGGGCGCAGCTCGCCGGCAGCCTGAAAGAAGGCCTGCGTGAGGTATTTGCTGCCCCAGGGCCCCCAGCGGGCGCAGTGCTGGGCATAGAAGTGGTGCATTCGCTCCAGCAGGGCCGGCGCAATCTCTGCCCCCACCACCGGGGTCACCGTGAGGCCGGCGGCGGCCACGGCGGCACGCTCACGACGCACGTTGCGGCGCTGGTTGGCATTGAAGCCGGCCAGATAAGCCTCAAAATCGCCGAAGCCTGGGTTGGTCCAGCAGCCCTGCTGGTTGATCCAGGCGCTGCAGCCGGCCGCCTCAGCCAGGGGCCTCCAGCGGGGATCCACATAGAGAAAATTGCAGCTGAGCAGCCCGTTCTGGTGGCAGAAGGCATCGATCAGCTCCAGCATCAGGGCGGTGATGGCGGTTTCGTCCTCCCCGACGGCGATCAGGAAGCGGTAGCCCTCCACCGGGCTGAGGGGGCTCATCCCAACGAGCTTGGGGTAGTAGCGCAGCCCGAGCTGGCCGGCGAGCTGGGCGAACGACTGGTCGAAGACGAATTCGCCGTAGCTGTGCCCCTTGAGATACAGGGGAGCCGCCGCCACCAGCTCCCCACCCCGCCAAAGCCCCAGATGGCAGGGCTGCCAACCCTCCCGAGGCACGATGCTGCCGCTGGCCTCCAGACGGTGCAGCCAGCGCCAGCGGTAGAAGGGGGCGGCGGCATGGTCGCCCAGCAGGATGTCCCAAGCGTCCTGGGGTAGCTCGGCGATGGCGCGGTGCCAGCGGGCTTGCAGCTCGGCCATGGCAACAGCGGGGCGGTAACGGAGGCTGAAGGCGCAAAACTAACGGCACCGTTCCCCTGGCTGCCCGCCGTGCCCCTCCCGACCTGGCCTGCACGCCGGAGTTGCCTGCCCGCGGCCCCGGGGGTGCTGGGGGCGACTCTGGTGCTGGCGCTGGCAGGGGCGACACCGCCGGCCCGGGCGGGCCTGCTCACACCGGTGCTCCAGCTGATGCGACCCCAGCTGGAGACCCGGCTGGCCAAGGTGTGCGTGGAAACCGCCGCCGGAGGTAACCCCGAACTCCGGCGCAGCCTGGTGGAGCCCTGCCAGCAGCTGGCCGTTCCCACCAGCCGCTGCCTGATCGAGGAAACCGACAGCAGCGGCCGAGGCCTGGGGGTGGTGACCGAGCTGCTCTCCGGCCGCTTCGGCGATGACAGCGAGGTGGTGGTGAAACGCTGCCTGGCGCGGCTGTTCGGCATTCCCGCCGACAGCCTGAGGGATGTGCGCCTGCGGGACCTAGGCCGCCACTTCGGATCCCGCCAGATGGGCGCAGAGGGCCCCTGATCGAAGTGGCCAGAAGCAGGAAAGACGAGGCAGCCCCAGAGGGCCACGATGACTTGCATCGTAGAAACTTCTGCCGATGGGCCCTTCATCCCCGCCATCCCCCTGATCCCGATGGACCCCTCCATAGCCCATGCCCCAGCCGATCCCCCCAGCCACGCGGAGCTGGCCCGCCGGCTGGAGGGTCTGAACGTGTACCTGGTGGGGATGATGGGGGCAGGCAAGAGTGCCGTGGGGCGTCCGCTGGCGGCGGCCCTGGGGTATCGCTTCCTCGATGCCGACTCCGCCCTGGAGCAGGCCGCCGCACGGCCCATCCCCACCGTGTTCGCCGAAGAAGGGGAAGAGGGCTTCCGCCAGCTGGAAACCGCCGTTCTCGATCGGATCGCCGGCTTCCATTCCCTGGTGGTGGCCACGGGGGGAGGCGTGGTGACCCGGCCGGTGAACTGGGGCCACCTGCAGCAGGGCGTGGTGGTGTGGCTGGATGCCCCCGAAACGCTGCTGCTGGCGCGACTGAGGGCGGATCCCACCCCCCGGCCCCTGCTGAACGATCCAAACCCCGCCACCCGCCTGGCCACCCTGCTGGAGGCGCGGCGCCCCCTCTACGCCCAGGCCGACCTCCACGTGGTCCAGGTGGAGGCTCCGCCCGAGGCGGTGGCCCTTCAGGTGCTGGAGGCCCTGCCGGCCATCCTGCGGGAACGGCCGAGTGCGCCCCCGACGCCGGCGCTGTTGCTCGATGGGACAGGGCGGATCACGCCATCGCTGAACTGAACCAGGGAACCCTCTAACGAGCTACGCAGCTCTGGAAGCGAGGCTTAGAGATGGAAACGATGCAGCAGGGCACCGGGCGGTCCTGGAGGGCAAGGCGTGACAAAGCCCCCTGGCGGCCCGCTCCAACGTCTGGAGCAAGCCGCTGCCGAAGGGCCGAAAAGGGCGAGGATCGCGCGTCAGGGCAGCGAACCGAGAGCTCGCCATGCGGCAGTGCCCGGCTCAGGACGCCCCGCCCGGTGGCTCCAACCGAACCGCAAACCAGCTGACCACCCGCCCGGGTTCGAGCTCCAGTTCACAGGCCGTGTCCAGTAGCCGCTGCGCCCGCTCGCGGGGATCGGCAAGGCCGGCCAAATCGGCCGGTGGGGCAGCGAGTCGTCCCAGATGATCCGCCAACCAGACGAGGGTTTCGGCCACCGTAAGGATGGCCTCGGCCCCACCGGGCTCCAGCACCACGTAATGATCGAGTTCCCGCAGTAGGGGATCAGACATGGATTGTCGCCGCTTGCACCCCATCCTGCCGCTGCTGGCCCTTGCCCTGATGGTGGTAGCCCTGGTGTGCTCGCCGGCCCCCGCCGCCGCGGCCCGGCCGGGGATCGGGAGGGCAACGCCAGCTGCAGCACAACCGGCCTGGATGGGCCCTCCACCATCCGCTGCTGGGCCCCTGGAGCGGCGCCTGGCGAACTGGCCCGCCTGGAGCCTGCCGGCCCCCCTGCCCAGGCCGGACCGGGGGGATCTGATCTGGCCCGCCTGGTTCCAGGGTGAATGGGAGGTGAGCAGTACCCCGGCGGAAGGGTCCGAGCCCCCGCTGCGCTGGCGCGCCCGATTCCAGGCGGATGGCGAGGACGGAGCGCTGGCGGACCGGGCCTTCAATGCCGGCCAGATCGGAGCGGCTCTCCTCGGGGATGGACTGATCAGCGTGCGAAACGACCCCGCCACCCCCAACCGTCAGGTGAGCCGGCTGCGGGGGGATCGCCAGCTGGAATCCACGGTGGTGGGCCGGCGCAGCGCCCGGCCCACTAGCGCCACCTTCCTGGCCGACGAGCTCACCCTCCAAGTGCTGCATGGCCCTGACACACCGCGCATCAGCCGCGTGGAGGTGCTCGGCCTCTGGCAGCGGCTCGAGGACGGCAGCATCAGCGGGGAGCAGTGGCAGGCCAGCTACGCCTCGCCAGCGGCCGGGCTGGCGGCGAGCGCCGAGCACCCGCAACGGTTCAGCCTCAGGCTCGTCCCACTTCCGCCAGGATCCGATCCCGCCAGCTGAACAGCGGCGCCAACAAAGGGTGGTCGGCTAGGCCCTCCACCCCCCGTCCCGCCAGGGGCGCGCCGGCCGAGGCGGGGAACTGAAGCAGCGAGAGCTGGGCCACCACGGCCAGGTCGGCCAGGGAGAGACGATCGCCCTCGAGATAGGGCTGATCGGCCACCAGCACGGCCAGCTGTTCGAGGTTGCGGCGAAGCTGGCGGGCTTCGCACGGGGCCAGCACCTCCCCCACCGCCTCACTCACCGGCGCCATCAGGCCAGCGGGCAGGGCGGCCACGACGCGGCGCAGGGGATCCGGGGTGGCCTCAGGCAGCAGGGCGGTCCGCAGCACCGGATCGGCGGCGGCCGCCTGCAACAGGGCCTGACGGGCCCCGGAGGCCAGGGCGGTGTCGGCCCAGTCCTCGAGCAAGAGCACCCGGGCCCGACTGCGGGCGTCGGCCGGCAGCAGCGCCGGCAGCGGGTGGCGTTTCTCGAGATGCAAGGCGATGGCAGTGGAATCGGCGATCACCTCGCCGCCATCGACGAGCACCGGCACCTGGCGCTGGCCGGAGAGCCGGAACAGCTCGATCTGACCCAGGCCGGGGGTGACCTCCAGGAGGTTCGCCTCCAGCCCCTTGGCCGCCAGTACAAGGCGCACCTTCTCGCAGAAGGCGGAATGGCGGAACTGATGAAGGTCCATCGGGGAGGGGGGATCAGCGGCGGGGGCCCCCGGGCGGCAGAGTAGCCAGCAGTTCAGGTCTGCGGCCGGGGCCGCCAGGGGAGACGCCCGATGAGGGATTTTCTGATCAATGTGACCCGCTACCCGCGCTATCTAGTGGCCTTCAGCCTCGGGGTGCTCAACTCCGTGGTGGAGCCGCTGGCCCGCCTGCGCAGCAACCCGGTCACGGCCGTGGCCCTGATCGGAGCGCTGGTGAGCGGGCTGCTCACCCTGGTCCTGGTGCTGCGTGCCATGGTGAGTGGGGCAGCTGTGGTAGCTCCTTAACGATGGCGCAGGGACGACGGGTGGAGCGGGTGGCGGCGCTGATCCGCCGGGAAATGAGCGAACTGCTGCGCAGCGGCATCCGCGACGAACGGGTGCACCACGGCATGGTGAGCGTGACGGTCGTGGAGGTGGCGGGGGATCTGCAGCACTGTCGCATTCACGTCAGCGTGTTCGGCACCGAAGACGACCAGCGACTCACCATGGAGGGCCTGAAGGCCGCCGCCCCCTACGTGAAGGGCGAGTTGGCTCGGCGCCTGCAGATGCGCCGCACCCCCGAGGTGATGTTCCAGCTCGACCGCGCCTTGGAGCGGGGCACCTCGGTGCTGGGGCTACTCAACCAGCTGGAGCGCAAGAGGGAGGAGAGGGGGGAGATTCCCCCCGGCAGCGATGAGGAAGAGGTCGCCAGCGCGACCGGCCCGGTGGACGGGAGGGCCGGCGAAAGCCCCCAGGCGCTGGAGGCTGCCGGATTGAGCCATCCCACCGGTGGGGAGATCCCTGGGCCGCCACCCGCCGCGCGGGATCAGGGTGCTGCCTCTGGGGTTGATGACGGGCCCGACCTCCCCTGACCCCCATTGCGCTTGCATAATGCCAACAAGGACTATGCAATGGACGGGGCTGGGGTGCTGGCCGAGGTGAGCCATGGGAGCGGCGCGGTCCCTGACGACGACCTGGCCCGCCTGGTGGCCAGCCTGCTGGTGGTGCGCTGCAGCGGCCACCTCGCCGATGGCCAGCGCCGCTACCCCCGCTGGGAGCTCGACAACGCCACCCTGCAGCGCCTGCTGGGTGCGGGCGTGGGCGGGGTCATCCTGCTCGGAGGCAGTGCGGCTGAATTGAGGTTGCGCACCCGCCAGCTCCAGGCCTGGGCGGCCACCGACCTGCTGCTCTGCGCCGATGTTGAGGAGGGGGTGGGGCAACGCTTCGAAGGCGCCAGCTGGCTGGTGCCGCCCCTGGCCCTGGGCCGCCTCCACGGCGACGATCCGGCCGCGGCTGAGGAGCTGGCGGAGCGCTACGGGCGCTGCAGCGGCCGCGAGGCCCGGGCCCTCGGCCTCAACTGGGTGCTGGGTCCCGTGTGCGATGTGAACAACAACCCGGCCAACCCAGTGATCAACGTGCGCGCCTGGGGTGAGACCGCCGCCACCGCCGGAGCCCTGGCGGCCGCCTTCGTGCGCGGCGCCCAGGCCGAAGGCGTGCTGTGCTGCGCCAAGCACTTCCCCGGCCATGGCGACACCGCCAGCGATTCCCATCTCGAGCTGCCCCTGCTGCCCCACAACCGCGAACGGCTCGAAGCTGTTGAGCTACCGCCCTTCCGCGCCGCGATCGCCGCCGGCGTGGCCAGCGTGATGACAGCCCACCTGCTGCTCCCGGAACTCGATCGGGAGCGGCCCGCCACCCTCTCGGCGGCGGTGCTCACCGGGCTGCTCCGCAGCGACCTGGGCTTCGGGGGCCTAGTGGTGACCGACGCCCTGGTGATGGAGGCGATCACGGCCCACCACGGGGCCGGCGAAGCGGCGGTGCTGGCCCTGGAGGCCGGCGCCGATCTGGTGCTGATGCCCGCCGACGCCGATGCGGCGATGGCGGGCATCCGGGTGGCGGTGGAGCAGGGCCGACTGGGGCGGGAGCGGCTGGAGGCGAGTACGGAGCGGCGGCGGCTGGCCTTGGCATCGCTGCGGGAGCTCGGCGACCCCCTGGCTGCGGCAGGCTCCGCCTCCGAAGACGGCAGCGAACCCCTGGGCCCCCTGAGCAACGGTCCGATCAGCGCCGACCGGCAGCTGGCCCTGGAGCTAGTACAACGCAGCTTGCGCCACCAGGGGGGCCAGGTGAGCCTGCCGGCGGGGAGCTCGGGCGCCGCCGCAGCCATCACCCTGATCCGGGTGGACACGGCCCTGGGCAGCACCTTCCTCCAGCCCACCGCCCCCGCCCTCACCCGAGCCAGTGCCGCCGGCTTCCGGCCGGTGGTGCTGGATGGCTGCAGTCCATCGCCGTGGAGGATCGGGCTGGAGGAAGCTGCCGACCGCAGCGCCGACGGCCCGGACGGGGATGCCACGGGCCGATCCACCGGCACGCCGATCGCGGCGGACGGCCCCCTCGACCTGGCCCGTCTCGGCGAGGGGCCGGTGCTGCTGCAACTGTTCGTGCGCGGCAATCCCTTTCGCGGCAGCGCCGCGGGCCGCGAACCCTGGGAGGCGGTGATCCGGCAGCTCCAGGCCGCCGGGCGGCTGGCGGGGCTGGCGGTCTACGGGAGCCCTTACTTATGGGAAAGCTTGCAGCCGCTGATTGCGGAGGGCATTCCTGCGGCCTGGAGCCCCGGCCAGATGCCGCTGGCCCAGGCGGAGCTGTTGGCGGTGCTAGGGCTGGGCACTCCCGCCGGCCGTGGCGATGGCTTCACCGATTGAGGCAGCCCATGTCGAGCCTGCCGTTGCCGGAACAGCCGCCCGCCGCCGAGCGAACCAGGCTCAGCCTCTCGATGATCGTGCGCGACGAGGCCGAGCAGATCGAGGCGGCCCTGGCCTCGGTGGCCGGCTTCGTGGACGAGATGGTGGTGCTCGACACCGGCTCCAGCGACGACACGGTGGCGATCGCCGAGCGCTGCGGGGCCGTGGTGGCCTCGATGCCCTGGCCCGGCGACTTCGCGCCGGCGCGCAACCGGGCCCTGGAACTGGTGCGGGGCGACTGGGTGTTGGTGCTCGATGCCGATGAACGGCTCCGCCCCGAGGCCCGCGCGCCGCTCCTGGAGCTGATCGCCCGGCCCGAGCTCCTGGTGATCACCCTGCTCCGGCAGGAAGAGGGGGCGCTCCAGTCGCCTTACTCCAGCGTGAGCCGCCTGTTCCGCCGCCATCCCGCCCTGCGCTGGAGCCGGCCGTATCACGCCATGGTCGACGACAGCGTGACGGACCTGCTGCAGCGCGAGCCCCACTGGCGCATCGTCCAGTGCCCCGAGGCGGCCCTGCTGCACACGGGCTACCGGCCGGAGCTGCTGGCCGACGGTCGCAAAGCACGGCTGCTGCGCCAGGCCATGGAGGCCGAGCTGCGGGAACGCCCCGGCGACCCCTACGCCTGCGCCAAACTCGGCGCCCTGCTGGTGGACCAGGGCGAGCGGTCCGCTGGGATCTCCCTGATGGAGAAGGGTCTGGATCACTGTCCAGCCGGGGCCGATCCGGAACGCTTCGAGCTGCTGCTGCACCTCGCCATCGCCCACACCGCCGACCGCCCCGACCAGACCGCCGAGCTCTACCGCCAGGCCCTGGCCCTCCCCCTCGACCCCCGGCTCACCCTGGCCGCCCGGCTCAACCTGGCGAGCCTGCTGCTGGAGGAGGGAGCGCTGGAGGAGGCCGCCAGTCTCTGCCGTAAAGCCACCGAGGTCGCCCCGGCGATCGCCCAGAGTTGGAGCCAGCTGGGCCTGGTGGAGCGGCGGCGCGGCGCCATCGCCGCCGCCATCAGCGCCTACCGCCAAGCCTTGGCCCTCGATCCCCACCAGGCCTCCACCCGGCAGAACCTGGCGGTGGCCCTGCTGCTGGCGGGTGACATCCCCGGTTGCCGGGAGGCCTTCCGCCAGGCCATCGCGCTGCTGCAGGGCCAGGGTCGGGAGGAGGATGCGCTGGCGCTGAGCCGCCAGGCCGCCAGCATGGTGCGGCTCAACGACTGAACCCAGCAGCCATGGCGGACGCGAAGGGCGACCAGAGCATCACCGACCCGGGCGAGAGCCACGGCCCGGAACCGGCGACAGGAGCGGTGAACGGCACGCTGGATGCGCCCGAGGACAGCCTGGCCCCTGCGGGAGCCCCCCGGCTTTCCCTGCAGGGACGCCGCATCGGGGTGACCCGTGCGGACCAGCAACTCGGCGCAGCCCGCAGCCTGTTCGAAGCCGCCGGCGCCACGGTGATCGACCTGCCGGCCCTGGCGGTGACCCCCCCGGATGACTGGGGCCCCCTCGACGACGCCCTGGCCGAACTGGAGGACTTTCACTGGATCGTGTTCTCCAGTGCCAACGGCGTGGAGGCCGTGGAGCGTCGGCTGGCCCGGCGGGGAAGCAGCCTGGCCCATCGCCCGGCCGGGCTGCGGATCGCGGCGGTGGGGCGCAAGACGGCAGCGGTGCTGGAGAGCCTGGGGGCAGTTGCCGATTTCGTGCCACCGGCCTTCGTGGCCGACAGCCTGATCGATCATTTCCCAGTCTCTGGTTGGGGCCTGCGGCTGCTGATCCCCCGCGTGCAAAGCGGTGGCCGCACCGTGCTGGCCGAGGCCTTCGCCGCGGCCGGCGCCCGGGTGGTGGAGGTGAGCGCCTACGAAACCCGCTGCCCCGAGCACTGGCCTAGCTCAGCCCTGCTGGCCCTGGAGCGGGGTGAGCTCGACGCCATCACCTTCAGCAGCGGCAAGACCGTGAGTCACAGCTGCCAGCTGCTGGAGCGCAGCTTCGGGGCAGGCTGGCGTGATCGACTGGCGGGGGTGGGCCTGGTCTCGATCGGACCCCAGACCAGTGCCCGCTGCCTCGCCCTGCTGGAACGGCTGGATGCCGAGGCCGATCCCCACGATCTAGCGGGTCTGGTGGCCGCCTGCGAAAGACTCCTTAACCCTGGTGGGAATTAAGAGTTGGAGCACTTGTAAGAGTGAAACAGGGCACCATTTTTGAGCACAAGACTACAGGCATTGATGTTGATCGATTCCACGCTCCATCCCCGCGGCAATAGGGGGGTCTCGTTCGAGCCCTGCTGACCGATCCGAAGGCTGTCGCTCTCGCTGCCCATCACCACGATCGCCTCGGGCCGGCCACCCGACTGGATCACCCCACTGAGCTGGAGTGCCAGCGCGGCAGTCAGCGCGCGGGCGGGGGCGGATTTCGAGCCCGGCCCTCCGGCCCCACCGGCTGGAACCGCACCTCGGGTAATAGAACCACCGGCGGATGGGGAGGCCGGGGTCGGAGCGGGGGGGCGGGGATCGCTGAACGGGTCGATCCTCCCCTGTTGCACCGCCTGGGTCACCTGCTGGGGGGTGGGAAGGGGTTGGAGGCCGAGACCGGCCGTCGGCGCCGGCCTCTCAAGCCCCGGCCGCAGCGGCGGTGGGGGGGGAGCCACCGAGGTGGGGGAACCACCGAATCGAGGCCAGCCGCAGGAGGTGGTCAACCAGGGGAGGCTGCAGAGGAGCACAGCCCATCGCATGGGAACAACACAAGGGCGGAGCGCGCAGGTTGTCCTACGGCTGGCCCTTTTCCACCAGATCGCGGAAACGGTCAAGGTTGGCCTGCAGTTCTCGCACAACAATGCCACCCATGATGGTCGGTTCCATTAGGGGGGCAAGCACACCGGGCAATTCATAGGCAACACTCAACTTCACGGCGGTGCTGCCTGGACCCAGTGGATAAAAGCGAACGCCGCCCCGGGTGGGCAGCCCCCCCACCGATTCCCAGTGCAGTTGCTGGGCTTCCACCCGCCGGGTGATCCGAGCCTTCCAGTGGAAGCGGAAACCCTGGGCCGCCAGGGTCCAGTCGGTGAGATCGGGGTCATCGAGGGGCACCACCGACTCGATCCAGCGCATCCAGCGCGGCATGGCCTCGAGATCACTCCAGACGTCCCAGACCTCCTCCACGGGAGCCTGGATTTCAGTGGTGACGCTATGTTCCAGCCAACGGCCCATGGATGTGCCTCAGGAGACGCCGACCGGGGCCGGAGAACCCGTGGCGGCCTTGGTGGCCAGCGCGGCTGGATGGCCGAGGATCGCGGCAGCCGCCAGGCGTCCGCTCATGGTGGCCCCCTCCATCGAGTCGATGTAGTCCTGGCGGGTGTAACTGCCGGCTAGGAAAAAGTTGGCCACCGGCGTGCGCTGATCCGGACGGTAGGGCTCCATGCCAGGTGCCTCGCGGTAGAGGGACTGGGCCAGCTTCACCACGTTGCTCCACACCAGATTGAGATTCCGGGCTGAGGGGAACAGCTCCCGTACCTGAGCATCGGTGGCGGCCACGATCTCTTCGGTCTTCTTCGGAATCCAGGGATCCCCGGGGGTGAGCACGCACTGCAGCAGAGAGCCGAACCCCTCCCGGCGATAGTCCTCCGGGCTGGCCAGGGCCAGGTCGGCGAAACAGCTGAAATCGGCGTCGGCGGTGTAGAGCAGGTTGTCTAGGCCGGCGGGCCTGGAGAGGTCGGTGCGGGCGGCCTGGGCTTCGGGGGACTCACCCAGTTCGGTGACCCAGCCGTCGTAGCGAAGCTGCACCGTGGCCACGGGCACCGCTTCCAGCCGGTCGATCGCAGCAATCATCGGGAACCGGCGCCAGGCCTGGGGCAGCAACCGCTGAATGCCCGGCACATCACAGGCGGCCAAGTAGGCATCGGCCTCCACCCGGATCTCCCCCTCGGGCGTGCCCAGGGTGAGCCCCGTCACCCGAAGAGCGTCAGCCCCATCCGCAGCCGGGGCCGCCTCATCGTGCACCTCCACCACCCGATGGCGCAGATGCAGCCGACCGCCCCTGGCCTCGATGTAGGCCAGGATCGGCCCGGTGAGCCAGCGGTGGGGAGATCCCTTGAGCAGATTCAGCTTGGAGGCCTCGGTCTTCGACGCAAACATCATGAAGATGGTGAGCATGCAGCGGGCCGAGATCGCCTGGCAATCGATGAAGCCAAGCGCATAGGCGATGGGATTCCACATCCGCCTGATGCTCTGCTCACTGCCGCCATGGCCGAGAAACCACTGCTGGAAGCTAATGCGATCAAGATCGCGGATCACCTTCATGGCGCCGTCGTAATCCACCAGGCCCCGCACGATCGGGCTGGTGCCCAGGGCCAGGGCATTGCGCAGCTTGTCGATCCAGTCGAGCTGGGGGGTGGTGAAAAAGGCCTTGAGCCCATTGAAGGGGGCACCGATCGGAAAGCGGAAATCCAGTTCGCGCAGATCGCCGCCCTTGTTCACGAACAGGTGGGTGTGCTCCTTGGGGAGCAGGTTGTCGATCGCGCCCACCTTGTGCAGCAGAGCGAAGAGGTTGGCGTAATTGAAGAAGAAGACATGCAGCCCCATCTCGATGTGGTTGCCCTCGCCATCCACCCAGCTGCCCACCTTGCCGCCCATGAACGGGCGGGCCTCGTAGAGGTCCACGCTGTGGCCCGCGTCCACCAGATCCACAGCAGCCGCCAGACCCGCCAGACCGGCACCCACGATGGCGACGCGCACCTGCATACTCCCGTGATCAACCGACTCTATGGAGGGGCAGGGCGGGGCTGTGGCGACGGCCGGGGGGGAAACCGGCCGGGGTGCCACCGGATACCAGATCCCACCCGTGTGCGCGGACCGGCCCCCGCCCACAGGTTTCCGGCCCTCCCCCAGGCAGCCTCAGGTTCCGCTCCATAGAGTGGTGAAAACGGTGACCCGCCCCCCATGAGCTCCCCGATGAGCAGCGAGATCGCGACCCCTCTGGCTCCAGCCGCCACCCCCGCAGCAACCGGCCCCGTGACCAGCCCAGCGGAGGTCACCTTCACCGGCCGGGATGGCAAAGGCATCCTGATCACTGAGCCGGCGATGAAGCAGCTGGCCGTGCTGATGGCCCAGCAGGGCAGCGACAAGGTGCTGCGGGTGGGTGTCCGCTCCGGCGGCTGCAGCGGCATGAGCTACACGATGGATTTCATCGATGCGGCCGCCATCGCCGGCGACGATGAAGAGTACGTCTACGAGCCGGCCGGCGTGCCCTCCTTCCGCGTCGTGAGCGACCCGAAGAGCCTGCTGTACATCTACGGCATGCAGCTCGATTTCTCCTCCGCCCTGATCGGCGGCGGCTTCAACTTCACCAACCCGAACGCCACCCAGACCTGCGGCTGCGGCAGCTCCTTCGCCGTCTGATGGCCATGGCGCCCCGGCGGCCTCTCGGTGGGCCGTCGCCCGGCGTGGGAACCTGAATCGATTTCAGTCGGCGCTGCCATGACGGCCCCCTCCCCCACCCCGTCCTCCACCGACACCAGCGAGGCCGCGGGGTCGGGTGAATCCACCCTGTTCGACCAAGCCCTCGCCCGCTACCAGGCCGGCGCAGCGCCTGAGGATCTGATCGACGACTTCTTGGCGATCACGACCCAGGCCCCACATCAGTCGGCCGGCTGGACCTGCCTGGCCTGGCTGCAGCTGCTGCTGGATCAGCCCCGCACCGCCCTGCAGTCGGCCCGCACGGCGGTTCGCCTCAATCCGCAGGATCCCCAGGCCCGCATCAACCTCAGCCTGGCCCTGCTAGAAACCGGCGGCAAGGGGGTGCGCGAGCACGTGAAGCTGGTGCAGCGGGTGATGCTGATGGCGCCGGAACTGGCCGAAGAACTGCGCGGTTCGATCGCCGATGGGCTGCAACGTCGGCCGGGCTGGGGAGCCCTCAACAAGCTGAAGGGCTGGCTGGAGGCTTGAAGCCGGTTCTGCTGCTGAGCAACGGCCACGGCGAGGACCTCAGCGGCGCGGCCCTGGGGAGCCAGCTACGCCAGCGGGGTGTGGCGGTGGAAGCCCTGCCCCTGGTGGGCCATGGCCAGGCCTACCGGCAGGCCGACATCCCCGTGCTGGGCCCCACCCGCGACTTCAGCACCGGCGGGCTGGGCTACACCAGCCTGGCCGGCCGCCTCACCGACCTGCGGGAAGGGCAGTTCACCTACGTGCTGCGGCTGCTCGGGCGGCTGTGGCGGCGGCGGCGCCGGTACCAGCTGGTGGTGGCGGTCGGGGATTTGGTGCCGGTGTTGGGGGCCTGGCTCACCGGCCAGGAGTCGGCGGTTTATTTGGTGGCGTACTCCAGCCACTACGAAGGAAGGCTGCGGCTGCCCTGGCCCTGCGGTTGGCTGCTCAAGCGCCCCCGGGTCCGGGCCGTGTGGAGCCGCGACCAGCTCACCGCCAAGGACCTGAGCGAGCAGCTGGGCCGGCCGGTGGACTTCCTTGGCAATCCCTTCCTGGATCCGCTGCTGGAGGGGGTCGCGGCCACGGCCGCCGGCCAGCCGAGCGACGAGCCCAACGGTGGGGCCGCTGCGGCTTTGAGGCCCGTGGTGGCGGTGCTGCCCGGCAGCCGGCTGCCCGAAGCCCTGGGCAATCTCATCCTGCTGCTGGAGGTGCTGGAGCGGCTCCCCGCCGCTACCGCAGAAGCACGAGGCGAACCGATCCTGCGGGCTGCCCTGGTGGCCGCCCTGAAGCCAAGCGCCATCGCCGCCGCTGCCGCGCCGCTGGGTTGGCGGTTCTTGGAGGGTGATGGTGCGGCGGGCCCGGAACCTGCTGCGCTTCACCGGGAAGGGCGGCGGCTGGAGCTCCACTGGAACCGCTTCGCTGCCGTGGTGGCCAGCAGCGACCTGGTGCTGGCGATGAGCGGCACCGCCTCGGAGCAGGCCATGGCGTTGGCCCGTCCCGTGCTGCAGCTGGCCGGACCCGGCCCCCAGTTCACCGAAGGCTTCGCGGAGGCTCAGCGCCGCCTGCTGGGCCCGGGTGTGCAATGCGCTCTTGGGCCGGTGGGTCATCCCGGCACCCTGGTAACCACAGCCCGGATGCTGGGCGCCATGCTGGATCGACTCGCCGATCCAGTGGCCGGCCCCGCCTGGCGCCTGGAGCTGGAGGCGATCGCAGCGGAGCGTCTGGGGGCGATGGGAGGCAGCGCCCGGATCGCGGCGGCGATCCGGGCGCTCCTGGATAGCCCGAAGCGGGCCCGCCAGGGTGACTGAGAGCCGAGACGATTCGCTACGCGATCTCCCCCCGATCCCGTTCCAAGCCGCACCAGAGCCACCACCCCATGTGGAGCGGCCGATTGCAAGGCCGCCCCGTTCCTCCCGCATCCCTGGCTTCCGCCCAACCTGAGCGCCATGAGCACCCCGTCCTCCGAGCCCCCTGCCGCCGCCGAACTCCCGCTGAGCCAGGTGGGCCCCACAGCAGGCAAAATCTCCGCCAGCCCTGGGGAGGGCGGCGCGGCGAACAACAGCTCGCAGCCTTCGGGCCTGCAACGGCTGCAGGAGTGCCTGGATCGGCTGTTGGTGGCGGATGTGTTCCTGGTGCTGGCCGGCGCCCTCTGGTTCGCCGTGGCGGTGGTGCTGCACAGCCAGGGCGTGGACGCTCCCCTGGCCACCTTTCAGAAGCTGTGGGAGCCGCTGTTCACCCCGGCGATCGGCCTGCTGATGGCGGCCGCCCTGCTCAGCGGAGCCCTGGGCTGGTGGCAGCGGCGAGGGCAGCGCTGAGGTCAGGGTACTGATAGCGGAAGCCCTGGGCCGCGAGCCGCTCCGGCAGCACCTGCTGACCCTCCAGCACCACCTGGGCGCCATCGCCGAGTAAGAGCCGCAGGATCGCCCCAGGCACCGGCAGCAGACTCGGGCGCCCCAGGCTGCGGCCCAGCGCTGCCGCAAAGTCGGCCATGCGCACCGGCTCCGGCGCCACGGCGTTGTACCGGCCGTTGTAGGTGGTGTCCTCCAGGGCGGCGGCGATCAGACGGCAGAGATCCTGGCGGTGGATCCAGCTCATCCACTGCCGCCCACTGCCCACCGGACCGCCGAAGCCGGCCCGGAAGACGGGCAGCATCTTGCCAAGGGCGCCGCCATCGGGCCCCAACACGATGCCGATCCGCAGGATCACGAGCCGGGTGGCGGAGGGAACAGCCTGGGCGGCTGCCTCCCACTGAAGACACAGCTGCCCCAGCACATCGTCGCCGGCGGTGGCGCCCTCGCCAAAACGGGCGTCGGCACTGGTGCCGTAGAACCCCACCGCCGAGCCGTTCACCAGCACCGCCGGGGGATGGGGCAGCTGCGCCATCGCCTGCACCAGCAGCTCGGTGGTCCGCACCCGGCTGCTGACCAGCTGTTCCAAGTGCTCCGCGGTCCAACGGCGATCGGCGATCGGCTCGCCCGCCAGGTTCACCACCCCCTGGGCCGCAGCCAGGGCCTGGCGCAGGGAGTCCTGCTGCCAGCTGGCGGGATCGGCGGGATCAAGCTTCAGGCAAAGCAGCCGGTCGCCGGCCAGGGCGGGGAAGGGTTGGAAGCGGCGGCTCACCAGGGTGATGGTGTGCCCAAGCTCCAGGAGGAAGGGCACCAGTTCGCGCCCCACAAAGCCAGAACAGCCCAGCAGCAGCAACCGCACGCCCACATCCCCGTTGGTGGAGCCGAGGCTAGGCGGCGCTGGCACCGGTTGCCCCCCTTCCGATTCCGCCCCGGAAGCGCTGCCAACCTGAGGTGGTGCGACGAGAGCTCGCCGCGGGACTTAGCGTGCGATCACGAAGCGTGTCCAAATCCCATGGCCGAGACGCCCGCCGCAGCCGCTCCGCCCTCCTCGGCCCCAGTCGCCCTGAAGAAGGGAGCCCTGGTGCGGCTGAACCTCAAGGCCTATGCCAGCAGCCTGGAGGCGACCGCCAGCGACGGCGCCCCACCGGCCTATGTGGTGAAAGGGCCCGGCGAGATCCTGGCAATCAAGGGTGAGTACGCCCAGCTGCGCTGGCGCCGCCCCGTGCCCGATGTGTGGCTGCGGCTCGACCAACTGGAGCCCTGGAGCGAAGGCTGATCGCCTCGACGGCTCCCCTCAGAGCTCCAGGCGACGCCGCTCCTCCTGCAGCCGCTGGCGGCGGCGGCGGGCCTCACGCAGCATCTCGCGGCCATCGTGGAGGTAGCCATCCACGTAACCGAGGGTGTATCGCTCCAGCTCGGTAAGGGCGTCCTGCACCTGGCCCAAACAGTGATACACACTGAGCCCGAAGCCCCGGGCCACCTCCGGGCAGGCCAGGGAGCGGTAGAGCGTTTCGGCTCGGGTCACCCGCTGACGGCTCTGCTCCAGGTAGGCGCAGAAGGCCTCCATCAGCTCGTCGTCGTAGGGATCGGCGGAGAGGGCCTTGAGGGCGGCGGGGAAGGGGTTGATCACCTGGCCCAGCAGCCGGTCGAGGGGGGCGTAGACCCCCACCAGCCAGGCGCGCAGCTCCTCCCCGGAGACAGCCACGGCGCCCTTGCCGGCCCGGGGCTTTGCCGCGCCCCTGGGGGCCGCTGCCGTGCCTCCGGAGCCCCGGGCCGAGGCGGAGGCCTCCGGATACGGACCTGAACCCAGACCCAGGCGGAGGTCGTAGCGGCGGCGGCGATCGCCATCGCGCAGCTCCTCCCAGGCGGCATTGAGGGCCAGGATCCACCGGGCATCGCCGCCGGCATCGGGGTGGTGGCGCTTCACCAGGGCCCGATAGGCGGCCTTGATCTCACTGGCGCTGGCGCTGGGGGCCACCCCGAGCACGGCGTAGTGGTCGCCGGCTGGACCCTCTGCAGAGGGGGCGACATCACGGCGGTCGGCGACCAAGGGCGCGGCGGCGCAGGGAGCCCCATCATCGGCCAGCTGGATCGGCCCGCTGGAACGAACAGCCGCACGGGCGCAGCCCGAGGGTGCGGTCGCCCATCCACCATGGCGCTGCGCTGCAGGAGCTTCGCCAATAAAAAGCCCCCCGTTTCCGGGGGGCGAGGGTGGTTGTGTGAGGAGGAAGCTGAATCCCGGAGCGGATCCTGACTGGATCAGAACTTGAACTGGGTCTGCACCAAGCCGCCGAAGGCGTTGTTGGACTCACCGTTGGCGGTGTACTGGCCGAGGGGACGGCTGAGGTAGAAGATCGCCGGGGTGATGCTGATGTTGTTGCTCACCTGGAACTTGTACCACCATTCAAAGGCGAAGTTGCCATCGTTGGGGCCATTCGGTGAATCGTAGAAGCCGTTGTAGGCCGTCTGGGTGCGATTCTTACCTGAGCCCCTGAAGGCGTAGGGCTTACGAAGCTGGTTCTGGCTCAGGCCACTGACATAGGTGGGTTGACCGAAGGAGAAACCGGCTGCATTGCCCTTGGCAAAGAGATCGTTCCACTGCAGACCGAGCTGCCAGGATTGCATCTGGGTGATGTTGCGAACATCGCCGTAGTTGGGGAACGGCTGGGTGTTGCTGCCGTTGACGGGTACAACGCTACTGCCGTTGAAACCGTTGAAGTTAGCTGAACTGATGGCACTGATGCCATAGCCCAGGCTGACCGAAGGGATCAGGCCAGAGCTGATCGGCTGCCAGGCCGCGTTCAGCGCGAAGTTGTTGCTGGAGCTGTTGCCGCTCCAGAAGGGACTCACAGTGGTGGTGGAGGCTCCCACGCCCTCGCTGCAGGGCAGCGTCTGGTTGGCAAACTGGGTGCCGCGGCGGTTGAGGGGCTGGTTGCACTGGCCATAACGCCAGGCGGCGGTGAGGGCAAACTGGGGACCGGCCCAGCCGATCTGGGTGAGGAAGCTCCCGCCACTGCTGCTGGTCATGATCCCGCCAGAGGCAGGATTGCTGTTGTCACCATTAGGAGCGACGTAGCTGGTCGAGGCGGCGAAGTAGGGCTGGCCCTTCTTCACCGGCTGCTTCCAGATCAGCGCGAAGGCCGCACCGGTGGCCTTGTTGTAGGTGGCCGGAGCGCCGTTGAGGGTGAAGACATCCAGCAGGTCAGCCTTGTAGAACGAAGGCGTGATTGCCAGAGCTTCCGTGTTCCGGGCCCGGGGACCGATCACAGCTGTGAATTCCTTACCGACCGGGAAGCGATAATAAAGACGATCAATCTGGACAAGGTTGTTGCAGTTGGTGTTGCCTGTTGCACCGCTGGTGCAGGTTCCAAACGCCTTATCCAGAGTCAGGAGGCTATAGGGGCTGCCGGTTGAGCCACCAAAAACACTGTTACTGAAGTTACCAGAACGCAGACGGGTGTAGAGCAAATCCTTGCCAGTGAAGCTGGTGTTCAGGTTCAGGCGAAGGTCGTAGTTGAAGGTGAGGGCACCAGCATTACGGTTGTTGTTGCCCGAATAACGGGTGGCGTTGGTGGTGCCGTTGTTGGGCGTTGTGAGACCAGCACCATTCGCGGTGCTGGGTCCGTACTGACTACCACCGAACGACACCGCACCCATGACGAAGGTGGACTCACCTTGCAGTTTGGTGGTGGTGGAGAACTGGGCCGCTTCCAGCTTGCCGATCTTCTTCTCGATGCCGTCGATGCGGCCGCGGATCACGGCCAGCTCCTTCTCGAATTCCTCAGCCAGGCGCTTGAGTTCGTCGGTGGCCTCGGTGACGCGATCGAGGCAGGAGTTCAACAGGGCGGCCGCCTCAAAACGGGAGAGCGGCTTGGCGCCCTTGAAGGTGCCGTTGGGATAGCCGGCGACGCAGCCGTATTGTTCCACCAGGTTATTCAGAGCCTGGTAGGCCCAGTCGGTGGGCTGCACATCACCGAACTGGGAAATGTTGGTGATCTGGTCGCTGGAGACCGGGGCATAACGATTGAGGTCGGCCTCGGAGGCCATCACCGCCACGGGGGCCACGAGGCCGAGCGCAGCGGAGCTGACCAGCAGTTGCTGGAAGGGTTTCATCGGATCCTCACACCAAAAAAGAGGACTTCCATGATTGGAAGTTGGTCAAGAATAACGAAAGCCGCAGATCTGCTACTGCCTCCCGATCACAGGCCGTGGTGTTGCAGGGCACATTCTTGAGGGTGCACTCCAACAAAAAACCCGGCTGCAAAGCAGCCGGGACAAGGGAACCGAGGTGGAATGGAGTGGGACAGATTGGAAAGTGTGCCATCTCCGAGGCGGAAGCCGGGGAGATAGCAGTGCAGCCAATCCAAGCGCCAGGATCAGAACCTGAAGGTGGTCTTGATCAGGCCACCGAAGCTGTTGAAGCTCTGGCCGCTGTCCTTCTGCAGAGCGCCGAGGGGTGCGCTGAGGTAGTAGAGGGCGGGAGTCACGCTGATGTTGTCGGTGACTTGCATCTTGTACCACCACTCCCAGGCATAGTTGCCGTCGTTGAAGCCGGAGCTGGTCACGAAGGTGGGCTGGCCGAAGGCGAAGCCGAAGGTGTTGCCCTTCAGCAGGAAGTCGCCCCACTGGAAGCCGAGGTACCAGGACTGGCTGGAATCGCCACCGAGGTTGATGGTGTCGGCGTAGCCGCTGCTGGCGGTGGTGTAGTCGGTGGAACCAGCGGTCGTGGAGCCGCCCACGTAGGTGTTGAGGCCCCAGCCGGCGCTGATTGAGGGGAACCAGCTGGCCGAGAGCGGCGAGAAGTAAGCGCTCAGGCCAACGGAGTTGGTGCTGTTGCCACCGAAACCGGCCACGGCGAGGGGAGTGCCGTTCCCGCCGTAGAGACCGTAACCGCTGGAGTAGGTGTAGGCCGCGGCCAGGCCGTAGTTGGCGCCGCCGTAGGCGAGCTGCACGGTGCCTGTTTCACCGGCGCCCTCGGTGCCGATGCCACCCAGGGAAGGGTTGGAGTTGTCGCCGTTGAGGCTCACGTAGTTAGCGCTGACGCTGAAGCCACCGGCCTTCCACCACAAACCGCCACCGGCACCGAGGTTGAGGCTGTAGGTGCCTGGGGCACCGGCGTAGGTGAAGATGTCGAGAACGGTGTCAGCCGGATAGGCCGAGGGCCACATGGCCAGCATGTCGTCCTGACGGACGCGGGGACCGAAGGTGGCGGTGAAGCCGCTGCCGATCGGGAACTGATAGAAGAGGCGGTTGATCTCAACGATGTTGTTGCCAGCACCGGATTCAAAGGCGGTCTCCATGCCGAGCAGGCCCACCGGGGCGTTGCCAAACCAAGCGCTGCCGTTGAAGTTGCCGGCACGCAGGCGGGTGCGCAGCAGGTCTTTGCCGGTGAAGCTGGTGTCGAGGTCGAGGCGCAGGTCGTAGGGGAAGCTCAGGGCGCCAGCGGTTTGGCTGGCATAGGTGGCGTACTTGTCGCCGACCGTCGCACCGCTGTAGGCAGCCACGTTCGGGGTGGTGCGCAGGTTGCCGCCGAAGGTGTTGGCGCCGAGCACAAAGGCGGCGTAGCCCTTCAGCTTGGTGGTGGTGGAAAACTGATTGGCTTCCAGCTCACCCACGCGGGCCTCAAGGCCATCCACACGGCCGCGCAGCACGGCGAGTTCCTTCTGGAACTCCTTCATCAGGCGCTTGAGCTCGTCGGTGGTCTCGGTGACGCGGTCAAGGCAGGCGTTGAGGAGGGCAGCCGCCTCAAAGCGGGTCATCGCCTGGCCGCCCTTGAAGGTGCCGTTGGGATATCCAGCCACGCAGCCGTAGCGGTCCACCAGGTTGGAGAGGGCCTGGTAGGCCCAGTCGGTGGGCTTGACGTCAGAGAACTGGGTGATGCTGGTGACCTGCTCCTGGCTGGCGTAGTCGTTCACGCCGGAGAGGTTGAGATCGGCGGCACTGGCGGCGACTGGAGCCAGAAGGCCCAGGGCGGCAGGTGCCAGCAGCAGTTGCTGGAAGAGTTTCATGGGGTCCTCACACGGAAGGCGCGATGCGCCGTGAGCCATGCTGCCCCGTGTCAAGCACAACACCACAGCCGGTGTGACAGAAGACCCAACGGCCGAGGCCATGATGGGGCCTCTGCTCCCTCCGCACGCCCCCGATCCTGGACGCCCTTCCTCCCACTAGCCCCACGGCCGGGAACGGCACCGGCCAACCGATTGCCATCACGGGCCTTCGGAGCGCAACCCTCCCGGACTTCCGCCGCTGGGAGGGAGACGCCCCCCCGCCCACCATCCCCGACACCAGCGGCAGGGAAAGGCTGTGGTGGGCAGCGCTGGGGCTGATCTGGCTGGTGGCCACCGGCGCGGACCGTCTCTGGCTGAGACTGGATCGACGCCTGCCCAGCTGGGACCAGGCCGACTATCTCAACAGCGCCCTCGACCATGGCCGGGCCCTCGGCCTGCTGCCCGGCGGCGGCTGGCAGGGCTTGGGGCACCTGCTGGATCTCTCCCCAAAGATTCCGCCCCTGGCCTCCCTGGTGAACGGCACCGTGATGGCCATCGCGGGCGACACGCCCCAGCAGGCCTCCTGGGCGCTGGCCCTCTGGCATGGTCTGCTGCTGGTGGCCGTGGCCACCTGGGCACGGACCCTGGGAGGCCGGCGCTTCGCCCTATTGGCGGCGGCCCTGCTGAGTCTGGTGCCGGCCCTGGCCGCACTCCGGGTGGACTACACCCTCGATCTCGCCCTCGCCGCCTGCACCACCCTGGCCCTCGCCCTGCTGGGCCGCTGGCAAACCGCCAGCCGCCTGGGCGGGGGCCGCTGGGGCCAGGCCCTGGCGGCGGCGCTGGCGATCACGGCGGCGGTGCTGGTGAAACAGAGCGCCCTGCTGGTGCTCACCCTGCCGAGCCTCTGGGCCGCGCTCCGGGGGCTACGCAGCCCCCGGCGGAGTCTGCAGGTGCTGGCGGCCCTGCTGATCGTGATCGGGCTGGCCCTGCCCTGGCTGCACCACAACTGGATCACCACCCTGGGGGGAACCAACCGGGCCGTGATCGAATCCGCCGCCAGCGAAGGGGATCCCACCGTGCTGAGCCTGGCCTCCCTGCTCTGGTACCCACGGCTGTGGCCCAGCCAGCTGGGGATCGTGCTGCTGACCCCGGCCCTCGGCGCCGCCCTGGCGTCGGCCTGGCTGCAGCGCCAGCGGCTGATCGGCTGGCTGCAGCATCCGGTTCGGGCCCTGCCGCCGGGCTGGGCCTGGCTGATCGGCTGCACTCTGGCCGGCTGGCTGTGCACCACCTTGAGCCCCAACAAAGACGAGCGGTACATCGCGCCGGTGCTGCCCCTGATCACCCTGCTGCTGGCCAGGGGCTGGTGGCAGATCGGCCTCTGGCTCCAGGCTCGCCCCTCCGTGTCCGGGGGCGCGCTCGGGGCGGGCGCCCTGGCGCTAGGCCTGCTGGCGGGGGGCGGGGAGCTGGCCACCGTCCAGGCCCGGGCCCTGCGGCGAGAGGCCCCTTCGCCCGCTCCCGCGGCCATGGCCGAGCTGCGCCGCCGGGTGGGTGAAGCACCGATCACGCTGCTGGTGGTTCCGGGAAGCCCCGATCTCAACGAACAGAACCTCACCACCTATGGCCGCCTTGGCGGCGGCCAGATCGAAGCCCGTCGGCTGGGTCGGAACCGCAGGGAACACCCCGTGGTGCTGGAGCGCAGCGACTGGCTGCTACTGGCCACCGGCGACCAGGGCACCACGCACCCCGCATCCCGGGAGTTGAGCCAGCGGATCCGCCGCGACGGACGCTTTGAGCGGCTGGCCCGCTGGCCCTGGAATGACGGCCGCGAGGTGGAGCTGTGGCGACGGCGAGACGGCGCCCGCTTCCGCCACGAATCTTTCGACGCCAGCTTCATCCGGCTGTCCCGCGGTATGGAACGGGGACCGGCAGGGATCCGGGAGCTTTTTGAGCGGATCGGCGCCGAACACCAGGCCGATGGCCACTTCCTCTATCAGCAACGGGTGGCCGCCTGGGCCCGGGAACGGCTGCGGCAAAACCCCACCGACCGGGATGCCCTCTGGAGTCTGGCGCTGATCGAGACCCTCCGGAACAGGCCCCAGGCAGCCCAGTCGTGGTACGGGCGGCTGCAGGAACTCTCCCCCTCGTCCCCCTGGCCCGCTGCTTACCGCGCCTTGGTGCTTATAGCCGACTGGCGTCCGGGATCTGCCGCCAATGTGCTGCGCGAAACTCCGGACAGCGTGGCCAGCCAGCCGGTGAACCGGGCCCTGTTCCAGCTCAGCCGTGGACTTTCGGGCCACCCCCTCACCCTCGAATCCCTCAGGGTGAGTGTTCCCGAGGCGATCGCCTCGGTGAAGCGGGAGCTCATCGCCAAGCCCCGGCCCTAAACCACGGCCCAGCAGCGGTTTTGATTGAAACGGCAGGTGAATCAGCACGGGGGCCAGCTGGGGGGCCTAGGGGGCCTGCAGGCGACAAACGCAAACAGGAGGCCAGACAAACGATGCCCCCGACGGGCTTGAAGCCTGTCGGGGGCGCTCGCCGGGTCCGCGCTGCCGCGAAACCACGTGATTGAACAGCTGCCGAATCAGGCGGCGTTCTCCGCGATCTGCGAACCCTGGGTGGAATGACTGGGAACCATGGACACCTCCTCCGTTTGGATGATGCCAGCCGGTGTCGTATTCGGAATCACCTCAGGGAGGAGACCCACGCCACTGCTGACCGAACGACGCAACCCTAACCAGGATCGCCCCGGCGACGGGCGCGTCCATCGCGGGTTCAGCATGAGTTGATGCACCCGGGCCTTCCCCCCGTTCTCTCTTGTCCGATCGATCCCACAGGCCCCCGGCTCGGCTGCTGGCGCTCAGCCTGGCCGTGGCGAGCGGCTTCTGGGGCCTGGCCGCCCTGCGGCATGCCCTACTGCAGAGCAATTCCTTCGACCTGGGCCTCTTCGACCAGTGGGTCTGGCTGATCAGCCGGGGGCTGGCGCCGGTGAGCAGCCAGTCGGCCGATCTGCATCTGCTCACCGACCATGGGGCCTGGCTCCTCTACGGGCTGGCACCGCTTTATGCACTGCTGCCGACCGTGCAGTGGCTGCTGGCCCTCCAGGCCCTCAGTCTGGCCTTCACCGCCGTGCCGCTCTGGATCCTGGCCCGGGATGCCGGGCTGCCCCAAGGGCTTCGTTGGACGGTGTGCGGGCTGTGGTGGCTACAGCCGGTGGTCTTCAACACCAACCTCTTCGATTTTCACCCGGAGGTTCTGGCCATGCCGCTGCTGGCGGCCCTGGTGATCGCCGGTCGGCGCCTGCGGATCTGGGCCTGGGCCGGGCTGATCCTGGTGATCCTCGGCTGCCGCGATGGTCTGGCCCTGGTGACCCTCGGCCTGGCCCTCGAGCAGCTGCTGCGCCGCCGCTGGTGGCTGGCCGGTGTGGGGCTGGGGCTCTCCCTCGGCTGGCTCGCCCTGTTGAGCGGCTGGCTTTATCCGCTGCTCACCGCCCGCTATCCGGGCGTGAATGCCGGAGCCTCCCGCTACAGCTATCTGGGCGACTCGATCGGTGCGATCGCCCTGGGGCTCATCCAGCAGCCGCAGCGGATCCTGGACCATGTCGACTGGGCGGGGGCGGCGGTGTACCTGCTGCTGCTGGCTCTGCCACTGCTCCCCTTCTGGCGCCGGGCCTCCCTGCCCGTCCTGCTGTCGGGACTGCCCCTGATTGCGGTGAACATCCTCTCGGAGAGCGGCGCCCAACGCTCCTTGGTCCACCACTACAGCCTGCCCCTGGCGGTGATCGGCGTGGTGGGAGCCCTCGATGGGCTGGCCAGCGGCGGTGATCGGCGGGTGCCGTGGCGCCGGATCGCCTGGGCGGCGGCCTGCTGGGCGGCCCTGGCAAAGCCCTGGTTTTTCACCGGGCCCTACCTGGACCGGTTGGCCCTGGTTCCCGAGAGCCGCAGCGCCCTCGAACTGGTGAGGCCCGGCGATGCAGTGGCCACCACCAGCTACCTGGCGCCCCACCTGAGCGGGCGGCTGATGGTGCAGTTCCCGGCTGCTTCGGATAGCGACCTGGAGACCCTGGAGCGGCGGCGGGGCATCAACCTGCTGCTGCTGAACCCGCAGGAACCGGGCTGGGCCTCCGATGGCGAACTGCAGCGCAACCTGTTGCAGCAGGCCCACAACCGTGGCTGGACCTGCCGGATCTGGCCCCGGGGCCTCCAGCTGTGCCGCCGCCAAGCCTGAAGGGCTCACGCCAGATCGGATCACAAGTGCCAGGACGGCCCAAATGCAAGTGACCTCAACTGAATTCAACAGCACAGGAGCGGTCGGGCCAGGGCGAGCTGCATTCCCCCGAGACCAAACGGCATCGTTACCAGAGCCATGAGCGGTGACATGAGCGGTGACAATCCATAAAAAAAGCGCCCCACATAGGGAGCGCTGAAGTGAATGGAATGGATTCTCGCTGCCGGATCAAAGAGCGTTGCCTCGGGGCAGAACCTCTTCAGGGAAGACGAAGTTTTCGTGAGGCTGGTCGGCGGGGGCCATCCAGGCGCGCAGACCTTCATTCAACAGAATGTTCTTGGTGTAGAAGGTCTCGAATTCGGGATCCTCAGCGGCGCGAATCTCCTGCGACACGAAGTCGTAGGCACGCAGATTGAGGGCCAGGCCGATGATGCCGATGCTGCTGGTCCACAGACCCATCACCGGCACGAACAGCATGAAGAAATGCAGCCAGCGCTTGTTGGAGAAGGCGATCCCAAAGATCTGGCTCCAGAAGCGGTTGGCGGTGACCATCGAGTAGGTCTCCTCTTCCTGGGTGGGCTCGAACGCCTTGAAGGTGTTCGCCTGCTCGGAATCCTCAA
>Ga0209299_1000103_pt1 | contig 42494 bp, 54 predicted proteins | sample S_140806_MF_Meta_FD_187326 | JGI IMG/M metagenome (GOLD analysis project Ga0209299, IMG submission 187326) | Freshwater microbial communities from Lake Simoncouche, Canada to study carbon cycling - S_140806_MF_MetaG (SPAdes) (version 2) | ecosystem: Environmental > Aquatic > Freshwater > Lake ...
CCACCCATGCCCACCCCCACCACCTGGCTCCAACCCATCCCCGGCCTGCACCGTCGAGACCCTGAACACCGCTACTGGCTTGGGGACGTGTCGTTCCCGATCTCGATCACCGGCGTGATCGGCTGTTTGAAGTCGGACTACGCCATGAAGCGCATCGAGGCGACGCGGGAGGTGTGGGCCCCTAGAGGAAATAGCTGCCACAGGGCGCTGGAGCTGATGATGCTGACCACCAAGGGTGCCCCGCGCACGATCGAGCAGGTGCGCCACGACATCGCCGAGCTCGGGGCCCTGGCGATCGGGGACTACAGCGACTGGATCCAGCCGCTGCTGGAGCACGACCGCTGGGAACAGCTGCAGATCATCGCCAGCGAGCGCCCCACCTGCTGCCTGAGGCGCCGCGTGGCCGGGATGTTCGATGTGGCCTACGTCAACGAGCACGGCCGGCGCATCCTGGCCGACCTGAAGAGCCTGGGCGAGAACGGCAGCACCTACAGCACCGCCGCGCAGCTCGGCGGTTACATGGCGCTGGAAGCCACCTGGGGGAACGCCTACGACGCGGGACAAACCATCTGGTGCCGCCCTGGCTCCACGACCTTCTCGCCGCTCTACAGCCTGCAGGAGTGCCGCACAGCGTGGGCCGGCGCCTGGGCGACCTATCGGGCTCGGGCTTCTGAGCCTGGTTTCATCTGATCACAGCGGCCACCGGATCGGCTTACTGAGCGGCTAAGGTCGCAGCAACGGGGCAGGTAGCCTTGCCCCGCCGGGTCGGTCCTCCCCGTAAGGCTGGACGCGGTGGTCGCTGTTGCGTAGGCGGCGGCCTGAAACCGTATCGGAGGCCCGGTTCCATTCCAGGCAAGGGGGTCGGCTCACATCTGAGCTGACCCCCTTGCTGTTGACAGGCTGCAGAGCGGTGTGCTTATGCTGCAGATGTCAGGCAGCGATGCCCGGCACCCTACAGCGGAAACAAACATGAACGCCTCAGGCCTCAGCGTCAGGACATGGAATGACGCGCCCATCAGCCGCCGCGACAGCGACGGCTACGCCGATGCCACGACCATGTGTCAGGCCAATGGCAAGCGGTGGCACAACTACGAAAGGCTCGACACCTCCACGGCCTACATCCAGGCCCTCGCCGCTTCCCTTGGCATCCCCGCCGATCAGCTGGTGATCACCACCACCACCGGCCCCAACCATCTCCGCGGCACATGGGTCCATCCCCGCCTCGCCGTGGACCTGGCCCGCTGGCTATCCCCGCAGTTCGCGGTCTGGATGGATGGGTGGTTCCTTGAGCAGTTGGGACAACCACAGCCCGCCCCAGCGCTCATGGGCGACGGCTGGCGCAGCATGGACAGCGATCAGTGGCTCTCGCAGCCAAAGGCCCTCCTGGCGGCTCAGTTCCTGCTGTGCGATGCCGAGGCAGGCGGCAGCCGTGCGATTGATCTCATCCGCCACCGGTGCGAGCGCCACGTCGAGGCCTTGACCCCTGGCGCCCCTGGGCACCGCATCCGCTCCCTGCTCGACCTGCCACCGTCCGGCCGTGCCGCCCTGCTCACGGTGCGCCGCCTGCGGGCCTCTGGTGGACCGGCGAGGACCACTGACGTGCGGCGCGAGCTGAGCAGCATCTTCTCCCCCGACACGATCGCCAATCGGCTCAGGAAGCTCCGCCAGGAGGGCTTCATCGCTAAGCGCGGCACCGGCTGGCACCTGACCCAGATCGCCACCGACCTGGCGCAGCAGCTTGATCACGGCCACGGCATCGACGCCGCCGCCTAACTCAGGCTTGCGATTCGTAACGCCCGCCACCCCGGCGGGCATACCCAGCCGGTACGATCCCCGCAGGTTCAGACTTCTGAGCCCACCACCACACCCCCAAGCCTTTCATGCAGTCCCCACGCCTCAGCCCAGGCCAGCGCATCGGCGATTGGATCCTGGCCCTGTGCGTCGCCGCCTTCTTTGCCGCGATCGTTTCCCATGGTTGAAGCAACACAGACTCTTGATCTTGAGTCCTTGGACGCTGATCAGACACTCAACGCTTTGATTGAAGTGCGCCAAGCAATGGCCTGGCTCAAGGCACGCGACGCCTCCCTGCTCGACCGGCTTGACGAGCTGGTTGAGGCTGGCGAGATCGATGCAGGCGGCTTCTCCCACAACGACTGGGCTTTCTCCTGGAGCGCCGGCCGGAAGTCATGGACCTACCCCGCCGCCGTGCAGGAACTGGAGACCCAGGCCAAGGCAGCCAAAAAGGCTGCCGAAGCCGATGGCAGCGCCACCGCCACCACCAACGCCCCCTTCTGGACCATCAAGCCCCCGAAGCAGCCATGAACGACACCACCCAAGACACCCTCACCGATCGCCTGGTTTCCACGGCCACCATTGCGATCATGGAGGCCGATGAGATCGACGACGGCCCCGGCAGTTGGATTCGGCCCACCGTCACGGCCATTCAGGAGCACCTGGCGGCTGAGCTGATTGCGCTCGAGCAGATCGCAAAACGGCCATTGACGCTTCAGGACGCCGTGGCGTTTCTGCTGCAGGGGGTGAAGCAGTGAGCACAGCCATCGCCGCCCTGGAGCGCACCAGGGCCAGCATCAACGAGCTCATTAAAGCCGCCGCCGCGGAGGTGGAGGCCGACCGCTTGGAGCGCGAACGCCAAGCCGCCCAGGCCATCGAGCACGCCAACTCAGCCGCCAACACCGCCGCCGCCTATCAGCAGGGCCGCGAAGACGAGCGGCGCCGCGTCCTGGCCCTGCTGGAGGCCCAGCGCGAGGCACTGGGCCGCGGCGGCGTGAATGCGATCAGCCTGGCAACGCTGAAGCGAGCGCTGGAGGGTGGGGAAGGGTGACCAACCCCCAGAAAGCCAAGGGCGACCGCGCCGAGCTTGAAGCGTCCGCGATCCTCACCGACCTGCTGGGGGTGCCAGTGCGGCGCAAGCTTGGCGCTGGCCGCATTGACGACACCGGCGACCTCGACGGCGTGCCTGGTCATGTGGTGCAGGTGGCCAGCTGGGCCGATACAGCAGCCGCGGCACGGGTGAAGCCGAAGGAAACCGAGCAGCAGCGCATCAATGCCCAGGCCACCCACGCGGCCACGCTGGTGCGCTTCCGGGGCGGCACCTGGCGGGTCGTGCTGACCCTGGAGCAGTGGGCCCGCTACATCAAGCCATGACCGCCCCCATCGTTCACAGGTATCTGGTCACCGTGCGCATCGACGCCTGCCGCACCCGTGACCACTTGGTGAGCGCGCCAACCCAGTGGTCAGCTGGGTGGCTATGGCGGCAGCTATATCCTTACGCTGATGTCATTGCGGTTCGCAAGGCTAAAGGGTATGGCGGGGATTCAGATCAGCATTGATGCCAGTGGCATCAACAGGGCCCAGGCATGGCTGGCGCAGATCCAGGGGCAGATGCCTTACGCCGCCAGCCGGGCGTTGAACGATGCAGCCAAGCAAGTGGCCGACGATCTGAACAAGTCCACCAATCGATACTTCGACAGGCCGACACGCTTCACACAGAACGCCTACCGCGTCTCCAGCCGCAGCAGCAAGACCAACCTGGTCGCAGAGGTGCGGCCCAAGTCCATCCAGGAACGCTACCTGCTCCCGTCCATCCGTGGTGGTGTCAGGCCGCAGCGTCCGTCCGAGCGCAGGCTGGGCGGTATCTCACCGGCCTGGAGGCCTGGCCGTGATGCCAGGCTCAACGCCTCGGGCAACATGAGTAAGGCTGCTGTGGTCAAGGCGATCAAGGGTGGCGGCGATCTGTTCACCCTCAGGGACAAGCGGGGCAAGCTCAGGCCTGGCATCTATCAGCGCATGGGATCGGGGACGATGCGCCGATACAAGGTCAAGTCGATACTGTCGTTCAACAGACTGCCCAATATCCCCAGGCGCTGGCCGATCGAGCGCATCGCCCGCGGCAGCCTCAACGCCAGCTGGACGCCGCTGATCAATCGATACCTGGCCGAGGCGATGCGGACGGCGAAGTGAGCAGCCCCCCCCGTCGCGGGTCCTCCCCGAGCCCCTTGCCGTGGGTAACTCGAAGGGCGAGCTTTGTGGCCAGCGTCAGGCCTGAGCACCGTTTAACCCAGGCCACGACAGGCAAGTGATCCCCTACCCCCTTAACAACCGTTGCGGCTCCTTAAGTTAAGGATGGGGATCCTTAACTTAAGTGAATGCCACTGGTTACCCAGTCCGAATACGCCAAGCTCCGCGGCTGCAGTGAGGCAGCAGTCAGCGCCGCAAGGAAGAAGCGGATCAAGGCGGCCGAGGTGATCCAGGGCGGCAAGGTGCTGATCGATTCGGAGAAGGCTGATGACCTGTGGGCCCGCAACAGCAGGCCTCGCCGCGGCGGCAACCTGCCCAAGGCCCCGCAGCCAGCCAAAGCTGAGCCACCACCACCGGCCAGCCTGCCCACCGATGAGCAGTTGCTGGCGCTGGTGCAGGGCCTGCCGGAGGATCAGGTTCCCGACCTGATCGACAGCCAGCGCCGGAAGGAGCACTACCTAGCTGAGCGCGCTAAGGTTGCGGCACTGCGCGAGCGTGAAGAGGTGGGGCCCATCCGCGAGATGGAGCGCGAAGCGTTTGCGCTGGCGAAGTCCGTGCGGGAAGGGATGCTGTCAATCATCCCCAGGATCAGCGCGGACCTTGCCGCCCTGGGCGATGCGTTCGAGGTGGAGCAGCTGCTCGAGGCCGAGGTGATCACGGCGCTGCGGGTGCTGGCCGATGGCTGACGCGGCAGCGGCCTACCGGCAGGCATTCCTGAATGGACTCAGGCCCGAGAGCCTGGGCACCGTGAGCGAATGGGCCGACCAGTACAGAGAGCTGAGCGGCGTGGGCTGCCCGGAGCCTGGCCTGTGGCGCACCAGCCGGACCCCATACCTGCGCGAGCCGATGGACACGCTCAGCGCCAGCAGCCGATTCCGGCGGGTGGTGCTGGTGTTCGGCAGCCAGCTGGGCAAGACGGAAGCGGGCCTCAACTGGCTGGGCTACGTGATCCACTGGCGGCCGGCGCCAACCCTGCTGGTGGTGCCGACCCTGGAGATGGCCAAGCGGTTAAACCGGCAACGGCTGGAGCCGTTCTGCCGTGAGACGCCGGTGATCGCCGAGCGGATCCCACCACCGCGCAGCAGGGACAGCGGCAACAGCGCATTTCTGAAGCTCTTCCCAGGCGGACTGTTCGTGCTCACCGGGGCCAACTCAGCAGCGTCGGCCCAGTCGATGCCGGCGGCCAACCTGTTCGCCGACGAGGTGAGCAGCTACCCCCTGGAGCTCGACGACAAGGGCGACCCGCTGGAGAACTTTGAGAGCAGAACCGCCAACTTCCCGCGGGGCAAGACGCTGATCACCAGCACCCCGGGCGAAGCCGAAGCGTGCCGGGTGACAAAGGAGTTTGAGACCCGATCCGATCGCCGCCGGTTTCACCTTCCCTGCCCAGCCTGCGGTGAAATGCAGACCCTGATCTGGCCGCAGTTCAAGTGGGACAAGCCAGACGGTGAGGTGCGGTACGAGTGCATCCACTGCAGTGAGCGATTCGAAGAGCGGCACAAGGCGCGGATGCTGCCGGCTGGTGTGTGGGTGCCGACCGCTGCAGGCGATGGCATGACGGCTGGCTTCCACCTGCCCGGGTGGTATGCGCCGCTGGGCTGGAAGAGCTGGGGCGAGATCCGCGATGAGTTCCTGAGGGCCAAGGCTGACCGGGTGCTGCTCAAGGGTTGGGTGAACAAGCGAGCGGCCGAACCCTGGCGCGATGAGATCGAGAACCAGTTCAACGCCGAGGGCCTGGCCAAGCGTCGCCAGGACGCTGAGGCCGGCAACGGCTATCCCGTCGGCAGCGTGCCCAATGGCGTGCTGGTGATCACCGCTGGCGTGGATACGCAGGGCGGCGGCGGGAGTATGGGTGAGCGACTGGTAGTGACCTTCTGGGGCTGGGGCAAGAGCGAAGAAGGCTGGCACCTGGGCCACTTCGAGATCCACGGCGATCCCCAGCAGCAGGAGGTGTGGCAGCAGCTCGACAACATCGCCGCGACCACCTGGCGCCGCGACGACGGCCAGCAGCTGCGCATGGCCCGGGGCGGCATCGATGACGGTGGCCTGGCCACGGTGGCGGTGCGCAATTTCTGCCGCACCAGGCACGCCACCTGGGTGCCGATGAAGGGCAACGGCGAGAAGGGCAAGACCCTGATCGGCAAGGGCTCAGCGATCGACGTGAACGGGAAGAACAAGACGGTCCAGAAGCGTGGCCTGCTGCTTTACATCGTCGGCACCGACACCAGCATCACGCACCTCCAGGGCCGGCTACGCAATGAGCAGCCGGGCCCCGGCTATCTCCACCTCGGCGCGTGCAGCAGTGATCAATTCCTAGACGAGATCTTTCCCTGGAAGCGCAGGGCCAAGGCGGTGAAGGGATTCACCCAGTACGAATGGCACCTACCAAACGGCGCGCACGACGAAGCCGGCGACTGCACCCGGATGGCCTATGCCGCCCTGCAGCTGGTGGCCCGTCGCTACAACCGGGCCACGATGTGGGATCAGTTGGAAGCCCAGCTTGGCGGCCCTGCTCTGCCGCCCCAGGATCAGCCTGCCCAGCCTGATGAGCAGCGCCGCAGCGGCTGGCTGAACAGCAGCGAAGCCACCAGCAAACCCAGCCGCCGTGGCTGGCTGGCTCGGTAGCCTGAGCCTATGGCCTACACCTCCACCCAGCTGGCGGATCTGCGCGCTGCAATCGCCGAGGGCGTGTTGCAGGTGCGGTTCAGTGACGGCCGGCAGCTCACCTATCGCAGCCTTGATGAGATGCGCCGGATCGAGCAGGGCATGGCCGCCGAACTGGAGCCCACCACGACCGTGCGTCTTCGCCGCACCTACTACGGCATGACGAGGCCCACCTGATGGGAAAGCGCAGGAAGGCCCGGGATATTGAAAGCGCCCGGCGCGTGCTGGGCGAGTTCGAGGCGGCCAAGGAAACGCGGCGCACCAGCGGATGGTGGGCCAGCAACAGCGGCCCCAACAGCGACCTGCGTCAGGCGTGGTACTGGCTGGTGAAGCGCCACCAGGATCTGGCCGATAACGACGCCTACGCCTCCAGGGCCATCGGCGTGATCGTCAACAACTGGATCGGCGATGGTATTATGTCCACCCCGCAGGGTGCGACCCGCCGGTACAACCTGGCGTGGAAGCGCTGGGCGGACACGCCAGAGTCCGACTTCTACGGCATCCATGACTGGTACGGGAACCAGGCCGTTGGCGCCAGGACGACCGCCGTGCGCGGCGCGGCGCTGGTGCGCAAGCGGGTCAACCCTGAACTGTTCGAGCGCTACGGGATTGCGCCGCTCCAGGTGCAGATGCTGGAGCCCGACTGGCTGGACTTCAACAAAGACAATGGGATCGACATCCTGTTCGGCCAGCAGTTCGACAGCGCCGGCCGGCTGCAGGGCTATTGGATCCGCGACAATCACCCAGGCGAATCAGTCCTGGCCACAGGCATCAGGGCTCAGAGCAGCTTCGTGCCGAAGGCTGAGATCAGCCTGCACTTTGATTCCCGCCGCGCCGGCCAGCGCATGGGCCTGCCGTTTGGCACCGCGGCGATCCTGACCCTGCGCGACATGGGCGACATCAGGGCCGCCCAGCAGATGAAGGACAAGATCGCCGCTTGTTTCTTTGGCGTCGTCACCGATATGGATGGCGAGCAAGACCCGAACAAGACCGGCATTGCATTCGACACCATTGAACCTGGAGCGGTGGAGCACCTGCCTCCAGGGCGCAACTTCCAGGCGTTCAGCCCACCAAGCTCCGGCGATTTCGTGAGCACGCACCGCGAGTACGCCCACGCGGTCGCAGCGGCCTACGAAATCACCTACGAGTCGATGACGGGTGACCTAAGCAACGTCAACTTTTCAAGTTTCCGTGGCGGCTGGCTTGAGTTCTCCCGCCGAATCGCCTACCTGCGCGGCAAGGTCTCAGTCCCTGGAATGCTCAACCCGGTGTGCCGCTGGCATGACGAGCTGTCGCGGATGACGGGCCTGCTCAAGGGTCCAATGGAGTGGACCCACACCCCGCCGCGCCGGGAAATGGTCGATCCGCCCCGCGAGATCCCGGCGCTGATCAGTGCGGTGCGGGCCGGGATCATGAGTCTGTCCGAGGTGCAGCGGTCGTTTGGCTATGTGCCCGAGGAGATCATCACCGAACTGGCCGCCGATATGGACAGAGCCAAGGCCGCCGGCCTGACCCTGAGCGTAGATGCTGGCCTGGTGTCAGACTCCGGCGTAACCCAGGCGCGGCCGGTGGGGTCGGGCTTCATCAGCTCGGCGCCGGATCCGGGGAGCGATGCAGAAGACGATACGGTGGAGCTACCACCTGCGGCGCCCTAACACCTCACCCTCCGTAGCCTGATCTCAGTGACGATCAGGCAATGACTCTCGGCGTGACGGTGAAAGCGGCGATTACCGCCCCGGTCCTGCAGCTCTATGGAGATGTGGGCATTGACGTGCTGGCCGCCGATGTGGCCCGGGCCCTGGAGCAGACCGGCGGCCGGGACGTGACGATCAACCTGTTCAGCTATGGCGGCGACGCCGGGGAGGGCCTGGCCATCCACGACATCCTCGCCCGCTATCCCGGCAAGAAGACTGTGATCATCGATGGCGTCGCGGCCTCGGCTGGCTCAATGGTGGCAATGGCTGGCGATCGGGTGGTGATGCCCGACAACGCCCTGATGATGATTCACAACTGCTGGAGCCTGGCAGCCGGCGACGCCGAATCGCTGCGCACTTCGGCCAACCTGCTCGACACCTACAGCGCCAGCTACCGGCAGACCTACGCCCGCAAGTCCGGCGCATCCGAGGCCCAGGTAGATGAGTGGATGGCCGCCGGCGCTGGCGCCGGGACGTGCTTCACCGCAGCCGCCGCAGTTGAAGCAGGCCTGGCCGATGAGGTGGTGGCCCCGGTGGATGTGCGCGCCAGCGTGCCGCGGTTCCCGGCCGGTCGCTTCACCAATGCCCAGGCCGCCCTGCTAAGGGGCTGGGCCGCACTTCCTAGTCTGAGTCCAGAGGAAAACCCCAATCCCTCCCTGAATCCAATGACTTCGCAATCTCAGGCCGGGGGCGCACCGGCCGCGACCACTGAGGTGCAGCCCGTGGCAGCCGCCGCGACTGAGGCTGTGACCGTCCAGGCTCAGGCTCCCCAGCCCGTGGCCGCCTCCACCGAATCCGCCACCATCGCCGGCCTCCGCCGGGAAGCCGACATCCGCCGCTGTGCCGCCTCGGCCGGCCTGGCCGCTGATGTGGTGCAAGCCATGGTTGACGGCGGCAAGCCGTTTGCCCAGGTCGCCATGGACATCGTGACCGCGCACGCCCAGGTGATCGAAGGCCGGGCTGGTGCTGCTGGCCACCCTGCCCGTATCCAGGTCACCCGCGACGCTGGTGATTCGGTGATGGCTGGCATCGGTGAGATGCTGGAAGCCCGCATCAACCCCGGCGCCAAGATCGGCGACGCTGGCAAGCAATATCGCGGCTACTCCCTGATGGAGTGCGTGCGGATCTTCGCTGAGAGCCGCGGCATCAATACCGCCGGCCGCTCTAAGAGCGATCTGGTGGCGATGGCCATGCACAGCACGTCGGACTTCCCGCTGCTGTTCAGCAACCTGGCCGGCAAGACCCTGACCGCTGCCTATGAGGAAGAGCCCCACACCTGGAAGCCCCTCGCCCGTCAGCAGAATCTCCCGGATTTCAAGCAAAGCACGGATCTGATTCTGGCCGCGGACCTGGCCCCACTGGCCCTGCTTGAAGGCGGTGAATACCAGAAAGGCACACTTACGGAGGCGCAAGCTACTTGGAAACTCGCTACTTATGCTCGCAAAGTAACGATTTCGAGGCAAGCGATAATTAACGATGATCTGTCCGCCCTGGAGCGCACGCCTGAGTATCTGGGTCGCGGCTTCCGCCGCCTTGAGTCCAACCTGATCTGGGCCCAGATCACCAGCAACGCCACCGTCTCCGTTGACGGTCAGGCCCTGTTTGCCGCTGGCCACAACAACACCGGCACCGGCGCGATTGGCATCGCTGGTGTCAACGCCGCGAAGAAGGCCATGCGCAAGCAAACGGACATCTCGGGTGTCACCGTCAACCTGACCCCCGACTACCTGATCGTTCCCACCGATCTGGAAGCGACTGCCCTGCAGTTCCTCTATCCCACCGGCTACGCCCCTGCAGCGCTGACCGGAGCAGCCGGCCCCAACGTTTATGCCGGTGCCATGCAGCTGATCGTCGAGCCCCGCCTTGATGGTTCCGCCACCCAGTGGTACGCCGCTTCTGCCCCCAGCAAAGTGGAAGGCCTGGTGTACGGCTACCTGGCTGACGAGCCCGGCCCGACCATCACCCCCGTGACTGAGCGGGATCCTGATGGCCTGACCCTGCTGGCCCGCTTCGACTTCGGCTGCGCAGTGAAGGACTACCGATTCATCTACCGCTCCACCGGCGCCTGATCTTGACCTTCTGGGCCGGCAACCCCGGCCCTTCCTTCATTCAACCCCCGAGGTAATCACCCGTGAAGAACTCCATCCAAGACGGCGACGTTCTCGCCCTTGCCGCCCCCTACGCAGTCGCCTCCGGCGGTGGGGCCCTGATTGGCTCCATCTTTGGTGTCGCCGTCACCGCCCTGGCCAACGCCGAGGTCGGCAGCTTCCAGTTGAAAGGCGTCTACAACCTGCCCAAGGCCACTGGCGCCGCCACCCTTGGCGCCAAGGCGTACTGGAACGACACCAACAAAAACGTGACCGCCACCTCGACCAGCAACACGCTGATCGGTGTGTTCGTGGCCGCCTACGCTTCCGGCGACACCAGCGCCAACGTCCGCCTTAACGGCTCCTTCTGATGGGTTGGGTCACCCTATCGGCAGCAGCCAATCGGGTGGCCTTCAACCGCCTGGGCAGCGTCAGCGTTGTGGCTGGCGCTGTCACCGGGCAAGGCTTTCTCTCTCAAAACTCCGAGATGATCCTCGGCGGCGAGATCACGATCATCGATTATTTGCTGACCGTCCCCACCAGCACCTTCGGCAGCCTGAGCTATGGCGACCTGGTGACGGTTGATGGCACCAGCTACAAGTGCGAAACCCAGCCGCAGCGCTTCGACGACGGCAGCTTCTGCCGGGTGCCGCTGGTGAAATTGACAGCAGAAGAAGCTATGGCCTACATCCTTGACGGTGGCGCGGCGCCAACACCGACCACCCCAACTCCGGCCCCGGTTGATTTCATCTACGACGGTGGCCACGCATGACCACTCAAACCATCCCGGCACGGATTGTCTTTAGGCGCGACACGGCGGCAGCGTGGACTGCTGCCAATCCCGTGCTGCTCAATGGCGAACTGGGCCTTGAGACTGACACCCGAAAGCTGAAGATGGGCGACGGTGCCAGCACCTGGGGCTCGCTTGCTTACTACTCCACCAGCAGCGGCGGCAGCGGCAACACCATCCTGAGCGGCAGCGGCGCCCCCAGCGGCGCCCTGGGCGTCAACGGCGACATCTATCTGGACACGGCAGCCACGCGCCTGTATGGCCCCAAGGCGGCCGGCGCGTGGGGCTCTGGCGTTGCGCTGATCGGCGCGCCAGGCGCCAACGGAACCAACGGCACAAACGGCACCGCTGGCACCAACGGCACCGCCGCAACCGTCAGCGTTGGCACCGTCACCACTGGAGCGGCAGGCAGCTCGGCCAGTGTCACGAACACCGGCACCAGCGGCGCCGCCGTGCTGGCGTTCACCATCCCTCGCGGCGACGCCGGGACCAACGGCACCAACGGAACCGCTGGCACGAACGGCACAGCTGCAACGGTGGCGGTCGGCACGGTCACCACCGGCGCCGCTGGCAGCTCTGCATCCGTTACCAACTCAGGCACCAGCAGCGCGGCCACGCTGAATTTCACGATTCCCCGAGGCGACGCAGGGACGAACGGAACCAACGGGACGAACGGGACCAACGGCACAGCCGCCACGATCTCTGTTGGGACCGTCACCACCGGCGCCGCTGGCACCTCCGCCAGCGTCACGAACACCGGCACCAGTTCGGCTGCCATTTTCAACTTCACGATCCCCCGAGGCGATACCGGCGCCGGTGGTGGTGGCAGCGGCACAATTCCAACCCAATCACTGGCATACAGCGCCAGTATCGAGCTAGATCTAGCAACGCTCACCGGAACGCATCAACTACTCACCTTAACCGGAGCGGTTTCGTTCACAGCAATCAACCTTTCACTGGGAAGATGGGTGACCATTTTTATAGAACCTGGCGCAGCTAATCGAACGTTGACATTCCCGGCAGGGTGGGTATTCCTGAGTAACAAGCCCGCCACGCAGACTGCAAATAAGTCGGCAGTGCTGACCATTAAGGCCAATGGCGCTTCGTCAGCGGACATTCGTGCCGCCTGGAAGGAATCGCCATGAACACATTTTCGTTTGATGACCTGGCATTTTTGGCGAGCCTCGACGCTGGCGGCGTGGTGGCTAATGGTGGCAACACTGTTCTGGATGTCGGCGGCTACCGAGTCCACATTTTTACGACAGTAGGTACATCTACTTTTGTAGTTACAACTGGCGGCAATGTTGAGTATTTGGGCATTGGCGGCGGCGGCGGCGGTGGTGGAAGCAGCGGAAGCGGGTACCCCGGCAGCGGTGGCGGCAGTGGCGGTTATCGCTGCTCAGTCGTGGGGGAGTCCAGCGGTGGTGGCGCTGCTGCGGAACCAGTAATCGCCGTCACGCCCCAGACCTATTCAGTCGTGGTCGGCGCCGGAGGCAATGGCGGCGTTCAGGCAACTGGCAGCAATGGCGGCAATTCATCGTTTGCCGGTATCGTCGCACTGGGCGGAGGCGGAGGTGGCACCCAGGCCATTGGATCTACAGGCGGGTCTAGCGGCGGATCGTGCGACTCCACCACGAGGAGGGCCGGGACCACCGGCCAGGGCTTTGGCGGTGGAAACGACGGTTCATTGGGCTATGCCGCTGGCGGAGGCGGTGGAGCGGGCGGCCCTGGTGGCGACGTTTTTGTGGGCGCGGGCGGCGACTCAACCAACACCAGCAGAGGCGGCGATGGTGGTGTTGGTGTCACGTCGTCAATCACTGGAACTGCTGTCGCCAGAGGAGGCGGAGGAGGAGGCTCTGACTTCAACACCGTGGGCGGAGCTGGAGCCGCAACCGCTGGCGGCGGCGCTGGAGGCTCTGGGAATAGCGCGTCTGGTGCGCCAGGTGCAGCTAATACGGGCGGAGGTGGCGGCGGCGTTGCAGGTTTCAGCCGTACCGGAAACAACGGTGGCTCTGGCATTTGGATTATCCGCTACCCGATCTAACCAACCATGAACATCATCCGCCTGCGCAACACAATCCCCCAGTATCCCTATTCGGTGATGCAGTTCCGCGTCGACGAGCCGCAACTGTCGATTTCCAGCGACCCGCATCCCGGCGAGTTGGCCACCTACGCCACTCTCGACCCACCAATCCTGGTGTACGCAGTGGCTAAGGTTGAGCCACCCACCATCAACACCAGGACTCAACGCCTGCTTCCTGTTGAGGCCGAGTTGGTCGATGGCGCCTGGCGACAAGTCTGGCCTATTCGTGATGCCTCAGAGCATGAAATTGCGGACTATGACGCGGCAAACGCTCCGCCGCCGGACTGGCCGGGCTTTCAAACCCAACTCCTGCAATCAGAAGCCTTTGCAGCAGCTCGAATAGAGGCGCGGCAAGTCCTTGAGGCTGAGCTGCCAACCGCTGAGGGGGTCCGGCGGCAGCGACTGCTCAGGGCCGCAACTGCGCTGTCCGACCTCGGCGCCATAGTGCTGGCGGCGGCGTCACAAAACGATCCGAGCCTGTTCATCGGCGCTTGGCTAATCCTGCGCCAGGCCAATTTGGTGAGCCCCGAGGTAGCCGCTGGCATGGCCCAGATCGCCACTGGCTACCACCTACCGGCCGACCTGATCCGCAGCTTGGGGGCGCCTGAGCAGTAGGGCGCCAAAGGTTCAGCCTGCCTAGCCTGAGCACAGTTCATCGCCATGATGTGGCCGCGATCAACGGCACGACTGATCACGCTCTGACTTTCTAGCCTGAACCATGGCCGACATCACAATTTCAGGGCTACCCAATGCAACGATCCTGACGGGCTCGGAGCGGGTGCCGATGGATCAGGGCGCGACCACCGTTGACGCGAGCACGCAGGCAATCGCCAACCTGGCGACCAAGACCACGGTGGGCCTCGGCAGTGTCGATAACACCAGCGACGCCGATAAACCGCTCAGCTCAGCCACCCTGGCGGCGCTGAGCAACAAGGTGTCAACGAGCGACGCCTCAGTGAGCAACGCACGCGAATGGACCGCCGCGACAGCCACGGAGGTGGAGGCCAGGGCTGGCACTGGCACCACGCGCCGGGCGTGGACAGCGCAGGCCGTTCGCTGGAATGTGCTGGAGGCGCTGACCGCGTTTCGTGACGCGAATCGGGTTTACGTCTCCCCCAGCGGCAACGATGCCAACAACGGCACCAGCCCGGGTGAACCGCTTCGCACGCTGGCCGCAGCCGCTGCAGCGGCGCAACCTGGCAACCTGGTGGTGGTTGGCTCTGGCACTTACACAGAAGCGGCGCTGCCGATCCGTTGGAAGCGAAACATTGGCCTGCTGTGCTCCGGCCTGCGCAACACCACCGTAGGGCCTGCCGCAGGGCAGGAAATGAAAGATATCTTCAAGGTGGATTCGGGATTCTGGTGCTGGGGCCTGGAGTTCGCTGGCCACCAGGCGAACAGCGCCACCGGGGACCTGTCCTGGGCCATCAGCTTCAACGAACTGGCAGATAACCGGGGCATCGGCGCAGTTGGGCTGGGCGCCTACATCCTCAAGTCCCCCTACATCCAGAACTGCAGCAGTATCACCGCAGAGGATGACAGCGGCACGGCCGGCTCCGTTTCCACTGGTGACACCGGCGGCGGCATCCTGGTGGACGGCAGCAAGTGCGCCGCCAACTCCCCCATCCGTTCGATGGTGGTGGACAGCTACACGCAGGTGAACCTAGGCGGCCCCGGCTGCCTGGTCACCAACGACGGCTATGCCCAACTGGTGTCGTTCTTCGGCACGTTCTGTCAATACCACGTCAAGACCCTGACCGGTGGGCAGGTCAACCTGTCGGGCGGTGGAACCAGCGACTTCGGCATCTATGGCCTAGTGGCTGATGGCTACAGCCCGCGACCGGTGTTTACAGGTAAGTCGAGGGTGAGCAAGTTTGGGGCGGCTCGGATTGAGAAAGCCGTCACGATCAACGACACCACCAACACATTCACCTGCACCGCTCACGGGCTGAGCGCCAATGATCAGGTGGTGTTCCAGGCCAGCATGGGAACGCTGCCGGCACCGCTGGCGACAGGCGCCGTCTACTTCGTGCGCAGCGCCAGCCTGACGGCCGACACGTTCACCATCTCGGCTACCTCTGGCGGCTCGATTCTCGACATCACAGAGCCTGGTGTCGGCACCTATGCGGTGATCCGGCAGGGTGTGACTGAGGTTGATGTAATCGGCTTCAGCGCCAACCGCCTGGGCCGCCAGATCAAGTACCCAACCGCCGGCAGCCTGGGTGCTAGTGGCCGGCCGGTCACGATCTCGGCGGCATCTGGCACCACGTTCGCAATCACGCTGGACACCAGCGCGATCGCCCATGAGTACGTGGGCGGTGGCACGGTGACGGTCGGCGGCACCAGTTACGACGTGGTGGCCGCCACCTACAACAACACCACCGGCGCTACGACCGTGAGGGCCACAGGCTACACGCCAACCGTGGGAGCCAGTGTGACGCTGGCTGGGTTGTCGTTCATCTGCAACAGCAGCAGCCGGCCAAACGCGGGGCAGTTGATGTTCCCACAGCTGGTGTTCCCCAGGAACGCCAGCACGGGTGCAGCCGAATCGAAGACATTCACTTACACCAGGACCAGCGTCTACACCTTTACCTACACCGAGGCCGCATCCCCCAGCGGTCCTGATCACGAATACGTGAGCGGCGGCACGGTGGCGATCGGCGGCACCGACTACGGCGTGGCCGGTGCTGTCTACGACAAGACCAGCGGCCTGACCACGATTACCACCGTGACGGCCCTGCCTGGTGCCAGCACCGGATCGGTCACCGTCAACGGCCTGGCGTTCATCTGCCCGACTAGCGGTTACATCGTGACCAGCAGCGTGCCGATCGACGCGAGCGGCAACACGGTGGCCAATGACTCCAACAGTCGGGCGGGCTACCGGGTGCAGTTCTTCTCCGGCACCAATGGGGGCCTGAAGAACTCGCTGGCTGTTGATCAGACGCTGGACTTCAGGCAGCGCTCGCAGATTTCGGCCCCCAGCCACACCTTCGAGTACGTGGGCTCCGGCACCAACTACAACGCCTTGCCCTGGAATGGCGGAGTTCCGATCCCGGCGAACAAGATTGTCGAAACGAACAACGGCAGGGTCTATTCATCAAACACCGATGAACTGGGCAATTTTGCGGTCGGGACTCAGTTCACCGTTGACGGCACCAGCGGCACCGTCACGATCAACACCGATCAGTTCAATCTTTCAGGCCTGAACTTCATCGGACCATTTAGCCGTAACGGAGGCATCAGCACCGTGGGCGAGCAGCTGCGGGAGGTGAGCAATAACACCAGCCTGTACGCGAGCACGGGAGCCGCTGATGGCAACACGGCACCGACGCAGTTCGCAGTCAAGACCTACGCCGATAACAAGTTCCTGCAGGCGGTCACAACAACAGCCGGTCAGCCGATCAGCGTTTCCGACACCTCAACCGTTGACGCCCAGGGCTTCCAGACGCGCAACCGGAATATCACGCTGAGCCTGAATGTCGCCAACGGCCTGGTCCGGTTGGATGGCAGCGCCCTGGTGCCGGTCGCGCTGCTGCCGGCCGCCACCACCCTCGCGGCGGGTGCTATGTCCAGCTCGGATAAGGCCAAGCTCGACGGCATCGCCAGCGGCGCCACGGGGTTCTCTGAGGCCCAGGTGCGCAGCACCGTGCTGACGGGGTACGCCAGCGGCGCTGGGACGATCACGGCGGCCGATTCGGTGCTGAGCGCCATTCAGAAGCTGAACGGGAATGTCGCCCAGGCAACACAGTGGAATCTTCGCCAGACCGTCACGGCGGCATCCGGCACCTACGCCTTGGATGTCACAGCCGCCAGTGAGTTCGTGACGGCTGCCGCCATCGCTGGCACCACCACAATCAACCTGAGCAACCTGGCCAGCATCCCCACCAACTACGTGTGGCGAGGTGTGCTGTCGTTCAGCTACACCAGCGGCACCATCAACTGGTTTGCGGGCAACTCTGGCTACAGCGTGAGATGGGACGGTGGATCAGCGATCGCCCCAACGGCCAGCGAGGTTGAGAAGGTCGTGATTGAAGTCGTGGGAGGCAGCACAGTTATTGAGGTTGCCGCACTCAAGGGGAGGGCTGCGTAATGCTGAGGCGTAGGGCTTTGTTGGCGGCGACGAATCGTGGTTCGGGGTTGGGTAACTTCGTGGGCACGGGCCAGACGACTTTGAACTGGGTTGACATGACAACGCGAGGCAGCGATGTTTACTGCTGTGTGTACAGCGGCGACATCTACAAACAGACGGGGGGGACTGGCAATTTCGTGGCTTTGGGGCAGGCGACTAGGCTCTGGCAAGGACTGACAACGCTAGGCAGCGATATTTATTGCTGTGTTGTCGGCGGCGACATCTACAAACAGACGGGGGGGACTGGCAATTTCGTGGCTTTGGGGCAGACGGCTAGGCCCTGGAATGGAATGACAACGCTAGGCAGCGATGTTTATTGCTGTGTTGGCGGCGGCGACATCTACAAGCAGACGGGAGGAACTGGCAATTTCGTGGCTTTGGGCCAGACGAGTAGGGGGTGGAATGGAATGACAACGCTAGGCAGCGATGTTTATTGCTGTGTGTACGACGGCGACATCTACAAACAGACGGGGGGGACTGGCAATTTCGTGGCTTTGGGGCAGACGGCTAGGACATGGTGGCGCATGACAACGCTAGGCAGCGATATTTATTGCAGTCATTACAGCGGCGACATCTACAAACGGACGGGGGGGACTGGCAATTTTTTGCCTCTAGGCCAGGTGAATAGATCCTGGACTGGCATGACAACGCTAGGCAGCGATGTTTACTGCAGTGTTAGCTTCGGCGACATCTACAAGGCCAGTTCCATGTAACCACTAACCCATGACCATCCTCAACCTCCTCACCAACGCCTACCCCGTCAGCCTCTACGAGGTGCGCCAGGCCAATCCGAACGTTTCCTTTCCCGCTGAGCCCACCGACGAGGACCTGGCCCCGTTCGGCCACGTCAACGTCCACCCCACGCCGCAGCCCGGTTGCGACCCGCGCACGCAGCGCATCGAGGGGCCAACTGCAGCCCGTGACGCCGAGGGCGTCTACCGCCAGCAGTGGGTCGTCAGGGATGCAGCGGATGATGAGATCGCGGCCTATGACGAGGCAAACCCGCCTGCCCCGGACTGGGCAACATTCAAGGGCGGCCTACTGATTAACGAATCTGTCGCGCAAATCATGGCGACTGCTCGCGCTGCCGGGCGCGAAATTGCCGTGACCAATCTGCCTGTAGCGCTGGAGAAGGCCACCAGCGGACAGCCCGCTGAGTTTGCCGCCTGCTGGGCCGTGGTCGCCGCCGCTGGTGCTGCCGAGCCCGAGGCCCTGGCGGCGCTGACTGCAGCGGCCCAGGATTGCCACCTGCCGGCGGAGTTCGTGGCGACACTGGAGCCCAACCGCGAACGCGCCCACGACGAGCAGGGCCGATTCATCGCTGACGATCCAGCAACGCCGCAGGACGAGGCGTGGGTATAGGCAGACTGAGAGCAGCCTGATGAGCCCCATGGCGCCGGAAGACGTTTCGCACCGCGAGATCTACGTTCGCCTGGCAGAGCTGGGCGCCAAGATCGATTCAATCCTGGCGATTATGGCCGAGCGGAAGGAAGACATGGTGCGGATCAATGGAGACCTCAACAGCCTGCTTGTCCGCCAGCGCGCGCTGGAGAGCCGCATGGCTCAGGTCGTGATCCTTGGCGCCGTCCTTGCAATGCTCCTCCCGGTCGTGGGCAGCTGGATCACGCTCAGGCTTGTGATCCCGGTTGCCATTGAGCAACGGGAGGTGAAGCCATGAACTGGGCCGCATTTGCATTGGTGGCTGCTTACATCGGAGTCTGCGAGTACCGGGCCCCCAATCCCTGGGCGGCCTGTGACGCGCGCTGGAACGTGGCGCTGGCTGTATTTGTGCCCTCGCCGCTGCAGGGCGCCATCCCTGCCGCTGGTCGGATGCTGGGCATCGGTCGCCGTCGGCGGCCTGAGACTGATGTGGAGCCGAAGCCGTGACGCTGAGCAAGTCTGAGCGGATCCTGGCGGCGATCGCCACAGCCCTCGCCCCCACGGCTGGCATCAGCTCCCGGGTGTTCCGGGATCGCTGGGAAGCCCAGGCCCGCAACGAGATGCCTTGCATCTCCCTGGATCCAATCGGCGAAGAGCCCGGCGTCGTCTCCATCCCCTTCACCGACTACACCCTGACCGTTGCGGTAGACATCCTGATCAGCGGATCACCGCTGTCGGCCCTGGCTGATCCGATCCGGGTGGATGCCCACGCCCGCCTAATGGCTGATCGCACCCTCGGCGGCCTCACCCACTCGATCGACCAAGGCCCCACGGAATGGAGGGGCGAGCCTGGCGAGATCGGCATCCTTAGCCTGAGCTACAACGTCCGATTCAGGACCCGCACCGAAGATCTGACCCAATGAAGGTTCCTAGCCTGATCACAGATGAGTTCGACGGACAGGGCGGGGAATACCTGCTCGACCCGAAGACCGGCCAGCGGACGTTGATCGCCCGCACCGCTCCTGCTCCCAACCCCAACGAGCCGACCGATGCCCTTCCTGACGAGAAAGCGGACCATCCTGATCAAGGCTGAGTCCGTCTATGGCACCGATTCGGTGCCGACCGGCGCAGCTGATGCCCTGACCGTCCGCAGCATCGACGTGTCGCCGATTGACGCGGATTTGGTGAGCCGTGATCTGATCCGCCCATACCTGGGCAACTCCCCCCAGCTGCTCACGAACCTGAAGGTTCAATGCAACTTTGAGGTGGAGTTGGCTGGCAGCGGCGCCGCTGGCACTGCCCCTCGCTGGGGCGCCGCCATGCTGGCCTGCGGGACTGCTGCCACCACCGTGGCGTCCACCTCCGTGACCTATGCGCCGGTGAGCTCCAGCTTCGGCAGCGCGACGATCTATTACTTCGCCGATGGCATCCGGCACGCTGTCACCGGCTGGCGCGGCACCTTTGAGATCAGGGGTGAAGTGGGCCAGATCCCGGTTATCGCCTTCAGCGGCATGGGCGTCTACAACGCCCCCACCGATACTGCAGTGGGCGCCGTGACCTACGGCGGCCAGGCCGACCCGCTGGCCTTCACCCAGGGCAACACCACGTCGTTCAGTCTGTTCAGCTACTCCGGCTGTCTGTCGTCGTTCTCGTTTGCCCTGGCCAATGAGATGGTCTACCGCGAGCTGATCGGCTGCACGAGAGAGATCCTGATCACCGACCGCAAGCCCGCCGGCCAGGTGATGATCGAATCCGTGCCGATCGCCACCAAGGATTACTTCACCGCCGCCAACAACTCCGCCACCGGCAACCTGACCTTCACCCATGGCACCACCGCCGGTAACCGCGTGGTGTTCACCGCTGCTCAGGCTGACCTGAATAACCCGACCTACGGGGATTCCGACGGCGTGATGATGCTCAATCTCCCCTACGTCGCGTTGCCCACCACGGCCGGCAACAACGAGTTCAGCCTTGCGCTGACTTGATCAGACTCCCGAGCCTGAACCACCACACCGCCACCCATGCCCCTCCAGCTCCGCAGCCAATCCCCCAGCTACCGCTGGCCCGTCGTCGTCGAGTTTCCGGTTGACGGCGGCAAGTTCGACAAGGAAACCTTTGATGCCGAGTTCAAGCGGCTCCCGCAGGACCGCCTTCGCGAGATCGGCGAGAAGATCGAAGGTGGCGCCATCTCTGATCTGGAGCTGCTCGACCAGGTGCTGACCGGCTGGGGCGGCATCCTTGATGAGGCCGGCGCCGAGGTGCCGTTCAGCGAAAACAGCCGCCAGCGGATCCTTAACGTCCCCCTGGTGGCCTCGGCCATCGTGGCGGCCTGGCTGGAATCGCTGGCGAAGGGCAAGCGAAAAAACTGATCGAGGCCGCCGAGTTGTGGGTGACCGGCGGCCGGCAGGAAGGCCCAGACCCCGTGGAAGCCGCAGCGCTGGGGGTGATCGTGCCTGAGCCTGAGGTGCAGATTTTCGACATCCACCCAGACGCAGAGAAGGGGGTCCGAATGTTCCTGAAGTGCTGCACCCAATGGCGCGTCAGCGATGGCCAGCGGATCGGCCTGGATTATGGCGTTGTGCTCAGCCTTCTTAGTCTGGAGCAAGAGCCCAACCCAACCGAAGTGCTGGAGGACGTTCAGGTGATGGAAGACGCAGCACTGGCCAAGCTGGCGGAGCTTGCGAGCTGATGGCGAACCTTGACGCTCTGCTGAGAATCAAGACCGACGTTCAAGGTGCCAACAGCATCGTTGCGCTGAATCGCGGCCTGCAGGGCGTGCAGCAGACGGCCACTGGGGCGAGTGTGGCGATGCGGGGCATGGCTGGGTCGTCGGCCCTGCTGACCAGCTCCCTAGGCGCCCTGCTGCCGCTGATGAGCGCGGCCGGACTCGTGGGCCTGGTGAAAGGCGCCATTGATGCGGGCGACGCGATGAACGACCTGAGCCAGCGCACCGGCGTGAGCGTCGAGGCCCTGGCGAAATTCAAGAAGGCAGCGGCCACGTCGGGCACCGACATCGACAACGTAGCCAAGAGCCTGGGCCGGCTCAGCAAGGGCATGTTTGAAGCGGCCACCACCGGCAAGGGGAAGGCGGCCGATGCACTGAATGCCCTGGGGATCAGCGCCAAGGATGCGGCCGGCAACATCAAAAGCGCCGACGCGGTGACCCTGGAGGTTGCCAACCGGTTCAAGGCCATGCCGGACGGCGTGACGAAGACGGCCCTGGCGATGGCCCTGTTCGGCAAGAGCGGGGCCGAGATGATCCCGATGCTCAATATGGGCGGCGCGGCGATCGATTCGCTCAGCGTCAAGATGACCAAGGCCTTTGCGGAGAAGGCCGACGAGTACAGGGACAAGCTGGCGATTCTCAGCGGCAAGGTCAGCGCGCTGGGCATGGATCTCACCATTGCCCTGCTCCCTGCCCTGAACGCCGTCACCGACGCCGTGACCGCAGCGGTCGCCGGGTTTAACAGCCTGCCGCCAGGGCTCCAGCAGGGCACCGTTGCCGCGGCTGCGCTGGCCATTGCGTGGGGGCCGCTGACCAGCGCCGTGAAGCTGGGCGGCGTGGCGATCAAAAGCGCTGGCGCCGCCATGGAGATCATGCGTTACCAGGCCGCGCTGGCTGGTGGCGTGATGCCCCTGCTGGCCGGCGGCCTTGACGCGGTGAAGGTGGCCATCCTGGGGATCCCCGGTTGGGGCTGGGCGCTGGCAGGCGTCGCCGCGCTGACGAGCCTGACGGCTTACGTCTACTCCACCAACGACGCCTTTCGTGATTTCGTCGGCAATCTCGGCGACGTGATCAGCGGTGATTTCAAGAGCGCCATGGAGGTCATGGGCAACCTCGCCGCCGGGGCTGGCCGCTTCATCAACGGCACCTGGAGCAAGCTGGTCGGCTTCGCTCAGCAGATGGGATCCGGCATCGCCCAGGCGTTCTCCGGCCCGTTCGGCTTCATCGCTGACGCGGCGCGCACCGCCATGGGGCTGGTGTCAGGCGCTATTCAGAACATGGTGAACGCCATCCCCAAGCCGATCCGCGACAAGCTCGGCATGGCGGTGGGGCAAGCCGCCACCGGTGCGCTGTTCGGCCCGATCGGCTCCTATGCCATCGGTGCGGTGGGTCGTGCCATGTCCATGGGTCCACGTGCTGGCGGCGCCCAGGGCGGCAGATCGCCCGCCATCCCCGCACCAGCCATGAGCGCACTGGACCTGAGCGGCTATGGCGGCGCCGGTGGCAGGAGCACTGGGGCAGGCAGGGCCGCCGGGGATGGCGGGCGATCTGCCGGAGCCAGAGGCCAGAGCGCAGCCGCCCAGATCGCCAACGCCCTGAAGTCTGCGCTGGGCCTGACCGATGCCCAGGCCGCCGGCATCGTCGGCAACCTGATTCGCGAATCGGGCCTGAATCCCCGGGTGAACGAAGGCGGAGCCGTTGGCCTGCCCCGCGGAGTCGGCGGCTATGGCCTCGCCCAGTGGACCGGCAGCCGCCAGACCGACTTGGTGCGCTTCGCTGGTGGTCGCGGCCAGGCCGGGGACATGGCCACCCAGCTGCGCTTCCTGGTTTCGGAAATGATGGGGCCCGAAGCCGCATCCCTGAACAAGCTCAAGACCGCTCAATCCCCTGAGCAGGCGGCCTACCTGTTCGACAAGTATTACGAGCGCTCCGGCGTCAAGGCCATGGGCGAGCGTCAGGCCAATGCGCGCAGGGTGTTCGGCGAGATCGCCGGCGGCGGCCCCGGCGCGGGCGTGGCGGACTACGGGCAGCAGCTGCAGGATCAGGCCAAGGAAGCTGCCAAGGCAGCCGAGGAAACCCAGAAGCAACTCACCGCCGCACGCGACCTGCTGAGCACCAGCGAGGCTCGGTTGCAGGTGGCAGCGGCGATGGATCCACTTGAGAAAGCGCAGGTCGAATACGACCAGGCGCGAACCGAGCGGATGCGGGAGTACGCCGAGAAGTACGCCAACGTCCGCAGCGCCCAGGAGGGTGAGCTACTGGTGGCGGCTCAGATCAACGATTGGGCCCTGCAGAAGCTGGAGCTCGACAAGAAGATGGCGGAGATCGCCGATCAGCAGTTGATCACCGAGCGCCAGCGAGCCGAGGCCCTGGCCGACTCCATGGCCTACATGCAGGAGATGAGCAGCCGCACCAGCGTGGGCGCCGGGCTACAGCAGGGCCTGCAGGGCTATGTCGAGTCGGTCGGCACCATGCGCGATGCCGTGGGCCAGCTCACCACCGACAGCATCGGCGGCCTTGAGAACAGCCTGGCCGAGTTGGCCACCACTGGCACCACCAACTTCAAAGCATTTGCCGCATCGGTGCTGGCTGACACCAGCCGAATGATCATCCGGCAGATGGTGCTGAAGACGATCATGTCGCTGATTGGCGGGATCGGCGGCGGCGTTGGCCGCAGCTTTGAGATGCCCGGCCAGGCCTTCATCCCCTCGGGCGGCTACAGCTTCGCCGGCGGCGGCTACACCGGCGACGGCGCCAGGTCCGGCGGCCTCGACGGCCAGGGCGGCTTCATGGCGATGCTGCACCCCAGGGAAACGGTGATCGATCACACCCGGGGCACCCCCCGGACCGCCACCGCCAGCAGCAACAACATCACCATCAACGTGGACGCCAGCGGCACGAAGGCCGAAGGCAATGCCGGCACCGGCGCAGCCCTGGCCCGCGACCTGGCCCGGGTCGTCGATGACCGCCTGATCCACCACCGCCTCCCTGGCGGACTCCTCGCCGCCTGATCATGGCCACCTTCACCTGGATCCCATCGTTCGACTCGGCAGAGTCGAGCCAGCCGCGAGTGCTTAAGACCGCGCTGGGCGATGGCTATGAGCAACGCATCAGGATGGGCCTGAACTCAGACCCCAAGACCTGGGATCTGCAGTTCAACAACCGCGACGACGCCGAGCGCGATCAGATCCGCACCTTCCTGGAGGCCCGCGCTGGCGTCGAGTCGTTCAACTGGACAACGCCATGGAATCAGACCAACAAGAGCTGGGTGTGCGAGGAATGGAACATTGACCCCACCAACTGCAACAACAATCAGATCAGGGCAAAGTTTCGGCAGGTCTACGACTTTGCGCCGCCGGATCCAACCTACAGCAATATCGTGACATTAGCCGGCCTGCGGCTTGTGACATCCAGCGGCGACTACATCGTGGCCAGGAGCTGATATGCCCATCCCTTTCTCTGAAGCCCAGCTACCCGCCCCCTCGGCGCTGATTGAGCTGTTTGAGCTGGAGCTGATCGCCGCCATTCATGGCACCAATGCCGTCTACCGCTTCCACGCCGGCATCAATGCCAAGGGAGCGGGGGACGTTGTTTGGGCTGGCAACAGCTACTTAGCCTTCCCTGTTGATGCCGATGGCTTCAGCTACTCCGGCAACGGCCAGCTTCCCAGGCCGACCCTGCGGGTGGCCAACGTTGCAGGCGCTATCACCACTCTGCTGCTGACTCTCCCGGCAGGGCTGGAAGGCGCCAAGGTGACACGCATCCGCACCCATGCCCGCTACCTGGATGCGATGAATTTCCCTGACAACGTCAATCCCTACGGCACTCCCGACCCCTCGGCCGAATACCCCCGCGAGGTCTACTTCATTGATCGCCGCCGCAGCGAATCCCGCGAGGTGGTGGAGTTTGAGCTTGCTGCAGCGTTTGACCTGGCCGGCGTGCGAGCCCCAAAACGGCAGGTGATCGCATCAATCTGCACATGGGTCTACAGGTCCGCCGAATGCGGCTACAGCGGCGGCCTGCCCAGCTGCACCAAAAGCCTGGCCGACTGCCGCGCCCACTTCGGCGCGAACTCTGAGCTGCCGTTCGGTGGCTTCCCTGGCGCTGGAGCGTATTCCTCGTGATTCAGATCGACGACACCATTAGGGGCCAAGCCCTGGCCCATGCCCAGCAGGACGACCCCCGCGAGGCCTGCGGGCTGGTGCTGGTGGTCACGGGGCGGCAGGTCTACCGGCCCTGCCGCAACATCGCTGAGGAGCCGGGGGACATGTTCACCATTGATCCCGACGACTACCGCCAGGCCGAAGACGACGGGGAGGTGCTGGCGGTGGTTCACTCGCACCCGATCACCCCGCCCGAGCCATCGCCTGCGGATCGCTCCGCGTGCGAGGTATCAGGCCTGCCGTGGCTGATCTGCAACCCGAAGACCCAGGCGTGGGCCGAGCTGGAACCCTGCGGTTATAAGGCCCCGCTGATCGGCCGGGAATGGGTCTGGGGTGCGCAGGACTGCTGGACGCTGGTACGCGACTGGTACGCCGAGCAGGGCACCACCCTGCCGGACTGGCAGCGGCCTGCCAGGCCCGACGACTTCGAGGCGGCGCCGATGTTTGAGGCCCTATGGCAAGAGGCTGGGTTCCAGCAGATCGACCCGGCCGACATGCAGGAGGGCGACGCCGTGCTGATGGCAATCAGCAACGCCAGGCTCAATCACGTCGGCGTTTACGTCGGTGATCAGCTGCTGCTGCATCACCTTCGGGGCAGGTTGTCGAGCAGGGACGTGTACGGCGGCTGGCTGCAGAAGTGCACCGGCTGGGTCGGCAGACTGAGGCCATGAGGACCATCCGCATTTACGGCCGGCTGGCGAAGTTCCTGAAGCGCCGCACGTTCCGCGCTGAGGTGGCCAGCGCTGCCGAGGCCGTGCGATTCCTGCTGGCCAACTTCCCCCAGGTGGAGAAGCACATGGCGGATCAGCACTATCGCGTGAGCATCGGTGCTCGGGCTCTTGACGCTGAGGAGCTGCACGAACCGGCCGGCGGCTCAGACATTGCCATCGTGCCGGTGATCGGCGGTGCTGGCGCCGTGGGGCGGATCGTGGCCGGGGTGGCGTTGGTGGCGGCTGCCTTCGTCATCGGTCAGCCTTGGCTGGGGCCGCTCGCCTTCTCCCTGATCACCGGCGTCGGCGCCAGCCTGGCCCTCGGCGGCGTGGCCCAGCTGCTCACCCCCGTGCCGCGCATAGCAGGCCCAGGCGCAACAGCGGCCATGGCCAGCGCAAACGCTGCCAGGCCAGACGAGAACGACCCGCGTAAAAACTTCAGCTTCTCAGGTATTCAAAACACAAGCCGCCAAGGGCTGCCGGTTCCCGTGATATTTGGCGAAGTGATCGTGGGCTCTGTGGTCATCTCCGCCGCAATCGACGTGGATCAGGTGGCGGCATGATCAGCGGATCAGGCGGACGCAGAACGCAGCAGTCGCAGCAGGCAGTGGTGCAGCAGGTGGCGGCGCAGCCTGCGCAGTACATCCCCACTGAGACAACCAACAATCTATTCTCAACCAGCTATGCCAAGACTCTTGACCTGATCGGCGAGGGTGAGATTGATGGACTGGTAAATGGCCTGCAATCGATTTACTTCGAGGGCACGCCCATCCAAGGCCCTGATGGCAGCCTAAACTTTAATGGCGTCACGGTTGAGACGCGCAACGGCACGCAGAGCCAGAGCTACATTCCCGGCTTTGACGAGGTAGCCAGTGAGACGGCTGTGGGTGTGGTCGTCACCGCCTCGGCTCCAGTGACGCGGACCATTGCTGCAGCGGCTGATTATGTGCGGGTGACCGTGACGCTGCCGGCGCTGCAGGAATACACCGACAAAGGCGACATTTTTGGTTCAGATGTAAACCTCTACATTGACGTTCAGAACAACGGTGGCGGCTATTACACGGCCATCAACGACACAATCAGCGGTCGAACATCGCAGCAGTATCAGAGGCAGTACCTGGTCAAGCTCTACGGTCCATTCCCTGTTGATATTCGGGTGCGCCGGATCACCCCAGACAGCACCAGTTCCAAGGTTGCGAACGCCTTTAGTTGGGCGAGCTATTCGACGATCACTTACGCCAAGCTCACATACCCCAACTCGGCGCTGGTTGGCTTGAGGTTTGACGCCGAGCAATTCAACGCCATCCCCGCCCGCAGCTACCGGGTGCGGGGGCTCAAGGTACTGATCCCCAACAATGCCACGGTGGACAACGCCACCGGGCGGCTGATCTATTCCGGCGTGTGGAATGGTGCCTTTGCCGCTGCGCAGTGGACGAGCGATCCCGCCTGGTGCCTGTGGGCATTGCTCACTGATAGCCGCTTTGGGCTTGGCGATCACCTGGACGCCAACAACCTGGACCGCTGGGCGTTCTATTCCGGCTCCCAGTACGCCTCTGCCCTGGTGCCCGATGGGTTCGGCGGCTACGAGCCGCGGTTCAGCTGCAACGCCAACATTCAGACACTTGACGGAGCCTATCGGCTGATCAACGATCTGTGCTCCACTTTGCGGGTGATGCCTTTCTGGGCGGCCGGTGCGCTCACGATCAGCCAAGACCGGCCGGCTGATCAATCGTTCCTGTTCACCCTGGCCAACGTCGGTCAGGAAGGATTCAGCTACTCCAACAGCAGCGTCAAATCACGGCCCACCGTGGCGGTGGTGCGCTATCAAGACCTGGATCTTCGGGACGCCGCCTTTGAGATTGTCGAGGACGCTGCAGGCATTGCCCGCTATGGCGCGATCAAAGCTGAAATTGACGCCTTCGCCTGCACCAGCCGGGGCCAAGCGAATCGGCTCGGGAAATGGTTGCTCTACTCGGAACAGAACGAGGGCGAGACGTGCAGCTTCACCAGCAACCTGGCCGCCAGTGTGGCCGTGCGCCCCGGGCAGATCATCGGCGTGGCCGATCCCATGCGCAGCGGCTCCCGCCGGGGTGGTGCCATCGCAGCAGCCACCTCCACCGCGATCACCACCGACGACGCGACCGGCCTCACCATGGCCAACAGCCCAACCCTCTCAGTGATCCTGACCGATGGCACGGTGCAGACCCGGCCGGTGGTTTCGATCGCCGGCAACGTCGTCACCGTCTCGCCGGGCTTCACATCAGCGCCGCAGCCTGACAGCATTTGGATCTACGAAACGTCCAACATCCAGGCATCCCTGTGGCGCGTCCTGGCGGTCGAGGAGCGCGACGGCGTGGGCTGCGCGGTCACTGCGCTGTCCTACAACCCCAGCAAATACAACTACATCGAACAGGGTTGGGCGCTGACCAAGCGGGATGTGACCGACCTAGACATTGTTCCCGACGCACCGCAGAACCTGAGCGGTGTGGAAGTGCTTTATGAGGCGGGCAGTCGGGCGCTGGCTAAGTTGCAACTGAGCTGGAGCCTGGTGCCAGGGGTCAGCAGCTACCGGGTGAGCTACCGCCGGGGGAACGACAACTGGCAGCAAACCACCGTCAGCGGCCCATCCGCTGAGATCCTGGACACGCAAGAGGGCAGATACGAGGTGCTGATGGCATCCGTGAAGAATGCCATCATCCTCAGCAAGCCGGCCAGGCTGTGGTTCAACTGCGTGGGGAAGACGGCGCCGCCGGCCAGCGTTACCGGCGCGTCGCTGATGCCGATCGACGGGGCCAGCGCCATCCTGAGTTGGGATCAGGCTCCCGACCTTGACGTGCGCCTTGGCGGGCGTGTCTTGATCAGGCACAGCACGCGCCTCGACACCCCGGCATGGGGTGACTCGATCAGCATCATCCAGGCAGCCGGCGGCAACCAAGTTCAAAAGCAGGTGCCGCTCCTGGAGGGCAGCTACCTGCTGAGGTTTGAAGATGACGGCGGGCGCCAGTCCGCCGAGGTGACCTACGTGGTCACCGACCTGCCACAGCCGCAGCCGCGCCTGCTGGTCAAGGAATACTCAGAGGATCAGGAGAGCCCGCCGTTCAATGGCAACGGAATTGACATGTTCTATAGCACTTATTTCGATGCGCTTGTTTTGGGCAGTGGTGTTTTAATCAGTTCACACGCCAGCATTGCAGCCCTGTCGTCAATCGCCGGTGCAGACACCTCGCTAACGCAGCCGGTAGTGGCAAAGGGTGAATACGAGTTTGGTTCCACCTATGACATGGGCGGCGTGTTTGACGTGAACATACAGCGGCGGTTTGTCAGCTTCACCTTCAATCAGCTCGATCTGATCGCCGGTAGGCCGGGCCTGGTCAGCAGCTGGTCGTCAATCGTGGGTGCCGATGCTGGCGACGTTGACGCCGCGCTCCTGGTCCGTTCAACGCCAACGGATCCAAATGTGGCCCCTCAGTGGTCGGACTGGAACGAGCTGGCTAATGGGATCGTGCGCGGTCGTGCCTTTCAGTTCAAGGTCATCGCCAGCAGCTACGACCTGGCGCAGAACATCATCATCCAAGAGCTCGGCGCCGTGCTGGAGCTACAGCAGCGCATCGAGCAATCCGGCACCATCTCAGCTACCGCCAGCACCTATGCGGTCACATTCGCTGAGCGCTTTTACGACGTGCCGAACATCGGTGTCACGGCCTACAGCATGAACGCGGGTGACTACTGGGTGATCGACCCCGCAAGCATCACCCGATCCGGGTTTAGCGTGACCTTCAGCAACAGCAGTGGCGCAGCTGTCGCCAGACAATTTAACTATACTGCGATTGGATTTGGCCGGGAGGTCACTTAATGGCGCAACACGACTATTCCATTAGCGACGCATCTGGTTCGGCATTTTTGGCTGATCTGAACAATGCGCTGGCCGCAATCGTCAGCAACAACAGCGGCGCGGCGGCGCCCAGCACGACGTACCCCTATCAACCTTGGGCAGACACCGGCTCGACGCCGCCCACCCTCCGGCAGCGCAACGCGGCCAACAATGCCTGGGTCCCCATTGGCGAGCTTGGCGTGGCCAACCTGGGCAACCTGTCGCCAGCGAGCAGCGGCACGCGCAACGCGCTGATCAACGCCAACCCGATCATCAATCAGCGGGCCTACGTTTCCGGGACAGCTACTACGACAGCCAACCAGTACACCCTTGACCGCTGGCGGGTTGTCACATCAGGGCAATCGGTCACCTGGTCCGACAGCGGCAACGTCCGCACGATCAACGCGCCAGCCGGCGGGATCGAGCAGGTAATTGAGGGAAGCAGCTTGATCACCGGCACCTATGCGCTGAGCTGGGCCGGCACCGCTGCGGCCACTGTTGCAGGCGTCGCTGTCACCAAAGGCGGCAGCGTCACCCTGACCGGCGGAGTAGACACCACAGTTCGATTCAGCGGAGGCACGTTCTCGCTGCCGCAGCTGGAGCCAGGGGCCAACGCGACGCAGTTTGAGCGACGGAGTTGCGCTGCAGAGTTGGCGATGTGTCAGAGGTATTTTTACGCCCCTGGCGCCAATATCTTCTATCAAAGCAATGCACCTTCGGCAGGTTTAAGCATTACCGCCTCTTTCTCTCTTCCTGTCACCATGAGGGCGACCCCAACTTTCACCGGCGGATGGACTGCCGGGACCAACGCAGCAGCAGGCGGCTACTCTCCGTCCCCCTGGGGCCTGGTTGCATCCCTCACCGCCACTGGGGCGGGCATCTTTCAGGCAACTCTTTCCGTCACGTCGTTTAGCGCCGAGCTGTAATCGATGGCCTCCCCCACCCTCGCCTCAGTCCGCGACGCCGCCCAGGAGGTGGCCAAGCGTGGCCAGTTGCTCCCCCATCAGCTGGCCGCTTTCTCCGCCTTGGATCAGGCTCTCACGCCTGAGCAGCGGCGGGCGTTCACGATCGACTGGAGAGCCGCCGGCAGCCCGGCCGCGGCGCCCCCGGCACCATCCAGCCCGATCAAACCGCCACCGGCGGCCGAGCCCCAACGGGTTGGGATGGTGGGACCAAAGCGGCGGCCAGATCTCAAGCCCGGCGACCACCACCTGGTCGTGGATGACCGGGCCGAGACGATCGCCGCGTTCGACCACAAGGGGCGGCAGATCTGGCGGGTGGCAGCGCTGGCCCGGGGCCAGTCAACCGAGACCGACTGGCGATCCCGCAACAGCGATACCCCGCCGGGGCTCTATCAGATCGGCGCCATATACCGGGATTACGAGGACGACCCCAGCACCACGTTCAGCGCGGATCGCCGGGCCTACGGGTGGTTCTCGTTTGACCTGCTCGGCCTTGAGGGGCAGGAGGGGCCAGGTAGTCGGGACGGCCGCGACGGGATCATGATCCACGGCGGCGGCAGTGCCTGCGGCTGGCCTGGTGCCTGGCTGCCGCTGCAGCCGCTGCACCCCACGCTCGGCTGCATCCGGATGCACAACCGGGACCTCAGGGATCTGCTGCTCCCCCTGACCGAACTGGGGACCGTCTACGTCTCGGTCTGGCAGGAAAGCAGATGAGCGAGCGCACCTGGCAGTGTCGGCGTAACAAGGCTTGTCGGGCCTGGCTGCCAGAGAGCGCGATTGAATGGCAAGACGAGACGGGCACGCGCCGGCCGTTCTGCGCTCCGGGCATGTGCCCCAATGGCAAGCGCAGCGACACCAGCGACGAGCTACTGGCGCTGCAGCTGGAGCTCCGCAAGGCCAAGGAGCTGGCCAGATCTGCCGAGCGCGATCGGGACCGCGCCCTGGCGGAGCTGGCCAACACGATGGATTCGCTCAGCACGGCCCTGGACATCCGAGAGATTGAGCAGCCCGAGCCGCTGAGCGATCGCCACCATGGCCCCAGGTCCGAATCGGTCCCGATCCTGTTGTGCTCTGACTGGCACTGCGGCGCCGTGGTGCGCGCGGAATCGGTGAACCAACTGAACGCCTACGACGTTGACGAGTTTCACCGGCGAGCCCGGGCCCTGTTCGTCAATGCCCTGAAGGTGATCCGCATGGTGCGGAGCAGCTGCGACGTTCGGCAGATGGTGCTCTGGCTGGGCGGGGATCTGATCGACAACTGGTTGCACCCCGAGCAGGCCCAGACCCAAGAGCTATCGCCCACCCAGCAGATCATCGAATGCGAGCGCGCCATTGTGGCCGGCATCGATCACCTGCTGGAGCACGGCGCATTTGATCGCATCGTGATCCCCTGCAGCTACGGCAACCACGGGCGCACCACCCCCAAGGTGCAGGCCGACAACGCCCACGCCACCAGCTACGAGTGGCTGATGTATCAGAGCCTGCGGCGCCATTACAGGCATGAGCCGCGCATCGAATGGCATATCAGCGACGGCAACATTCTCTATGTCGAGGTCCTCGGCCGGCTGCTGCGCTTTCACCATGGCGATGCCATCCGCTATCAGGGCGGCATTGGCGGGCTGACCGTGCCGCTGACGAAATGGCAGCTCCGGCAGGATCAGGGCATCGCCGCAGATCATTCATTCTTCGGCCACTTCCACCAGCTCACCATGGGCACCGGCTGGTCGGTGAATGGCTCGCTGATCGGCCCCACCGCCTATGGCCTCAAGCTGGGCTTCGCGCCGGAGCGCCCCCAGCAGCTACTCAGGTTCCTCGACAGCGAGCGCGGCTGGACCGGAGCCTTTCCCGTCCTGACGGACTGACCACCGGCGCAACAGCTCCGCCCGGCTGCGGTCCCGCAGGCACTCCCCGCCGCCGCAGATCTCCCAGCAGCAGCCGCCATCGGCATCGACTGAGGCCCGCAGGGTGCCTTCATCAGACTGGGGACTCTGATCGTGCTCGGTCATGGACGGCTGGCGGATGGATCCGAATCTCAGTCTGAGCAGGCAGCTGGAGTTGGAGCGCGCACGCCGGGAGATCCCCCGGCTCCACCGCCACGACCTGGAGGCCCGGCTGGATTCGGCGCTGGTCCATCTGACCACCATGGATCACTTGCTCCGCCAGGCCCTGGCGCGGGTGCAGGAGTTGGAAATCAAAGAAGCCTTAGCTGAACCGTATGCACCGAGGCACGAGGAATAGGCCCGGGAGTTGCTGGCAGAACTGCGGCCAGGCCAGTCTCACTAGGGCGCTCCTTGCGCAGCTTGCCCATGGCATTGGCCAGCATCTTCCGGACCTCCCCGACAGAAATGGCCTCCTGAGAGGCCAGCTGGGCAAGGGTGCGGGGCGGGCCATCCAGCCCCCAGCGGCCCGTAATCAGCCGCTGCTCAATGGGGTCCAGTGCCGCCATCCGCTCCCGCAGTTCGTCGGCTTCGGGGTCTGGCTCTAGCTCTGCGGCTGCCGTCAGATCGCCCAATGTCGAGGGGCTGCCATCACGATCGCCAGGCAGTGAAGCGTCAAGCGAATGGCAGCCGGCTGACACCAGCAGCAGGTGATCGAGATCGGCCTGGTTTACGTCAAGCACAATCGCCAGCTCTGCCCGGGTAGGGGCACGGCCGATCTCGGCGGCCAAGGCCGCGGCGGTCCTCCGTGCCCTGGACAGCAACTCAGTTTTTCCGGTCGAAACGCGGATGGTGCGACCGTGCCAGTCAACGTGACGGCTCAGCCCCTGGCGGATCCACCAGTAACAAAAGGTTGAGAACCTGTATCCCCGGGCCGGGTCGAACTTCTCCGCCCCGCGCTGGAGGCCGATCGCACCGGCCTGGAGCAGGTCGGGCAGATCGGCGTCGGGAATGTGCACCCCCAGGCCCGGCCGAGCCTTGCGGGTGACGTGGACCACCAGCCGCAGATTGGCCATGACCATCCGATCCCTAGCCCGCAGGCCCCGCCTGCGGACCGCTGGCGGGGCCTTGCCAGGCGCGGGCTCCCAGTCCTGCCAGACCCGCACCAGGCCGCCGAGGTGGATCTCCTCGGCCGGCGTCAGCATCGGAACCCGACCGGCCTGCCCCAACCAGTGGGTCACCATGTCGCCGCCGGTGGCTGCCATGGGTTACGGCGGCGAGGGGCAGGTGATCACCGCCATTAGGCCCAGCGACAGGGCAACCGCCCAGATCACCGGATAGGGCGGGAGCATCAGGGCCACCACTAGCGCAGTGACGGCCAGCAGGATACTGAGCGCTACCTGAGCGGCAAAGGAGCTCATCAGAAGGGGGCCTCCTCATCGCTGGCGAACTCATCGACGTAGCCGGAGGGCTGGGCCACGCTGTAGCCCTCTTGCTCCTCAAAGCCTTCGGCGACTTGCTCGCCAGCGTCTTCCCGGGGAACGTAGTTGACCACCTGGCACGCTTTGGGCAGCAGGGAAATACCAGCGCCGTCGTCGGTCCAGTCGCGGATTGTGAAGCCCACGATCATCTCGGAACCGTTGCCGATTTCCTGGCCGTTCCAGGGTTGCTTCTTCGCGTCAACCAGCCGGGGCCCCTTGCTGAAGGTTCCATCGGAGTTCTCGAATCGACGCGTCTTGAACCTGACGCGGGTCTTGCCTTCGCCAAGGCTGTCCCACGGCTCGCCACCTTTGGCGCGCTCACGCTTGGCACCATGCAGCGCCACGAACTCCGCCTCAAGCCTGGCCAGGAACGCTTTGTGACTGGGGTTGGCGTCGTCAAGGATCAATTCGACGCTGTAGTTCCACTTATCTTTGTAGAGGTCAGCGGTGATCAGGTGCGCATAACGCACGGGCGCTTTGGGGCTGTAGAAGGTTTCGGATGCCATGGGTGATTCAGATAAGGGGATCAAGGCCCGCACCAAGGCGAACCAGGTGATGAACGGCGCCGGAGGCGCTGAGGTTGTGCTGCTTCATGGCCTGACGGACGGCCTGCTCTGAGTCGTCGCGCAGCTTGGTTTGGACTTTCCAGCCGGATGGGACGGCAGGCCGGCGCCCATAGGGGCGGAACCGCTCAGGCTCGGGAGTCTGATCAGCCATCGACACGCCAATTCCAGGGGGTGGCCGGGTGAGCGTGAAGGGTCACGGGGATCAACTGGCAGGACTCCAGGTCAATCCCAAGCTGGCGCACCCTGGCGGTCGCCGCAGCGGCATCAAGCGGCCACCACGCCCATTCCAGGCGGGTCGCCCATAGACCGTTTTGATCCAGGAACTTCCCGTCCAGCCGCTGAACCACCCAGACGCGGCGGCTGATCGAGCAGGCACTGGAGATCGGCAGAACAGGACTCGATGGTGTCAACGGTGCGGCTGATCTGGAGCAGCTGGCCGATGCCATCGGACCTGATACCCAGGCTGGCCAGGTTGTTGAGTTCGTGCTGCTGGTCATCGGAGACGAGTTGCAAAAGGTCAATGGCGCGTTGAACGCGCTCGCGGTTGTGCGGGGTCACGGCGCCACACCCCCGGCGGCCTCGATGCTCCAGCGGTCACAGAACTGCAGATGGCGCAGTTCAGTGATCACGGGGGCGATCGCTTTGATCGACCGCTCGACCCGGAACGCATCACGAAACGAGATCGTGAACGCCTGGCGCTGGTCGGCAGAGAGCGCCTTGATCATGTTCACTGCCACCGCCTTCTGCTCAGCGGTGAGTGGCGTGGTGGGGTCCGACTCGGGATCGGCCACCGGTTCAGCCACGACCACACCAGAGGTGGCGGCGGCCAGGGACTCGGCAGCGGCCTGGACCACCTCGGCATTGGCCGCCGGCTCCGGCTCCGCGTGTTCGCTGGGCGACATTATGCGCAAACTGCATTTTTCTTCAGGCTCGGCAGCCTGAGCCTCCTGCGGCCAGACAAGGCCCAGCAAGCCGGCCAACAGTTCAGCGACAGAGGATCCCTCTGCAACTGAATCAGCGCCGTCCTTGTGGCGCAGCCGGACCTCAACAAAGCCGGGCTCAGACGGACGGCTGAACCAGCAGAAGCCGTGGGCCGCGGCCTGGCGCGCGGCTTGGATGGGGTGGATCCCCTCAGTGATCGTGGCCTGGAACTCGGCCAGCGCCGCGGAGAACGAGGCATCAGCCTCGAACGATCGCAGTGCCAGCTCAGCGGACATGGGGTGCATGTGGTGTGAAAGTGCTGCACCGTTGAAGCATACCGGATCGGTACGCCGATCCGCAACGCTCAGAACGCCACAGGCTCAAAACTCACCCCCCCCCCAGGTTCGGCCGGGATCAGGGACTCGCGCCATGCGGCCAACCACTGGGAGGGGCGCCATTCCGAGGCCTCGGGATCCCACTGGTCAGCCAGCTCCTGCGGGGAGAAGCTGTCGATCCCCAGCAGCACGCCTGACCACCGCTGGCGCAGCCGCGGCGGCGCGAACCCACCGGCCGCGATCAGGCCAGCCGGTCCGGAATCGGCGGCCCGGGCGGACTCCCTCGCCTGATCGGCCCAGCTGGTGCAGAGCTCGGCAGCCTGGTCATCCGTGAGCACAGGGGCAGGGCTGGCGGCTGGTGCGCGCAAGGCCGCCGGTGGCAAGAGGAGGCCCGCATGGCAGGCCCAGAACTCCTTGGGCCCCCAGGGCTCACCGGCCTCGTCGCAGATGGCCGTGGAGCCCTTCAGTTGGCCGAGCAGGTCGCGGCTGCGGACCCCCTTGAACTCCCCCTGGTGGACCAGGGCGTTCAAGTTGGCGAGGCTCAGGAACACCACCGACCGCGGGGACTTGGTGATGCCGCGCTCCAACTCGCTCAGGCCGCTATGCCTGACCACCTCCCCCAGGCCGGCCTCAGATGCCCACCGCTTCGCTGTGTACTGCGTCCATCCGTTGGACTTGCGCCACCGGCGCAGCAGCCGGCCGAACTCCGTGGCGGCCTCGTCCTGCTGCTGTTTGATCAGGCTGTAAGTGGTGGCCATGGTGAGTTGTGAGCGGTCATACCCAGAAGGTACGCCCCGCAGACGCTGGCTGACAACTGGGATTCGCTCATCTGCTGCAGCTCGGCAGCGGAACTCTGAGGGTTGACGCATCAGCGGGGCGGGGCTCAGAGTGTCGAGCATGAGCAGGCCCCAGCCGTGACCCTCCGCGAAGCCATCTACAGCAGGCTCACCAGCTACGCGGCCGAGCGTGGACTGCCCCAGCCGCCTCCACCACCAGGCTTTCCAGCACTGCTGCAAACATCGTGCGTTGCTCCTGAGGCGTCGCCCCAGCAAAGAACTCGGGATCTCTCAGCTGCACGGTGAGGCCATCGAGCTCCGGCGCCACCCTGGGCCGGCGGCTCAGACTCTCGATCTCCAGCCGTAGCATGTCGGCTGCTGGTGCCAATGCCGGGTTCCGCCGCGCCAGCCCCTCCAGCTGCTCGAGGTCACGACGCTTGGCGGCTACCGCCGGATCCTCGTCGGCCGGCATGGCATAGGCAGCCGCCAGGCGGTCAGCCGCCTCGACGCAGGCGGCCACCGCCAGCGGCAGCGCAGCGGCTTCCTTGATCACGGCATGGTCGCCGCACAGGCGATGCCGACAGCGCCACCAGCCGGTCGAGCCGGAGGCGTTGCGGCGCAGGGTGTGGCCGCAGGCGCCGCACCGCAGCAGCCCGGTGAGGGCATGGCGGGCCTCGCCACCGTTGGAGCGGGTTAAGAACTGATTGGTCGGCCGCCTGAGGTGGCTGGCAAGTTCCTGCCATTCAGCCTCGCCGATCAGGGCCGGGTGCTGGTCGTAGTGGATCTCACCCCACCGCTGGCCCCAACTCTTCCCTGATGTCTTATCGAGCTTGTGGCCGATGTGGCCGCGAATCACCGGATTGATAAACCAGGCCAGCAGGTTGCCGCCCCCGGGTGTCCACTCGCACCAGCTGGGCAGATCACGGATCACCTTCGAGAAGCTGCCCAGCTCACGCAGCCGCTCCAGCACTTTCAGCGCTTGGGGCCACTGTTCAGGGTGCGGCTCCAGCTTGTGGCCTGGGCCATTGCGGTAGCCAAAGGGTTTCCGGCGGCGCAGGTGGCGCCCCTGGGCCCGGTACTGGTCAAACTGGCTGCGAAGTCGCAGGCTCAGCATCCGGCTCTCAACCTCGGCCATGGTGGTGAGCAGCCGAGCCTGCAAAAATCCCTGAGGCGTGGCCGCTTCGATGGTGCCACCATCCAAGGCCACGACCTTCACCCCATGGATCGCACAAAGGGCCAGCAGCTCATCGGCAAACGCGGCATTCCGGCCCAGCCGATCGGCCCGGGTGATGGTCAACTCGCTGACCTTGCCGGTGCGCACTTGGGCCATCACCTCCGCCAGGCCCGGGCGGTCGTCGTTGCGTCCGCTCTCCATCTCCTGAACGATCCGATCGCAGCCGGCCGCTTGGAGCCTGGCCACCTGGGCCGGCAGGGAATCGGCCTGCTCTTCCTTGCTGACGCGGGCGTAGCCGAGCTTCATGGGTAGCCTCAGGGCCAGTGCTCACGAGGCTAGTGCTCTTTTGACGTTTTCTTTAGATAGCGTCAAAAGAGCACAGCATCTGTAGTAGGGTGCTCCCATCAACCAGGCGCGGTCGCTGACCCCTGGCTGATCACCCACAGCATTCATCACCATGACCACCGTCACCTGGGCCCTGGCCCTGCTGCTCATCCCTGTCTTGCTGCTCGCCTGGATCCTCGAAACCGACCGCGACCGTGCCCGCCGCTGGAGGCGCCAGGGGCTCAGCCAGCAGCGCATCGCCGATCAGATCGGCTGCTCCCGCTGGAGGGTGCGGCAGATGCTGACGTAACGGGCGTGTTACGCCTTGTGAACTGGCTGGGCTGACCTTTGCTATCCCGTCACAGATGCGCTAAGGTATGTGCATCGGGGGGAGAGATCCACCGGTTCCCATCGCACTCCAATCCATGACCAAGACTCAAGCCATCTCCGCTCTGATCCTCGCCCGCGTCTCCGAAGGCGCCACCGTCAAAGAAGCATTTGAGATCGTTATCGGGCCTGGCTCCTTTGAGCAGCTGGCTGGTGAAGTCTGGGAAGCCATGCAAGCCGCCTGACCCCCACGGCCGGCCGGGAGCCCATCCCGGCGACCCATCCCACTGCATCACCCTGATGGCCACCCTGCGATGCCCATGCGGAAAGCTGCTGAACAATCACGCAGACAACAACGAAACACAGGGCTACTTGCTAACCGAGCAAGACGTTCTTGAGCATGAATACAGCCGTAATGAAGACGCAACTGAATGGGCGCTCGAAGCTGGTCGCGGAGTCTGGGAATGCAAAAGCTGTGGCCGGCTGGCCTTCAACTGGCCGTTTCGCAGCATGAGCGACGTGAAGTGGTACGCGCCCGAAGACGGTCAGCCCGGACGACTCATGGCGCAAACCCGCTACGAGATCAACAATGCCTGACCCCACCGCCGCCGACCGCAGCCGCCGCTACCGCGAGCGCCAGGCCGGGCGGCTGCCGCCAGCGCAGCGGCCAACATGCCAAGCCTGCGGGATCCTGCACACCGGCGCCCGTGGGCTGCTGTGCTCCAGGTGCTGGACCCGCCTGACCCCAGAAGGCCGAGCCGATCGAGCGGACCGGGTGCGGCGAGCACAGAAGCGCAGGCGTGACGGATTGTGAAGTGGTCAGCCGTTGGCCTGCCATGCCGTCACGGGTGCGCTAAGATAAGTTCACCGGGGGGAGAGATCCCGCCACCACCCACCACCAGCCATGACCGCTTTCATTACTGAGCACCGCTATCCCTGCCTTGCCGCCCAAGAGGCTTGCGGTTCAAGCGCCTATCACGGTTGGATGAAGCCCGCAGGCTTTAACGCTTCATGGCGTGCCGCTAAAGCTGAATCAGAAGGTGATGCGTCAAGGGCCGAGCGTGAGCACGCCAGCCGCATCGCGCTTGTGCCTTACCCCTGGGCCGGGATCTACAAAGCTTTCAGCCTCTGACCCCCACCGCCCCCGGTCACCCGGGGGCTTTTTCATGCCCTACCCTGCCCCTGGCGTCGGGTCGGCCCACACCGCAAGGAGGGAGCCGTGATCGCTTTCGTTGGGGGCGGTCTGAAACGGTATCGAAGGCCAGGCGCCACCACATGAAAAACCCCCAGCCCATAACAGGCCGGGGGCATCGCAGAAGCGCAGATCAGGCAGGGATCTCGACGGAATCGAGCAGCGCGGTGATCGCGGCATTCTGTCCGGTGTGGGCATCGACGAGACCCTGGAGCTCGGCAGCCTTGGCGGCGGCAGCTTCGTGGGCTGCGTGGGCGGCGGCGGCGTCAGCCTGGGCCTGAGCGATGGTCTCGGCGTCGGCGGCGTCGCTGCCCAGGGCAACAGCCAGGGCTTCCTTGGTGGCGGCAAGTTCGGCGGTCAGGGCCACCTTGTCATTCTGGAAATACTCGATGACGAACTGGATACGGGCAACGAGATCGGTCATTTTTCTGGAGAGCGTGAGGATGGAGCGCTGGAGTCCCTGACAGAACTCGAAGAATCGAAAATCCATAAGGGTGACGACCAACGTGATCAGGCTAGGAATCCTGGCCGCCCACCCAACAAAAAACCCGACCCATCACAGGCCGGGGCAGAACCACACCATCACCAGTTCAGGCTAGGAAGCGCGGTGGAAGGCGCCGCAGCCGCGGGCCCATGTCTGGGTTTCCGTGGCTTCCTCAATCCCCAGGTGGCAGCGGCCATAGCGATGCTCGCGGCCGGTGCCGGACGGTGGCACCCATTGCACACAGGCATGACAGCGGCGGCCGGATTCCTCGGCGGTCATCCGCTCCAGCTCCGGCAGCACGTCGGGCCAGATCAAACCCAGCCGGATCCGGCGCACCGTATCCCGGTTGATCCCGGTGAGCTCGCTGATCTCGGCAAGGCTGAGATCAGGCGGCTGGCTGAGTACCGCGCGCACTGTCGCTTCGCGGGTGGGCCTGCGCTCGTCCTGGTGCGTCTTTCCGGTCCTGATCTTCGAGACGGTCTGCCGGGCGATGTCGAATCGCCTGGCGAGGGCGGCGCCGGTTTCAGGGCTGCTGCGGATGAAGGCCACCACCTCGGGGGACAGGTGAGCAGTCACGACGCCAGCACCTCAAAGGGATAGAGCCGATCGATCTCCGCCATTGATGGCGGCACCGGCAGCGCGTCAGGCTCCGGCCAGCAGCTGCAGGTCAGCAGGCGCTGCTGCAACCGCTCGCGCTGCTCGGGGGTGAGCAGGTGGCGCAACGGCTCAAGCACCACCGCCTCGGGGCCGGCATTCCAATCCGGCCAGCGGTCGCAGCCGAAGGACCAGACCCCGCCATCCGGTGCCGTGGCGGCCCAGAGGCGGGCGAGCTCCGGCCCTGGGTGCCACCACAGGCTCAGCCGCCATCCACTGGCCAGATCGATCCGCTGAGCACCGCCAGCGGGGTTGGCGGGGTGATCAGCCAGTAGCGCACAGTCAGGCTCGGCAGCCTGAACCAACACGGCCGCCAGGGCGGCGCGGCTGGGTGGGGCGGGTGGCTCGTTGGGGTCACGAAGATGGTCAGACATCTGCGTCCACAAACCACGCGGAATAAATGAACGTAGCCGCCGCAAACATCCCCAGGAGCCCAGGATGAAAGACGTTTGCCGCGGAAAACATGATCACTCCGCACGGAAAAAAGAACTGTTTGCTGTTCATCCCTCCACCTCCCCCGCCTCCGGCGCTGGCGGCGTGACGGGGCGGCCCCAGCGGGCGAGGGCGGCGGTGATCATGTCGTGCAAAATCTCAATTGATTCGCCGTCGTCACAGTTGAAACTGTGTTCCTCGCACAGATCGCCAATATCGGCAGGGCTCGGCCCCTCCCCCTCCACCGGCAGACGCTCACTCAGCGCCACCGGCCCCTCCCTCACCGGCTCAGCTAGGGCGGCGCGGGCGGCGGCAATGGCGTCGGACCATGCCTGCATCCAGCCGGGCGACGTTTCATTCAGATGCCCGTCTAGCTCAACCAGCCGCTCCAAGGCGGCGCGGATTGCGGGGGTGGTCATCGGTCGGACTCCTCACGTAGCAGCAGCGAGCAACCGTGCTGGCCCTGCTGATCAAACCACGCCGCCACCTCGCGGATCGCGGCGCGGGCTTCAGGTGTCCAGTCTTCGATGTTGCCGTTGCCTTCTGCCGTAAAAATCGCGTCCGCCACCCTCTCCACCAACCCCCCGGCAGGCGCGACCGGTGGGGCGGGCTGGGCGGCGGAGCGGCCCCAATGCTCCAGCGCCTCGCCGATCAG
>Ga0209299_1000105_pt1 | contig 41860 bp, 36 predicted proteins | sample S_140806_MF_Meta_FD_187326 | JGI IMG/M metagenome (GOLD analysis project Ga0209299, IMG submission 187326) | Freshwater microbial communities from Lake Simoncouche, Canada to study carbon cycling - S_140806_MF_MetaG (SPAdes) (version 2) | ecosystem: Environmental > Aquatic > Freshwater > Lake ...
CGCCTGAGCGTCACCCGCCCTTGGCGGGACTGTGCATCCTTTTTGCTTCCCCCTCCGTCCCGAGTGGACAGAAATCAGTCACCTCATGAGCAAAAAAGTCCTGATCATCGGCGCCGGCGGCGTCGGCAATGTCGTCACCCATAAGTGCGCCATGGACACCGAGTCCTTCTCGGAAGTCATGCTGGCCTCCCGCAACGAGAACAAGTGCAAGGCGATCGCCGCCGACGTCAAGGCCGCCACGGGCCGCACGATCCGCACCGCCGCGGTCGACGCCGACGACGTGAAGGCCACGGTCGCACTGATCAAGTCCTTCGGCGCCGAGCTGCTCATCAACGTCGCCCTGCCCTACCAGGACCTCAACCTGATGGACGCCTGCCTCCACGCCGGCATCCATTACGTCGACACGGCCAACTACGAGCCGCCCCACCTCGCGAAGTTCGAATACTCCTGGCAGTGGGCTTACCGCCAACGCTTCGAGAAGGCCGGTCTCACCGCCCTCCTCGGCTCCGGCTTCGACCCCGGCGTGACCAACGTCTTCTGCGCCTACGCCCAGAAGCACCTCTTCGACACGATCGAGACGATCGACATCATGGACGCCAACGCCGGCGACCATGGCTACAAGTTCGCCACCAACTTCAACCCGGAGATCAACATCCGCGAGATCACCCAGCGCGGGCGCTTCTGGGAGAAGGGCGAGTGGAAGGAAACCGATCCGCTCTCCGTCAAGTGGGTGTACGACTACCCGGTCGTCGGCCCGAAGGACAGCTACCTCCTCTACCACGAGGAACTCGAGTCCCTCGCCATCAACATCAAGGGCCTGAAGCGCATCCGCTTCTTCATGACCTTCTCCGAAAACTACCTCACGCACCTGCGCGTCCTTGAGAATGTCGGCATGACCCGCATCGACCCGATCGACTTCCAGGGTCACCAGATCGTGCCGATCCAGTTCCTGAAGGCGCTCCTCCCCGACCCTGCCTCGCTCGGCCCCCGCACCAAGGGCAAGACCTGCATCGGCTGCGAAATCACCGGCATGAAGGACGGCAAGCCCCGCAAGGTCTTCATCTATAACGTCTGCGACCACCAGGAATGCTACGCCGAGGTGAAGTCCCAGGCCATCAGCTACACGACCGGCGTCCCGGCCGCGATCGGCGGTGCGATGCTCGCCGGCGGCAAGTGGCTCAAGCCCGGGGTCTGGAACATGGAAGAGATGAATCCGGACCCGTTCATGGACGAGCTTAACAAGCGCGGCCTTCCCTGGCACGTGAAGGAGCTCCCGGCCGCCTGAACGACCAAACCAAAGCCCGCTGCCAAGCGGGCTTTTCGTTTGCACCGCTCTCCGACGCTCCCAATTTCACCACCGTGTCCGACGCACTCACCGAAGCTTTCCGGAAGGTCGACCTGAGCCAGGTCCCGAGCCCTTGCCACGTCCTCCACCGCGGCCTGCTGGAACAGAACCTCCGCATCCTGCGCTCCGTCATGGATCGCTCGGGCGCCAAGATCCTCCTCGCGCTCAAGGGCTTCGCCCAGTTCAGCGAGGCGAAGCTGATCTCAAAGTACCTCGCGGGCACCACGGCCAGCGGCATCCACGAAGCCCTCCTCGGTCGCGAGGAATTCGGCGGCGAAGTCCACGCCTACTCGCCGGCCTTCAAGGACGAGGAGTTCGCCCACCTGCTCCGCGTCGCCGATCACATCTCCTTCAATTCGCCGGCGCAGTGGAAGCGCCACAAGGCCGCCGCCCTCGCCTCCGGCCGCAAGCTCTCCTTCGGCCTGCGCGTCAACCCGGAGCACGCCGAGGTCGACGTCGAACTCTACAACCCTTGCGCCGCCGGCTCTCGCCTCGGCACGCTCCGGTCCGAGATCAAGTCGGCCGCCGACCTCGAAGGCCTCGAGGGACTCCACTTCCACACGATGTGCCAGCAGGGCTCCGACGTCCTCGAACGCACGGTCGCGGCCTTCGAGGCGAAGTTCGGCGAGTTCATCCCGCAGCTGAAGTGGGTCAATTTCGGCGGCGGCCACCACATCACCCGCGAAGGCTATGACCTAGAGCGCCTCATCCGCGTCATCACGGGCTTCCGCCAGCGCTGGGGCCAGCACATCCAGGTCTACCTCGAGCCCGGCGAAGCCGTCGGTATCGGCACCGGGGTCCTGGTCGGCACGGTCCTCGACCTGGTCCATAACGGCGTCGATATCGCCATCATCGACATCTCGGCCACCAACCACATGCCGGACACCTTGGAGATGCCCTACCGGGCCGACATCATGGATGCCGACCTCCCCGGCAAGCTACCCCATACCTACCGCCTCGGCAGCGTGACCTGCCTCGCCGGCGACGTGATCGGTGACTACTCCTTCCCGTCCCCGCTTAAAATCGGCCAGCGCCTCGTCTTCATGGACATGTCGCACTACACGTTCGTGAAGAACACGACCTTCAACGGCGTGCCTCTTCCGGCGATCGCGAGCTTCGACCCCGCCTCCGGACAGACTCAAATCATCCGCCGCTTCGGTTATGCGGACTACAAGAACCGCCTTTCCTGATCGAGGGGGTATCGCTTGACCCGCAGGACGGGTCAGATAAGGATGCGACCAATCAATCATGAAGACCCGCGAAATCATTCTCATCCTCATCGCCGCCGCCTTCGGTGGCGTGGCCATCGTCACCTGGAGCGGCGAAGAAGCGGCCAACGAACGAGCCGCCAAGATCAGCAAGGAAGCCAACGAAGCCCGCCTGAAGAGCGTCGCCGACATCAAGGCCCTCAATGAAAAGGCCGCCAAGGATGCCGTCGCCGCCAAGAAAGCGACCGACGAATCAAGCAAGCAGGCCGCCGAACTCCTTGCCAAGACCAAGGAAGACGCCGACAAGGCGGTGAAGCAGGCCGTCGAAGCGCTCGCCAAGGCCAAGGAAGATGCCGCCAAGGCCGCCGTTAAGGCCGCCGAGCTCGAGAAGGCCAAAGCCGACGCTGCCAATCGCGTCAACGAACTCACCGCCGAACTCGCCCGCCTCCGTGACGGCTCCGAACTGAAGGAAGCCATCTCCAAGCAGAAGAAGGCCGAATCCGACCTCGAAGCCGCTTCCACGGCCCTTCGCGAAGCCAACGCCAAGGCCGCCGCCGCCACCGCCCGCCTCGCCGAAGTCGAAGAAGACAATCGTCGCCTCCGCGAGCAGACCAAGGGCGCCGACAACGTGTCGCCCAACTACCGCGCGCTCTGAGTTCGACTGGAACCCTCCGATCAGCCCGACCGCCAGGTCGGGCTTTTTCGTGCCTAGTCGAAATGACGACTGAGTTTTGCGATCAGCGCCGGCCGGGCCTTGGCCCGTAGCTCATGCTCCCATAGCCGCACGACCTGCCAACCGGAGCGACGCAGGTTACGCGTGTCACGACGATCCCGCTCCTGGTTACGCCGGAACTTCGCGCGCCAGAAGGCGGCGTTACCCTTGGGCTTTGTACCATGCCGCGGGCAGCCATGCCAGAAGCACCCGTCCACGAAAATCACGAGTCGTCGGGCCCGGAAGATGAAGTCGGGCCGTACCCGGAAAAGATCGCCCTTGGCGTCACGACCACGGACGGCCTGCTGCCGACGCCAGCCCGACCATCCTTCCGCCCTCAGCACGGTCGCCAGAGCCCCTTCGGTGCTGGCGTTGCCCCGCCCGCGCACCTTGGCCATGAGGGCGCTGCGCTGGGCGCGGGTATAGACGTCGGCCATGGCATATCATGGATACGAAACAGCCCGAGCCGCAAGGCCCGGGCTGGTCGGCGCATCCGCCAACGAAAGAGGGCCGGCATCCCTGCCGGCCCTCGTGCTATGAAGCCTAAATCCTAGGATTTAGAACAGAACCTGAGCCTGGAGACGGAAGATATCCGCGTCGGCCTTGCCAGCACCAAGCGAGCCACCGATGGCGGACATCAGCTGAGTGGCCTTGGCGTTTTCGTAGCCGAACATGATCTTCGCGTTATGGTCCACGAAGTAGTAGTTCACGCCCACGTAGTAGCTGTCGAACTTGTTGTAGACGCCGGCGAGGTTCGTGCCGTCGCGGTAGAGACCACCGAAGGTCGCACCCTGGCCGTCGGTGTCGAGCTGCGAGTAGCGGACGACGCCTTCGATCTGGTCGGTGAACTTGTAGGCGGCGAGGATCGTGTAACCTTCGGGCTTGCGCTCGACGGCCGACGGGGTGCTACCCGGGACGACTTCGTTGGTGGTGGTGATGTACTCGGCCTGGACGATCAGCTTGTCGAACTGCGACTTGATGTACGGGTTGAAGCCCGAGATCGTGGCGTCGTTCACACCAGTGCTGATACCCGTGCCGGCAGCGGTGCGGGTGTCACGAGCAGAACCCCAGTTGAGGCCGAGGGAGTGCTTGTTGTTGTCGTTGATCTTGTAGGTGTAGATCAGGTTGGCGTAGGTGCCGATGTCGTTGCCGGAGTTGTTGGCCTGGCCCTGGGAAGCGTTCGCGACAGAGGCGCCGTATTCGAGGGTCTGGGCGGCGTCTACGGCGTACTTACCAGCGTAGTGGAGACCGGTGTGGCGGGCGCCGAAACCGAGGCGACCGAGGGAGGACGAGCTGACGCCTTCGTTGAAGAAGCGATTCGAGGCAGAGCGCTCGACGGTCAGGAGCTTGGAGGAGGAGGTGTTCTCTTCGAGACCCCACTGGACCTTCATGTAACCGAGGTTGAAGGTACCGTAGGCGGTTTCAGCGGTGAAGATCGCCTTATCGAGGGTGTTATCCGCGAAGTTGTTGACGAGTTCGGCGGAGATGCCTTCGCCCATGTCGGCCTTGAAACCGAGGTAGAGGCGACGCATGAAAGCGTTGCTGAGGCCGGTGGCGGTGGTGACGACGCCAGAGTTGGCGGTCGTTTCGCCGCTGATGGACTCATACTGGGTCTGGATACGACCAGAGAAGGTGAGGCGCTTGATGGCGTCTTCCTTGACGAACACCTTGTTGAGGCCGGAGGCCGTACGAGCCTTAGCGGCTTCGTCCAGGGTCTTCGCGCGCTCTTCAGCGGTGATGAGGCCCTTCTTCACAAGAAGATCGAGCGTGGCTTTGTCTTGGGCGAAAGCCGAAACCGACGTAATGGCGGCAGCGGCGATCAGCATGGACTTGAGGGTGCTATTCATAGGTTGTGGTGCGGTTATGCGAACGGACTATCTCATCCTATTGTTACAGGATGAAGACGAACGGGTGAAGAACCTGCCGTAAAGCAGGCAGGCTTAGACGGGCGGAAACCTTAGAAAAGCTCACTTAAGCCCGTAAAAACCTCAGGAAACAGGGGTTTCCACGGCAATTCCGCACGAATCCGCTCGATCATGACAATGCGATTCGGCTGCGTTCGCCCCCCTTTGGCAACGCGCGGACCCGCCGGAGCGGCGGGATCGAACACAGGAGAGGCCTGCCCCAGGCGCATCGCGATCCATTTCGCGAGCGCTTCTTTCGTCACGGGATTCCCATCACACACATTATAGATACGCGCTCCGGCGGGTCCGCCGATGATCGCGGCGAGAATCGACGAAGCCGCATCATCGCGATGCAGGTAGTTGATGAAATGATCCACACGACCGCCGATGACATTATCGCCGCGGCGCAGTTGATCGACCAGGTGATGACGCCCGGGACCATAGAGTCCGCCGAAGCGCAGCACGCGCGCCTTCGCGAAATCCGAAGTCAACACGGCCTGCTCGCCGCCGAGGATCGCATCCGCGGTCGGCGCACCGCCGACGGGAGAAGACTCGTCGACCTTGCCTCCATCATCCTGTCGATACACGCCCGTGGAGCTGGTGAAAATAAAGCAACGCGCGCCGACGTCGCGAGCCCACGCGAGCGCGCGCTTCACGCCGACGTCGTAAGCTAAGGCATAAGCCTCAGGCCCGCCGCCACCGGTGCTGGCCGCATACACGACTGCATCGAACTGCTTCGGCAAGTCGGACCAATCACCTGCCTGGATATCGAACGCCTCGGCGGCGATACCTTCGTCACGTAGTTTATCGCGCGAAGCTTCCGAACGGACGATGCCGAGCACACCATGTCCAGCCGCGCGGGCCTGACGCGCGAACTCCGTGCCGACATACCCACAACCGAGCACCGCGATCTTCAGCGACATGCTCACTTGGGCAGGAAGGTGGCGACCCACTCGGCGGGAGTGGAGCCGGACTGCGCGGAAAGCAGGCGGAGGAGTTCGGCGGCGTCGGCGCAGGCCTGGGCGCGCGGGCCCGGATTTTCGACACACTCACGCAGGCGGGCGGCCAAGGGCGCGGGCTCACAAGCGCCCTGGAGGTATTCAGGCCAAGCCTGTCGCTTGAGGAGGATGTTCGCGATACCGAGGTTATCGACGCGGCCGGCGATCAAGCGACGGCCGACGATCCAGGTAAGCGGGTTGGCCCGATACACGACGGCGCCGGGAATACCCGCGAGAGCGACAGTCAGCGACATGGTGCCGGAACTGACGAGCGCGGCGCAACCGGCGGCGGGGCCTTCGGAGACGGGACGTAGATCGATGCCCTTGGCCTGGTCGCCGTATTCAGCCAGCAGGCGATAAAGCTCCGCATGCACTTCGCCTCCGGTGTGGAGAACAAGCGCGCGGCGCTTGGGGTGTTCCTGACGAAAGAGCGCGAAGGCCTCGACGAGCGCCGGGAAGATCTTGCGGACGGGCTTCGGACGGCTACCTGGCAGCAGCAACACCGGGCCATTGGGATCGTACGTCAATCCGGGCTGATGGTCGGCCTCGGCGAAAGGATGGCCGACGAAGCGCGCGTCCAGTTTGGTGTCGGCATAGCAAGCCGGCTCGAACGGGAAGATGGTGCCGACGCCGTCCAGATCGCGCGCCATGGTGAAACGACGCTTGGGCTTCCAGGCCCACAGCTGGGGGCTGACGTATTGAATCACGGCGGTCTCACCAAAACCGGCGCGCGACAGGCCAGCTTTACGGAGCTCGTTAGCCAGACGGAGATTGAGGCCGGGGTAATCGACCAGGACGACGGCCTTGGGCTTCCACTGCGTGGTCCAGGTAACCATGCGCGCGAAGAGCTTCCGGTAGAAAGGATACGCCGAAAGGATCTCCACGATGCCCACGGCGGAGAACGTGGTCATGTCCATCAGCAGCTGGGCGCCGGCGGCGCGTAACTCCGGCCCACCAAAGGCGGCGATACGTAGACCCGGGCGGGCCTTGAGCAATTCCGCGACGACCTTGGCGGCGTGCTGGTCACCTGAATGCTCTCCGGCCACCACGAGCACGTCGACCTCGCCCGCACGGGGCCGGTCGAAGTGCGCCGGGATGGTCGGGAACGCGCTCATTTGCGCGCCATGCCGGCGCGGATCTGTTCGGTGATCTTGATGGCGACTTCCAAGGCGGTGCGTCCGAGCTCGCCGCTGACCTTCGGGCTCTTGCGCTCGCGGACGCAGGCGGTGAACGAAGCCAGCTCGATGGCGAGGGGCTCGCCCTTCTCGATCGGGATCTCTTCCTTGGCGAAGCCGCCCTCGGCGGTCGGGTCGACGCGGACGGTGTGACCCTTCTGGCCCATGAAATCGATGGAGAGGTAGCCACCGGTCTGAAAGACGCGGATCTCGCGGTTCTTCTTCAAGGAGACGCGGCTGGAGCTCAGGTTGGCGACGCAGCCGTTCTTGAAGGCGATACGGGCGTTGGCGATATCCTCGGTCTTGGTGACGACCGACACGCCGACGGCGTCGATGCGCTCGACGGGGGAGTTAGCCAGCTGCAGCACGATGCCGATGTCGTGGATCATCAGGTCCAGCACGACGCCGACCTCCGTGCCGCGCGGCGTGAAGGGAGCGAGGCGCTCGGCGGTGATGTAACGGGCGTCGGTGACGGCCTTCTCGAGATACGACATCACCGGGTTGTAATGTTCGATATGACCGACCTGGACGATGCGATCAGCCTTGGCGGCGGCCTCCAGGATCTGGGAAGCCTCCTCGAGGGTAACGCAGATGGGCTTCTCGATCAGCAGGTGCACACCCTTGGCGAGCAGCGGCAGCGCGACGGCGGCGTGGTGGTTGGTCGGGACCACGACGCTGACGGCGTCGCACCCGGCAGCCATCTCGTCGAGCGTAGCGAACCGGTGGCAGTTATGCTTGGCGCAGATTTCGGCCGCACGGGCGTCATTAGGTTCGAAGATGCCGGCGAGTTCGGCGCCAGGCAGGGTCGAGTAGATGCGGGCGTGGTGCTGGCCGAGCGAACCCGTGCCGGCCACCCCGCAGCGGATGCGCGTAGCGGTCATGACCCCCAGACTCCCTCGGGCGACGGCTTCCTTCAATCCGAAAACCCGCCGGCCTTGACCTCGAAGGCGAGGGCGTCCTTCGCCCGCTTGACGCGAACGAGGCTACCCTCGGGGATTTCGCCGGCCAGCATGGCCTTGGCGAGCGAGGTCTCGACTTCGCGCTGCAGGTAGCGACGCAAGGGGCGCGCTCCGTAGACGGGATCGAAGCCCTTCTCGGCGATCAGGGCCAGAGCGGTCTGGTCGAAATCGAGGCGGATACGCTTGCCGGCGAGACGATCGTTGAGGCCGCGGAGCATGATGCCCGCGATCGCGGCGACTTGCTCGTGGCCGAGAGGCTGGAAGAGCGCGATGTCGTCGATGCGATTCAGGAACTCAGGACGGAAGTGCGCGCGGAGATCAGCCATGACGGATTCGCGGACGCTGTCCGTGAGACCGAAGCCGGCTTGCTCGGCGATGTGCCGGCTGCCGATGTTCGACGTCATGATGAAGATGGCGTTGCGGCAATCCACGGTGCGACCCTGCGAATCGGTCAGGCGACCGTCATCCAAGACCTGGAGCAGGATATTGAAGACTTCCGGGTGCGCCTTTTCGACCTCATCGAGAAGCACGACGGCGTAAGGATGACGACGGAGGGCCTCGGTCAGCTGACCGCCCTCTTCATGGCCGATATAGCCGGGAGGGGCGCCGACGAGCCGGGAGACGGCGTGCTTCTCCATGTATTCGGACATATCGATGCGGATCATCGACTTCTCGCTGTCGAAGAGTTCGGTCGCGAGCGCCTTCGCCAGCTCGGTCTTGCCCACACCGGTGGGGCCGAGGAAGAGGAATGAACCGACAGGGCGGCGCGGATCCTGTACGCCCGCCCGCGAACGCTGGACGGCTTCGGCGACGACGCGCACGGCCTCCTCCTGGCCGACGACGCGCGCCTTGAGATTATCAGCCAGACGCAGGATCTTCTGACGCTCCCCTTCGAGCAGCTTGCTCACGGGCACGCCGGTCCAGCGGGCGACGACTTCGGCGACCTCTTCCGGCGTGACGGTCTCGCGGAACAGTCCGGTGGCGGATTTCGCGGCGCCTTCGAGTTTCGCGACCTCCTTCTCAAGTTCGGGGATGGTGCCGTAACGGAGCTTGGCGACCTCGTCCAGTTTGCCGGCACGTTCGGCCTTGGCCATCTCGGCCTTGGCGTCTTCGAGCCGCGAACGGGAAGCACGCACCTTGGTCACGGCCTTCTTGTCGGCATCCCAGCGGGCGCGGAAGGCGGTCTGCTCCTCGCGGGCGGCGCCGAGTTCCTTGCGCAGCACGGCCAGGCGGGCCTTGGAGGCATCGTCCTTCTCGTTCTTCAACGCGGATTCCTCGACCTCGAGCCGGAGCACACGGCGATTGAGGGCATCAAGCTCCTGGGGCACGCTGTCGATCTCGGTGCGGATCTGCGCGCAGGCCTCGTCGATCAGGTCGATGGCCTTGTCCGGCAGGAATCGCGCGGTGATGTAGCGGTCGGAGAGCGTGGCGGCCTCGACGAGCGCGGCGTCCTCGATACGCACGCCGTGGTGCACCTCGAAACGCTCCTTGAGGCCACGAAGAATCGAGACCGTGTCGGGGACGCTCGGGGGCTCGACCAGGACCTGTTGGAAGCGACGCTCGAGGGCGGGATCTTTTTCCACGTGCTCGCGGAATTCCTTGAGCGTCGTGGCACCGATGCAATGCAGCTCGCCGCGTGCCAGCATCGGCTTCAGGAGATTGGCGGCGTCCATCGCGCCATCGGCCTTACCGGCCCCGACAAGCGTGTGCATCTCATCGATGAAGAGCAGGATGCCGCCCTCGGCGGACTTGATCTCGTTCAGGACGGCCTTGAGGCGTTCCTCGAATTCGCCGCGATACTTCGCGCCGGCCACGAGCGAACCCATGTCCAGGGAGAAGAGCGTCTTGTCGCGGAGGCTTTCCGGGACGTCGCCGTTGACGATACGCTGGGCGAGGCCTTCGACGACGGCGGTCTTGCCGACGCCGGGCTCACCGATGAGCACGGGGTTGTTCTTGGTGCGGCGGGAAAGGATGCGGATGACGCGGCGGATCTCCTCGTCGCGGCCGATGACGGGATCCATCTTGCCCGTGCGGGCGAGCGCGGTGAGATCCTGGCCATACTTGGCGAGAGCCTCGTAGGTGGCCTCGGGATTGGCCGAGGTCACGCGCTGGGAGCCGCGGACGGCCTGGAGCGCGGCGAGGATCGACTTGCGGTCGAAGCCGACGGCGGCGAACGCGGGGCGGAGCGAAGGCGTCTCGGCGAGGGCGAGCAACATGTGTTCGGCCGACACGAAATCGTCCTTCATGCTCTCGGCTTCATCCTTGGCCTTGAGCATGAGGGCATGCGTCTCGGACGAAAGGCCGGGCTGGCCCGCGGACTGAGCGAGCTTGGGGAGCCGCGCCAACTGGCCGGCGACGGCGGAAGCGAGCGCCGCCTCATCCTTGCCCGCACGACGGAAGAGCGAGGAGGTCACCCCGCCTTCCTGGGTCAGGAGTCCGTGCAAGATATGCGCCGGCTCCAGCGAGGGATTGCGACGCTGCATCGCCTCGCTCTGCGCCTGCTGAAGGGCTTCGGAGGTCTTTTCGGTAAGGTTGCCGTAGGGAGATGACATGCCTTCACTCATGCACCAATCGTTCCAAGCCCTGGTGGCGGATTGAGGCCTTAAACTGAAGCTAATCGAAGCCGGAGAGAGACACCCCAGCGTCAATGCGTCCCTCGGGCGACGAGTTGTCGCTTCCCCGCCCGCCCGTCCGTCAACCCCTAAAAGACTCGACGGGTCGGACTCCCTTGTTGCCGAAGCCCTGTCGTCATCGGTAGAAAATGCCCATGACGCACGAAGCGGAGCTGGCGACCTTGGAGCGCCTCCTCGATGACCCCTCCCCGGTCGTCCGTCTCGCCGTGCTTGGCAAGATCAAGGCCGCCGGACTACCAGGCGTCCTCTGGCTCGAAACGCTGACGAAAGACGAAGCCCTCGCGGCCCACGCCCGCACGTTGCTCGCCGAACTCCGAACCCCCGAAGCCGCCGCCCACGCCTTCATCGCCCACATCAGCGACCCGTATTGCGATCTGGAAGAAGCCTGCCTCCTGCTTGAACGCGCCACCGACCCGTCATTGGCCGGCGACGCCTACTCCGCCGAACTTGACCGCCTGGCTGAACGCACCCGCGAACTCGTCGCCGAACCGCTCGACGTACGGGCGAAGTGCCGCCTGCTCTGCCGCGTGATCTTCGGTGAAGAAGGCTATCGCGGCGCCCAGGAGAGCTTCGCCGTGCCGTCCTCCTCCCTGCTCTCGCAGGTGATCCGCAGTCGCCGCGGCATCCCGATCTCCCTCTGCCTGATCTTCCTGCTCGTCGCGCGACGCCTTGGCCTGCCCGTCGAGCCGGTCGGCCTGCCCGGACGCTTCATGGTCGGCATCTTCCGCGGACGCGAACCGCTCTATGTCGATTGCTACGAAGGCGGCGCCTTCCGCACCCATGCGGAAGTCCAGCTCCTGCTGCTCGACAACCAGCTGCCCGCGGACGAGGCCTTCCTCCGGCCGGTGACCACTCACCAGACGCTCGCACGTTGCTGCCGTAACCTCGTCTCGCAGTTCGAAGCGCAAGGCGACGACCGCAGCAGCCGACTTTTCCTCAGCTTCGTCCACGCCCTGGAGAAAACCGATGAGCGCGCCTGACACCCTCACGCTGGCGTCCCTGCGGACGTCCGAGTTCGCCCCCGGCCAGCTCGGCGTGCTGGGCGACCCGATCGCGCACTCGCTCAGCCCGGCGATGCACAACGCCGCGCTCGCGAAGCTCCTCCCGACAAACCCACGTCTCACCGGCGTGCGCTACCATCGTCTGCACATCACTGCCGAAGAACTGCCGGAAGCGCTCTCGCTCCTGCACGCCAAAGGCTTCGCCGGCGTGAACCTCACGGTCCCGCACAAGATCCAGGCGCTCTCGCTCGTCGAATCCCTTTCCCCCGAAGCCCGGCGCGCGGAATCCGTCAACACCTTGACACGAACCGCAGCCAGCTGGGCCGGCCACACCACCGACGGCCAAGGCTTTCTCGAAGCGCTGCGCGAACGCACCGGCCGCACGACCAACGGCCGGCCGGTGATTCTACTCGGTTCGGGCGGAGCCGCCCGCGCCGTCGCCGCCGCCTGCCTGGACGATGGTTGTGCCTCATTGCACTTGCACAACCGTGACGCCGCCAAGGCAGCCGACCTTGCTTCCGCGCTCGCCGACCCTCGCGTCCAAGCCGCCGGCCTCGCCGAGATCAAGGCCGACCCCTCCGCCGTCGTCGTCAACTGCACGACACTCGGCCTCAAGCCGACCGACGCCTCCCCTTTCCCTGCCGCGCTCCTCGCCGCCGGACAATTCGTCTTCGACACCACCTACGGCAGCGAAGCCTCGCGCCTGCTCAAGGATGCCCGCGAACGCGGTATCGCCTGCTGTGACGGACGCTCGATGCTCCGCTGGCAAGGAGCACTCGCCTTCCGCCTCTGGAACGGCATGCTTCCCCCCGAAGCCCCGATGCGCGCCGCGCTCAACGAAACCGCCCCCTGACCATGACGCTCGTCGACCTGCAGAACTTCGCCAAGCTCCACCCCGGCTTCGCCGCGCTGAGCGCAGGCGCTTTCGGAGCCTGCGTCGGCAGCTTCCTCAACGTGTGCATCCATCGGCTGCCCAAGGGAGAGTCGATCGTGACGCCGGGATCACGCTGCGCCTGCGGCCAGCCGATTCCGTTCTGGTATAACATCCCGCTCTTCGGCTGGCTCTTCCTGCGTGGCCGCGCGAAGTGCTGCGGCGCGAGTATCTCCGTCCGCTATCCCCTCGTCGAACTCGCCACCGCCCTGCTCTTTGTCGCGGCCTGGACTTTCCTCCCCCCGGCGAAGGCCGCGGTTGCCTGCGTCTACCTTCCGCTCCTGGTGTTGCTCGCCGGGTGCGATCTCGACGACATGATGGTCCCTGACGCCCCGAACTTCGCGCTGGTCGGAACAGGCATCATCCTGGCGATGCTGGTCCCTTCGATCCACGGCGAGACCTCGCACTCGATTGAAGCCGTCAACCGCTTCCGCGCCTTGATGGATGCCCTCCTTGGTGTCGCCGCTGGCACTGCCCTCGTCTGGTGGATCCGGACCATTGGCACGGTCCTGGCGGGGCGGGAGGCCATGGGTGAAGCGGATATCATCCTCTGCGCCGGGGTGGGTGCCTACTGTGGCTGGCAAGGGGCTGTTTTTTGTCTCTTCGGGGGGTCGGTCATCGGCGTTATCACCGCCCTTCCTGGCCTGATTCAGGCTAAAATTAAGGGGGATGAATATGCCGGGGTAGTCCCGTTCGTGCCCAGCATGGCCATCGCGGGCGCAATCTGGTTCTTTCGGGGCCCGGAACTGGTCAGCCTATGGCGGGGCTGGGCGGCTTCGTGAATGGTTCTGACTTGTCAGCCCCCACCCCCCCATCCAATCATCGGCGGTCACCCCACTATGAAGCAGCTTGCCCTTGCTACCTTGATCGCTTCCGCCGCCCTCGTCGGTTGCACCACTTACGATACGCCTAACCACGGCCGGAACGTCTCGATGGAGCCCGCCCACAACTTCCTTGGCATCGTCAAGGTGGAGTCCGGCTCCTACGCCCCGAATGAGAAGCCGACCGTCGGCCTCAACATGAGCGAGCTGTACGGCCGTCGCGTGACCTCGGGAGATCGTATCACCCTCCTCTGGGGCGCGGTCACTCTGACCGACTACTAAACCGGCAACTAGCCCTTGCAGAAGCCCCGGATTCGGGGCTTCTTCATTTACAGGCCATGCACGACCCCGGAAGCAATGTCGCCCGCCATCTTCGGATGGCGGCCACCGAGCACGCGGCCGGCGTGGCCACCAAGTCTCCGATTTCGACCTCCGCCGGCGAAGTCGTTCATGCGGTTCGAACCTTTCGTCAGCTCGACCAGGAAAGCGATGCGGCGGCCGAATATTTCCATCGCGACGGGATCACCGCAGGGACGCGCGTCCTCTTGGCGGTCCGCCCTGGACATGACCTGATCGTCGGGATGTTCGGCTTGCTCAAATTGGGCGCCATTCCAATCGCCATCGACCCCGGCATGGGCTGGTCCGCCTTCTTGGGTTGTGTCGGTCGCTCCCGCCCGACGGCCCTGGTCGGAATTCGCTCAGCCACCCTGCTCAGCCACCTGCCGCTGGCGGCCTTTCGCACGCTCCGTCATCGGGTCACGGTCGGAAACTCGGCCTGGCGCCATGCGCTGACCGGAGTCTCCCCTCGCCCTCGGCCGCTCGCCACCGCCACCCCCGACACGCTGGCGGCCATCCTCTTCACCTCCGGTTCGACCGGCGCGCCCAAGGGCGTCTGCTATACGCATGGGATGTTCGATGCCCAGATCGAGCTGGTCCGCTCGACCTACGGAATCCGCCCCGGCGAGACGGATATGGCGATGCTGCCCCTGTTCGCGCTCTTCAATCCGGCTCTCGGTACGACGACCGTGACGCCGCTCCTCGACCCGTCGAAGCCGCTCGCCGCCGACACGGCTCCTCTCGTCTCGGCCCTGCTATCGGAAAGGGTGAGCTGCTCCTTCGGATCGCCCGCGATCTGGAGCAAGATTGCCGACCACTGCGAATCCCGAGGAATCAAACTGCCCGACCTTCGTCGGCTGCTCATCGCCGGCGCGCCTGTCTCCGGCGAACTCCTCGCCAAGCTCCGCCTCATCGCCCCCAATTGCATCACGCACACGCCGTACGGCGCCACGGAATGCCTGCCGGTCACCACGATTGCAGCCGACGAACTGCTCGGCGAAGCCCGCCAACTAGCCCTCCGCGGCCAAGGTACCTGCGTCGGCCGTCCGGTCAGCGGCGTCGAGATTCGCGTGATTCGCGAAACGGACGGCCCGCTCGCGACATTGTCGGACGCCTCCCTTTGCGCCCCGGGCGAGATCGGCGAAATCATCGCGACCGGCCCAAGCGTCACCCGCGAGTACGACGGCCTGCCGGAGGCAACCCGCCTCGCAAAAATCGCCGATGGCAATCGCACCTGGCATCGCATGGGCGACCTAGGTGCGCTCGATACCGCTGGTCGTCTGTTCTTCTTCGGCCGTCGCGTCGAGAAGATCCACACCCGCGAAGGCGATCTGGCCACCGAGTCGCTCGAGCCGGCCTTTCGCCAACATCCGCAAGTCTTTCGCTGTGCGCTGATCGGAATCGGTGCCGCACCCGACCAGTCGCCCGCGCTCGTCATCGAACCCCGCCCTGGACATTTCCCCGAGACCGAAGACGCCCGCAGGCGCTTCATCGCAGAGCTGCGCGAGATCGCGCTCGTCAATCCGCAGGCCGACCGCGTGAAACGGATCGTCTTCCAGCGCGCCTTGCCCGTCGACGTCCGGCATAATGCCAAGATTCATCGTCTCCAACTGGCCAAAGAATGGACCAGCCGCCTCGCCCGATGAATCCTCCCCTCGTCCTCGTCACCGGCGGCGCCGGCTTCCTCGGCCAGGCCGTCGTGCGCCGTTGTCTCGCCCGTGGCTATCGCATCCGCATCTTAGGCCGAACGCCGCTCACCGGCGAACTCGCCCCGAAAGTAGACTTCGTCCGCGGAGACATCGCTGACCAGGTAATAGTCGATGGGGCCGTGAAAGGCTGCGATTACGTCTTCCATGTCGCCGCCAAGGCCGGTGTCTGGGGCGCATGGGAAGAATACCTGCGCATCAACATCGACGGGACCTCGAACGTCGTCGACGCCTGCAAGGCCCACGGAGTCCGTGCCCTTGTTCATACCAGCACCCCGAGCGTCGTCTTCAACGGCGAGGCCTTCCGCGGAGCCGACGAATCCCTGCCCTACGGCGATAACTGGCTCTGCGCCTACGCCGAGACCAAGGCCATCGCCGAAGAAGTCGCCCTCAAAGCCGCGTCCGCCCAGCTCAAGGTCTGCGCGCTCCGCCCGCACCTCATCTGGGGCCCGGGCGACAATCACCTCTTCCCGCGCGTCCTGGCCCGGGCACGTGCCGGCAAGCTGCGCATCGTCGGCGACGGCCAGAACCAGGTCGATGTCACCCACGTCGACACGGCGGCCGACGCACATCTCGGCGCGCTCGATGCCCTTCTCGACGGCCGCGCAAATGGGAAAGCCTACTTCCTTTCGCAGGGCGAACCGGTGAAGCTCTGGGAATTCATCAACCGCTTGCTCGTCGGCGCCGGGGAGAAACCCGTCACGCGCCGGGTCACCCAGCGTTCGGCTTATTTCCTCGGAGCCCTCCTCGAAGGCGTCTGGACGCTCTTCCGCCTCAAGGGCGAGCCGCCCATGACCCGCTTCGTCGCGGTCGAACTCGCCAAGGACCATTGGTTCGACGTCTCCGCCGCCCGCCGCGACCTCGGACTGAAGCCCGCCGTCGAGACGTGGGCCGAACTCGACCGACTCGCCGCGACCCTGCGGACGAAATAACAGGTTCGCTTGCCCCGGTCCGCTTTCATCCCATCCCTTTCCCCCATGCCCGCCGACGGACTCCAGCCTGATAAGACTTTCCACGTAACCATTCGAACCTGGTTCGACCAGACCGACGGACTCGGGATCCTCCATCACTCGCACTACGTGCTCATGATGGAACGCGCGCAGAAGGTCATGTTCATCGCCTTGATGGGCAAAGACACGATCGACCCCGCCGTGGCCCCAGATGTCTACGTGGTGGTCCGCGATATCGACCTGCACTACCTCGTCGCCATCCGCCCTGAGTGCGACGTGAAGCTGATCCTCAGTGTCCGCAAAGTCCGCGCCGCCGGCCTGACGGTGGATGTCGAGTTCCGGAGCCCGGATCACGCCATCCTTTACGCCAAGGCCTCGCGCACCATTTGTCGCATGGACGGACTCTCGCATCAGCCCGCCGCCTGGAGCGACGAATTCCGCGCGAAGCATGAAGCCCTTATCAGGGCTTAAGAGTAGATGACTGAGTCGATGGCAGATGACAGAGGTCTGAATCGATAAGCAGCCTTGATTTTCTGGGCTCCATCGACTCAGCCATCCGTCATCTGTCCTCCGTCATCGACTCTGTATTCTAACCCGCGCGTAGCACGGCGCAAATCCCACACGTCTTGCCGTCGCAACCCCTTGCGGTGCAGTGTTCGCGTCCGTAGAAGATGATGCGGAGGTGAAGTTTATTCCACCTGTCCTCGGGGAAGAGCCGCTTGAGGTCTTTCTCGACCTGCTCGACCGACTTCCCGGGGCTAAGTTTCCATCGCTTCGCCAGCCGATGGATGTGCGTGTCCACCGGGAAGGCCGGCACGCCGAACGCCTGCGCCATGACGACGGAGGCGGTCTTATGGCCGACGCCCGGAAGCTCCTCGAGCTCCGCGAAGGTCTGCGGCACCTGCCCGCCATGCTTGGCCATGAGCATCTTGCCCAAACCCACGAGAGCCTTGGATTTCTGCGGAGCGAGTCCGAGCTGGCGAATGAGCGTCAGCACCCGCGCCTGGGTCATGGCCGCCATCTTGGCCGGCGAGCCCGCCTCGGCAAACAAGGCCGGGGTGATTTCGTTGACTTTCTTATCCGTACATTGGGCCGAAAGCACCACGGCGACGAGCAGCGTGAAGGCATCCGTGTGGTCCAGCGGGATCGGCGTCGTCGGGTAGAGCTTCGCAAGCTCCCTCCCCACGTAATCAGCTCGTTCCTGCTTGGTCATAAATCGACCTTGGACCTGGGCCCAAGCTTGGCAACCCGCCACCGTCCTATGACTTATTCACAAGCCCTCGAATGGGTTGCCAAACCTTATGCCGAAACCGTGATTCTCTAATACCCCCACCCTCGCTTGGTGGGCGATTGCGAGACCCGTTTCCTCCTTCAAAACCTTTCATACTTCCATGGCCCAGCTGCCCTACGACCCGTCCAAAATCACCCGCGAACTCGCCCGCCATTACATCGCGGCGACCGAAGCCGATATCCAGGCAATGTTCGCCGCCATCGGCGCCAAGGATTTCCCGGAGATGTACGCCCACATCGACGCCGCGGTGAAGTTTTCAGGCGTCCAAGATCTGCCCGACGAACTGGAATACCAGGCCCTCGCGGATCGCATGGAGTCTCTTTCGAAGAAAAACTCCGTCAAGACCGCCTTCCTCGGCGACGGACTGCAGGTCTACCAGACCAACGAGATCGTCGGCCACGTCTGCTCGATCCGCAACCTGACGACCTCTTACACGCCCTACCAGCCTGAGCGTTCCCAAGGTACGCTCATCACCCACTGGATCTACCAGTCCACGCTCGCCCAGCTGACCGGGTTCGAAGCCGTCAACTCCTCGCTCTACGAACGCGCCAGCGCGCTCTTCGAAGCCTCCGTCTGCGCCGTGCGCATGGGCGACGCCGAAGCCAACACGGTGCTCGTCGCTGCCAACCTCCTGCCCTGCGACCTCGAAGTCCTCCGCACACACGTTGCCGACACGTCGGTGAAGCTCGAGTTCCTGCCCCCGGACGAAGACACCGGCCGCCTGACCGGCGCCAGCATCACCGCGGCCTCCGCGCGTCTCGGCAAGCAGCTCGCCGCCGTCATCTTCCCGCAAGTCAACGCGCTGGGTCTCCTCGAGGACGTCGACGCCCTTACCGACGCCTGCGCCGACGCGGGCGTAAAGTCCGTCGCAGTCATCGACCCGATGCTCCTCGCCACCGGCGGCCTCAAGGCCCCGGCCCAATACGGCCGCCAAGGTGCCGACATCCTTGTTGGCGAAGGCCAGCACCTCGCCATCGGCGCCAACTTCGGCGGTCCCGGCCTCGGCATCTTCGCCGTCCGCCACAACGCCGACAAGAAGAACGAAGTCCGCGAGACCCCCGGACGCTTCGTCGGCAAGGCTAAGGATAACGCCGGCCGCGATTGCATCGTGATGGTGATGTCCACCCGCGAGCAGCACATCCGCAAGGACAAGGCCACATCCAACATCTGCTCCAATCAGGCGTTCATCGCCACGATCGCCGGCGCTTCCATCCTCGCCCGCGGCGAAGCCGGCATGGCCGCCAGCTGCGTCGCCGGACGCGACCAAGCCCGTCGCGCCGCCGCGAAGCTGCACAACATCCCTAACCTCAAGGTCTGCTACGCGAACCAGGCTTTCTGGAACGAGTTCAGCCTGATGCTCCCCGAGCCGGCCGCCGCGGTCATCGCCAAGGGACGCGCCGCCGGCCTGCACGTGGGCGTCGACATCACGGGTCGCACGCCCTGCGGATGTTCGCTACTTAAGATCTCCTTCAGCGACCTGCAGACCGCCGCCGATACCGACAAGCTCGTCGCGTTCTTCGAAGGCCTCTATGGCAAGTCTGCTGGAACGAAGACCCTTGCCGAGATCCCGTCCGCCCTGCTCCGCCAAGGCGCGGTCGGCCTGCCCTCCTTCCCGCTCTCCGAACTGAAGGCGTATTACTCGAAGCTCGGTGAACTGAACGTATCGCCAGACACGGGCTGCTTCCCTCTCGGTTCGTGCACGATGAAGTACAACCCGCACATCAACGACTGGGCCGCGGGCCTGCCGGGCTTCACCGGCCTGCACCCGCAGGCGCCTACCGAAGACGCACAGGGTTCGCTTGAACTCCTCTGGCAGACGCAGGAGTGGTTCCGCAAGATCACCGGCCTGGCCGGCCTGACTACCCAGCCCGTTGCCGGCGCCCAAGGCGAACTCGTCGGCCTCAAGCTCTTCCAGGCCTACCACCGCCACCACGGCCAGCACCGCGATATCATCCTGATCCCGGCCTCGGCCCACGGCACGAACTTCGCCACGGCCACCACCGCCGGCTACGCCACGAAGCGCAACCCCGACGGTTCACCCTCGGGTATCATGCTTCTAAAGTCCGCCCCCGACGGACGCGTCGATCAAGCCGACTTCGCCGCGAAGATCGCGGAATTCGGTCCGCGCATCGCGGGCATGATGGTCACTAATCCGAACACCTCCGGCGTCTTTGAAACAGACTTCCAGAAGATGGCCTCGGAGATCCACCGTGTCGGCGGACTTGTCTACATGGATGGCGCCAACATGAACGCCATCGCCGGCTGGGTGAACCTCGGCGCCCTGGGCGTCGACGCGGTTCACAACAACCTGCACAAGACCTGGACCGTCCCGCACGGCGGCGGCGGCCCGGGCGACGGCATCGTGGCCGTCTCCGAACGCCTCATCGACTTCCTCCCGGGATTCCAGATCGCCAAGCAGGGCGACGTCTACGTGCCGGTCAAACCGAAGCACAGCATCGGCTCGTTCCACCGCCACTGGGGCAACTTCGCCCACAAGGTGCGCGTCTACACCTACCTGCAACGCCTCGGCAAGGAAGGCGTGCGCCGCATGGCCGCGATGTCCGTGCTCTCCAGCCGCTACCTGTTCTCGAAACTCGGCAAGTCCTTCCCGTCCCTCCCCGCGGCGGCCGACGGCGTGCCGCGCATGCACGAGTTCATCCTTACACTCACCGAAGAGGACTTCAAGCGCATCGAGGCCTCAGGCATCCCGCGGGCGAGCATCATCGCCCGCGTCGGCAAGCTCTTCCTCGACTTCGGGTTCCACGCCCCGACCGTCGCCTTCCCCGAGGTCTTCGGCCTGATGATCGAGCCGACCGAATCCTACACGAAACCGGAACTGGATCGCTTCGCCGAGGTCGTGCTGGCTATCGGCGAGCTCATCCGCACCAACCCAGAGGTCCTCAGATCCACCCCGCGCTTCACGCCGGTGGACCGCGTCGACGAAGTGGCCGCCAACCGCAACCTCGTGCTCAGCGAACGCCTCACGGCGCTCCCGCTGATCAACGAGAACCGCCTCTCGCCCGTCCTGCTCAACGCGATGCCCGTCGCCGAAATCAAGCAGCGCGTGCTGGCGACGGTCTGATCAGGCCTTCGGCAGACGGACGACGAAGACCGTGCCCTTGCCGACCTCGCTGGTCACGGTGATGGCGCCCCCATGGGCCTCGACGGTCTGCTTGACGATGGCTAGCCCGAGCCCGGCTCCGCCGGTATGACGGGAGCGCGAGGCGTCGACACGACGAAAGCGCTCGAAGATTCGCTCCAAGTTCTCCGGCGCGATACCGCGACCGTCATCGGCCACGCGCAACTCGGAGAACCCGTCGACGACTCCAGTCGAAACGGTGACGGTGACGCCGGCATCATTATGCAGAATGGCGTTGATGGAAAGATTCAGGATGACGCGTCCGAGACGGCCAGCGTCGCCCACGACCGGGGCGCCCTCTAGCTGCGGGATGAGCTTGGCGCCATGCTCACGAGCCACGCGTCCCAGCAAGGCGACGGATTCGTCAGCGAGGTCCGCGAGGTCACAGGCATCCTGCGCGACAGGGCGGCCGGCGTCGCCATGGGCGAGCTCCAACAGTGCATCAGAGATGGATTTCATCCGCAGGGCAGACTGCTTGATAGTCTCGAGCGTGGCACGGTACTCCTCCGGCGACCGTTCCTGACGCAAGGCGCTTTGGCTGTCGGAAAGGATCACGGTGAGCGGCGTCCGCAGCTCATGCGAGGCGTCGGCGGTGAACTGCGCCATATGTTCGCGGGCGGCGTTCATCTTGCCGAAGGTGTCGTTGAGGACCACGGCGAGACGGCCGAGTTCGCTCTCGGTATCCTCGACGTCGATCTTACGTCCGAAGTCGCCGCCAGCGATGCCTTCCGCGTCCGCCGCGATACGTTCGATCGGCTTAAGCGAGCGGCCTGCGAGGATCCAGCCGATGCCGCAGCCGACGAAGACGATGGCGAAACCGGCGAGCGTCAGGCTCCGGGCAAGCGCGGCGAGAGATGCGTCTAACTTCAGGGTCGAACTACCGAACATGACGAGATTACGACCAGGCGGACGATGAAGAAGGGCCCGATGGCCGGACAAAGTAACTATGAGGTCTTGCGGGCGGGCAGGAGCTTCATCCGGCGCGACCTCCAGCTCGGCCAGGGCCAGCGCGATGAGCTCAGGCTCGGTCGGCGCATTGACGGAACGATAAAGCGGTTTGCCATCGAGGTTGACGGCCTGGACCCAGACGCCGACGCCCACGATTTCCGCCAGCGCCTGCTTGGCCTTGGTCGCGCGCTGTTCCGGGTTTTCGCTTCGTGCCGACGCCTTGCCATTGGCACGCAACACAGGGGTCGGGGCAGGATTACGTGGACCAGCCACGCCCGGGACGACCTCGTTCATCGCACCCATCCCGCGGGTCATCTCCTGACGGAGGCGCAGGTCCAGTTCCTGAAGCCAGGCCTGCTTCTCGTGACGATAGAACGCGACGAGGAGCACCGCGGCCGTGGCGGCGAGCAGGCCGAAGTTCCAAGCCAGGATCCGCCAGCGGATGGAATGGAAGATCATGGCTGGCCGGGCGCTTTCTGCGCCGCCTCGATGACGTAGCCCAATCCCCGACGCGTCTTGATGAGCTCGGCTCCCAGTTTTCGTCGCAGGTTGCAGACGTGCACTTCCAGCAGGTTCGAAAGCGTGTCTTCGTTCTCGTCGAAGAGGTGCTCGTAGAGCTCGGCGCGGGGCACCACGGCGCCGCGACGATGCGCCAGGTATTCCAGCAGACCGTATTCCCGGCCGGTGACGGGCTCGTCCTTGCCGGCCTTGGTCACGCGCCGCGCGGTCGTATCGATCACGACGTCGCCAAGCGAAATCACCGCGGCGGCCGAGCTGTGGTTGCGACGCACGAGGGCGCGGAGCCGGGCGAGCAGTTCTTGCTGCACGAAAGGCTTCGCGACGTAATCATCCGCGCCGAGGTCGAGGCCAGCCACGCGATCGTCGACCGAGTTGCGGGCGGTCAGCATCATGACCGGGGTCCGTTTGGTGTGGCGCAGGCGCCGGAGCATCTCGCGTCCGTCCATGACCGGCATGAGGTAATCAAGGACGATGGCGTCGTAGTCGCATTCCATCGCCTTGTGCAGGCCTTCCTGCCCGTCGGCCGCGCCGTCCGCGGCATAACCTTCCTCGCGGAGCAGCTTCAGCAGGCCGTCACGCAAAGGGACTTCGTCTTCTACGATAAGGATGCGCATCGGGGACTAGGCCTATATTCTACCCTAATGGCCCTTAATCCAAGATTAAGAAATCATGCCTCAGCCCGGATGAAGCGGCCGCGCGAGATCGCGGAGTAGGCCCCGGTCAGCAGGGCGCAGGCCCCGCAGACCCAGAAGACCTGCCCAGGCGTGAGGTGCAGGGCCTGAAAGGAGAGCCACTGCACCGCGGAGGCGGCCAGGATTCCGATGAAGCTCAGGACGTTGGCAGCCCCCTGGACGGCGCCCTTATCCCCCGGCGCCGGCCGATGCTGCAGCACGGCGGCGATCGGGACGATGAAGAGGCCGGCGGCGAAACCGAGGCCGACCAGGCAGAGCACGAAAGTCGTGAACGAGACGCCGGCAATCCCCATCGGGATGGAGCAAAGCGCGAGGCCCACGGCGCCGATCGGCACGAGCCGGTACTCGATGCGTCCGCGGGAGGCGTAGCCGGCGGCGACGCTGCCGAAGCCGATGCCCAAGGCGAGGGCGAGGTTGAGGGTGGCGTTCTTGGACTTGCTGAGATGCAGCACGTCTTGGGCGTAGATCATCAGGTTCATCTGCACCAGCGCCGCCACGAAGAAGAACCCGGCGTTGCCCCAGTTGGCGCGCCAGAGGTCGCGGTCCTGCTTCATGGCCATCAGCCGCGCCCAGAGGTCGGTCACGGGATTGATACGCCGTTCACAGGTCGGGTTCGCCGCCGGCACGGGCGTGATGCCTCGACTCAGCCACCAGCCCACCAAAGCGAGCAGCGCCAAGATCAGACCGGAGAGCCCTTGGGCCCCGGCGAACGTCTCGGCCAGCAAGCCCGACGCCGCGATGCCGAAGATGATGCCCAGGAAGGTCAGCAGTTCGAGGATACCGTTGCCCCAGGAGAGCCGATCGTGCGGCAATAGCTCCGGCAGGATGCCATACTTCGAAGGAGCGAAGATCGCACTATGGCAGCCCATCAGGAAGACCGCAGCGAGCTCGAGATGGATATCCCCGACGGCCAAGGCGGCCGCAGCGAAAAGCATGATGCCGATTTCGGCGACCTTCACGGAAGACATCACGTGCTGCTTGCTGAAACGGTCGGCCAGCCAACCGCCAAGCATCGAGAAAAGGATGAACGGAACGGCGAACAAGGCTCCGGCCAGGGCGACATAGGTGTTCCTTTCCTCCAGCGGCATCGCACCGCCCAACACGAGCAGGATGATCAGATTCTTAAGGGCGTTGTCGCTGAATGCAGTCTGGAACTGGGTCGCCATGAGGCTCCAGAACCCTCGCTGCCAGCCGTTGGGAATCAAGGCGCTGCCCATGGCGAAATGTCACTCGGCCCAAGGGCGGACGGCAAACCTATACTCCCCTCAGCCGCGCAAGGCTGCGAACAGCTCCACTGCTGATTCGGCCTTATTGAGGATATACACGTGGTAGCCGGGTGCGCCGCGGGCGACCAGGCCTCGCGCCTGGCGCACCGCCCAAGACACGCCAACCTTGCGCTGGGCTTCCTCGTCTGGACCGCAGGCCTCGAGCTCCCGCACGAGCGCATCGGGGATACGGGCCTTGCAGAAGCCGCAGAAGTTCTTGGCCTGCTTCAAGGAAAGGACGGGCATGATGCCCGGCAGAATCGGCACGGTGACGCCGGCGGCGCGGGCCCGCGCGACGAAGCGGAAGTAGTCTTCGTTATCCAGGAAGAGCTGCGTGGTCACGAAATCCGCTCCAGCCGCGACCTTGCCGGCGAGGAAGCGGATATCGGACAGGTCGTCGACGGCGTCCGGATGGCGCTCAGGGAAGCCGGCGACGCCGATAGCAAAACGGCCTGGCTGCTCCGCGGCGATCTGCCGGACGAGCCCCTGCGCGTGCGCGAAGCCCTCCGGGTGCGCGACGAAATCCTTCTGCCCCTTGGGCGGATCGCCGCGCAGGGCGAGGATGCCCGAAAAGCCGGCCTTGTCATATTGGCTGATGATGCCGGCGAGCTCGGCGCGAGCGTGCCCGACACAGGTCAGGTGGCCGATCAGCGGGATGCCCATCTTCACGAGCTCGGCGCCATAGGTGATCGTGGTGTCGCGGGAAGTGCCGCCAGCCCCGTACGTCAGGGAAGCGAAATCGATGCCCAACGGCTTGAGGGTCGCGGCGACCTTGAGCATGCGCGCCCCACCCTCCGCATCCTTGGGCGGGAAGAACTCCACCGACACCGTGGATCGCACGGGACTGCGGAGCGCATCGATGAGCAACTGGCGGGACATCTTAAGTATCTTCTTATCTAGATATGAAGATGCAAGTCAAGGCCTTAGCGGTCAGTCGTCGCGGCCTTCGCGACCCCCGTTGACGGGCAGTTCGCCGGGCACGGCGACGTGATAGGCCATGACCATCCAGCAGAGCATGACGGGGTAGACCAGCACGATGAAGCCGAAGGAGCCGAAGATGCCAAGCAGCACGCCGGCGGTCACGGACAGGACCTTGAAGACCACGAGGAAGCAGACGGGGACGATGACGAAGATAATCGAGGCGACGTAGCCGATGGAGGTCGTGCCGGAATAGATGCCGGCCGAGCGCGCGAGATCCATCCCACAGGATCGGCATGACTTGGCCAAGTGGAACCACGAGGAGAGCAAGCCCCGCTTGCCGCAGTTGGGGCAATGGCAGAGGAGACCTCGGGCGACGATGTCGCCCCGGGTGACCTTCAGCGCAGGTTCGTCCATGGAGACAGCGTCCTCACGCCGGCCCGGATGACAAGCGAAGACCCGCCCTGCCCTACACCTTGAGGAAGATCTTCTGGCGTTTGAGGAACCAGAAGAGCATCCATTCGACCGCGAAGAGGCCGACGGCGAGGATAAGCGGTCCGATGCCAGACGGTGCCGCCTTGGCCAGGCCACCGAACAGGGCGTTCGCGGTATATTCGTAATTGATGAACTTACCGGAGAGGTAGATCAACACGGAGTTCATACCGATGACGGCGAAGAAGGCCCCGAAGCCGCGCAGCCAGCCGCGCACGTCAATCGTCCAATAGAAAAAGGCCAGCGCGAGGCTCGCCCACCCGCAGGTCCACAGGACGAACGAACTGGTCCAGAGATTCTTGTTCAAGGGGAAGACGAAGCTCCAGAGTCCACCGACAGCGAGCAATGCGAACCCGGCGACCGCCAGTCCGGCGGCCTTGCGATTGCCAGAGATTTCCTCCGAGGAGCGTCGTAGCCAAAGGCCGGCCAGGATACCGAGCAAGGCGTTGCCGATTGCGGGAATCATCGCAAGCAGGCCTTCGGGGTCGTGGATCTTCTTGTGCAGCTTGCCCGGCAGAAGCAGACGGTCGACGGTGCTAGCGAAGTTGCCCTCCATCGAAAGATCGCCGGGCGCGAAACCGGGCGCATGGCCGAACGACATGATCGCCCAGTAGCCCAGCAGGATGCCGGCCAACCAGTACCAAAGGCGCTTCGGGGTCTCGAAATTGAAGGCGAAGATGAGCTGGGCGAACATGCCCGCCAGACCGATGCGTCCGAGCACGCTGCCGAGGCGCATGTTCTCGAGGCCTTTCCACTGAAGGCCGTTGTTGTAGATGATGCCGAGCAAGACAAGGATCAGGCCGCGCTGCACGATCTTGCGGCAGACTTCGCCGCGGGCTCCTTCGGTCAGGCGACGAGTCAGCGAATAGGGCGTCGAGACCCCAGCCATGAAAAGGAAAAGCGGGAAGATGAGGTCGTAAGCCTGGAATCCATTCCAGTCGACATGCTTGAGCTGGGCGTCGATCGCTCCCAGCCAGCTCCATTCCGTCAGCTTGAAGAAAGCGGCGAAGATGGCATGTCCGCCGACGATCCAGAAAAGGTCGAAGCCACGCAGGGCGTCGAGCGAGAGCAGGCGATCCGACTTGGGGCTAGGGGTCTCCATGGGGGTAGGACTTTTCTAGCCCAGCACCGAAGGAGGTCTACTCGGAATAGCGTACCCAGCGGGCAAGGATGCCGAAATACCCCGCGCCCACCTGCCCACGTGCCAGCCTGCCCCCTCGCCGCTTCGCGACGCTTACATCCGCTCCACCGGCTCGATACCAAGCAGACGTAGGCCGGTTTCCATGACGGCGCAGGTGCGCGAACAGAGCATGAGGCGACGGGCCTTCACGGCGGGGTCGTCCACGATGACGCTGTCCGCGGCGTAGAAGGTGCCATAGGCGGCCGCGAGCTCATGCAGGTAGGTGCAGAGGTGGTGCGGGCGGAGCTCCTCGAGCGCCTGGTCGAGCGCGGCGGTGAAGGCCAGCAGCTTGCGGGCGAGCGCGATCTCGGCCGGGGTTTCCGGGTCGGTCGCCCCTTCCTCACCCTGCCCCACGGCCAGGCCGCTTTTGCGGAAGATGGAACGGACGCGGACGACGGCGTACATGAGGTACGGCGCGGTGTTGCCTTCGAAGGCCAGCAACTTATCCCACGAGAAAGTGTAATCCATCGTGCGGTTCGACGACAGGTCGGCGTAGCGCATGGCGGCGACGCCGATGGACCTGCCGATTTCTCGACGCTCCGCTTCCGGCAGCTCCGGACTCTTGCTGGTGACGGCGTCGAAGGCGCGTTGCGTGGCCTCATCGATGAGCGCCTGCAGGCGAACCGGGTCGCCAGACTTGGTCTTAATAGCCTTACCGTCCTCGCCGAGGATCGTGCCGAACCAGACGTGACGGAGGCGTGGGAGCTTGCGACCCGAAGCCTTGAACCACTTGTCGCCGGTCACGAAGAGCTGATGGAAGTGGTCCTGCTGACGGCCGTCGGTCACGTAGACGATTTCGTCGGCCCTGAAGTGCTCGGTGCGGTAAAGCAGCGTGGCGAGGTCGGTGGAGGCATAGTTCGAAGAACCATCCTTCTTGCGGACGATGAAAGGCATCTTCGTCTCGGCGTCGCGCGAGAACCGCGGCTCTTCATCATGCCAGACCACGAGCGCGCCTTCGCTCTCCTCGGCCAGCTTGTACTTCGCGAGCTCAGCGTAGACCTGGTCGACCTTGTCGCGATAGAAGGATTCTCCGAGGATGACGTCGGTCTTGAGGCCGAACTGGTCGTAGATGCGCTGGCACGCGGCGTTGGAGACTTCGACAATCTCCTTCCAGAGGGCGGTGTTCGCGGGGTCGCCCGCCTGGAGCTTCGCGAGCTCGGCGCGGGCGGCGTCCATGAGCGCCGGGTCGGCCTTGGTGGCGGCGCTGCCCTCCTTGTAAAGGCGTTCGAGGTCTTCGAGCGCGTTCGGGCTCTTGGCGTCCAACTGGAAACCGGCCCGACGGATCGCAAGGATGAGGATACCGAAGTTCGTACCCCAGTCGCCGATATGGTTATCTCGGACGAGGTCGGCACCGCAGAACTCGATGAGGCGGGCGACGGCCTCGCCGATGACGATCGGCCGAAGGTGGCCGACGTGCATCTGCTTGGCGGTGTTCGGCGAAGGATAGTCGATGACGACCTTGCGGCCGCCCATCAGGCGGGCCGCGCCAGCGCGCCACTTGGATTCGTCGCGGTATTCACGCAGCCAGGCACCGAGGGCAGCGGGCGTGAGCTTGAAATTAATGAAGCCTGGACCGGCGACTTCCATCAGGACGATCTTGTCGTCGAGACCACCTTGCGCACGGACAGCTTCGACGAGCGCGGTGGCGAGGGCACGCGGGTTGGCCTTGGCCTTCTTGGCGGCGGCAAGGATGCCATTGGCCTGGAAGTCCGCGTGGCGGGGATCCGACGGCTTCAGCTCTGGATTGAAGTCGGCCTCGAGGCCGGGGACGGAAGCGGCCGCCTTGCGCAGCAGGGCGTCGATTTCTCGGGCGGGATTGAACCAGACGGACATGCCTCAAGCCGTAAGCCCCTACGCCCCCTCGGCAAGCGAAGAAGGCGCAGAGGCTCAGGCAGGGCTTATTTCAGCGTCTTCAGGTAGGTGAAGAGGTCCGTGACCTGTTCGTCCGTGAAGCCGTCAAGCAAGCCTTCCGGCATCAGCGAACGGCGCAGGTATTTCGCGGACGAGACTTCGGCCTTCGGGATGCGGCGGTCGGCACCGCCGGCCTGACGGATGACGTAAGCGGTGGCGTCTTCAGAGACGTGGAACGCCTCGATGACCTCACCTGCCTTGAGCTTCACCTGGAAGATTCGGTAAGCGGCTTCGATGGCGGCGTTGGGCTCGATGATATTACGGATGACGGCCTCCATGCCCATCGCGCCCGCGCCGGACAGGTTGGGTCCGATGAGTCCGCCTTGGCCGTTGATCACGTGGCAGGCCTGGCAGAGCGCGACGAGAGTCTTGCCCTTTGCGGCGTCGCCGGCCTTGGCCGATAGCGCCATGAAGCGGGCCGTCTTCTGCTCGACCGCGGCGAACTGCTCAGAATTAAGGAGCGGAGGCGCGTCGGTGGTGCGCACGATCTTGGCACCCTTGCCGAGCTTACCCCAGGCGGCGTCGCCGCTGGCTGAAGCGAAGACAAGCGAACCTGGCAGCTTCTCGCCGGCGAAGGTGCGGGTCATGTTCGTACGGACCTCAGCCGGCTTGCGCTCTACGTTCCAGATCCGGTATTCGGCGAAAGCACCCTGAGTCCCGGCGCCCGGCGAAGACCAGCCGATGGTCAGGCCAGGCAGGTCGTGAGGTTGGGCCGACTTTGAAGTCCCTGTGAGTTCACCGTCTTGATAGGTACGCAGGACGCCGGCGGCGTCACGAGTCAGGGCGATATGCGTCCAGATGCCGACCGAGGTCGGCTTGGCTGAGACCACCGCGTCGCGAATCTCCGCGCCCATATAGGCGCGGAAAATACCGCCCGCGAAGTTAAGGTCCAACTTACCACCCCCGCCGAGGAGGCTGTCGTTATTGTCGATCTTGCCGTCGAGACGGACCCAAGTCTCCACCGTGAAGGCGCCCTTGAGGACGAGGCCGGACTTGGCGACGGCGTCATTGGAACCGTCGAGGGTCAGCACGCTACGGAAGATACCGCCGAGCTGGGCGGAGATGACCGCGAGCTCAGGGCTGTCGCCCAAGGCGATGGCGAGCTTCTCGGCGACAGGAGTTTCGATGTCAGCGACGGCGACGGACTTGTCGGCCAGGCCAGCGGCGATGGCCTTAGCACCGGCCTTGGTACCGCTGATACCGTCGAGTACGAGCTTACGGTCATTCACAGAGAGCGTCGGGTAGAGCTTCATCGCGAGCACGGAAGCCTGCGGCGCGCGGGAAGCGACCAGGGCACGCAGCGCGAGGTTGGAGATCTCCGCCGGAGCCACACCGATGAGTGCGGCGATGGCCTCAGGCTTCGTCGTGCGGAGCTGCTGCAGTCCGATGAGCGCCTCGCGACGAGAGTCTTCGCGGGCGACGAGAGCGAGCAGGCCTTCCTCGAGGTCGAGCAGTTGGAAGCCACCGATGAGCTGGGCGGCCAGGGCACGCTCGGCGACGCCCTGCGCGAGAAGGGAGCGGGCGGCCTCGGCGACAACGGGTCCGACCTCGACGGGGTCGAGGTCGGTACGGAAGACGAGGAGAAGCTCGGCGACGCGATTACGGACGGAGGAGTCTGACAGGAGCTTGCGCAAGACGGCGACGCTGGCGGGCTGATCGAGCGTCTTGGCGACGGCGAAGAGCTCATCCGGACCCGGCGCACGGTTCAGCTGACCGACAAGTTCGGCGACGAGAGGCGCACCAACCTGGGATTCCAGGGCAAGCGCGGCGAACATGCGTCCTTCGGCCGGCAGCGACTTGGCTTCCTTAGAGGCGAGGAAAGTGGCGACAGCCGCGGGCTGACGCTCGAGATACATGCGCACGAGGAAACGTTCGAAGTCGCGCTCATAGGCGGCGCCTACCTTGATCGGCTTACCGCGACGATCCGGGGCGACAGGGCCTTCGAGCGAAGGTCTGGCGAAGCGCATCATCACGCCGAGCGCGGCGGGGTGCTTCGCGGAAGCTTCTCCGAGGGCCTTGATGGCGGCGGCCCGGACTTCGGCGTCAGGATCGGCGGAGAGCGCGGCGAGCGCCTCGAAATGGGGCGACCATACTCCGAAATGGCGCAGCGCATTGACGGCCTCGCGACGGACATTGCGATTCGGATCGGCCAGCAGGCCCATGGCCAGAGGACCGACCTTCTGACCGTGCTCGGCCAGGACCCAGAGGGCCTGGATACGGCGGGCGGGCGAAGCGGAGGCATCGCCGGCGACCGCTGATAGCGCGGCGGTCGTGGCCTCGTCAGGGCGACGGTCGGCGAGCGTCTGCCAGGCGAGGTGCGCATCGGCGACCACCTTCGAACCCAAGCGAGCGATCAGGTCGGCGGAAGAGAGCTTGGTGTAGTCGGGCACAGCCTGCGGCACGAAGCCCTTCGGCTTGATGCGCCAGATACGACCCGACTGCTTGTCGCGGTCAGGATGGTTACGGGCGACCTCGTTATGGCTGATGATCTTGTTATACCAGTCGATGACGTAGAGGCAGCCGTCGGGGCCCATCGTCATCGCGATCGGACGGAAGAACGGGTCGTCGCAGGTGACGAAGTCATCGAGGTGCTCGAGGCGATAGCCCGAACCGTCACGATGCTGGCGGATCGCGTTGACCTTCGAGGTGATCGGATTGGCGACGTACATCACACCGTCATAGCCCTTCGGCCAGACGCCGACATCGGAGAGCGCGAGGCCGCTCAAGCCCGTGCCACCCATCTTGAAGTCGGGCGCCTGAATCGGGAAAGGCGGCTGATAGGATTTCGCCAGACGGTCCGCACAGCCCGGATAAAAGGCGTATTCGTGGAACGGCATCACCGGATAGCCGAAATCATTGGCCTCCTGGATGAAGGCTTCGCCTTCGCCCGTCAGCGCGAGGCCCCAGATATTGCAGGGACCCGTCGAGGTGGCCTCGAAGAAGCTGCCGTCCGGACGGAAGCGAGCCATGCGGGTGCTGGGGAAATCCACTTGATCGCCTTTCGTGGTAACAACCGTACCCTTATTGAAGGCGCCTTGCGCGAGCCACATCCAGCCGAACGGAGCCCGCGTGAACTGGTGGGGAAAGAGATGCGAGTCCTGGACGCCGAAGCCCGCCAGGAGGACTTCGCGCTTATCCGCCTTGCCGTCGCCATCCGTGTCCCGGAGATGGACCACTTCATGGCCGTGCTGCACGATGGCACCATCCTTGTAAGGCAGGACGCCTTCAGGAATCGCGAGTCCGTCAGCGTACGTACGCGGATGACGTAGACCGGACTCGAAAGGCTTGTCGAAGACGACGACCTTGTCGCGGGCCTTGGACTTGTAGAGCGCTTCAGCGGCGGCGGGATTCTCATTGGCGTCGACCGGATATTCCAAGGCGGTGCTAGACCAAGCCCTACCCTGCTGGTCGAAGATGAGCATGATGAACTTGCCATAGTCAGCGGACTCCTTGGCAAAGAGTTCGATCTCGAAACCCTCCGGGAGCTTGAACAGCTTCTGCTGCTCCTCCGCGGAACGACGTACGCCCTGCACGTTATTGTAGCTTGTGTCGCGCTTCGCTGGAGCGGCCTCGGCCTTGACGGGCGCGGCTTTCTTTTCGGCAGGCTTTACCTGATCCCAGGTCAGCGCACCCGGCGTCGCGGGCAGCTCTTCGATCGTGATGTCCTTGGCCTGGACCTCGGCCATGCCGCCGGAGTGGATCTGGATTCCGATCTTCCCATCAGCCGCGATGTTCGGTTCGGTCTCGACATAATCCAAGGCCGGGACGCCGTTGACCCAGCTGCGGATACGATTCCCTTCGGCGAGGATGCGGTATTCGTTCCATTCGCCTTCCTTGATCGCGGCGATCACGGCGGCAGCGTCGCTCGACTGAGCGATGACCTTATTGCGACGGCTCTCGTCGTAGAGCTTGCCATACCAGCCCTTGCCATAGTCCACCTGGTAGCCGCTCATCTCGGAGCTATTCGGCACGCGAACGCTGCGCATCTGGATGCCACTGTTGACGAAGCCAGTGCCGGTAAGGCGCAGTTTCACGCGCAGGTCGAAATTCTGGTAAGACTTCTCGGTCGCGAGGAAGAAGTTCTTCGGCACCTTCTCCTTGAAAGAGCCGCCGCGGATCTCGCCGTTCTCGACGCGCCACCAAGCGGCGTCGCCTTCCCAGCCGGCTAGGGTCTTCCCATCGAACAGGGGAACCGGGGCGGCGTGAACGGTCAGAGCGAGGAACAGGGCCAGGAAGCAACGCATGGGAAGGTGGGGTTGCGGAGAAGTTAGCCGCCTCACGGCCGCCCACAACCCTGCTCGTCATCCCATCTTGCAACCTGACCACCGTCAAAAGCACATCCGTCGCGCACCCCACGCTTGCGTCCCCCGCCTGAACCGCCTGTTTTCTTTGCATGTCCGCCACCCACAAGCTTCTCCGCGACTGCGCCGCGACCCTGATCCCTGCCGGGGACATCGTGGTTCTGGAAGCTGGCACGGAAGCGCACGTCACCCAAGCCCTCGGCGGCTCAGTCACGGTCCGCACCCCGATGGGCCTCTTCCGCATCGCCCCGGCCGACATCGAGGCCCTCGGTCCCGATGCCGTGAGCCAGTACGGCAAAAAGGAGGAGACGGTCATCAGCGGCCCGGTGAACCAGGAAGCCCTCTGGGAAGCACTCAAGGGCTGCTTCGACCCGGAGATCCCGGTGAACATCGTGGACCTCGGCCTCATCTATCACCTCGAACTCTCGCCCGGCGAGCGCGGCGGGCAGAAGGTCGCCGCGAAGATGACGCTGACTGCGCAAGGTTGCGGCATGGGTCCCGTCATCGCCGCCGACGCCAAGTCGAAGATGGAAGCCCTGCCCGGCGTCGAGTCCGCGGAAGTGGAGATCGTCTGGGATCCGGTCTGGAATCCGCGGATGATTTCCGAGGCCGGCCGCAAGCAGCTCGGACTCGAGTGATGCCCACGTCCGTCCAGTCCGCGACGGCCCTCTACCTGCACGTCCCGTTCTGCGCGTCGTCCTGCGATTTCTGCTCGTTCTACCAGGAGCAGCCCAAGCGCGGGGAGATCGACCGCTACCTCTCCGCGATCGAACGAGAGATGGAGCTCCACCCGCCTGGTCGCGTCGAAACCGCCTTCTGGGGCGGCGGCACGCCCGGCCTGCTGCCGGCGGAAGACCTATTGCGACTCGGCAAGGCCATGACCAAGGCAGCTGGCCGCCCGGCCGAATGGTCGGTCGAACTCGCACCTTCGTCGGTGCGGGCCGACAAGCTCGCCGCGCTCAAGGAGATCGGCGTCACGCGCGTCTCGATGGGCGTGCAGAGCTTCGACGACGCCACGCTCGATGCGCTCGGCCGCCGTCATTCGCCCAAGCAGATCATGGAGGCTTGGGAACTCATCGAAGCCGCCGGCTTTGCTTCGCGCAACCTGGACCTGATCTTCGCCATCCCCGGGCAGGACGAAAAGCGCTGGACCGACGACCTGCATCGGGCGATGTCGCTCAAGCCTGACCACCTTTCGACCTATTGCCTGACCTTCGAGGAAGACACCGCGATGTTCGTGAAACTCTCGCAGGGCAAGGTGAAGATCGACCGCGAGTTAGAAGCCCACCTCTATCGCCGCACCTGGGAAACCCTCGAGGAGAACGGCTACGCCCAATACGAGACCTCGAACTTCGCCCGCGCCGGCCATGCCTGCCGGCATAACCTGATCACATGGGAGATGGGCGCATGGATCGGCTACGGTCCGTCCGCCTCGTCACAGTGGGGTGCGCGCCGCTGGACGAACCCTTCGAATCTTGATCAATGGATCAAGGGTATCGAAGCAAGCCAACCCGTGCTCGAACAGGTCAAGGATCTCAGCCCGACGGACCTGCTCTGCGACGCGCTCGTCTTCGGGTTGCGCCTCAACATCGGCGTCGACCCCTTCGCGCTCGCCGGGCGCTTCGACACATCGCTACCGCAGGACGTGCGCGACCTGTTCGCCGACCTCGTCGAGGAAGGCCTCATGGAGCTCGCCGGCACGCACTTCCGCCTGACCGGCGAAGGACGCATGCGGGCCGACGCCGTCGGCGTGGCCGTACTGGAGAAATTCGACTGATGGAATACGCCCTCGGAGCCGCCTTCTTCTATGCCTGGTCCGTGACCTGCGCCCGCAGGAGTTCCGCGTACCATGGGCCTGACCTCGCGAACCTCGGCCGCCTCGTGGTCGCGATTGTCGTCGTCGGACTCTTCGTGGCGTTGAGCGGCCGGCATCCGTTCTGCGCCGGCTGGGGCTGGTTGATTCTCGGCGGCGTGCTCGGACTCGGCATAGGCGACATCGCTCTCTTCCACGCGCTGCCCCGTATCGGCGTCGGCCTGACGATGCTGCTCACGCAGTGCCTCGCGGCGCCTTTCGCGCTGATCCTCGAATATGAGGCGCTCGGACATTCTCCCAGCGGCGCGCAGATGGTGGCTGCGCTGGTCATCCTGATCGGCGTCGCCGTCGCGCTCGGCGCGCCCGTCGAAGGCGATCCGGCGGAGCGCCGGACCGGCGTCTGGCTCGGCGTGCTCTCGGCGCTCGGCCAGGCCTGCGGCGCCGTCAGCACCCCGATGACCGTCCATGCGTGCGAGGCGGCCGGCCAGACGATCCCCGACGGCTTCGCGCAGGCTTTCGTGCGCCTGCTCGGCGGCGTCCCCATCGTCCTGCTCTTCCTGCTCTGGGCTTCGCGCAAGGACGGCCTGCTCGCGAAGGTGCGCCGCCCTTATGCCTCCGCCTCCGCCCCTTGGTGGATGCTCATGAACGGCATTTCCGGCCCGGCGCTCGGCGTCGCCTGCTATCAGTGGGCATTGACGCGACACCCCGCCGCGCTCGTGCTCAGCGTCGTCGCGCTCACCCCGCTCATCGGGCTCGTGATGCAATGGGCCGTCGAAGGCCAGCGCCCCTCATGGCGGCTCTGGCTCGGCGGCGCGATCGGCATAGCGGGCGTCATCCTGCTGCGCAGGTTCTAGGATGCTTAACGGGTGGCCGCGAGTTCCTGCATGGCACGGACGGCCATCAGCTCGCAATTGAACCACATCGCCCCGGGCGGCAGCATGACCCACGTCTGATAACGCCCGGGTGCCTTCACGTGTGACTGCGTCTGCGCCAAGGTGGCGCCCAGCGCCCTAGCCTTCTCGAGATGCAGGCGGTCACCGGTCGCGCGCCACGCGGCGAGATAGGTGCGGATGAGCTTGGCGGAACTGGCGCAGACCGGTGCGTAGCACCGATACTGCTCGAGGACGCAAGGCAGCAGCCACTTCCTGGCCTTGCCGCCGGCTGCGCCGTCGGCGCTCTGGCTGACGGGCGTCTCTTTGGGAGGCTGGGCCCAGATAACGAATTGGTCTTCGGAATAACGTAGCAGTTCCAAGGCCAACGCCAGCCCCTCCGGCTTCCGCTCCTTCTGATCGAACAGATGGAGCGCGAAATCACAGGCCTCATGCTTGGTCATGTTCTCATAAGGAGGCAGAGGCCGGACATCCTCGAACTGGCCCTGCCAGTTCCAGGTTCGCACAGGATTAGCCATGATCCACGCGAGGGCACGGGCGCGCACCGGCGCGAAACGCGGCTCACCGGTGACGACCTCGAGCTGATCGAGGAAGCCGACGACGCCGGTCGGCACGAGCACGTTGGGCGAGGCGGGCTTGCCGTCCCGGGGATCGACGAAGAGCGACCAACTCCCTTCGGGCAGCTGGGTCTTCTCGTAAGCGGCTGCGATGCGGAGGGCCGCATCGAGATAACGACGATCCTTCGTCGCCGCATGGACGTCGAGCAGATAGCGACCCGTTTCGGCGCCGCAATTCGTCAGGTAGTTGCCAGCCGACATGTGTCCCTTGAGCCGATCACGGTACAGCGTGGGATGGTAAGTCGGCGGATGACCCGCCCAGACGGCATCATCCGGGAAAGACATCGACAGGAGGTAATCGGCCGCGCGCCGTGCGGCAGCCAGCGCCTCGGCGGCGTCCGCGGGCGCAGGTTGCTGGGCCGCGTAGGTCGCCAAGGCGGAAGCGGCGGCACCGACGATCTTCGAGGGATAGCGATAAAGGATGAACTGCGACTCTGGCTGGCCGGAGCCGAACCAGCAGCGCAGATCCGGAGAGTGGACCAAGGCAGCGAGCGCCCGGGCGGGACCCGCGGGATCGACTTCGCTGGCGACCGGCGAGGCGAAGGGAGCCGCGCGATGGAATCTGCGGCTCGAAGGACCGCCGACGGCCACGCCGTCGGCATCCACGCCATGGACGACCAAGGACGCCGGCCCGATCGCCACGGCGGTCCAGATAGGCGTAAGCGGCGCCGTCGGCTTCGGACCGAAGAAGACGTGCTCGCGTCCGGCCGAATCCTTCAGCGTGAATCGGTAACGGACCGCACCCGCGACTTCCGGAAGATCAAAAGCGGGAGCGAAGAGAAACTGCACCGCATGGCCGTTCCACGCCGGCTGACCGCCGGCCACAAAAGGCCTGACCGGCGTCGCCGTCTCGGCTAGCGCACGCTTCACCAAGTCATCGGGCGCCTCGGCCGCATGGACTATGCCAAGGCAGGAGAACAGCAAAGAGACTAAGAAAGCTCGCATGTCGCTCAGGCGGCGTCGGCCTTGCGCTCCTGCGCATCGACCACGACCGTCGTGACGAGGTCGGAGCCGACGTTCGTCATCGAGCGGGCCATGTCCAGAACTCGGTCGACTCCGAGCACGATGCCGATGCCTTCGGGCGGAATGCCGAAGGTGGCCAGCAGGCCGGCGATCAGCGGCAAGGAGCCACCGGGAATGCCCGCGACGGCGACGGCGCTGAGCACGGAGAGGAATAACAGCGTGAGCTGCTGACCGACGGAAAGGTCGACCCCGAAGACCTGGGCGACGAAGAGCACCACGCAGCCTTCATACAGGGCGGTACCGCTCATATTCATGGTCGTACCGAGCGGCAGGACAAATCCGGCCACGCTCGGCTTAAGGCCGAGCGTATTCTTGGAACACTCCAGCGCAGCCGGCAGGGTGGCGTTGCTTGAGCTCGTCGAGAAGGCGGTGATTAGCACGCCGCGGATATCACGGAAGAATTCCAACGGTTTCCGGTCCGTCCAGAGGCGCAGCCAAAGCGACATCGTCCCGAAAAGGTGGAAGAGCATCACGGCAAGGCAACCGAGGGCGAAGACCCCGAGAGCGACCAGGATATCCAGGCCGATCTTGACGATGACGCTGTAGATCATCAGCGGCACGGCATAAGGGGCAAGCTTCAGGGCGAGCTGCACGATGCCGGTCATGAGCTCAGCGACCAGGTCGAGCGCGCCCAGCAGCTGTTGGCGTTTCGCCTCGGGCAACTGCGTGCCGACGACACCGACGAGCAACGCGAAGAGGATCAGCGGAAGGACGTCGCCGATCGTGCCATTGGTATGGCCGACGACGGCGCCGAATAGGTTCTTCGGCATGAACATCTCGACCAGACCGGCGAGATCGACGGACGGAGTGGCCGCGGAGGTGGCGACGTGCTTCTGGGCGGCGCCACCGAACTCCTGCATCAGCATCGTCTTCGCGGCAGGATCCAGGTGGTCGCCGGGACGAAGCACGTTCATCATCAACAGGCCAAGGCCGACAGCGATGGCCATGTTGAGGAAGAACAGGGCGAACGTACGGCCGGCGAGCGGCCCGAGGCGATCGAGTCGTCCCAACTGGGCGACGCCGGCGGCGAGCGAGGCGAACACCAGCGGAATCACCACGAAGAACAGCAGGCGGAGGAAGACCTGTCCGAACGGGTCGAAGACGTTCGTCGCGACCTTGCGCATGAAAGCGAGGGACGACGGCGAATAATGGCCGACCCCCAGGGTGATAAGGCCGGCGATAACGCCGAAGAGCAATCCGTAGAGGATACGGTTAGCGAGAGGACGATTGGTTTCGGCCATAGGGAGGGGTGGCACACTTTTAGGAGCGACCCTTGTGGGATTCCACTTTAATCAACCATGACCCCCATGAAAGCCCTGCCCTGCCTTCTGATCGCCTGCCTGAGCCTCGGCGCCGCCGAAGTCGGCCCACCCAAGCCGAAGCAGACCATGCCCGTACCTCCCGCCGAAGAAGCCCTCAGCTGGAAGCCGATGTTCGACGGCCAGAGCCTCAAAGGTTGGACCGGAGACCCCAAGTATTGGCGCTGCGAAGGCGGTACGATTGTCGGCGAGATCACGCCTGAGACCATCGTGAAGAACAATACCTTCATCATCTGGGACGGCGCCCTGCCAGGCGACTTCGAGCTCAAAGCCGAGTATCGCATCACGGAACGCGGTAACAGCGGCATCAACTATCGCAGCACCTACGTCGAAGGGTTGCCTTTCGCGCTCACCGGTCCGCAGGCGGATATCGATGGTCAGAACAAACATACCGGACAGAACTACGAAGAACGCGGTCGCACGTTCAACGCGCTCCGCGGCCAGATCACCCGCATCCGACCAGCAGCAAAAGCGGAGGTCATCGGCTCGGTCGGCGATCCGAACGAGCTCGCCAAGTTTATCCGCAGCGGCGACTGGAACGAATACCACCTCATCGTCCGCGGCGGCACGCAGGTGCACATCCTCAACGGCCATGTCATGAGCGTGGTCATCGATGACGAACCGTCCGCGCGCCACCCCGAGGGGAAGCTCGGCGTGCAGGTGCACGTCGGCCCGCCGATGAAGGTCGAATACCGTAACCTGCGCGTCAGGCAGCCCTGAGGTCGCCCAGGATCGCGTCCCAAAGGGCGATGCGAGACTCGATGGCGGCGACGGACGCATCCGCGGCTTCTGCCCACTTGCGGTCATCATCGCCGCAGAGGAGCTCGACCATACGGAGCGAAATGGCGCCATGATGGCCGCCATCGACCTCAATGTGACGCTCGAGATAATAGCGGAAGGTGTCGAGTTTGCCCGGGTACTCTCGACTGAGTCGCGTGACCAGTTCGGTGAACATATCCGGGATCAGGTCCTCGCGGCCGAAGGTGAAGGCTGCGGCGACCTCGTGCGATTTACCGCTGGTCGCCAGGGCGAAGGTCGCGCCTGAGAAAGCGGCGGCACCGGCAGGGACGCCGGCGGAGACGAGCGCAGTAGCGGTCGAACCACCCGCCCGGACGGAGGCGAGAGCCTTGTCGACGGCGGCCGTATCAGAGCCGGCTTCATGCATCGCGCGCAGATAGAGGTCGAAGTGCGCGATGCGGCCACCACGCGGGTCGACGTCGGATTCCTCGCCGCAGACGATCTCGTTGATCAGGAAGCGAACTTCCGCGTCGCCGACTGGCACCCAAGGGACGCTCACGCAGGTGAGGTCGCGCTGCAGGCGCTTGAGGAGCGACATGAAATCCCAGACTGCGAAGACATGCGAACGCATGAACACCCGCACGTCGTCGAGCGAGGCCATCCGGGCATACAGCGGGTGCGCGAGGAGACGGGCACGGGCTGGCGCGATACGGGAGCGGATGATGTCGAGGCGTGGCACCTCCCCTAAATTAACAGATTCCGCACAAAAGCAAGCGGGCGGGATTCACTCATGTCTTTCGCCTTCCCTTCCGCCGTCGCCTTTTTAATCTTCCGGCATGGGAGCCACGCCGAGCGTAGAGAAAATCCTGGCCGAAAACCTTTCTCCTTCGGAGCAGTGGGAGTATAAGTTTTTTAAGCCCTTGGCATGGGGCGCCTCGCTTTCTTACGTGGTCCTTTCGGTCTTCATCATATTTTTCTGCAACAAGGAATATTTCTGGTTCTTGCTCCTCCCATGGGCGCTCAGCTCCCCCTTGTACGGCCTAGCGATCAGACGCCTGTGCGACCGACACCATGCCATCGCCAGGAAAGCCCTGGCTAACCTGAAAGCCAAGCACGCGACAGAAGCCGGAATGACTCCTACTTCGCCCGCTTAATCTGGCGGAGCGCTTCGTAAGTCGCGATCCCGCAGGCGGTCGAAAGGTTGAGCGAGCGAGTCTTGTCGTTGAAGTGCGGGATCTTTACTTCGCGATCCGGACCAAACCACGCGTGGATTTCTTCGGGCGTGCCGGAGCCTTCGTTGCCGAAGACGAGACCATCGCCTTCCTGGAACTCCGCGTCCCAGAGGCCGCGCGTCGTTTTGGTGGTGAAAAGCCAGAGTCGTTCAGGGCGGCCGGGTGAGGCGAGGAAGGCTTCCCAGTTATCGTGATGACGGACGTCGAGTTCGTGCCAATAGTCCATGCCGGCGCGGCGCAGCTTGGCGTCGTCGATCTTGAAGCCCAGCGGATGGACCAGGTGCAGCACGCAACCCGTCACGGCACACATGCGGCCGACGTTGCCGGTGTTCGGCGGGATCTCCGGGCGGAGCAGGACGAGGTGGAGCGGAGGCTTCACTTCCGTCGGCTCATCGCGCGCGAGATCTCGCGCTTGGCTTCGCGTTCCTTGATGTCCTGACGCTTGTCATGCATCTTCTTACCCTTACCCACGGCGAGCAGGCACTTCGCCAGGCCGTGCTTAAAATAGATCTTCAGCGGAATGATCGCGTGGCCGCCGGACTGGATCTCCGCGGCGATCTTCTCGATTTCCGCCTCCTTCAGCAGCAGCTGACGCGTACGGTAGGAGGCATGGTTATTGAGGTTACCGAAATCGTACTCCGCGATATGCGCGTGGTGGAGCATCACGCCCTTCGGGCTGATTTTGATGAACGCATCGGCGATGTTGGCTCGGCCGGCACGAAGAGACTTCACCTCGGTGCCACGCAGGACGATCCCGGCCTCGAAGGTCGGGCCGATGAAATAGTCACGTCCCGCCTTCGGGTTATTAACCTCGGGAAGAACATGCTCTCGGCGGGCGGCCATCGGATGACGAAAGGGCTACTCGCCGGCAAGCCGGCTGTGGCAGGAGGCTG
>Ga0209299_1000109_pt1 | contig 41536 bp, 42 predicted proteins | sample S_140806_MF_Meta_FD_187326 | JGI IMG/M metagenome (GOLD analysis project Ga0209299, IMG submission 187326) | Freshwater microbial communities from Lake Simoncouche, Canada to study carbon cycling - S_140806_MF_MetaG (SPAdes) (version 2) | ecosystem: Environmental > Aquatic > Freshwater > Lake ...
CCCCCCGACTACGAAGTGTCGCCGACACTCGCCGCCTAACACCCCGTTCCTGTACGGTCTGCCCTGCGCCTGTGAAAGGAGAGGATTGATGAAAAGAGTACTGGCGATCATCCTTGGAGGAGGCGCGGGAACCCGCCTTTATCCCCTCACCAAGATGAGGGCCAAGCCCGCCGTGCCTCTGGCTGGCAAGTACAGGCTGATCGATATCCCGGTCAGCAACTGCATCAATTCTGAGATCAACAAGATCTATGTCTTGACGCAGTTCAACAGCGCCTCGCTCAACCGTCACCTCACGATGAGCTACAACCTCTCGGCTGGCTTCGGCCAGGGGTTCGTGGAGGTGCTTGCCGCTCAACAGACCCCGGACAGCCCCAGCTGGTTCGAGGGCACCGCTGATGCGGTGCGCAAGTATCAGTGGCTGTTTCAGGAATGGGATGTCGACCACTACCTGATCCTCTCCGGTGACCAGCTGTACCGGATGGATTACAGCAAATTTGTGCAGCATCACATCGATACCGGCGCCCAGTTGTCCGTGGGAGCCCTGCCGGTGGATGCTGCCCAGGCCGAAGAATTCGGATTGATGCGCACCACGCCTGACGGCCGCATCCGGGAATTCCGGGAGAAGCCCAAGGGTGAGGCCCTCGAAGCCATGCGGGTGGATACCCAAAGCCTGGGTCTCTCGGCCGAGGAAGCCGGCCGCCGGCCCTTCCTGGCCTCGATGGGCATCTATGTGTTCAGTCGCGATACCTTGTTCGATCTACTGAGCTCGAATCCAGCCGCCACCGATTTCGGCAAGGAAATTATTCCCGCTTCCCTGGAGCGCGGCGATATTCTCCAGAGCTTTCTCTTCGACGATTACTGGGAAGACATCGGAACCATCGGTGCCTTCTTTGAGGCGAATCTCGCCCTAACCGATCAGCCCAACCCCGCCTTCTCCTTCTACGACGAAAAGTTCCCCATCTATACCCGCCCCCGTTACCTCCCCCCCAGCAAGCTGCAGGATGCCCAGGTCACCCAGTCGATCATCGGAGAGGGATCCTTACTCAAGGCCTGCAGCATTCACCACTGTGTGCTCGGGGTACGGACCCGCGTTGAAGATGAGGTGGTGCTTCAGGACAGCCTGGTGATGGGCGCCGACTACTTCGAGTCGATGGAGGAGCGCCTGGTGCTGCGTGAGCGCGGTGGCATCCCGATTGGGGTGGGACGCGGTACCACAGTGAAACGGGCGATTCTTGATAAGAACGTGAGGATTGGAGACAATGTCACGATTATCAACAAGGATCGTGTCGAACAGGCTGATCGCCCCGAGCTCAACTTCTACATCCGTAACGGCATCGTTGTCGTGGTTAAAAACGGCACCATTCCCGATGACAGTGTGATCTGATCCTGACAGGGATCCCATTCACCCGGCAGGATCCGGCCTCCCTGTCCACACTGGGTTGCACGGATTTCTGCCCGGCCCCATGAGCAAGGCGCATTTTGGCCTGATCGGTCTCGGTGTGATGGGGGAGAACCTCGTCCTCAATGCCGAACGAAACGGTTTCTCCAGCGTGGTGTTCAATCGCACCTACGCCAAGACCCAGGAGTTTCTTGCCGGCCGCGGGGCCGGGAAGCAGATCATCGGAGCTGAGACCCTGCCCGAATTCGTCGCGGCTCTTGATCGTCCGCGCCGCATCCTGGTGATGGTGAAGGCCGGTCAGCCGGTGGACGACATGATCGCCACCCTGTCGCCCCTGCTGGAGGAGGGCGATCTGCTGATCGATGGCGGCAATTCCCTGTACACCGACACCGAGCGTCGCGTGAAGGAGCTCGAGAGCAAGAGCTTCGGTTTCATCGGCATGGGGGTCTCCGGTGGCGCCAAGGGTGCCCTGGAGGGGCCGAGCATGATGCCCGGGGGCACCAAGGCCGCCTACGACGCGATCGAGTCCCTGGTCCGAAAGATGGCGGCCCAGGTGGAGGACGGCCCCTGCGTGACCTACATCGGTCCCGGCGGTGCCGGCCACTTCGTGAAGACCGTCCACAACGGCATCGAATACGGCATTGAGCAGATCCTGGCCGAGGCCTATGACCTGATGAAGCGCCTGGCGGGTCTCGATGGCATCGCCATGGCCGACGTGCTGGCCGCCTGGAATGGCACCGAGGAGCTCGCCTCCTTCCTGGTGGAGATCACCGAGGTGTGTCTGCGCACCAAGGATCCCGAAACAGGCAGCGATCTGGTGGAATTCATCGTGGATGCCGCCGGCCAGAAGGGCACAGGCCTGTGGACGGTGGAGAGCGCTCTGAACATGGGTGTGCCCGTGCCCACGATTTACGCCGCCCTCAACGCGCGCGTGCTCAGTTCCCTGCGCCCAGAGCGGCTGGCTTCCGAGCCTCTGCTCACCGCCACGGCCAGTGGCTCCTGGGATCTGGGCGATCCGGCCAGCGGCCCCCTGATGGATGCCACGGTGCTGGCCTGCATCGCCAGCTATGCCCAGGGGATGGCCCTGCTCCAGGAAGCCTCAAGCCTGCACGACTACAAGCTCGACATGGCCGCGATCGGCCAGATCTGGAAGGGGGGCTGCATCATCCGTGCCCGCCTCCTGCAACGCATCCAGAACGCTTACACCGCCAGAGCCGATCTACCCAACCTGATGGTGGATCCTTGGTTCCTGGAGCAGGTGAACCGGCGTCTGCCGGGCCTTCGTGCCGTGGTGGCCAGTGCAGCGGCGGCAGGCATTCCCGTGCCCTGCTACAGCAGCACCCTCGACTACATCACCAGCTATTTCAGCGGCCGCCTGCCCCAAAACCTTGTGCAGGCGATGCGGGATTGCTTCGGCTCCCACACCTACGAGCGCACCGACCGCCCCGGCAACTTCCACACCGAGTGGCTGTGACGACCTCCTACCGGATCTCGGTGGCCGCCAGCGCCGAAGACCTGGCCCGCCAGTGCGCCGAGCAGATCGCCGCTGTGATCGACCTCACCCTGGCCGAGCGGGACCGCGCCCAGATCGCCCTGGCCGGTGGCGAGACCCCGAAGGCGGCCTACCGCCTGCTGGGAGAGGAGCACCTGCCATGGGAGCGCGTCGATGTGTTGTTGGGCGATGAGCGCTGGGTGAGCCAGGACGATCCCTCGAGCAACGCGCGCATGCTCATGGAGACCCTGCTCGCCCGAGAACCGGGCAGCCGGGCCAGCTTCCATCCGGTGCCCACCGATCGTCCCGATCCCGAGGCCAGCGCCGCGGCTTACGCAGCCCTGCTGCAGGGGGTGTGTGCGGGAGATCCACCCCGCTTCGATTTGATCCTGCTGGGCCTGGGCGACGATGGCCACACTGCCTCCCTGTTCCCCGGAACCGCCGCGCCTGCAGTGCGGGATCGGGCGGTGACGATCGGGGAGGGCAAGGGCCTGCCCCGCATCACCCTCACGGCACCGGTGCTCTCGGCCGCCCGCCGGGTGGTGTTCCTTGTGAGCGGAGCCGGTAAGCGCCAGGCCCTGAGCCGTCTGCTCGATCCCTCTGAACCGGCCGCTCGCACCCCGGCTCGCCTGGTGCTCCCTGAGGGGGAGGTGCTGATCCTCGCGGACCAAGCCGCCGCCGAAGGCCTGGCCTGAGCGGTCCCTATCCAGCGGCAGCCATGCTCGCTGCCCAGGGCTATCGGCGCTGGGCGGATCCGGCAGGCCCGCCTTGTGCGGACCCAGAATGGTGCCTGATGGAACCATTCTGTGACACAGCCTGAAGGGAAGCTGGTGGTGGCCGGCGATGGCTTCGTCGGTTGGCATGCCCTCAACGACACGATCATGGGGGGGCGGAGCAGCGGCAGCTGCAGCGTGAGCCAAGCCGGTCTGCGCTTCTCGGGGGAGCTGATCGAACAGGGCGGTGGTTTTGTGAGCGTGCGCTCCCCCTTGTTTTCGCCACCGCTGGATCTCTCTGGTTTCGCTGCGCTTCGCCTCGATCTGGCCGGCCATGGACGCCGCTACAAGCTGGCGGTGGCCTGTGCTGATGGAGTGGCGGGCCTCACCGAGCTGATCCCGGGGGGCCTGCGCTGGGTGCATGAATTCGGCACCGAGCTGGAGGGCTTCAGCAGCGTGCGCATCGGCTTTGATCAGCTCACGCCTTCCGTGCGGGCCCAGCCGATCGAAAAGCTGCCGATGGGGCTGCCCCTGCGTCTTGATGCGGCCCGCATCACCCGCCTGCAACTGCTGCACTCCAAGTTCGATGATGCGGGCGGCCTCAACCCGGGGTTCCGCCCCGGGCCCATCGATCTGGAGCTGCGGGCGATTCACGCGGTGATCTGATCCCCGGGCTGCGGGATCGGCGCCTGTCGGCCAGCCTGGTGGAAGTGTGCGCCGTGCAGGGGCTGAAGGCATGGAATGGGCTGATTCCGATCTCTTGGGGCCCGGCTGGCCTGACGAGCTGGCTGGGGTGAACGCCGATCTGGCCCAGTTGGTGGCGGCGGCGGCCGACCTATGCCGCAAACCGCTACGCCACGGCGTGGTGCTCACCAGCCGGCCGGATGATCCCGATTGCAGCCTGGAGCTGGAGGTGCGCAATGCCCAGGGGGAACGCCTGCCGGAGCACGATCTGGAACTGGAGATCTTCCGCAGCGGCTCCGAGGGCAACGCCCGCCTCCATCTCACCCTGGCCTGGCGCCTGGATGACGGCCTGCCCATGCTCTGGCAGGGCAACCACCCGGTATGGATGGATGGCCAGGGACTCCGCTGTGAGCGTCCCGCCGATGGAGCGCCGCTGGAGGCCCTGGCCCGGAGGCTCAGGGCCCTGCTCGACGCCGACAAATGAGTGCTCCGGTCAGGTACTCCCCTCAGCCTTGGTCGGTGACCGCCCCGAGGCTGCTGCTGCTCACTAGGCGGGCGTACTTGCCCAGCACACCGGTGCGGTAGCGGGGTTCGGGCTTCACCCAAGCGGCGCGGCGGCTTTCCAATTCGGCATCGTCCACGTTGAGCTGGATCACCAGTTGTTGGGCATCCACGGTGATGCTGTCGCCTTCCTGCACCAGGCCGATGGTGCCGCCCACGGCGGCCTCCGGGGCCACGTGGCCCACCACCATCCCGTAGGTGCCGCCGGAGAAGCGGCCGTCGGTGATCAGCGCCACCTTGTCGCCGAGGCCTTCACCGATGATCGCGGCGGTGGGGGCGAGCATCTCGCGCATGCCTGGTCCGCCCACCGGACCCTCATAGCGGATCACCACCACATCCCCTTCGCGAATCTGTTTGGCGAGGATCGCGGCGAGGGCTGCCTCCTCGCTCTCGAACACCCGGGCCGGGCCGGTGAGCACTGGCGTTTTCACGCCACTGATCTTCGCCACGCTGCCCTCGCTGGCCAGGTTGCCCTTGAGGATGGCCAGGTGGCCCTTGGCGTAGAGCGGGTTGCTCAGTGGCCGGATCACGTCCTGGCCAGCCGGCGGTTCGGCGGGAACGTCCGCCAGCACCTCCCGCAGGGTGCGGCCTTCGACGGTGCGGCTTTCGCTGTGGAGCAGGCTGGCATCGAGCAGCAGCTTCATCACTTGGGGAATGCCGCCCGCCCGGTGCAGATCCACGGTCACGTAGCGACCGGAGGGCTTGAGATCGCAGATCACTGGCACCCGTTGGCGGATGGCCTCGAAATCGTCGATGTTGAGCGGAACTCCGGCTGTGCGGGCCACCGCCAAGAGATGCAATACGGAATTGGTGGAACCGCCCACCGCCATGATCACGCTGATGGCGTTCTCGAATGCCTCGCGGGTCATCAGGTCGAGGGGGCGGATGCCCTTGGCGATCGCCTCCACCAGAACCTCAGCGCTGCGGGCGGCGCTATCAGCCTTTTCCGGATCTTCGGCCGCCATGGTGGAGCTGTAGGGCAAGCTCAGGCCCATCGCCTCGAAGGCGGCGCTCATGGTGTTGGCGGTGAACATGCCGCCACAGCTACCGGCTCCAGGACAGGCGTTCTTCTCGATCGCGGTGAGCTGGGCCTCATCGATGCGGCCGCCGCTGTATTGCCCCACCGCCTCGAAGGCGCTCACCACGGTGAGATCGCAGGCGCCGAGCTTGCCGGGCTTGATGGTGCCGCCGTACACGAACACCGAGGGAATGTTCATGCGGGCCATCGCCAGCATGGCGCCAGGCATGTTCTTGTCGCAGCCCCCCACCGCCAGCAACCCGTCCATGCTCTGGGCGTTGCAGGCGGTCTCGATCGAATCGGCGATCACCTCGCGGCTCACGAGGGAATACTTCATTCCCTCGGTGCCCATTGAGATGCCGTCGCTCACGGTGATCGTGCCGAACATCTGCGGCATTGCACCTGCCTGCAGGGCCGCCTGTTCGGCGCGGCGGGCTAGGTCGTTGAGCCCCATGTTGCAGGGGGTGATGGTGCTGTAGCTGTTGGCGATCCCAATGATCGGCTTGTTGAAGTCGTCGTCGCCGAAACCTACGGCCCGAAGCATGGCGCGGTTCGGGGAGCGCTGGATCCCCTGGGTGATGGCGGCGGAGCGCAACATGGCGACGACGGTCGGGTCGTGAGGAAAGCTACCGACCGATGGGACCCGGCACCGGATCAGGGCAGCGGTTGGAGCTGCTCCAGCTGCCGGCGCACCTCATCGATGGCCTTGTTGAGCTGTTGCACCCGCTCCTGCAGCAGGGGATCGACCGAGGTAGCCGACGGGGTGGGCTGGAACGCAGCCCGGGACTGAAGATCAGCCGGAGCGGCCGGCTGGCGAGGCGCTCTTAGCCGCAGGGGCTGGGGCAAGCGACTCTGCCGGCGACGATCCGCCTCGCTGAGCAGCCACCAACCCAGGCCCGCTGCCCCGAGCACGACACCACCGAGGGCGCTCAGCAACAGGCCGCTGCCGGAGCTGGCTGGGCGTTGCCGTGGATCAGCCATGGCTGGGTCGATGGATCTGGCTCACCCTAGGGAGGCCAGGCCCTCGATTCCACGGAAGCGGAGGTCGGCATCCCCGAACCCAGGCACAATCCGGCCCTGGCCGTCCATATCGGCGTCAATGCAGGCGCAGTAGAGCGTCAGATCACTCCAGCGCTCGCCTAGGGCCTTCAGCCCCGGGGCCGCCGCCAGCAGGGAGATGATCCGAAGCCGTTCACCTTGCACCCCAAGCTCGGCGAGCCGCTCAAGCAAAAGCATCAGACCATCGGCGGCGGTGATCTCCGGGACAAAAAGCAGAACACCTACCCGATCGCCGATGGCATCGGGTAGGCCGATGATCCGCCCCTGCTCTTCAATCCACACAGGGGCCAGGGCGGAGGCCGGCAACACGGTGCGGGCCCCTTCCCACAAGCCCAGACCTGCCTGCATCAGGGGAAGCGCCAGCAGAGGGATGGTGGCATCCACCACCTGGCCCTCTGTGGTGGCCAGAGGGGTCTGCACTGCCACGACCCTCTGGGGCAACCAGTCCCGCAGGGCCTCATAGGTGAGCCAGCGGCCCAGTTCGAGCATGGCGGTGCCAAACAACGGCGACGGCGTGCCGCCGTCCCGGAGCACCGTGAGCCAGTGTGCGATCAGGGGATGGGGGGGAACCACCACCCGCAGGGACATCGCCATGCCTGCCATAACTTGGTCAAGCAGCGTACCGGCATGACCATGGGCAAATCCAGGCCCCCCGTCAGGGCGGAAGGTGAGATTCTTTCGATTCGCCCCGGGGAGCCGCTGGCTTTCATAGCGGCCCTAGATTGCGCACTTCGTGCTGCGATGGCGCCTCTCCTGGCGCTGCTGCTCGTGCTGATGCCCGTGGCGCCCCTGGCCCAGCCCGCCCTGGCGATCACAGCACCGGAACTGCGGAGCCAGCGCAGCCTTCAGGACCTTCAGCCCGACATGCACGGCAGGGATCTCAAGCAACAGGAGTTCCTGAAGGCCAGCATGGAGGGTTTCGATCTGCACGATGCTGACCTGCGCGGGGCCGTGTTCAACTCGAGCAATCTTCGCCAGGCAAACCTCAGCAACGCCAAACTTGCGGATGTGGTGGCCTTCGCCACCCGCTTTGATGGGGCGGATCTGCGGGGCGCGGTGTTCAGCAACGCCATGCTGATGCAGAGCCACTTTCGTGATGCCCAGATCGAGGGAGCGGACTTCAGCGAGGCCGTGCTCGATCTCCCCGAGCAGAAGGCTCTCTGTGCCCGGGCCACCGGCGTCAACAGCAGCACCGGCGTGGCAACGCGTGACAGCCTGCGTTGCCGCTGAATCCCCTCTGAGAGCTCTTGTGAAGGTTGAAGCGGTACTAGAGACCCGTCCAACCTGCACCTAGAGTTTGGATTACCGGTTTCGCAGGGGATCAGCCTGCGAAGGAAACGGGGAAAGCACGGTAGGGATTCCGATCCCGAATCCGGCACTGTCCCGCAGCTGTGAAGGCCACCCCGTGGCCGAGTCAGAACGCCCGCCGGTTTTCCCCCCACAATTCGGCGCGGACCGGTTTCCATGACATCAGCTCTCCCTGGGCGTCGGGGCCCCGCCTTTGCGGCTGCCCTCGTGCCCGCTGCCCTGCTGCCCGCTGCCCTGGCATTCCTGGCGTTGCTTCCCGAGGCGGCCCACGCGCACCACCTGATGCACCTATTGCATCTCAAGCCCACCCCCCTCAGCGGCCTGCTGAGCGGCCTGGCCCATCCGGTGCTCGGTCCCGACCATCTGCTTTTTTTGCTGGCCCTCTCCCTGGTGGGACTGCGCCACCGAACCAACTGGATGCTCGCGCTGCTGGCCACAGGCCTGGGCGGCAGCTGCCTCGGGCTGGTGCTGCCAGGCCTGCCAGCCGCGGAAGCCCTGGTGTCCTTCAGCCTGGTGGTGGTGGCCCTGATTCTGCTGGCGGGCTGGGACCGCCGCCTCCTGCTCCCGGCCATCGCTTTGCATGGCTATGTGCTTAGCGGAATGGTGCTGGGCTGGACTGCAGCGCCGATCGCCACCTACATGATCGGGTTGCTGATCAGCCAAGGAGCGCTGCTCCTGGTGGCCCTCGGGGTTCTGCGTCACAGCGCTGCCACCTGCTCAGCCACAACCCGCCGCACCCTGGCGGCCGTGTTGCTCGGCCTCGGCGCCGCCTGGACCTGGTCCGCTCTGGTGGCTTGACCATGGCCGTCTCTCCGTCCAGCCGGTTGCCGGTCACCGTGGTAACCGGTTTCCTCGGCTCCGGCAAAACCACCCTGCTGCGCCATCTCTTGCTGGAAAGCGGGCTGAAACTCGCTGTTCTGGTGAATGAGTTCGGTGAGATCGGCATCGATGGCGACCTGCTGGCCGCCTGTGGCTTCTGTGATGCCGAGGAACTGGAAGGTCGCCTGGTGGAACTGGCGAACGGCTGCCTCTGCTGCACGGTTCAAGATGAGTTCCTGCCCACCATGCTGAGCCTGCTGGAGCGCTCCGACGACCTCGACGGCATCGTGGTGGAAACCAGCGGACTCGCCCTACCCGAACCCCTCGTGGCAGCCTTCGGTTGGCCGGCTATCCGCACCCGGACCCGTGTGCATGCTGTGGTCACGGTGGTGGATGGCGAGGCCCTCGCCGCAGGCCATGTGGTGGGTGATGCCGAGGCGGTGGATGCCCAGCGCCGGGCGGACCCCAGCCTGGATCACCTGCGGGCGATCGAGGATCTCTTTGAGGATCAGCTTGAGGCCGCTGATCTCGTCCTGGTCAGCCGAGCCGATCGGCTGGAGGGCACTCAGTTGGAGGAGGTTGTTGGCAAGATTCGCCCCCGTCTCCGGCCGGGCACGTCCGTGCTCCCGATGGTCCGGGGCAGGGTGGATCCATTCCTACTGCTTGCCTCCAGGGGCGCTGACCCGAGCGACGATCCCCATCTCCGGAACGCCCCGGCACAGGGAGCGATCGACTCCGACCAGGAAGCGGGTCATGACCACGACCACGACCATGACCATGAGCACGAGCATCACCACGAGCTCGATCACACCCATGTCGCCATGGAGGCCGTGGTGATCCGCCGACCCGGTCTCTGGGAGCGGGAAGCCCTGGAGCAGCAGCTCCTGCACCTGATCCGCACGGAACCGGTGCTGCGTCTCAAGGGACGGCTGCACCAGCAGGGCCGCCGTCTTCCCCTGCAGATCCAAGCCGTAGGAGCCCGCCTGGATTGCTGGTACGAAGCCCAGGAGACCCCGGGGGCAGGGCCCGCCGAGCCTTCCTTGGAGCTGGTGGTGCTCGGGGCCGCCGCCGACGCGGCGCGGCTGGAGCGGGCGTTCGCCTCACTCTGAGCCACCATCGGCTCGCGAACGACAGCCTGATCCTCAATCCAGGGGAATGTCGCCACGGGCGCAGACCCCATCCCAGCAGAGGCTGTTGCGCTCCTCCCAGCGGCTGCTCACCGGCCGCCAGGAACCCTCTCCGTGCTTCATGGTCACAATGCCCCGGCCATCGTGGCGGAATTCCCAACGTTGGGCACCTACCACAAGGGCCCACTGGCTCCCGATGGCCACCACCTCCATCCTGCAGGCCTGCCACTGTCCCTGCTCCAGCCGGCATTCCAGGGGAATGGCCTGGGGGGTTGGGGTCGGAACCGCCGCCCTGGCCACCTGTCCGGCGACGAGTTGTACTGCGGCCAGCAGCACCAGCAGCAAGGGCTGCGGTAACGGATGTCCGACCCGGACTGGCGAGGTGCCCACGGGGACAGGAGAAGGACCTTTCTCAAGCTGCTCCCAAGCCTGCGGGTTGGGGGGCGGGCTGGCAAGATTTAACAAACCTGCCTACCGCCGGTGCCCCTCTTCAAAGCCCGTGTTCTGGTTTCCCTCCGCCCTTCGGTGCTTGATCCGGCGGGTGAGGCAACGCGAGCCGCTGCCCAGCGGCTCGGTGTGGAGGGTGTAAAGCGTCTGCGGATCGGCAAGGCGATTGAGGTGGATCTCGAGGCACCGGACCGGGCCGAAGCCCAGGCAAGGCTGGACCTGCTCGGTGACCGGTTGCTTGCCAATCCTGTGATCGAGAACTGGAGCGTGGATCTAGCCGAGATCGCCGGCGGAGTTGAGCCATGACCATCGGCGTGGTGGTGTTTCCCGGTTCCAATTGCGATCGGGATGTGCGCTGGGCCCTGGAGGGCTGTCTGGGACTGCCGACCCGTTTTCTCTGGCACGAGGAGCGGGATCTAGCTGGCATTGATGCGGTGGTGTTGCCGGGCGGGTTCAGCTACGGCGATTACCTGCGCTGCGGGGCGATTGCCCGCTTTGCTCCGCTGCTGCAGGCCGTGCGTGACTTCGCCGCCAATGGCGGGCCGGTGCTGGGCATCTGCAACGGATTTCAGGTGCTCACGGAGATGGGGCTGCTGCCCGGTGCCCTCACCCGCAACAGGGACCTCCATTTCCTCTGCCAACCTGTGGACTTGGTCGTCAGCCATCCTTCCGGTCCGTGGCTGAAAGCCTATGGGCAGGGCGAAACGATCACGCTGCCGATCGCCCACGGTGAGGGCCGCTACCAGCTCGATGCCGAACAGCTCGATCAACTGGAGCAGGAGGGGCAGGTGGTGCTCCGCTATGCCCGCAATCCCAATGGCTCGATGGGCGATGTGGCTGGCCTTACCAATGCGCAAGGCAATGTGCTCGGCCTGATGCCCCACCCGGAGCGGGCCTGCGACCCGGCCACCGGCAGCATCGACGGCCGGCGCCTTCTGGCCGCCGCCCTGGGCTGAACGGTGCACCGCCGCGGGTTGATCACGGGTTTCGCCAGTGGAATGGGGCTCTTCGGTGCCGCCGCGGCGGCTGGCCGACGACCGGCTCCTTCGGCTGCCCTGGGGGTTCCAGGCCCGCTGCCGCTTCCACCGCCGCTGCATTCAGGTAGCCGGCTGGTGGCGGTGGCTCCGGGCACCTGGTGGGAGAACCCGGATCAGGAAGCCAGACTGTTGCAGCGTCGCTGCGCCGAGGCCGGCTGGACCCTGGAGATACCTTCCGCTGCGATGGGACGCTGGCGCTGGTTTTCCGGTTCCGATGCGTCCCGGCGGTCCCAGCTGGAGAGGGCCTGGGCGGATCCGGCTACAGACGCCGTGCTCTGCGTGGCGGGGGGCTGGGGCAGCGCCCGCATTCTGGATGCCGGTTGGCGTCCTTCCGCCCGACCGCTCTGGCTGGTGGGGTTCTCCGATGCCAGTGCGCTGCTGCTGGCCCAGGTCAGGGCCGGCCACGGCGGAGCGGTCCACGCCAGTACGGGCGGTGATGAAGCCCAATGGCAGCGTCTGGTGAGCCTGCTGCGGGGGGAGCCCCTGCCACCCCTGGTCGGTGAAGGCTGGGTGTCGGGGGTGGCCTCGGGGCCGTTGGTGGTGAGCAACCTCACCGTGGCCACCTCCCTGATCGGAACCCCCTGGTTCCCCTCACTGGTCGGCTGTGTGCTGCTGCTGGAGGACGTGGGAGAAGCTCCCTACCGGGTCGACCGGATGTTGACCCAGTGGCGGAGCGCCGGACTGTTGCAGCAGGTGGCTGGTATCGGGGTCGGCCGCTTCAGCTGGAAGGCCGATGACGTGCTTCCAGGCGACCTTGGTCTTGAGGATGTGCTCCGCGAGCGCCTAGGCGATCTCGGGGTGCCGGTGGTTGGGGGGCTGCCGGTGGGGCACGGCCGGCCCAATCTCGCCCTGCCCCTGGGTCGGGTGGCGCGCCTGGATGGCTCGCGGGGTCAGCTGGCCTTGCTGTGAATCCGGGGGGTCACCGAAGCCAAGGCGGCCATGAAAAAGGGCCCCTAATAGGGACCCTTACAACCCGAAGGCTTCTTAACGCGGACGTACTCAAGCCAAAAGCAAGGCTCAGTTCACAGCGGCAAAGAAGTCTTTGCTCTTCACGGGATCGGGATTCATGGTCTTCTCGCCGGGCTGCCAATTGGCGGGGCAGACCTCATCGGGATGGGACTGCACGTACTGGAAGGCCTGCAGCACCCGCAGAGTTTCATCCACGCTGCGACCCACGGGCAGGTTGTTGATCGTGCTGTGGGCGATCACACCATCAGGATCGATGATGAAAAGCCCGCGCAGAGCAATGCCAGCGGATTCATCAAGCACCGCATAGGCCGCAGCAATCTCCTTCTTCAGATCGGCAACCAGGGGGTAGGCGATATCACCCAGGCCACCATTCTTACGATCGGTCTGCACCCAGGCCAGGTGGCTGAACTGGCTATCCACCGAAACCCCAAGCACCTCGGTGTTGCGGCTGGTGAAATCGGCGTAGCGATCGCTGAATGCCGTGATCTCAGTGGGACAGACGAAGGTGAAATCGAGCGGGTAGAAGAAGAGCACCACGTACTTGCCGCGGTAGTCGGAAAGTTTGATCTCCTTGAACTCCTGATCCACAACAGCCGTGGCCGTGAAATCGGGAGCCGGCAAACCGACGAGCCTGGTCATGGGAAGGGGAGGTGGTGTCTTGGGGAAGGTCCGAGGTCCTGGCGCAGACGGCGTGACTAGGGCCTGATGGACTCAGGCGAAGTCGGACCGACTACCAGTTGGCCTCTTAACAACCTATCACAATTGCGGGTCTCCTGGCGTGCCACGCCGCCATAGGCTCAGCAGATCAACCTGTTGATCAAGCCTGATGGCCTGGGATCCTGCCGTGCTTCGTAAATACAACACCACCGGTCACTTCCGGCTTCTCAATCAGGTTCGTTCGGAACTCAAGGGCAATCCCCTGATCCGCCCCAAGGACGGCGAGACGGTGGGGGCTGCGAACCGCAGCCGCAGTCTCACGCGGGCCCTGGAAAATCGGGCCTCGGGGGGCTATGGCCGCAGCCGTCGGGCCCAGAACGCCCAGGAGGTCGTGGTGGTTGCAGCGGATCCACAGCGCCAGGATCCTGTCTTCCCACAGAGCTCAATGCCGTGGCTGGGAGGTGGCGACGAGGGAGCAGCCGCGAACCCCTTCCACCTGGATGCCGAAGGAACGGAAAAGTGGATGGGGAGTCGGAATCCAGCGGATTCCGCTCAAGACTGAGGGCCATCGACCTTCGCTAATCAGCGGAAGGTGGCATCATTCGCAGCGCAATTCAAGAAGGCTGCTCATGGCTCGGGGGAGACTTGAACTCCCGACCTTGGGGTTATGAATCCCACGCTCTAACCAGCTGAGCTACCGAGCCCCAACCCACTGATCCTAGGGGATGGACTGGCACCCCACCGAATGGGAGCAAGAGCGCCGAGCCTGATCAGGCCCTGGGTGGCAGGAACTGGAGCGGATTCATCGCCCCCTCTCCGGGGAGGAGGACCTCGAAATGGAGATGGGGACCGGTGCTGCGTCCTGTGCTTCCCATCTGACTGATCACCTGACCCTGGTCCACCTGCTGCCCTTCCCTTACGAGCAGGTTGCTGTTGTGGCCGTAGCGGGTTCTGCTTCCATCCTCGTGGGTGATCTCAACGAAATAGCCATAACCCCCTTCGTGCCAGCCAGCGAAGCTCACCCGACCACGAGCCGCTGCCACGATCGGGGTTCCGACGTTATTGGCGATGTCGATGCCCTTGTGCATGCGCCCCCAGCGCCAGCCATATCCGGAGGTGAAGGTTCCCTGGGCTGGCCAGATCAAGACGCTGCTGCCGCGCAAATAGGGCGCCGATTGGCGCTGGTCGTTGCCGAAGGAGGGCAGTTCTGGCCAGCTCAGACCGCCACTCCCCACCGGAGCGAGGCCGAGCAGCATGCGGCTGCGGCCTGGTGCCGATTTCACCACCTGCACCTGACTGCCGACCACGAGTCGTGCGGTTTCCAGGCCGGGATTCAGCTGCAAAAGCTCGCCCATGGTGAGCCCGTAGCGCTGGGCGATCTTGAGGAGGGTGTCGCCCAGGCGAACCACGGTGGAGACGGTGGTGGTCGGCGGCGGCGGCAGCGAGGGCCGGCGTGGAATCTCGACCTCCTGAGCGATCAGAGTGTCCGCGGATGGGCGAGACATCGAAGGAGAGGCCTCCACCGCAACTTGATCAAGAATCTGAAAACCCTCAGGTTCGATGTTCTTGAAGGCGGGGTTGCTCGCCACTGCTCCAACCACAGGCACCAAGGCCGGTGTGGCAAGCAGCAGGGGGAGCATCAATCGGTAAGGCTTCATGCAGGTTTCACCCGTTGGACAAGACCCGTTGGAGAAGCCAACATCCCCGGGCCGCGCAGAGAGTAGCGCCCAGCCTCCTGGGGATCAAGTGTTCTCTGCGACAAAGCGGGACCTGAAGGGGCACCAGATCTGGTGGGGCTCGCTCAACAGGCGCTGCCGCTGGGGGGGCTCAAGGGGGCTGTGCCGCGGTTCAGCTGCCGGATCGCCTCAAACAACACCACCCCCACGGCAACTGAGAGGTTGAGGCTGCGCACCCCGGGGATCCCGTTCCTGGATGGGCGGGCGAGCGGGATGGTCAGGCGGGCATCGGCCTGATGCTGGAGATCCAGGGGCAGGCCATCGGTTTCCCTGCCGAAGAGCAGCCAGTCGTCGGGGCGGAAGCAGAAACCGTCGTAGGGCTGGGTGGCATGGCTGCTGAGGGCGATCAGGCGGCCGCCCTGGCCCTGGCGGTGAGCCATAAACGCTCCCAGGTCTGGGTGCAGGGTGAGCGGCACCAACGGCCAGTAGTCGAGGCCGGCGCGGCGCAGCTGGCGATCATCGATCTGGAACCCCAGTGGCGCGATCAAGTGCAGTTCGCTGCCGGTTGCAGCGCAGGTGCGGGCCACATTGCCGGTGTTGGGGGGAATCTGGGGCTGGAAAAGAACGACCCTGGGCATGGCGGAAGGGGCGGGGTGGTAGGGCGGATTAGGGGCCACCAGGCACCGGAAGGCTCAGGCTCATGAGATCGAGGGCACGACCATGAATCACCAGCCAGGAGGCATCGGCTTCGGCGGCCAATCGCTGTTGCAGGTCCGCAAGCCGCTCCCGGAACCGTCCTCCCACAGCCGTGGGGGGAACCACCCCCCAGCCACATTCCTCGCCCACCATCAGCAGATGGCCCTCCCCAATCCGGACCTCCTCCAGCAGGACCTGACAAGAACACGACCATTCGGCCTGATCGGCTTCAAGGTGAGCAGCCACCCAGGTGCCCAGGGAGTCGATCAAGGCAAGCTGCCCTGAAACCAATCGTGCTAGCGCAGGCGAGAGATCGCCACCCACCTCCCAGAGGTGCCACCCCGTTGGACGACGGTCACGGTGTCGTCGCAGCCTCTCCTGCCAGCTGAAGTCATCCTCGAGGATGGGGCCGGTGGCGACATAGATGACGTCAAGACAGCTGCTTGCGGCGAGATGTTCAGCCCAGCGGCTCTTGCCTGAACCCGCCGGACCACTGATCAGGGTGAAGCGGGGGAGGGTGGAATCAACCACCGCCGTTCATATTGCGCAAGGTGGCCACCGAAGAGGGGGAGACGCGATTGAGATAGCGGAAAATCCAGTATTTGAAGATCGTGGCCAGTACCACCGGAAAGGTGGCGATGAACAGCATGATGAAGTTTTCCCTGGCCGGCAGCCCGAGGTGATGGGCGACCCCATCCAGCAGCACGGTCCAGCCTTCAGGGCTATGGAAACCCACGAAGATGTCGGTGAAGAGAATGATCGTGAAGGCTTTGGCACTATCACTCAATCCGTAGATGACTTCATCGATGAAGCCTCGCAGGATCTGAATATCCCTCTGGCCGAGCAGGCAAACGAGAACAAAACCGAGAAAGGCGGCAATGTCTGAAAAGACATTTTTGATCGCATGGGTGCTTTCGTCTTTGGATTGATCCTGCAGTTCGATGGCCTTTTCACTAAGGCGCTTGCGAAGTTCATCCGAATTTGGTGGGGGCTCATTGCCTAGCAGCGCTTCAAACTCCAGTTCATCCTTGTAGGCGCGCAGTTCGCGGACAGCCCGTTCCTGAAGGTGGGGTCTCGTATAGTTCAGCAGGCTGTTGCTGGGGGCAAAATGATCCACCAGCGGAGACACCACATAGGTGCGGCTCACCTGTTGCAGCAGGATCGGCACCAGGATCAGAAGCAGAAGGATCCGCAGGGAGACTAAAGTGGAATCCCGCCGCCGCCGGAATCCGGCCACCACGCTGGCCTCGGCATCGGGATCGAGCTGGCGGCGCACCTGGTCGACGACTCCGAGCAGGCTGCGGGGCAGAACCTCAGGGCTTCGACTCAGGCCGGGAAGCGGTGCCCGGCGGGGGTCATACCGGTTCATCACCGACTCGATCAGCTGAAGCTGGCGCAACTCCTGACCGGAAAGCTCGAGGCGATAGGGCTCCACCGTGTTCAGGGCCTGCTGACAGACCTGAGAGGCCGCTCGGAAGCGACGCAGCAACTGGGCTTGAACAGACTTAGGAACGGGGAGTTCCAGTTCCGGCCGTATCGGACGGTCGTTGTAATGCTCCAGCTCGATGCTCTGGATCTGCAGAGCTGCCTCGTAGCCCCGCTCCAGATCACTGCTCAGGTCGCGGGACTTTGCTTGGCCGAAAGCTCCGATCCAATCGGTGAGACCCATGGATTTCGCGACGGTGTGGAAGAAGGGCAATCAGCGGGAGAAAACCCACCAGGTGAGCATCGGAACCACTGAACCCACCACCAGCAACACCACAATCCAGGTGAAGCCGTTGCTGCTTTCCGTTTCTTCGTGGCTGGGGATGTTGGTGGTGATCACCGCTTCGGAAGCAATCTCGGGTTCACCGGGATCTTCACCGCCGCGCAGCACCGTGGCAAGCCGTGTGAGCCCATCGAGACTGGCCTGGCGATAGCGATTTCCCTCGCGCAAGGGCAGTGCCATGGTGGTGCGGGCGGTGCTGCGGAGCAGCTCAGGGGGAAGTTGGCGCTCCAGGGGTTCCGAGGCCACAACGGCGGCGGCCTTGGTCTGGGCATCAACCAGAACCAGCAGCAGCGGGTCCTGAGTTGTGACTCCGGCTGTGGCGGGTTCGGGGGCCGTCCAGCGTTTCACCAGCTCCTGGCCCAGCTGTTCAAGGGTGAGTCCGTAGTCGAGGCGGGGCACAGTGATCAGCCGAGCGTCCACCCGTTCGGCCCGGAACGCCTCAAGCTGTTTCTCGATCTCGCCGCGGGAGGCGCGGCTGAACACATCAGCCGAATCGAGCAACGCCGAGGCGGGCGGCGAGCTCGGGAGATCCTTCAAAGACACGGCCAGGGCCGCATCGATCGGCGCCAGGGCCAGCAGGATGAGCACCAGGGGGGCCACCAGGCGGAGGCAAGCCCTGCTGGCGATGCGGCCCAGGGTTGAGAGGCGGGTCAGGGAGCCGGGTGCGTCCGACGGAAGGGGGGTTGTCACTGCAGGGCCACACACCGGCAAAGCTCCCCCAGTTTGCCGCCAGCCGGTCCGCCTGTCGCAGGTTCAGGATCGGAGAGGATCAGGGGCCCTCACGGCCGTGCGCCATGGCCCTCTCCGCTGCTGCCCGATCCGCCGTGCTGGTGGGCGTGGCGGGTCTGACCCTGGCGGTGATCAACCAGGCCACCGCGCCCGCCTTGGAACCTCCCCTGGAGCGGGCCTCGGTGCTGGCGGGGATCCTGGCAGTGTTGCTCATGCTGAGCGGGCTCCTGGGGGAGAGGGTGCTGCCGGCGGAGAGCGCCCGGGTGGAACTGGTGGGCCGGGAGGGCCTGGAGCTGGCGGAGGCCCTTCCCGAGCCCCTGCGCCAGGAGCTCGCCTGGGGCAGCGCGATGTTGCTGAAGGCCACTCCCGCCGCCGTGGTGGTCGTGCAGCGCGGTGACCACCTACTTCTGCGGCGGGGACTTCTGGCGGACAGCCGCTTCGTGCCGGGAGTGATCTGTGCTCAAGCCCTTGAGCGGCAGCGCTCAATCTCCCTGGTGGACCTAGCCATTTACCCCGGCAGAGACGAATTCCGGACCCTCCTGCCTGATCTGCCGGCCGTGGTGGTGCAGCCGATCGGCCAGGACGGCCTGCTGCTGGTGGGGGGGTGGTCGCCACGGTGCTTCGGCCGGGGTGACCTGATCTGGATCGAGGGTTGGGCTTCCAAGTTGGTCGTGGCCCTGGCGCCGATTCCGAGGGTCAGCGGGGCCGACCCGTCACCTGAAATTGGCTGATCACCCGGCCGCCGGGCGAGCTGATCGCGAAGCTGCCCCCTTCTCCGAGGTTGCCCTGGAGGAGGGTGGCGCGGCTGGTCTGGCGATTCGCGGCCCGCTGGAGCACCACGGAACCCTCGGCCGAAATGGCGCCGCTGCGCCAGTTCCACTGGCAGCGGTCGGCATTGAGCTGATCTCCAGGCTGTTCGACATGGCACTGGTTCGCGATCGAAGCCACGGCCTCCAGCCCCTGCACCGTGAGGCCGGTGCCCGTGGCCCGACGGGAGCCATCGGAGAGCTGGAACGGCAGGCTCGTGGTTCCCGACTGAGACGAAAGGTCGAGGCGCAGATCACGGCCGGTGAAACGCTGGCCTCGGGCGGAATCATCCAATTGCACCGCGCCCTGCAGGGAGAAGGTCTGCTGCTGGGTGTTCCCCTCCAGGCGTTCGGCCAGGAGCTTCTGGGGCTGGCCACCGGCCGGTAGGCCGGCAGCGCGTCGCTCACCGACCACGGGCCCGGGGGCCACCAGCGCTCCCGTGCCCGGTTGCCAACTGAGGCTGGCGACTTGAATCGTGGTTTCCGGCGGGCCCGACGGCAGTGCCGCAAATGGATTGAAGCGTTGCGCCCAGCGATCGAGCCGCGGCGCCCCGCTCAGTTCCAGGGTGTCGGCATCAAGGCGGAAACGGGCCCGGTCGGCCCGCAGCCTTCCGTGTTGGTCATAGGCCTCGGGACGGCGGTCCACCAGGAGCAACTTCTGTTTGGGGAGCCAGCGCGCACGGGCCGCCTGGATCAGCACCTCCGGTTTTGAGAGGCGCTCAACCCGGAGGTTGCCCTCCAGCAGGATCGCCTGGCCATCACCGATCACCGTGCCGCTGTCGGCCTGGAGTCGATAGAGAGGCTGCCCCTTGGCATAGATCAGCCCCTGGGGCTTTTCAGCCCTGGCGAGCCGACGACGAAGGTCGTAACGGGCCTCCGGGCTGGTGAGTTTCCAGGCGGGGCGCCCGCCGGGATCCTGCTGCTTGAGGTCGAGGGAGCGAAAGACGAAGGGAGGGGTCTGGACATCAGCAATCGGCGGCCGTGAGCGACGGCAGGCGGCCAGGGGGAGCAGGCCCACCGCCACAACGGCAACGGCTGGCAGAAAACGGCTCACAGGGGGGATTCCAGCTCAAGCCGTTGCATTACCGGCACTGGCTCGGGTAGGGGGCTGCCCCCCCGCAGCCCTCCCCAGCGAAGTGGCTCGAACCATGGAGGCGGAAGCGCGGAGGAGTCAGGTGCACCGCACGGGATCGGCTCCAACCCCAGCTGGGCAAGCATCCTGGCGGACAGATCGGGTACCAGAGGTGTCAGCAGCACAGCCACCAGGCGACAGGTTTCCAGCACCGCGTAGAGGTCCGCCGCCACGGCATCGCGATTTTCCTCCTGTTTCATCAGTTTCCAGGGCGCCCGATCATTGAGATGGCCATTGGCCTCGATCGCCAGTTGGAGAATCGCCTCGGCCCCACGCCGGAAGTCGAACCCCTCAAGGGAAGCCACCGCCACCTCACGAGCCCGTTCAGCGGCCTGGGCGAGGGGATGGACGTGGGAGAGGCCATCCGGGCAGGGTGGCACGCATCCGGCAAACCATTTGCGCGCCATCGAGGAGGTGCGATTCAGCAGGTTGCCGATCGTGTTGGCGAGATCGTTGTTCACGAGGTCCGTGAAGCGTTGCTGTTGGAAATCACCGTCCTCCCCGAAGGGGATATCCCGCAGCAGATACCAGCGCACCGCATCCGTTCCGCAGCGCTCGAGCAGCTGTTCAGGATCCAGCACGTTGCCCAGGGATTTGCCCATCTTTTGGCCCTCCCTAGTGAGAAAACCGTGCCCAAACACCGAATCCGGCACCTCCAGGCCGGCTGAGAGCAGCATGGCGGGCCAGAACACGGCGTGGAAGCGCAGGATGTCCTTCCCGATTACATGGACCCGGGCTGGCCAGCCACGGCTGGCGAGGAGGTCGAGATCGATCGGGTCGGTGGGATCGAGCAGGGCGGAAAGATAGCCAAGAAGGGCATCGAACCACACGTAAAAGGTATGGCCGGGATGGCCCGGCACAGGAATACCCCAAGGAAGGTTCTGGCGGGAAATTGAGAAATCCTTGAGCCCGCCCGCCACGAAATTCTCCACCTCGCGCCGGCGGGATGCGGGAGCCACGAAGCCTGGGCGGGCGATCAGGGCTTCGATCGCCTGCTGATAACGCGAAAGCCGAAAAAAGAGATTCACCTCATCACGCCATTCCAGGGGACGAAGGTGGATGGCGCAGCTCGGTTCCGGGTCGCTGGCGGAGGGGTCCTTGAACTCTTCACAAGCCACGCAGTACCAGCCCTGCTGGCGACCCTCCACCACATCCCCGCTGGCCTCAACCCGGGCGAAGAAGGCTTCCACCAGTTCGCGATGGCGTGGATCGGTGGTGCGGATGAAGCGGTCGTTGCTGATCTGCCAGCGGCGCCATAGATCCCGGTAGCCCTGGCTCACGGCATCGCAATGGGCCTGGGGCAGCAGGCCTGCCGCTTCGGCGGTCCTTTGGATCTTCAGCCCGTGTTCATCGCAGCCGGTGACAAAACACACGCTCTGGCCCTGCAGCCGCTGGAACCGGGCGATCGCATCACAGGCCAGGGTGGTGTATGTGCTGCCGAGATGGGCCCGATCGTTGACGTAATAGAGGGGGGTGGTGAGCGTGTAAGTGGGCATCAGAAGGGTCGGCAGCGCTGGAGGATAGGGGCCTAGCCCGGCCCCCTCCGGCCCGGAAGGATCAGCCGCGGGAGGCGACGCGCCCCGGGAAGCGTTCGCCTGCAGCGGCCCTGTCCCGGGGGATCCTCGAACGGATCGGGCGGGATGCGGGAGATCGGCGCGGCGGGGTGGTAAGCCCTCGGGAGTAGGGGGATCCTACTGAGGCGTTGTGGCCGGCTTCCAGGCCATTCCTCGGCCGGATGGTGGGACGCCCCTGGGGCTGGCATCGTGTTAGTCCGCAGCACTCGTCCGATGGTCGCTCCCACCCCTCAGCCCATGGCCGTTCTGGTGTGGGGCGGTGGCAGTGGCGGGGTGGCGGCGGCCCTGCAGGCGGCCCGATCTGGAGCCCGCACCCTGCTGCTCACCCCGGGGCCCTGGCTCGGCGGCATGGTGAGCGCCGCGGGGGTGTGTTGCCCGGATGGCAATGAACTCACGCCCTGGCAGACGGGACTGTGGGGTGCCCTGTTGCGCAGCCTGGCCGCCGAGGAGCCGGGGGGGCTCGATCACAACTGGGTGAGTTGCTTCGGCTACCGACCCGCCACGGCGGAGGGAATCTTGCGGCGTTGGGTCGCCGCGGAATCCTTGCTCACCTGGTGGCCCGGCTGCCGGGTACTGGAGGTCGAGCGCCGGGGTTCTCGGATCAGCGAGGTGACCGTGCTCCGCTCGGCTGGACCCTCCACTGCCACGGAGCAGCTGATCAAGATCACCCCGGAGCTGGTGATCGACGGCAGCGATCGGGGCGACCTCTTTCCCCTGGCGTCAGCCCCCTTCCGCCTCGGCTGGGAAGCACGGGAGCTCTGGGGGGAGCCCAGCGCCCCGGCCGCCGCGGATCTGGCGGAGCCTTTCTTTGGGGCCCAACCGGTTCAGTCCCCCACTTGGGTGGTGATGGGTCAGCTGGCTACTGGGCAGGCCCCGCCGTCCACAACAGCGGAATCCACTCCGACGGGCGAGCCGCCTCCCTCGCTGCCAGCGCCCTTCCGCGGCGCCTGTGATGCATTCGGGGTTCCCCGCACCCTTAGCTACGGCCGCCTGCCAGGCGGCGCGGTGATGCTCAACTGGCCCCTGGAAGGCAATGACTGGCATGAGGGCCTCGGGCGGGCCTTCCAGTCCGTCGAGGCCGCCGGCTTTCCCGCCACGGCACCTGAGCAGGAGCTGGCGGATTCGATGCGCCAGCACAGCCTCCACTTCGCCCGGGTGCTGGAGGAGGTGAGCGGCGGAGCGCTGCAGCCCGGCGGGCTGTTCCCTACCCACGAGCAGGCCAGCGCCGGTGCACTCGAGGGCGGAGAAGCACTCGCATTGATGCCCTACTGGCGCGAAGGCAGGCGCCTGCTGGGACGGGACCTAGTGCTTGAGCAGCACCTGCTACCGGTTGCCCAGGGGGCCAGCATCGCCGCCCTCCCCAGCGACAACAGCGGTGTCTGCAGCGCCATCGCGGTTGGCAATTACGCCAACGATCACCACTACCCCGGCGCAGACTGGCCGCTGGCGCCGAAAAGTTGCCGTTGGGGTGGGCGCTGGAGCGGCACACCCTTCACCATTCCCTACGGCGCCCTGGTGAGCCGCGATGTGGAAAACCTGCTCGCCGCCGACAAGTGCATCAGCGTGAGTCACATGGCCAACGGCGCCACCCGCCTCCAGCCCCTGGTGCTCAATATCGGTCAGGCGGCCGGTCTGGCGGCCGCTCTGTGTGTGCGGGAAGGCTTCCTTCCCGCCGAGCTTCCCGTGCAGCGGCTTCAGGAAGCCCTGATCAACGATCCCCTGGCCCCGGCCGGCCCCTTCCCCGTCTGGTCCCTGCCGTGGCATCACCCCCAGTGGGCCGAGGGGCAGCGGGCCCTGTTGAGCGAGCCGGGCCGTCTCGATCGCTGGGGAAACCTGGTGGAGCCTCCTTGGAATGGGCTGGCCGCCGATCCCCATCAGGCCCCCCCGGAGGCCGGCGAGCGCCTGTGGCAAGGGGATCTGGTGCCGGATGGTGCTGGCGGTTTCGTGCTCCACACGGCCGAGAACCCCTGGACCGTGATCACCCTAGAACCTGCCCTCCATGGCTGGCTCGCGCAACTGGAGCGGCCTACCCCTGTGCGGCTGGTGGGCTGTGCCAATCCCTGGGGCCGCTGGCTGAGGGTCAGCCGGTTGGCCGGCTCCTGATCTGGACGGCCGGCGGAGTCTCGGGCCGCTTCAGCCCGTGGCCTCCAGGCGCAGCAGATCTTGGAGGGAATCCACCGCGCTGACCCGCACCAGCAGGGCGCTTCCAGGTTCACTGCGGGGTGGGCAGATGCAGGGGAGCGACTGAGCCAATTCCTCCAGCCACACCAGGCCGAGCTGATGGTCCTGACGCAGCCAGCGCAGGAACAGCCCGGGCCACTGTTTTCGCTCCTGCTCTTCAAACCACACCTGCAACCAATGCCGCTGGTCCTCCCGGCCGATCTGGATGCCCTGGCGAAGGGGACCCTCCAGCTCCGTGAGCAGGGCGGCGAGGTCCTGTTCCGCCAGGGGGGGCTCATCTGCTCGCAGGGCCAGCAGCTGGCGTTGCACCAGCAGATCGCCGTAGCGACGGATCGGCGATGTGGCCTGCACGTAGGCCGGCAGTCCGAGGCTGAAGTGCGGTGCTGGGGAGGTTCCCACAAGGCCGCGGCTGAGGCAGCGTTTGATCGCCGCATGGCGCACGGGCCCGCAGGGAAGCTGGGCCAGCTCTGCGGCCGTGGGCAGCTCACAGGTGGGCTGGCTGCGGAAGGGAAGTGCCAGGCCCTCGTGAATTCCGCGCTCCGCCACGAGGCTGCCGGCGAGCACCATGGCCTCGGCCACGAGGCGGCGAGACGGCGAAGCCTCCACCACCTCCAGCTCGGCCTGCTCACCGCGGCAGCGGATCCTGCCCTCGGGATCATCCAGATGAAGGGCGCCCCGGGCCGTGCGCCAGTTGCGGCGCAAGGTGAGCAGATCGTGGATCGCCATCAGATCGGCCTCCTGCGGTGGCGCGAGTTCGATCAGCTCATCGGCATCGGCATAGGACAGGCGATAGGTGGGCCGCACCCAGCTGCGCTCGAAACCATCCGCCAGCACGGCGCCGCTGGCGTCGAGCTCCACCCAGAGGCTCCAGGCCGCACTGCGCTCCCCGCGGCGCAGACTCATCGGCCCATGGGCGAGCTGGGGCGGAAACATCGGTAGGTTGCCGCGGGCTAGGTAGAGGCTGCTGGCGCGGCGGCGAGCCTCCAGATCGAGGGGGGTGCCCGCCGCCACGAGCCGCCCAGGATCGGCGATGTGGATCCACAGCCGCTGGCGCCCCTCCGCGGTGGTTTCGAGTGCAAGGCCGTCGTCGATGTCGAGGGTATCGTCGTCGTCGATGGTGACGACCCGCTGATCAGAGCGATCGACCCTCTCCCCATCGCCGGGGAAGGGCAGGTGGGCCCGGACCACGAGCTGGTCGGCCTCCTCCAGGAGCTGGCTGGAGAAGCCCTGTTGCCAGGTGGTGGCCTCCAGGGAAGGCAGGTGATGCCGCTCCCATTGACCGAGATCGACCAGCAGGTGGCGAATCGGGCCGGGCTCGAGCGGGCAGTGGATCTCCCGCAGGAGGCGCTGCAGGTCGTCGGTGAGGGGCTGCTCTGTGCCGCCGCTGGCCCAGCAGCGGAGCTGGGTCAGGTCATTTTGTTGATCGGCGCTGAGCCCAACAGCATCCACGGGCTGCCTGGCCTGCAGCCGCTGCAGCCATTGGTCTCGGCGTAGGCAGCGCAGGGCCTGGCGGCGCCGCTCCTGCCGTAGCGGCCGAAGCTCATCGGCGCGGCGGGGGACGATCTTGCCCTGCCGGAGGCGAAAGAGAGTTTGCTCGCCGTGCAGCCAAAGCCAGCAGGCGGCCAGGAGGGAAGGATCCGCCGCTGATCCGAGCAGGTCGGCCAGATCGGGGAGGAAGCCTTCCCAAGGGACCGGTTCTTCCACCAGAACCACCCACGCCTCTCCGAAGGCACGGCAGCTGGGTCGGCTGGCCGTCAGGCCGGCGGGGCTGAGGCTCCAGGGGGGATCTCCGAGTCGGCCAGGGGTGCCAGCCGCCGTTGGCGGCAGGGCGGCGATTCGATCGACATCCCGCAGCGGCACCTGGTGCAGCCGGCCGTCGAAGCCACTGCGTAGCTCCACCTTGGAACCGCGCACGGACTGCACGATCCCGAGTTGGGATCCGCGGGCGTCGTCGACACCCACGAGATCTCCGCTTTGGAGGCTGGAAGGCTGGCCCACGCCGAGGGAGTTCCCTGGATCAGCCCTCTGGATTCACAAAGGGCAGGAGCGCCACGATGCGGGCCCGCTTCACGGCATTGGTGAGGTCGCGCTGCTGTTTGGCGGTGAGACCGGTGAGGCGGCGGGGAAGGATCTTGCCGCGCTCGGTGATGAATTTCTTGAGCAGATCAACATCCTTGTAATCAATCGGATCACCAGGCTTGATCGGGGAGAGACGCTTCTTGAAGAAGGAGCTGGACATGAGTTGGGATGAACGGAGGAAGAAGGGTGAAAGTTCTGCCCTGCCAGGTGCCTGATGGCCATTCCCAACGGCGGCGCGTTGGGGTGGCGATCAGGCCCAGGCAGGTGGGTGGTCGGCGACGGCGGAAGGATTCCGGAGCGGCGCTGACCTCACTTGATTTCCTTATGCACCGTGGAGGAATTGCAGTGCGGGCAGAACTTCTTCAGCTCCAACCGTTCAGTGGTGTTGCGGCGGTTCTTCTGGGTCGTGTAACGGGACACGCCAGGGGACCGCTTGGCGGGGTTGGACCGGCACTCGGTGCACTCGAGGGTGATGACGAGCCGGACGCCCTTGTTTTTTGCCATGGAAGGACGTTGCGCCGCTGAGCGAAGCGATGTGACAACCGACAAATATACCTCTGCGCCGTTCACTCCATTCCTGGATCAGCAGCGCCGAGTGCCCCTGTTGGAGCGAGCGGGTGCTGCAGGAGCCCCTGCAGGGGAAACGCCGTCAGCCGCTGCCTAGGATGACCCCAGAGCAGCTAAAGCCAGAATCATGCGGGTTTCGCTCCAGTGGCTCCGGGAACTCGTGCAGGTGGAGCCGGAAGCCCTCGATCCGGAACGCCTGGCTGAACGCCTATCGATCGCCGGCTTTGAGGTGGAATCGGTGGAGGATCTAGCCGCCCGGGCCGCCGGGGTGGTGGTGGGGTTGGTGGAGGCTCGGGATCCCCACCCGGCCGCCGACAAATTGAGTGTTTGTCGCGTGCGGGTGGGGGCGGCCGAGCCGATTCAGATCGTTTGTGGCGCCGCCAACGTGAGGGCCGGCATTCACGTGCCCGTGGCTCCCGTCGGGACCACCCTGCCGGCGGTGAACCTCACCATCAAGCCGGCCGAGCTGCGGGGCGTGGCCAGCAACGGCATGATCTGCTCCCTGCAGGAGCTCGGCCTTCCGGGTGGCGTGGACGGCATCGCCATCCTGGAGGATCTGCTCGAAACGGTGCCACCCGTCGGAACCCCGATCGGACCGACGCTCGGCCTCGATGATCAGGTGCTCGAACTGGCCATCACTGCCAATCGACCCGATGGCCTCTCGATGCGTGGGATCGCCCGCGAGGTGGCGGCCCTGTGCGGCGGCCAGACTCGGTTTCCGGTATCCAGCCCGGGCGTCGATTCGGCACCACTCCTCACCGATCCTGACAATGGCCGGCGGATCGAGGCCGGGGGCCTGTTCAGCATTACCGCCTTTGCCAATCTCACGGTTCAGCCTTCGCCGGCCTGGCTGCAGCAGCGGCTGGAAAAGGCCGGCGTGCGTCCGATCAACAACGTGGTGGACATCACCAATCTGGTGATGCTGGAAACAGGCCAGCCTCTCCATGCCTTCGATCGGGATCGCCTGGAACGGACGGTGGGCTCTCCGATTAATCCCGCTGCGATCGGGGTTCGCCAGGCCAAACCGCAGGAACGGCTTGTCACCCTCGATGGGGTGGAGCGAACCCTTGATCCGGAAGCCCTGGTGGTGACCCTCGCTAATCGGCCAGTCGCCTTGGCCGGCGTGATCGGTGGCCTCGAGGAGGCCGTCACGGCCACCACCACATCGATCTGGCTGGAGGCGGCGGTGTTCGAGCCCCAGGCCGTGCGCCGTTCGGCCCGCAGCGTGGGACTTCGCACCGAGGCCAGCAGCCGCTTCGAGAAGGGCCTTCCCCCTGATGGAACCCTCACCGCCAGCGATCGGGCCGTGGCGCTGCTCCAGCAACTGGCGGGCGCCAGTGTGGAGGGCCGCTGGCTGCACCGCCGTCCCTCGAATGGGCCTGAGGCGGTGATGCTGCGCCGCGATGCCCTCCACAACCTCTTGGGTCCGGTGCTTGTCGAGGGTGAGGCTGAGGATCTCGACGACAGCCGCATCGAGTGCACCCTGCAGGCCTTGGGTTGCGTCCTCACCCCCGAAGACGAGGGCTGGGCCGTGGTGGTGCCGCCTGAGCGAGCCATCGATCTCCGCCGGGAAGTGGATCTGATCGAGGAGGTGGCGCGTCTGGTGGGCTACGACCAGTTCGCCGCCCACCTGCCCGATCCCCTGGAACCGGGCGGTCCAGAGCCGGCCCAGCGCTTGGAGCGCAGGCTGCGTCAGTCGCTGTGTGCTGCCGGGCTTCAGGAAACCTGCGGCTTCTCCCTGGTGGCGGCGGGTAGCGGACGAGTTGCCCTCGCGAATCCCTTGCTGGCCGACTACGGCCACCTCCGCGATGACCTCCACACGGAACTGCTGCAGGCGGCCCGCCGCAATCTTCAGGCCTCCCGCCCGGGCTTCTGGGCCTTCGAGATCGGTCGGGTGTTCGGTGAGGCCGATGGGGTGATCCAGGAGAGAGAACTGCTGGCGGGGCTCATCGCCGGGGAACGGCGCAGCGAGCTCTGGAGCACCAGTGGCAAATCACAATCTCCCGATTACTACCTCGCCCGGGGCGTCCTCCAGGCAGGCCTTGATCCCTTGCTGGTGCCCGTGCAGGACAGGCCCTTGGCGGCGGGAGAGGCTCCCGACAAGCTGCTGCACCCGGGGCGCTGCGCCACCCTGGTGGTGGAGGGCCGTCCCCTCGGCTGGTTCGGCCAGTTGCATCCTGCTCAGGCCCAGGCCCTGGATCTGCCGGAGGCCACCTTCCTGTTTGAGCTGAAGCTTCTGGGTTTGATCGCCGCGGCGACCCGGCCGGCGCGGTTGCAACCGCCATTCCGCCCTTACCCCACGGTGCCGGCTTCCGATCGTGATCTGGCCTTGGTTGTGGAGGGCAATGTCACGGCGGCGGACCTGCTTCAGGCGATCCGCAAAGCGGGTAAACCCCTGCTGGAGCAAGCCGAGCTGATCGACCGCTACGAGGGTGAGCCGGTGAAGGCGGGCTTCTGCAGCCAGGCCTTCCGGCTCCGCTACCGCGACGCGAGCCGCACGCTTACCGAGTCGGAGGTGGAGGAGGCCCACGGCAGGGTGCGCCAAAGCCTGGAACGGCAGTTCGCGGCCGAGCTGCGTAGTTAGAAGCGGCGTTAGTCGATCTGGTCGTTCATTCGGCGCTCCCTCGCGAGCGACCCATCAGCGGCGGCGCAGAGCGGCCAGGCACTCCACGTGGCTGGTGTTCGGGAAGAAGTCGATCGGCTGGAGCCAGAGCAGTTCATAGGCCCCTGAGCCAGCCAACTGGCCCACGTCCCTGGCGAGTGTGGCGGGGTCACAGCTGAGGTAAGCGATCCGGGCCGGGCGGGTCGCCTCGATCGCGGTCAGTGCGTCCGGCTCCAGGCCCCGGCGGGGTGGATCCACGAACAGGTGGGGGGGGGAGTCCCTCTCCGAGCGGGGCAGGAGACGCTGGCCCAACACCGGTGCCACGGGGGTGCATTCGAACTGGGCCAGGCCCTCCAGTCCATTGAGGGCTGCGTTACTGCGAGCCAGCTCCACGGAGGGGCCATGCTGTTCGAGTCCGTGAATCCGCCATCCCCGCTGGGCAAGCGGCAGGGAGAAGGTGCCGATGCCGCAGTAGGCATCGACAAGATCCCCGGGCCGGTGATCGCTCCCATCAGCGAGGGCCTCCAGCAGCGAGGGCATCACGGCTTCGGCCTGGCCGGTGTTCACCTGAAAGAAGGTGTCGGCCCCGATGCGGTAGCGCAGACCAACGAAGCCCTCCTCCAGCCATGGCCGCCCCGCCACGGTGAGGGTGCGTTCACCGAGCAGGCGGTTGGTGGGCTGATCCTGAAGGTTGAGGCACACCCCCACCACCTCGGGCCAGCGGGCCAGCCAGTCGTTGGCCAAAGACTCCAGCCCTGGCAGGTTGCGGTCGGCGGACACCAGGGTGATCAGCACCTCGCCCGTGGCCTGCCCGACCCGCAACGCCAGATGGCGAAGTCCGCCGCCCCCGTGGCGTTCGACCGGCCAACCGCTGGCTTCGAGATCCTGCTTGAGGGGCTGGATCAGCTGGTCAATCCGGCCATCGAGCACGGGACAGCGGTTGAGATTGACGATCCTGTGGGACCCTCGCCGGTAGTAGCCCGCCCGCAGGATGCCATCAGCGCTGCGTTCCAGGGGGATGATCGCCCGGTTCCGGTAGCCAAGGGGCTCGGAGGCCGCAAGGATGGGCCGCACGGGGGCTTCGATGCCGGCGATGCGAAGGAGGGTCTGGAGCACCTGCTGGGCCTTCCAGCGGGCCTGGGCTCGATCATCGAGGGGCTGGAGGCTGCATCCTCCGCAGTGGTCAGCAAGGATGCAGGGGGGACGGCGCCGATCGAGGGAGGGGTTCATGATCCCGGCGATCTCAGCGGACCAGTGCCCCTTGTGGCGGCGCACCAAGCGGATGCGGAGCCGATCGCCAGGCAGTCCGCCCGGAACGAACACCACCTCCGTGCCTAAGCGGCCGATGCCTTCGCCCTGATGGGAGAGGTCGTCCACGTTGATCTCGCCAAGCTCACCTGCCCTGCCCATAGTTCCGACCGCCCCAGTCCATGACCCTATCGCTTGCAAAGGGGCGTTACACCTTGGCGAAGGAAGCCCGACCCGCTTGTTGGGCTCGATAGGATGCGCCAATCCGAGTTCGCTGCAATGAGCGTCGTTCGCGATCTGATCATCCAGGCTGACGATCAGCTTCGGTATCCCACCGGAGGCGAGCTTCGATCAATCGTGGAGTTCCTCAGCGGTGGCAATGCCCGCCTCTCGGTGGTGCGAGTGCTCACCGACAACGAGAAGAAGATCGTGGATGAGGCGGCCCGCCAGCTGTTCAGCCGCAAGCCTGAGTATGTGGCCCCCGGTGGTAATGCTTTTGGCCAGAAGCAGCGGGCCCAGTGCCTGCGGGACTTCAGCTGGTATCTGCGCCTGGTGACCTACGGGGTTCTGGCGGGCAGCACCGAGCGGATCCAGGAGATCGGCTTGCTCGGCGCGCGCGAGATGTACAACAGCCTTGGGGTGCCGATGCCCGGCATGGTGGAGGCCATCCGCTGCCTGAAGGAGGCTTCGGTGGCTTTGGTTAACAGCGACCAGGCGGCCCTGGTCATCCCCTATTTCGACTTCCTGATCCAGGGCATGCAGACGACCACCTGAGCGGTCACTATCTGGATCGCCCCTCTTTGATCGCTAAGGATCCAACCCCGCTCTGGCGGGGTTTTTTGTTGGCTCGGATTTTGTTCCACGAATCTCGCACAAGACTTGAGGTAGGTCTCACTGCAAGACTAGGATGAAGACCAATGGATCAAGCTGGCTTGATCCATTGGTGGTTCGTCTTGGCGTGCTCGATTGCCTGGTTGCCGAACGCTCTAGGGATCCCGGCTGGCATTCTCACAATCCTGCGGGATCCGATCTGGCGGATCCCCAACATCGCCGTGGGGCGGGGGCCGTTTTCCCCTGCGCGGTGATGGGTCTCGTGGCCTGAATCGCCCTGCTGCCAAGGCGGCACTGGGGGTGGTGCTGGCGATCTTGGCCCTCTCCCTGAATCCCGCGAAAGACTTTGATATCTGATCAGTCTTACCCAAGACACTTTACTGGAAGAATCCTAGTCTCATTTGAGACCAGTGATCATCCTTTGTGCGATGCCTGCTGGTGCTGTCGTGTTGAGTGGCTAGGTAGAGCACATGGTGCCCGCGGACCGCCCGCAGGAGAACGAACCCGATCTGAATTCCGAGTACGACCGCAGGCCACCGGTGCCCTGAAAACTTGCGTACCTGTGTCTTAGGCAGGTACGCAAGCGCGCTACGTAGCGCGAAACTGCCCTCAGGGACTGGAAATGCTCCCAGTCCAATTCCCGTCGGGCCGTTCCATTGGCCGGCTGGACCGCCTGTCTGGCCCGAGTTGGGACGGGCTGTGTCTCCCGCTCGATTCGTCGCCATGAACGTGCCGCCCCAGGGCCATGACAGCTGAAATCAACGCTCAAACGAGAATCCTAGGAGACTTAGACTAGTCTTGTTTTGTGACGCGCTAAGCGACGTACATAGGATTATTGAGACATCTGTGGAAGGGGTCGCGTGGCGGTCCAACACGATGGCAAAGTTCTCCTATCTCACATGGGATGCGCTACTAGACCAAGTGTGAGTCTTGGATGGACCAAGCGCGGCAACCAGGCCTGCGCATGGGTCCCTTGGTGAAGGCGTCAGCCGGGCCACCAGAACGGCATTGCGGTTGTACCGGGTGAGTCTTGTAATAGGTCTTGTCTAGATCCATGCATGAGATAGTAGATATACATAAGAAGCCTTTCCGAAAACGGCTCGGCGAATGGGCATCTGAGGTCCGCCGCTAATGCAGGCGTGGTCCGGCTGGTTCTGCTGCCGGGTGGCGATAGAGCTCCTTGAGCAGTTGGTAAGCCTCGTTGACCTGCCGCATGGCCTCCACGGAGCCACCGGAATCGGGGTGGTGGCGTAGAGCCATCTCCCGGTAGGCCTCACGGATTTCCGCCAGGGTGACCCGCTGACCCAGCTGGGTCTGCAGTCCCAGCAGGCGAAGGGCACCCTGAAGCGTCATCGTGTGCTGGAGGGTCTGGAACGACGTCCCCTTCGGCCGACGACGGAATCGCTGCACGAAGCGATGGATCAGGGTCGGGATCCTCATCGGCAGGGTTGTCGCGCTGAAGGGATCCTCGAGAACCCCCGCCGTGACCACCACCCGCTCGAAGGTCGCCGCATCCAGACTCCAGCCATCGACCAGCTGCTGCATCAGGGCACAGGCTGCGGTCCAGGTGAACGCCCGGCTCTCCACGGGTTCGGCCTGGGGCCAAACGTCTTGCGCCAGCCAGGTCATCGCCGCCTCCAGCACCGCCTCATTGGCCGTGCTTCCGTAGAGCCCCTGCCAGTGGTCCCTCGCCTGGGAAAGGGCCTGCTCGGCGAGATCGGCAGCCAGTCGGGGCATGGGAGCGATGCCTGGGTTGGGCTCCGGAGGGGTCTGAAGGCTGTGGCGCAAGTCCCTGGATCGTTTGCGCACAAATCCAGGCAGGTCGATGCCGGCGCTGGATCGTTGTTGAACGCCTCCATCAGCCTGCGAGGAGCCACCGAAGCCATTGCCCGCTTCGCCACGGATTCGTTCCAAGGCCCCGGAACCCACCAGCACCAGAGCAGCCTGTTCATCGAGATCACTCTCGGCGTCACCCAGCTCGTGAGCCTGGGCCAGAGCCATGGCATCGCCTACCGCCTCGCTGGAAGGAAAGAGGCCATCGAGCAGTCGCTCCAGCACATCCCCCCTGTTCCGCAGACCCCATTCCCGCTTGAGCGAATCGAGGTGCTCGATCCGGCTGCAGGAGAGCTCCAGGGTCAGGCGGCGCCGGTCCTCCTTGCCTGTGGGGGGGGTCATGGTTTCAGCCAGCTGCGCATCAGACGCTCCTGGGCTTCCAGGGCCTGACGGTAGCGATCAGTCAGGGTGATGGGCAGGGCCAAGGGCTGGCTCGGTGAGGGCCGCAGGATCGGCGGTGCCACGATCAGAGCCCGCTTGTCTGATGTGGAGGCCATTCGGGGGCGGCGAGGCCGCGGGGGGGTCGCGGCTGCCGCTGCAGCGGGTTGAGTCGAGGCTGTCTTTGCAGCGGGCCTTGCAGTGGGCCGTGGCGGTGCAGCCTTTGCGGTGGGCGAACGCGGAGTCGCCGGTGCAGCGGGAGGCACAGGGCGGGCTGTAGCGACAGGGATCGGCTGGAGCGGGGCCGGGCCCACGGGCCGGGGCAGGAGCTGGCGGATGGGCACGATGCTGAGCAGATGGCCCGGCACGGAATCGGCGGGTTGCACCAGGCTCAGCTGCAACGACAGCGGCTTGTCCTCCCGGAGTTCCAGGGTGGTGAGTGTGAGGCTTTCACCGAAGCGCAGACCGACATGCAGGGCCTCGAGCCCCTGCGGTTGCCTCAGTTCCAGGGAGCCCCGAAACGCGATCGATGATCCGGAGCCAGGGTCCTCCGGATGACTCAGGACCAGGGCATAGGTACCCGCTCCCCGCAACAGGAAGTCGATGTTGAAGCGCACGCCGTAGGTGCCGACGTTGTCGAGGGCGGAATCCGGCATCCTGGCCACCAGGCGGTTCACCTGGATCTCCCCGGTACCGAAGCTCTGGCGCACCGTGCTGGTGAGCGGCACATGCAGGGGGCCCTGGCGCTCCAGATCATGGCTGAGGCTGGCCTGGTAGGTATCACCGAGGGCCACCCCACTGACCCTGTAGAACACTAGGCCCTGCTCGATGGCCTCTTGTTGATTGAGGTAGGTCCTTCCCGGGGCCAGTCGACGGCGATCCAGGATGGTCAGGATGTTGTCATCCGTGGCCGAGGACGGCGCCGCCACCATGGCGAGATGGAAGGGCCCATCGCTCTCGCCCCGCAGGATGCCGTTCGCCACGCCCAGGGCCGGCAGGTCCCTTCGCAGCAGCACCAGGCGAGATCGGGGTGGCACGGTGAGATCCACCGGCAGGTCGGCATCGAGACGGCCCCGAAGCATCTGCACGGCCGTTGCATCGCCCGGACCTGTGTTCCAGGGCCGGGGACCAAGCGGCTTGACGCCCAGCAGCTGTTGACCGCGATAGGGCGCTGCGAAGCTGTTGCGCACCGCGCCCCGGAGCAGCCGCAGCCGAACCGGCACGCCGCTCGGATTGATCACCACCGCGGCGAGGCTGAGTTCTGGGCGACGACCCAGGCGGTCTGGGCCAGGGTTGGAGGGGCTGTAGAGGTGATGGAAATGCAGACCGAAGGGTCCCTCGAAGCGGTAGGTGGGGTTGGCCATCGCCACGCCCGTTTCGGAGTAAGCGATCCCCGGGCTGGTATCGATGAGGATTCCGGGTCCGTTCACCGCCTCCGGCTGGTTGGAATGAAGCACGGGAACGGTGTTGAAGCTGCCCTGCAGGGCACGGGCTGTCTGTCCCGCCAATAGAGCCACAGTGGGCCCTTGGATCGGGACTGCTGGTGCCTGGGCCAAGCTCGGAGGGCAACTCACCAAGACCAGGGCCAGCCCCAACCCAATTCGGCCGGCCCCGCAGCGAACGTGCAGGCAGGGAAATCGCTCCTCGCCGCAGGTCAACCACGGCGGCAGGGCAGCCTCACCGGAGGGGATATTCAGGGCTTCCCTGGCCATCGGAACGCCGCCGACCCCACACTGGCCTCCCCATCATCCCCCTTGCGGGGTCCGCCCGCATCACAGACGTGCCTCCAGCGGCGCTAAAACAAATTGTCGTTGGTTGACCGTGATGTTTCCTCCCTTTGGGTCCTGTTATCCAGTCGTGGATGGAGCCGAAGCCTGGCGCCAGCATCAGAGCAACAAGCTCCGTATGCTGACCTTTTGGCGGGATGCCTCTGAACGGCGCCTGGCTGCCCTCAACGCCGCGATCAGCACACTCGAGCAGCAGATCGCCCGGGATCAACCCGTCCAGGGTTCCTGAAGTCCGCAAGCTCCAGATGCCCCCGCAGCTGCTCCAGGCCACGATGGAGCAGCCGCTGAACAGTCATTGGGCTCACCTGCAACCGGCGGGCCATCTGGCGATAGCTCAGCCCGCTCAGCACGACCTGCTTGACCACCTCCCGCTGGCGGGGATCCAGACCCTCGAGGAGTGCCTGCACCGTTTCAGCTTCCGCTCCGTTCAGCTCGGCTCCCGCCTCGGAATCCGCTTGATCAAGCTCCTCTTCGGCGATCTCCGTCAGGGCCTCGGCCCGGTTGAGCAGCCGTTGCCGCATCAGCAAGTTCCACTGCTCGGCATCGATACCGAGAAGTCGTTGCAGGTCGGCAGGAGTTGCCACCCGACCCTCCTGGAGCAGATGGCGCTCCAGGCGCACCAGTCTTTCCTGCAACTCGGCCTGTCGGCGGGGCAAGCGGACCGAGGGGGCCACATCGCGAAGGTGGTGAAGGATGGCGCCGCGGATGTGGGGGCGGGCAAAGGCTCCGAAGGGTGTTCCCTGCTGGGCATCGAACCGTTCAGCGGCCCGGATCAGCCCGATCATCCCCACCTGGAGGAGATCCTCGACGCTCTCCCGGCAGCAACGGCCGTAATGGATGGCGATGGGCCTCACCAGATCCCGATGGGCGACCACAAGACGATTGCGCTGCTCCAGGGCAAGGCGTCGCCGGATGCGGCGATTGGTGGCGGTGATGGCCATGCAAATACAGGTTGAAATAAAGATGAATTGAAATGAGGCGACTTCCGATCAGGAACCCTGCCCCGTGAAGGGAGGAGGAAGCCATCCGGACCCGGATCAGGACCGCGGGGACCGATCCAGTCCCCTCCCTTTAGAAGAGATCCGGCCGCCGGGAAGCACAACCGTGAAAACACCGATTTAGGGGCCCATTGCGCCCTCAGGCCGGCCGGCCGCTGGCTATCTCACTCAGGCGGGCACTGCCACGGACGCCAGCAGCGCCCAGGGACCGTGCTGCTCCAGCCAGTCGCGGTCCGAGACCTCCGTGCAGAGCAGATAGCCGGCAAAACCCAGGCCATTCACGCTGAACCCAGCCCCATGCTCACGCCAGCGGCGCACCGTGAGGAACCAGCGGTCGTCGAACAGCACGTTGTAGGGATGGCGTGGAGCCGCATCGGTCTGGCGGCGACCGAGGCCCAAGGCCTCGCAATGGCTCGCATAGAGCTCCTCGAGATCCCGGCCACCGATGGGATCAAGGCGGGGGCTGAGCCGGTAGGCCCACGGCCAGGGAGGCGATGCTCCCTGGAGCTGGGATTCGAGCAGGGGCGCCAGGGGGCAGCTGGATGCCCCTTCGCTGCGGGGCAGGAGCTGCAGGTGGCGGTGGGGTTGGCTCGCACCGGCCGTCGCTCCGCTGTTGAAAAACCAGAGGCCCCCCGTGTCGGCTCCGACCGTCGCCACACTGGCCCAGTCGGTGGCATCCAGCCAGCCGCTCTGGGGTTGCCAGCCCCGGGTGATCACCAGCAGATGGCAGGCCTGCACTGGATATTTGTTGAGGAGCAGAACGTGGTGCTCGCCGATGCGGCCCACCTCGAGGGGCTGGTCCCAGGGAAGGAAGGGATTGGGCTTCGGTCCCTCGGGCCGCAGGTGGCGTGGCGGACGAGACACCAGCTCCCGCAGCAGGAACGGGGCGATCGCCGGCTGATCGATCAGGCGGGTCTCTAGGGGGACCAGGGCACCGGCGGCAAGGGCCTGGTCCGAAACCTCGACGGCCCGCCGCCACCAGCGCTCAGCTCGCACCGGCCTGGAGTCGGGCGAGGGAGGCGCCCTGGTAGTAGCGGCCGAGGATCTCGTTGTAGCGAAGCCCCTGCTTGGCCAGGTCCTGGGCTCCGGTCTGACTCATGCTGGCGCCGAGATTTCCGTGGGCCTCCTCAACGATCTGCTGGGTAGCCGCATAGAGGCTCTCCACGATCCCTCCCTGGTAGCTGAGGATCAGCCCGTCGGTGCTGCTCGTGGCATCCCGGGTGGTGGCGGTCACGCTGGAAAGGCCCTCGTAGTTCTGCCAGCGGGTGGTGTCGCCCAGGTGCCACTGATCGTCGGCCGGACGGGCCATGTGGGCCAGGGCGTAGGAACGGGCTGCCACGGCTTGGGCACGCAGGGCTTCCCTGTTCCAACTGGTGGGCATCTCGCCGCCTACCACCGAGCTCACGTAGTTCTCCAGCGGCAGGTGGTTGATCACCCGTAGCCCGTTGCTGCTGCGGAGGATGCGGAGACGGCCCTCATAGAGGCGACCGGCGCTACTGAGATGGTCGTTGGGTCCGGTCTCCAGCCACACTTCGGATTCCTGGGCGAGATGGGTGGCGGGATCGGGCGACTGGGCCGCCGACCCCTGACGCAGCATCCGGCCATGACGGTCAAGCAGCCTCCAGGCACCCGAGGCGGCGAATTCGGGATAGGCGGGCAGCTTCAGCAGAGCCACCCGGATTTCCATCTTGAGGCTGGGGCCGGCTTCAGGTTCGACCAAGCCTCCACCCGCGCTCGGACGGGCAGCTGCGCGCTGAGCCCGCAGGTTGGGAGGGGCCAGGGCCCCACCCACGGGAGCTGGGGCCACCATCGCGCCTGCTGCCATGGGCTCGCCCGCGGTGGGAGGAGCCAGGGCATCCGCGTTTGGGGCCAGCGACGATCGGGCTTTCGGGCTAGCGATCAGGGTGTCCAGCAGTTCGCCCTCGGCGGCGGAGGTGGCTGGCCGCAGCAGGGCGTTGGCCCCGATGCCCGCTCCTACCGCCAGGGCGGCCAGGGGTGCGCTGATCAGGAAAGGGTGGCGGCGGAGGCTATGCAGCACGGCAAGCGGGTGGCTGTTCGCCACGCGTCCCACAGCTCCGACAAGGGAACCCCATCCCGTTCTCCACCGGTTTCCGGTGCGGGTGCCCAGCCTGCGGAGGCCGTCCGTAAGGTTCCATCCCATAGCAGATGTCCCGATCCGGTCAGCCGGATCATGGCGGATGACACGGCCTCGCAGACCATCCCCCCAGGACGGTCAGAGCATTGCCAGCCCCGCACGAGGGGCCGAGCCAGCTGCTGCTGCCACCAGGGAGCCACCAGGGCATGGGCTGAACCGGTGACAGGGTCCTCCGGGATTCCCAGGCCGGGTGCGAAGAAGCGGAGCTGATAATCCGCCGGTTCGCCGCCGATCCGCGGCCCAGCAGCCGTGGGATCGAGGCTCTGCATCAGCACCAGGCCCTGTCGCAGCGGCCCCTGCAGGGCCGGGGCGAGACCATCCATTGTGGCGAGGGGAGCTTCCCGAGGCAGCAGCACGACCCAATAGCCCAACCCGGAACTCCAACATCCCTTCGGCCCGCATCCGAGCCGATCCAACAGGAGGTCCGTCAGGCCGGCGGCGGCTGGTTCTGGCTGGAGATCGCCGCTGGGCAGCACGATCGCGCCCCAACCGGGCCGGCTCTCCGGTATCTCAACCTCCAGGGGCCCACTGCGGCTGTGGAGCCAGGTGCGATCACCAGGCCTGAGTCGGCTCCAGTGGGCCAGGGCCAGCAGCGCCGCCAGGGTGGCGTGGCCACAGAGAGGCACCTCGCAGACGGGCGTGAACCAGCGCAGCATCCAGCCCTGTTCGCTCTCGAGCAGGAAGGCCGTTTCCGACTGGCGGAGACTGGCGGCTACCGCCTGCATCCAATCGGCGGGCATCGGGGCGTCCAGGGCCACCACGGCCGCGCCATTGCCCCCGAAGGGGCCGTCGCTGAAGGCCTCGATCAAGACGGCGGGCAGGGCACCCATGCTCACGCCTCCGGCCTCAGATCCCTCTCCATCAAGGCCCGCACCGCCCCCTGGGCATCAACGCCACCGTCGAGCAGCAGCACCACCTGTTCACAGATTGGCAATCGCCAGCCCTGGCGGCGAGCCAGGGCCACCGTGGCCCGGGCGGTGCGCGGACCCTCCACGGTGGCCCCGATGCGGCTGAGGGCCTCCTGCTCGCTGAGGCCACTGGCCAGCAAGCCGCCGAAGCGCTGGTTGCGGCTGAGGCTGCTGGTGGCCGTAGCCAGTAGATCGCCGAGACCCGCCAATCCGTAAAGGGTGGCTGCTTGGCCCCCAAGGGCCTTCAGCACCACCCCGATCTCCGCCAGTCCCCGGCAGAGGAGCGAAGCCCTGGCATTGGCCCCCAGCCCCAGACCATCGCTGATACCGGCCGCCAGGGCCATCACGTTCTTGAGGGCACCGGCCGCTTCCGTGCCGATCGGGTCGCTGTTAGTGTAGAGGCGAAGGTTTGGCGTGCGCAGTGCCCTCTGGAGGCGGCTGGCCAGGTCTGCATCATGGCTGGCGATCACACTCGCCGCCGGCAGACCCCGCTGCAGCTCATCCGCCAGATTCGGGCCCGAGAGAATGGCTGTCGGCACCTGGGGAAGCTGCTGCCCCCAGAGCTGGCTCGCGGTGCAGAGCCCCTCGAGATCGATCCCCTTGCTGCAGGAAAGCAGGGGTAGCCCGGGTGGCCAGAAACGCGCCAGGGAGGTGGCCAGAGGCCGCACGGCGGCCATCGAGACCGCCACCACCACGAGGTCGGAATCCCTCAGGAGGGGCTCGGGGGTTCCGCCGTCACGGCGTGACCAGCTGCGCACCTCCAGGCCCTGGTCCCTCCACAGCTGTTCGAGGGTGCTCCCCCAGGCACCGCGGCCGAGCAGCGTGAGACGAGGACCCATGGATTCTCAGGCGGCCGCGTCGGAGAAACACGGCATCGGCATGGCGCTGCCATCATGCGCCATCTCCAGATCCCGACCGTGCTCTCCGATCAGCCGCCAGGGCCCCTGTCGTCACAGACGGTGTCAAACCCTGGAATTCTTGTTGAGCCACAAGCCACGGATCTGTTCCAGTGGCAGGGCCATGCGCTGGTGGTGGGGGCTGGCGGCATCGGCCAGGCCCTGGCCGATGGCCTGGCCCAGCGGGCAGCGGGGTTGCAGGTTCATACCGCCGGACCGAACCGGGGAAACTGGCGGCTCGATCTGGGCGATGACGCCAGTCTTGAGTCGTTCGCGGCGCTGGCCCTGGAGCGCTTCCGCCCGCTGAGGCTGGTGATCTGCACGGCCGGCCTGCTTCACGCGGGTTCCCTGCAGCCTGAAAAGCGGCTGCTCCAGGTGAACCGCGACAACCTCAGGCGCAGCTTTGAGCTCAATGCCTTCGGGCCGCTCCTGTTGGCCAAGGCTCTCGAGCCTGCCCTTCCCCGGAACCTCCCGCTTCACTTCGCAAGTCTCTCGGCGCGGGTGGGCAGCATCACCGACAACCGGCTCGGCGGTTGGTATGCCTACCGGGCCGCCAAGGCCGCCCAGAACCAGCTGCTGCGCACCCTGGCCATCGAGTGGCGGCGCAGGCTGCCCCTCGCCTGCGTGACCGCCCTCCATCCCGGAACCACCGCCACAGGCCTCTCGGAGCCGTTCCGCTCCTCCGTTCCACCCTCGGGGTTGTTCTCCCCTGAACGGGCCGCTAACCAGCTCCTGGAGGTTCTCAGATCGCGCAACGCAGAGCAGAGCGGCGGCTTCGTGGCCTGGGATGGCCAGCCGATTCCCTGGTGAGGCGCCGGCGGCGGTTCAGACAGCGGCGTGCTGCTGCAGCACCTCCAGGGGGATCACCTCCAGGGTGCTGATCTCGCAGGACTCCAGCCGCACCGGTGGGGCCATCCCGTCCTCGAAGGCCTCCAGCCAGCGACGGGCACACACACACCAGGCATCGCCGGGTCGAAGGCCTGGAAAGCCGTAGTCCGGCGCCGGCGTGCTGAGGTCGTTGCCCTGGGCTCGGGTGTAGGCCAGAAACGATTCGCTGATCACACAGCAGACCGTGTGGCGGCCCAGGTCGGCGGGATCAGTGCGGCAGGAGCCATCCCGAAACCAGCCGGTGAGGGGCTGGCAGCTGCAGCTGGCCAAGGGTGTTCCCAGCACGTTCAGGCCCGCCGCAGAGGGGGTTTGAGCGATGGGGGGCGGGGGCTCGACAGGGGACGGGGACATGCCTGCTGGGGACGGATCCAGCTTCCGAGTCTGGAGTGGACCAGCACCAAAAGCTGACGGATGGTTGACGGATTCCGGGGGGGAGGCGTTAAACGTCTTGGAAAGGACCACACCACCTTCCGCACGACCACGTTTTTTCATGAGCTGGGATTTCACCGAGGAC
>Ga0209299_1000111_pt1 | contig 41282 bp, 39 predicted proteins | sample S_140806_MF_Meta_FD_187326 | JGI IMG/M metagenome (GOLD analysis project Ga0209299, IMG submission 187326) | Freshwater microbial communities from Lake Simoncouche, Canada to study carbon cycling - S_140806_MF_MetaG (SPAdes) (version 2) | ecosystem: Environmental > Aquatic > Freshwater > Lake ...
CTCCATCGGGTCGGCGGCGGCCTCAAAGGCGGCCTTCAGGGCCGTGCGCTTGGCGGCGAAGCGATCCACCAGCTTCTGGCGCTTGACATCGCGCGCGATCATCGACTTCTTCGCCATGCGGCAGGGTGCTCGGGTCGTAGAGGAGCCTTCAACCTTAGCGCGTTACTTGAAACCCCTTCGGCGCTCAGCAAGCGAGCAGTGGATGGGGCTGCCGATGGGTGCAACGTTCCTGGGCCGGCATCCCTGGGCCGGCATCGTGCCGGCGGCGGGCTGGGTGCGGGTTGCTTGCGGGCTGCTTTCAGTGGCCGAGCAACTGCTGGATGGCCGGCAGCTGGCTGGTGTCTTTCACGATCAGCACCAGGCTCAGCCCCACCAGGAACACAAAGCCCGATTGCATGAAGGCCATCTGAAAGCGCTGCGGCAGGGGCCGACCGCGCAGGCCCTCAATCAGCAGCAGGGCGAACTGGCCGCCATCCAGCATCGGCAGCGGCAGGGCGTTAAGCACCGCCAGGTTGATCGAGATCAGGGCGGTGTAGAGGAACAGGCTGGCTCCTCCCTGGTGGGCGAGTGATGCGCCCATCTCCACGATCTTCACCGGGCCCGACACCTGGCTGGCCGTTTCCCCGAAGTGGGTGATCAGGCTGCCGAAGCCCTCCAGCGTGCGGCGGGTGAGGGCCACCACGTCGTGATTGGCCTGGCGGATGGGCTCCAGGGGCCCGCTGGGGCGGCGGAACACCTCGCTGCCATTGGGTTGGAGCTGGGCACCCACCCGGCCGATGCCGCCGAGGTCGGCGGGGGTGAGGGTGAGGTTCAGCCGTTGCTCGCCCCGTTGGGCCTGGATCGCCAGGCTCCGGCCGGATGCGGAGCGGATCGTTTCCACCAGATCGGCCACGGCCTGCTGGCCGCCCGCCAGCGGCGCATCCCCCACCTGCACGATCCGGTCGCCTGCCTTCAGGCCGGCGAGGGCGGCGGGCTGGCCGCCCTGAACGCCGGCCACCAGCACGCCCGGGGTGGTGCTGAAGCCCGCCGGGATCCCCACCACCACCCCCTGGGCCACCAGCACGGCCCAGGCCAGCAGCAGGTTGGCGATCACGCCGGCGGCGATCACCAGGGCCCGCTGATGCAGGGGCCGGTTGCGCAGCAGGTCGGGGTCGTCGGCGGGGAAGGGGCTGTCCTCGTCCTCGTCGGGGAAGGCCACATAGCCCCCCAGGGGGATCGCCCGCAGGGCGTACACCACGCCGCGGCGGGTGCGCTGCAGCAGGGCCGGCCCGAAGCCCACCGAGAAGCCGCTCACCCGGATTCCCTGCCAGGTGGCCGCCAGAAAATGGCCCGCCTCATGGACCACGATCAGCCCCGCCAGGATCGCCAGTGCGGTGAGAACGCCCATCAGGCCTTCAGCCAGGTGGACTCATTGTGGAGCCCACCGGTTCCCGGCGGCCGATCCGGCAGGCCGGGTTCCCGCGCCTAGGGATGGCCGCAGGGCAAGGAGCCCGGGCTCAGTTCCGGGTGAAGTTCACACCGATCGGGAAGACGTAGGTGCGCGACACCGTGCCACCGCCGTTGGGAACCGCGTACTGCACGCTCATGGTGGCGGTGGTGCAGGAGCTGTCCACGGAGGGGCGGAAGCCGCCGCTGCCATTCACCAGGTTGTCCATCACCACCACGTTGGACACATCGCTCTGGGTGGTGTCGAGACTGCCGTCAGCGGCGATCGGCGGTCCAGTGCGGCGCAGGTCGCTGCCGTTGCGGCTGTAGGAGATCACGCGGTAGGTCACGCTCCCGTCCACCAGGGTCACGGGTAACAGCAGATAGAGGGTGGTGCCAGCGGTGGTGCTGCAGGCCGAGACCGGGGGGGTGCAGGGGGTGCTGGGGGCCGTGGCGGTGGTGCTCGGGCTGGTGTCCACCTGCACCAGGCAGGCTTCGTTCACCTCGGTCTTCAGCAGCCGGCTGAAGCGGGAAATGTCGTGCTGCACCTGCGCCACCCAGGTGGCGGTATTGGTGCTGCTCATGTAATCGCTAGCAAGCCTGGCGGCCAGGGAGATCACAATGGCCGACACCACCAGCGCCACCATCAGTTCGATCAGGGTGAAGCCTCCCCGGCGGCCGCGGGGCCGTTGGCGTCTAGAGAACATTCCACTCATTGCAGAGCTGGCCGGTGTTGTTGTTGACCGTGGAGGAGGTGTTGTGGCGGCCCATCCGCACCAAACCTGAGATGCCCAAAATGCGCACGCAGCGCATGGCGGTGAGGCCGGTGACGGCCACTCTCACCTCCACGTTGCTGGTGGAGGTGATGGCGCTGCGGCGGGTGAAGCTCACCGTGGCGCTGCTGGCTCCCACCGAGAAGCTTTGGCCCTGGGTTGTGGGCAGCGTGACCGTGCTCGGGTTGGCACAGGTGCTGGGACTGACGGAGGCGATCTGGGAGCCCCTCGTGAGTGGACCGCCCGTGGTGAAGGTCACCACGCAGGTCTGACCTGTCTGGTCGGGGGAGCGGCTCACTTCCAGCAGCCAGCCTTCCAGGCTGGAGATGGCCTGGTTGAGCACATCGCGCTGGTAGGAGCTGCGGCTGATCGGAATCAGCACGGTGGAGGCAATCAGGAGAATGAAAAGCACCACCGCCAGCTCTATGATGCTGAAGCCGCTGGCCTTGCGGGGGCTGAGGGTTTGTGGCCTGGCCTTGGTGGCCACGGTTTTCATGGGCAGTAATTGGCCATCACCGGCACCACGATCACCGTGCGGATCACACGGGTGGTGTTGTTGGCACTTTCACTGAAGGTCACCTGCAGGGTATGGAGGCTGTCGGTCTTGATCGTGGTGGAGCGGATTGCCGGACTGGGCTGGGCTGTGGCGTCGACGGCGGTCTGGAAGGGGGTCATAAAGTTGGTGTTGTTGGCCGCCGAGCAGATCTGATCCACCGCGGCCGGCTCCACACTGGTGGTGGTGTTGGCGAAATTGGTGTTGGTGGTGCTCAGATCGAGCTGGGGAAAGTAGTAGCGGTCGTCGCGGGGGTTATCGGTGGCGCAGGCCTGGGTGGCTCCGAAAGTGGTGGGCACGGTGGTGGTGCAGGTGCCGCTGCAGCAGGTGAACTCGCGTGACAACTGATTGATCTGGGCCATGTTCTGGTCGATCGCCGTCTCCATGCGGGTCACATTCAAGGAGGTGGTGAAGCTACGCATCGCCGAGGAGAAGATCACCGCCGCCGCCAGCATCGCCACGGTGAGCATCAGCACCAGCACCAGCGGTTCAGTCAGGGAGAAGCCGGCCACGGTGAGCCTGGATGCGGGTTGAGGCTTCTTCGGGCTGCGCAGGGCATCCATCAGAGGCTCCAGTTGCTGCGGGTGCTGATGGCGGCCCGGGCCACCCAGTCGACCCCGGTCCAGCTCACGAAGTCCACATCCCCGGCGGCGGAACGCAGCGAGGAGGTTCCGATCAGCGCCGCCAGGTTGGTAACGGAGGAGGGTGGAATGCGGAAGTAATTGGCGCCGCAGGGAATGACTAAGCGCATCCAGAGGCGGCCGCCGAAATTCCAGTTGTTGTCGTTGGTGAGGAAACCTGTGGGAAGTGCTCCACCATCACACCCCTCGGCCACCAGATAGAGAGCGCCCCAGGGCATATAGAACCAGGCTCCGGCAATCTTTCCGGGCGTGGTGACGTTCGAGGAGAAGGAGCCGATCCGCACCCATTGCATGGTGTTGGAGGCGCCACCCGGGCTGGTGTCACGGCCGAAGATGTTGAACATGTCTTGTTCGCCCACGGCGGAATACTCGCTTTCCGAAATCGGCGTCAGGCAGTTGTCGTTGGGGGTAAAAGAAGTCGTGGGGGGGATGTTCGTATTGCAATTCACGTGCTGCAGGGTGCCGCCACCGGCCATGTTGATCACCGGTGTGTTGAGGCTCTGGCCGCGGGTGTCGTTGGCGTCGTTGTAATAGAAGCTCAACGATCCGCCAGTGGAATCCACAATGAAGGTGCCACCCGCCACGAAGTTCAGCGTGGGGCCCAGGCAGTGGAAGCCACCAGTGAATAGGGAGGTGACCGGAAACGCACTCTTGTATTCGCACCAGTTGTCGTAGGACACGGCGGCGCCTGCGGAGTTTGTAATTCCCACATTGTCGATGGCCACCGACTGAGCGGTGCTGTAAGCCGAGTTGGCCCGGAGGCGGATTTTGGTGAAGCCTGTCTGGGCTGCGGCCGGTAATGGAACCCGGCAGTTGTAAGTCGATCCGGAGAGCGTGCAGGTGGCACCGGTCCCCGTGACCCCGCCGGCAGCGGTTGTCGTCATCAACTGGGTCCAGCCGGTGTCGGTGTCGATGGCCGCATTGGTGGTGCTGTAACTCACCTGCAGGGTGGCGGCGGTCCCGGTGAGGCCCGTCACGGTCTGGCTGAAGCTGAGGGAGGGGGATTGGAGGGCGTGCAGATTCACCACCCGGGCGATTGCGGCGCGGTTGGTGAGGGTGGACCAGGCCGGGGCCCCACTCACGAATTTCAGGGTGGCGATGCCGGATCCCACCAGCACATTGCCGGCGGCGACCCCTGTCCCACCGCTGGCCTTGTCGTTTTCCTCCCAAATGGAGGGCCAGCGGTTCACATTGCACTGAGCGGTGGCTGAGGCCGTGCAGGCGAGATTGCTGGTGGTGCCACTGAAGGCGTTGCTGGTGAAGTTATCGCCGATGGTGAGGGTGCCGGCGGTGGAGATTTCGGCCCAGGAGTTCAGCGGGCTGGTGGAGGTGCAGGTGGCGTAGGTGGCATCGCAGAACTCCACCCGGGGCGTGCTGGTGTTGTTGGTGCGCAGGATGAGCTTCGTGGTGGCGATCGAGGTGAAGCTGGGATAGCCGCCGTTACTGGCCACGGCGATGCGGGTGGCCGGCCGGCCGCCCACGGTCCAGGTCACCGCGTAGCGCGAGGCCACCGTGGGCAGGCCCGAGGCCAAATACACCGGCACGATCGGGATGCCGGAGGCGGAGGTGCCGGCCTTGTCGCTGGCGGTGCCGCAGGTGGTGCAGCTGGCCAGGGAGCTGTAGAGGGTGGCGTCGCTGGAGCCGCTGGAGGTGTATACCTCACTGCTGGTGGAGCATTGGCCCGGGATTACCCGGCATCCCACACTGCGGCCGCCCACGGTGGCATTGGCGCGGCTGAAGGGGTCGCCATCGGCGGCCACGATGCCCAGGAGGTTGCGCACATCCACCACCTGATTACTGTCATTGCGCTGCGTGTAGCGGTCGTTGTTGAAATACGACCACATCTGGCCGTTATTCACCCCAACAATCATGCCGAAATCCACGCCGCAGTAGCGGCTGTCGGAGCCGAGGGAGTTGGTGCTCACATTCTTGCCGCCGGAGCCGTTCGATCCGAAGGAACCGCCGCAGCATTTGGCGAGCACTTCATATTCTTTGGTCACCGTGGTGCTGCCCACCTGGGCGCCATTGCGGTAGATCCTCCCTTCCACTGTGATGGCGATGAGGCCACTGTTGGAGCCGGCCGTGACAGGGCCGCTGGCATCGGGATCACTGAGGTTCACCAGGTCGCTGAAGCCGCTGCCGGTGGGCACGGTGCCGCCGCTGGCCGAAGGGGTGGCGGTGCCCACCTGGTAGGTGCGGTAGAGGGTGCGGCGGTTGCTGCTGGCGTTGGCGCCGGTGGAATAGCGCACCGCCTTGAGGGCGAAACGCTGGTTGCCGGTGGTTTGGGTGATATCGGCGAGGCTGCGGTAGCTGCCATCGGCCAGGGCTACCGCCGTGCTGGAGGGATAGCCGTTGGTGCCCGGTCTGACGTTGCTGGTGGAGAGGCAGGGACTGCGGAGGTTGGCGTTGGTGGTGGTCCAGTTGGTGGTGGTGGGCGCCACATCGCCGGACACCAGCAGCTTGCGGTTCTCAGGCTGGTTCAGCACCGCAATGATCTGGTCGGCGCCGGATTCGGCCACGGCCTGGGCCTGGTTGGCGTCGCTGTCGTCGGTGATCGCACTGAGGCCGCCGTTCACCACGGACACCAGCGAAGCCGAGGCCACGATCAGCCCCAGCACCACCAGGATGCCCACGATCATCGCGAAGCCCCGTTGGCGCCGCCCCGCCCGGGGGGGGGGGCGGGCGCTGAGCAGGTGGAGCAACAGTTTCGGACGGCCCACCCGGTTTCGGATATCAGCTGGTCTGGGGATCAAGCGATCAACGCTCCTCTCCCACGTGGGAAAGTTTGATCACTTCTAGCCTAGATTGGTCTCAATAGTCAGGTATTGAGAGCCGAAGTACCGCATAAGTGCCTCGGGAAGCCGCACCCGGCCATCCTCCTGTTGTCCGTGCTCCAGCAGGGCCGCCATCGTGCGGCCGATCGCTAGGCCGCTGCCGTTGAGGGTGTGCACCAGCCGGGTCTTCTTGCCGTCGCGGAAGCGGATGGCGGCGCGGCGGGCCTGGAAATCGGCGCAGGTGCTGCAGCTGGAGATCTCGCGGTAGGCGCCGGCGCCGGCCAGCCACACCTCGAGGTCGTAGGTGCGAGCTGCGGAGAAGCCCAGATCGCCGCTGCAGAGCTCGATGCGCCGGTAGGGCAGCTCTAGGGCCTCCAGCACGCCTTCCGCGTCGCGGGTGAGCTGCTCGTGGGCCGCCTCCGAATCCTCAGGGCGGGTGAACCAGTACATCTCCACCTTGTTGAACTGGTGCAGGCGGATCAAACCGCGGGTGTCGCGGCCGTAGGAGCCGGCCTCGCGGCGGAAGCAGGGGGTGTAGGCGGTGTAACGCAACGGCAACTGCTCCGCCGGGATCACCTCGTCGCGGTGGAGCGAGGTGAGTGGTACTTCGGCGGTGGGGGTGAGCCAGAGGTCGTCCTCGGCACAGCGGAAGCTCTCCTCGGCGAATTTCGGCAGCTGGCCCGAGGCGGTGAGGCTGGCGGTGTTCACCAGGATCGGCGGCATCACCTCGCGGTAGCCGGCGTCGTTGTGGCGATCCAGCATGAAGTTGATCAGGGCCCGCTCCAGGCGGGCGCCTTGGCCTAGCAGCGTCACGAAGCGGCTCTGGGCGATCCGCACGGAACGCTCCGTGTCCACCAGGCCGAGGCGCTCGGCGATCTGCCAGTGCTCCTGCAGGGGTGACCCGTCGGGATGGGAGGCCTGGCGGGGAGTACCCCAGGTCTTCACCACCACGTTGTCGGCCTCCGAGCGGCCGTCGGGGGTCTGGGCGGAGGGCAGGTTGGGCAGCTCCAGCAGCTGGTGGCGCAGGCTGCTCTCCAGGGCCTTCTCCTCCTCCTCCAGGCCCGCCACCTGCTGCTTGATGCGGTTCCCCTGCTCCCGCAGCTCGGCAACCTCGGGACCATCGGGACGGGCACCGGCCTGGATCCGTTGCCCCACCTCCCGGCCGATGCGGTTGCCCTCGGCCTGCAGGCCGCTGCGCCGCTCCTCCAGATCCCTCTCCTGGCGTGCGATCTGCTGAAGCCCGGTGAGGTCGACCTCCAGGCCCCTGCGGCTCAGCTGCCGGCGGATCAGCTCCGGGTCATCGCGCAGCAGGCGCTGGTCCAGCACGGTGGGAAGGCGGCTTGGCGGCAGCCTAGGGGTCGATAGTGTCAGTGCTGATCCAAGGCCCTCTGCAGGGCTCCACCCGGCTCCGCTCCGTGTCATCTGACAGCCACTCCGCCGACCTTCCCCCCGGGGGCGAGGAGCCCGTGAAGGAGCTGGATCCCGGGCTCCGCGAGCTGGTGCGGCGCTGCCGGCACGACCACTCCGGGCAGGGCCGGCTGGTGGTGGCGGACCGGCTGGCGGCGATGGGGCTGCAGCGGGCGGCGGCCCGGCAGGTGCGGCGGGCCCTCACCGAGCTGGAGGCGCAGGGGGGGGAGCCCGCGGTGTTGGATCAGCTGAGGCGCTGGCTGGCCCGCTGGCCGGCCGATCGCGTCAGCCGGTTGGCCCTGGCGAAACGGCTGGCCGCCGCACAGGATTTCAAGGCCGCCATTCTCTGCCTTCAGGAAGGGCTGCAGCTCGCTCCCGAGGATGGGGAGCTCTGGAGCCAACTCGCCAGGCTGCTGCAGACGGTGGGCCGCTATGGCGATGCGATTCCCTGCCTGATTCGGCTGGCCGAACTCGAACCTGCCCAGGCCGCCTGCCGCACGGAACTGGGCCACCTGTTCCGCAGGGTGGGCTACTTGGGCGACGCCATCCACTGGCATGGGGAGGCGCTGGCCGTGCAGCCCGATTCGCTGCTGCTGCATCTCAATCACCTCTTCGTGCTGCCGCTGGTGGCCGAATCGGCGCAGCAGATCGCCGAGTGCCGGCAGCGCTGCGAGCAGGGCCTCCGGGCCCTGGAGCAGGAGCAGCCGTTCCAGGATTTCGACAGGGAGGTGGCCGCCATTTGCCATCCCTATTACCTCATCTATCACGACCGCAACGATCGCGAGCTCCTGGAGCGCTATGGCCGCCTGATCACCCGGGCCATGGGTCATGGCCAGTCGTTGGAGCAACGCCCCCGGTTGCCTCTGGCCGTGCCTACGCCCGGCGATGCCTCGATTCCCCGGATCCGGATCGGCTTCCTCTCCGGTTTTTTCTACAACCACAGCAATGCGCGGGCCTTCGATGGCCTGTTGCTTCACCTGGATCGCCACCGCTTTGAGGTGGTGCTGATCCATCTGGCTTCCTCCCCTCGGGATGCCGTGAGCGCCAGGCTGGAGGCCTGCTGCCAGGAGGTGGTGGTGCTTCCCGCCCCCCTCGATGCCGCCAGCGCCAAGCTGGCGGAGCTGCGACTCGATCTGCTCTTCTACACCGATCTGGGCATGCATCCCTTCGCCACGATGCTGGCCACCCGGCGATCGGCCCCGGTGCAGGCCACCGGCTGGGGGGTTCCCCAGACCTCGGGTCTGCCTGGCATCGATTACTACGTCTCCGGCGATCTGGTGGAGCCGCCCGAGGCCCAGGAGCACTACAGCGAAACCCTGGTGCGGCTGCCAGGCCTTCCCTGTTGCTATCGCTCCGAGGCCATCGAGCCGCTCGAACGGGACCGGAACTATTACTTCTTGCCGCCCGACAGACCGCTGTGGGGCTGCCTGCATCGCCTTGAGAAACTCCATCCCGATTTCGATTTGGCCCTGGAGGCGATCGCCAGGGCGGTTCCCGATTCGCTGTTCGTGTTCGTGGAGGAGGACGTGCCCTCGCTCACCAGCCTCTACCTCGATCGTCTGGCCCGCTCTGCCCCCACGGCCCGGGAGCAGGTGGTGATGCTGGGCCGGATGGATTGGCGCGATTTCCTGGCCCTGGCGGGCTGCCTGGATGTGCTGCTCGATCCCTTCCATTTCGGTAGCGGCATCACCCTCTACGAAACGATCCACACAGGCACCCCGGTGGTGACCCTGGAGGGCCGCTCCCTGCGTTCCCGTTATGTGGCGGCCGCCTACCGGCTGATGGAGGTGGAGGATCCCCCGGTGGCGGCCAGCCCCGAGGCCTATGTGGAGCGGGCTGTTGCCCTGATGCAGGATCCGCAGCGGCGGGAGCTCCTGCGCCAGGAGATCGCCGCCAAGGCGAAGGCCCGCCTCTATGACCGACTCGACTATGTGCTGGGCTTCGAGGATTTCGCCCTCAAGGCCGTGGCCCAGGCCAGGTGCGACCAGGGCCGGGGGGGCTGAGGGTCAGCCGCTCCCAGCCCGCCAGCGCTGCGGTCCCGGGGCCCGTTGGCGCTTCAGAGCACCTGAATCACTTCGCTCACCTCGGGGATGGCCTCGCGCAGCTTGCGCTCGATGCCCATCTTGAGGGTCATGGTGCTGCTGGGGCAGGAGCCACAGGCCCCCTGCAGCCGCACCTTCACAACAGGTCCGTCAATCTCAACGATCTCCACGTTGCCGCCATCGGCCATCAGGTAGGGGCGCAGCTCATCGAGCACCCGCTCGACATTGGGAATGGTGAGGGCGCGGGGATCGGCCGTCGCAGCATCGGAGGCGGCTGATGCGGTGGATGCTGTGTCGGTGGCGAGTGGGGTTTCGGTGGTCATGGCAAATCGGAAGGCTGAAGTTGAGCTTAGGTAGTGCTGGGCCTTGGAAGGGTGTGGATTCCTCGGGGCGCCCCACCAAGGCATGGGCCAGGTCCCGGCCTCTGGTTCCTGGCCCGGCCGGATCGGCAGTGGGTCGGGCCCACTGGATCGGCATCTGGCCGGGACCACCGGTTCGGGCCGGGAGGCTCCTCTCCCTAGGATCGCTGGGTCCGCCTGTCGCCACCGCCCGGCCCCGCATGACCGACGTCCCCGCAGCGCGGATCCGCAATTTCTGCATCATTGCCCATATCGATCACGGCAAGTCGACCCTGGCCGATCGGTTGCTGCAGGAAACCGGCACCGTCGCCGCCCGCGACATGCAGGCGCAATTTCTCGACAACATGGAGCTCGAGCGAGAGCGCGGCATCACGATCAAGCTGCAGGCGGCGCGGATGGAATACAAGGCCGCCGATGGCCTCACCTACATCCTCAACCTGATCGATACCCCCGGCCATGTGGATTTTTCCTATGAGGTGAGCCGCTCTCTGCAGGCCTGCGAGGGTGCCCTGCTGGTGGTGGATGCCAGCCAGGGCGTTGAAGCCCAGACCCTGGCCAATGTGTATTTGGCCCTGGCCAATGATCTCGAGATCATCCCGGTGCTCAATAAAATTGATCTCCCCGGTGCTGATCCAGCTCGCATCAGCGAGGAGATCGAGGCGATCATCGGGCTGGATACCAGCAACGCCATTGCCTGCTCCGCCAAGACTGGTTTAGGGGTACCTGAGATCCTCCAGGCCGTGGTCGATCGGGTGCCGCCGCCTCCCGACAAGCTGGATGAACCCCTGCGGGCGCTCATCTTTGACTCCTATTACGACGCCTACCGCGGCGTGATCGTGTATTTCCGCGTCATCAGCGGCGCCATCGCCCGCCGCGACAAGGTGCTCCTCATGGCCAGCGGCAAGACCTACGAACTCGATGAGGTGGGGGTGATGGCCCCGGATCAGCGGCAGGTGGAGAGCCTCCATGCCGGCGAGGTGGGTTACTTGGCCGCCTCGATCAAGGCGGTGGCCGATGCCCGGGTGGGCGACACGATCACCCTGTTGGCCAACCCCGCATCCGAGGCGCTCCCGGGCTACACCGAGGCCAAGCCGATGGTGTTCTGCGGCCTCTTTCCCACCGACGCCGACCAGTACCCCGACCTGCGCGAGGCCCTCGACAAGCTCAAGCTGTCCGATGCCGCTCTGAAGTACGAGCCAGAAACCAGCAGCGCCATGGGCTTCGGCTTCCGCTGCGGCTTCCTGGGGCTGCTGCATATGGAGATTGTGCAGGAACGCCTGGAGCGCGAATACGACCTCGACCTGATCGTGACGGCGCCTTCGGTGATCTACAAGGTGAACATGATCGATGGCAGCGAGCTGCTGGTGGACAATCCGGCCACCTTGCCCGATCCCCAGAAACGCGAATCGATCGAGGAGCCCTATGTGAAGCTCGAGATCTACACCCCAAACACCTACAACGGTGCCCTGATGGAGCTCTGCCAGGAGCGGCGCGGTGAATTCATTGACATGAAGTACATCACCACCGACCGGGTGACCCTGCACTATGAGATGCCTCTCGCCGAGGTGGTCACCGATTTCTTCGATCAGATGAAAAGCCGCACCAAGGGCTATGCCTCCATGGAGTACAGCCTGATCGGCTATCGCAAGAATGAATTGGTGCGTCTCGATGTTTTGATCAATGCCGAGAAAGCCGATCCCCTCACCACGATCGTGCACCGCGATAAGGCCTACAACGTGGGCAAGGGCCTGGTGGAGAAACTCAAGGAACTCATCCCCCGCCAGCAGTTCAAGATCCCGATTCAGGCCTCGATCGGCAGCCGTGTGATCGCCTCCGAGAGCATCAGCGCCATTCGCAAGGATGTGCTCGCCAAGTGCTACGGCGGCGACATCAGCCGCAAGAAAAAACTGCTGCAGAAGCAGGCCAAGGGCAAGAAGCGCATGAAGGCGATGGGCAAGGTGGAGGTCCCCCAGGAGGCCTTCATGGCGGTGCTGAAGTTGAACCAGTAGGCCTCCAGCTCAACCCCTAAAAGTTGGCCAGATCCATCACCAGCGGCAGGCCCGCTCGCGGCTCCTGGAGCTTGTGCAGCAGCCGCTGATCCGCCGTGATCAGGGTGGCCCGTTCCTTTCCGCGCCTCCGCCTGTCCGCCGGCGGGAACCCTCGGCTAGTGCTCACAACCCACTGCCATGGGAGCCGTCTTTCCCCGCAAATCCCTGCTCCCGCCTTCTTCGGAGAGCGGCTTCGTGCTCCCCCTTGCCCTGGGGGTTTCCATGCTCCTGTTGCTCGGCAGCCTCTCGCTCCAAACCGTGGCCCTTCAGGGCCACCTCGATCAGGTGAGCCAGGCGGGCAGGGGCCGCGATGAGGATGCCCTTGTGGGAGCTGCCCAGCGGCTGGTGGGTGAGCTCAATCGCCGTCACGCCTGTCTGCTGTCGTTGCCCCTCAGCCGTTGGCCCCAGGAGGGCCAGAGTTGTGCCAGCCTCCCCCAGCAGGAGGCCCTGCTGGGGGAGGCTCGATCCTTCGGCGGGCGACTGCTCGCCTGGTCTCCGGGGACAACGGAAGCCGAGGCCCTGATTGAGGCCGAGCCCGCGGTTCATGGTGGGATCGCCCGGCGGGCTGTCTTCAAGGTGGTTCTCAAGGCCGATCCGCTCCGGGCCCAGTCCCCTCGATTGCTGGGCCTGCGGGGGGTGGCGCCATGAGCCTGGTGGAACTGATGTTGGCCTCAGGGCTGCTGCTCGGCTCCAGCGCGGCTTCTCTGGGCGTGTGGAACCGGGTGTCCACCACCCTGCTGGAGCACCGGATGGAGCTGGAGCAGCTCCAGAGCCTGGAGGCGGAGGTACAGGCGCTGGAGGCCCGGCTGCAGGATCCGCGCCAGGTTCCGCTCGGGGCGCAGCTCTCCTGTGAGGAGCAGCTCCAGCGTCTCGTGGCACGGCTGGAGAACCAGCCCCCCGAGAGCGGTGTGGTGCGGACTCTGGAGATGCTGGCGGGGGGGGAACTTCTGCTGATCCACCTTCAGGCTGGTGATCAGGAGCGGCGGCGGTACTACAGCCCCGCGGCCTTCGGAGGCTGCGGCGGGGATCCAGCGGGGCTCCCGGCGGTGGCTCCAGCCCAGGCAGTGGCTCCAGCCCAGGCAGTGGCGGAGGGAGGAGGCCATGGGGCGCTCTGAAGCCTTCACCCTCACCGAATTGCTCCTGGTGGTGGCGGTGCTGGCTCTGATGGGGCTGATGGGTCTGGGGGCTGGATTGGAGCTCCTGGCCAGGCTTGAGGTGGAGGCCGCCACCCGCAGGGTTCTGGTGGGGCTGGAGCGGGGCCGGACCGCCGCGGAACGCCAGGGGCGCCCCTGCGCCCTCAGCCTCGATGCTGCCGGATGGGGGCCACCAAGAGCTGGCGATCTGCCTGCCTGTGTGGGCGTGCCCCTGGCCCTCGGGGAGGGACTGGGGCCCCAGGAGGGTCTCCGCTTGGAGCACAACCTGCCGCCAGCCGTGCGCTTCAGCAGCAATGGCCTGGTGCTCGATGCCGGCACGGTGCTGGTGGCTCACCGGGCTACGGCTCTCAATCGCTGCGTGGTGGTCTCCCTGCCCCTGGGGGTGACCCGGGTTGGGCTCCATGGAGACGGCATCTGCCGTCCGGATCCGAACCTTTAACGATGGCGGTTGTCTTCCGGGCCAGTTTTGTGGAGTTCAGAGCTCGGGGTGGCTCCTGCAGGCCTGTTCGGGCCTTCACCCTGGTGGAGCTGTTGCTGGCCCTGGGGATGGGGCTCGCACTGAGCGCCGTGCTGGTGCAAGTGCTCGTGGCCGAGAGCCGTCTGGGGGCCGTGCTGGTGCGTCAGTGGCGCGAGCGGACACTTCAGCGCCGCACCCTTGATCTGGTGCGGGACGATCTGCGGCGGGCCGTGGCGATCAGGCTGGGTTCCGCCGGCAGCTCTCCCTGCCCCCTCTCCGGCCGCGAGCCTGTGCTTCAGATCAGCACGGCTGAGGGACCGATCACCTACTCGGTGGGGCTGCCCCCCAGTCCGATCTGGAGGGGCCGGGTCCTGATGCGCTGCGGGCCCGCCTTCGGACTGGATGGGGAACCGAGCCGGGGTGCGAGCCAGAATCGCGTCGTGATCGATGCCCTGGTGCCGGCTGGATTCCGGGCGGAGGTCGAGGCCATCGGCCAGTTTCGCCTGTCGATGGAACAGGAGCTGCCCCTCCTGCAGGGGGGCTTGCAAAGGATCACCACGGCCGTTGTCGTGGCGGCCCCGGCGCCGGATCCATGAGCGAGGGCAAGGGGGCTGGCAGCCTTGCGAAGGGTGAAATACCGACTAGGTTGCAGCTTTAATGCACCAACGACGGTAGGCCCGCCGGCTTAGGCCGCTTCGGAATCCCCACGTTCGCTTCCCAGGGGCCTGGCTCTTCGAACGAGGGGCTTGTGGTTCAGGCTGTGATGTTGATGGCCTTGGTCACCACGATCGCCATTGTCTTGAATGGGGCCCTGGTGGCTGGATCCAGGCAATGACCAGCCTCATCATCCCTCAGCCTGGCGGCACTATCAGCGTTTTTCCGATGGATGTTGAGCACATCGAAGCAGGGCGCTCCTCGCAACATGGCGACCTGGATTCCAGGCTGGCCGAGGCCCGCTTCGCGGCGGAGTCAGGGGATCGCGCCCTAGCGGAACGTTTCTATCGCGAGATGGTGGAGGCCGGTGTGGGCGATGTGCGCCCCTACTGCAATCTGGGCGTGCTGGCCTTGCTCGAGAAGCGCGCCACTGCAGCTTTGGGTTGGTTGGAGCAGGCGGTGGTTGTGGATCCCCATCACGCCCGATCTCATCTCAATCTGGGCATGGCCCTGCAGCTCGAGAAGCGCACCGCCGAGGCGATCACGGTGCTGCAGCGGGCGGTGGGCCTCGACCCCCAGCTGGCAGAGGCTTGGAACAACCTGGGCTTTGTGCTGGCGGAAGACGACCAGCCTGAGGCGGCGATGGCGGCCTATCAGCGCGCCCTCGATCTGCAACCCGGCTATGCCGTGGCGGCCCAGAACCTCAGCGTGCTGCTGGCCAACCATGGCAACCCCCAGGAGGGGGAGCAGTTGTTGCGGCAGTTGCCTGGGGCAGTCGGCCAGGAGAGCGGGATTCTGTTTCATCTTGGCGAGATGCTTCGCCTGCAGGGGAAGCTGGAGGAGGCGCATGCGGTCTACGGGGAATGCCTGGAGCGGGACCCGGAGGATGCCGAGCTGCGCATGGGGGTTGGTCTTGCCCTCCTGGGCGCCGGTCAGGCCGATCAGTCCCTCACGGTGCTGCTGCCCTTGCTGGCCATGCGCCCTGATGATTCACCGGGCCTGGTGGCTGTGGGCTGGTGCCTGCACAAAATGGAAGATAACCAGGCGATCGATCTCTACCGCCGTGCCATCGCCCTCGATCCAACCAACATCCAGGCGCGCAACCTTCTCGGTCTTTTTTACACTCTTCAAGGGCGACAAGGCGAGGCCATCCAAGAATTCCGCGCTGGCCTCGAGCAGGATCCGAAGAACTGCGAACTACGCTGCAATCTTGCCGCCTCGTTGCGCAGCCAGGGTTTCTTTGAGGCTTCACTGGCCGAGCTGGAGCAGCTTCTGGCCGATCATCCTGATCACCTCGATGCCCTGGCGATCCAGTTGTTCAGCTGCTCAGTCGGCTCGGAACGTCTGGCTCCCCTGGCCCTTGCGCTGAGCCAACGCTTCTGGACAGCGGTGCGCAGCCGTTCCAGCCTCAGGGTGCAGTCCCAGGCGTTGACTGCCGCCACACCGGTCAGGCCGACCTTTGCTGCCGCTCTACCTGTTCAGCAGGGGGTGCTTCCCTCCCTGGAGCGGCCGGAGGTGCGCCGCGATCGACGGTTGAGGATCGGCTTCCTTTCGGCGGAGATCGGTTCCCACGTGGTGGCTTCGTTTCTGTGCTCCTTCCTCGATCACTACGACCGTGATCGCTTTGCGGTGGAGTTGTTTGCCGCCTCGCGCCGCTTCGATGCCAGGGCCTCGGAGATGGCCGCGCTTGCCGATCACCACTGGTTGCTCAATGGCATGGACATGGGTCAGGCCCGGGAGCTGATCCGCAGCCGCCAGCTCGACATCCTGGTGGAAACCTCCGGCTTCACCGCCGATTCCGCGATCGAGCTACTGGCCGAACGTTGCGCCCCGGTTCAGTGCCACTACATCGGCTACCACGCCACCACGGGCCTTGACACGATCGACTGGTTCATCGGCGATGCCGAAACGGTGCCCGAGGCGTTCTCCGCCCAGTTTGTGGAGCGGCTCTGGCGCCTGCCGCGCCCCTGGCTGGCCTGCCGGCCCGATCCCACCCTTCCGCCCGCCTGCCGCGCGAGCAGCGATCCGGTGGCCGTGTTGGGTTCCTTCAATCAGCTCGCCAAGGTGCGCGAGGAGACCCTGCACTACTGGGCGGCAGCGATGCTGGCGGTGCCCGGCAGCCGGCTGCTGGTGAAGGATCGCTCCGCTGTTGATCCCGAGAGCTGTCAGCGCATCCGTGACACCCTCGCGAGTTTGGGTGTGGAGCCCGAGCGCATTAGTTTTCTGGGCTATGTCGGCGGCTGGGAGGACCACATGGCCGCCTACAACCAGCTGGATGTGGCCCTGGACACCACGCCCTGGAGCAGTGCCACTACCGGCTTTGATGCCCTGGCGATGGGGGTACCGCTGGTGGGAATCCGGGGTGGCTGCACGGCGGCCCGCATGAGTGCCTCCATCCTCAAGGGCTTGGGCAGGTCCGAGTGGATCGCCGAAACGCCTGAGCAGTTCGCCGCGATCGTGGCCCGGCTCTGCGCCGACTTGCCTGCCCTACGGGCTTCCCGACCGGAGCTGCGCCGCCGGGTGCTGGCCAGCCCGCTCTTTGATGGGGCCGATTTGAGTGTTTATCTGGAGGAGGCTTTCCTCGCGATGCGGAAGCAGGCTGGGCCCGCTGCCTGAACCACCAAACAAAAAAAAAGTCTTCCGGGACAGGCCCGGAAGACTCCCGATCAAGACAACAAGGGATCAACTGAATGTGCAGGAGAGCTGGCCAGTGGAAGTGACTGAAACGGTGGCGCCGCTCTTGCCGGTGCTGCCGGCGGCGGTGCTGAGGCAATTCAGACCAGCAACACTGGCACCCCAGCTCCTGGAGAACGATGCGGCGGTGTTGGCGCTGCAGTTGCCGGGAGCGGTGCCCACACCACCAGAGGCCACGAACACGCCACATTCCTTGCCGAGGCCCACGATTTCGCCGATAGCAGCACCGGCCTTGGCGGAATCTCGGGCTCCGAGGTACTGGGGAAGGGCCACGCCGGCCAGCAGGCCGATGATGGCCACCACGATCATCAGTTCGATCAGGGTGAAGCCCTTGGCGAGGCCTTTGCGCTGACGCAGTTTGCGGAGCAGCTCGAGTTGGAGATTGGTGCGCATGGATCCTGAAACACGTCTACCGATTCAACATACGCGCCACGCCTGGGGTCGTCCATCGATAGCAGTTGGCCTGTAGGTGAAACGGTTGCCGCTCAGATCCCTTGCGGGGACTGGGTAGTCCTTGCCTTTTGCGCAGACGCTTCGGTTTTATTCATGCCTGCCTGGGAAATCGCTCACGGTTTTTTTCTGTGGAATGAATCAGATTTTCAGGCAGCTCTCAGGCTTTCCTCACTCGATGTGGTTCGGCGGGGCTGGCCCTGCGGGAGGCACCCCTCTCGCCGGCGCGGCTAGCCTGAAGCAAGAACCCTTCGATCTTGTCCGTTTCCCTGCTCGCTCGCCCCCATGGCTCCCTGCGGCAGTGGTTGCTGGGAGCCAGCGTGATCGCTGTGCTGGCGGGCTATGGGGTGCAGCTTATGGCCTATGGATGGCTTGCGGACCTCGACCGCAGGGAGGCCCACCGGCAGGTTGCCCGACAGTTGCTGGCCCTTGTGGAGCAGGAGGGAGCCCTCCCCGCCGAGGTCTCCCTCAGCGGGGTGAACGCCTGGATCGAGGGCAGCGGTGGTACCCGGCCTCTGGTCCGTGCCCTGGATCCCAGCCGTGTCCCGCTGCCCCCCCTGGCCCTGGTGCGGCGCCAGCAGCGGGGCGTCCCGGTGGTTGGCCCCTGGTATTACGAGGGCCACAGTTATCTCTCGAGCACCATGCCCGTGAGATCCAAGCGGGCAGGGGTCTCTCTTTATCTACTGCAGGATGTGACCCTCGACATCCGTAGGCAGCAGCGCAACTCCCTGCTGCTGCTGGTGTTCGCGGGCATTTCCACCCTGGTGAGCGCCGCCTTACTGCGGCCGGTGCTGAACGCCGGACTCCGGCCCCTAGAGGACCTCAGCGACCGCATGGAGCAGATCGAAACCGAAACCCTTGGGCGCAATCGCTTGCCCCTGGCTCCCCAGCCCCGTGAACTGCAGCGGATCGCCGGCACCTTCAACGATCTGCTCGATCGCCTGGCGGTGTCCTGGGAGCGGCAGCGGGCCTTCGTGAATGCCGTGAGCCACGAATTGCGTACGCCGATCACCCTGGTGGCCGGTTATTCGGCCCGCCTGCAGCGTCGTGGCATCAACCTCAGCGCCGCGGAGCGGGAACAGCTCCATCTGATCGAGGAGGAAGCGGCCCGGATGGGCCGCATGGTGACGGATTTGCTCGATATCGCCCGCAGTGACGCCGGCCAGCTCTCCCTGCGGCGCCAGCGCTTCGATGTGGCCGCCGCCTGCCTCCAGGTGGTCGACCGCCTGCGGCCGGTGGCCGCAGGCCGGCTGCGGCTGGCCCCGGAATCGGCGGAGCGTGATCACGCTGAGCACGCCGTGGGGGATCCCGAGCGCTTTGAGCAGTGTTTGCTCAACCTGGTGGAAAATGCCCTCAAGTACAGCCCGCCCACCGGCCTGGTGCAGCTGGCCTGGGAATCTTGCGGCGATTCGGTGCTGGTGCATGTGCTCGACCAGGGGCCCGGTGTGCCGGAGGAGGACCGGGCCCGCCTGCTGGAGCGATTTCAGCGGGGGCGAAGCACCGGTGATGTGCCCGGCAGCGGGATCGGTCTGGCGGTGGTCGACACCCTGATGCAGGCCATGGGTGGCCGGGTGGAAATCGGGGATTCCCCTGGGGGAGGGGCCGATTTCCGGCTGCTGTTGCCCGAGGCGCCTGAGCCGGAGCTCAGCGAGCCTGCTCCATCAGTTCCGCGAGCAGTGCCGGGAGCCCCGTCTTGACGACGTAGCCATCCGCTCCGGCTGCCCTCACCTCCTCCTCATCCACCGGATCCCAGTGGCCGCTCATCAGCACCACCTTGGTGGCCAGCCCCTGCTGGCGCAGCTGACGCAGGCAGGTGATGCCATCCATCTCCGGCAGGCCCACATCCAGCAACACCAGATCGACGCTGTCGTTGCTGAGGCCATCGATCGCCTCCTCGGCAGAGCTGAAGCAGATCACCAGGGCGCCGAGATCCTCCAATTCGAGCCGCAGCAGGGTGCGGATCCGAACATCGTCATCCACGATGGCCACGGAGCGGGGCGCTCTGGAATTGGCGTTGGTGTCAGCCACGCACCTCTCCCTCCCGCAGCATGAAGCCCACGCCGCGCACCGTCTGGATCAGGGTGGGTCGACCGGCCTGCTCGAGTTTGCGGCGCAGGTAGCGCACGTAGACATCAAGAAGGTTGTCGTCGCCGAAGTGGTTCTCCCCCCACACGGCCCGCAGGATGGCCTGCCGCTCGAGAACCCGGTTGGGCGATTCCATCAGGTGGCGGAGCAGCTCAAACTCCCGCACCGACAAGGTGATAGGCGCCCCGGAACGGCTCACCTCCCGGGTGGCGGTGTCGAGGATCAGATCGGCGTAGATCAGGCGTTCGCCATTGTCCTCCTCCTGGCCGTAGGAGCTGCGGCGCAGGTGGGCCCGCAGCCTGGCTAGCAGCTCCTCCACGGAGAAGGGCTTGAGCATGAAGTCGTCGGCGCCTGAATCGAGAGCCTCCACCCGATCCTGGACCCCATCTCGGCCGGTGAGCATCACGATGGGAGTGGTGATGCCGCTGGCCCTGATCCGGCGGCACACCTCCACGCCGCTGAAATCCGGCAAGAGCCAGTCGAGGAGAATCAGGTCGCCCGGGTGCTCGCGGAGGGCGATTAGGGCACTCTGCCCATCGGCGGCCTCCCGCACCGCATAGCCCTCCACTTCCAGTTCACCGCAGAGGAACTGGCGCAGCCGGGGGTCATCGTCGACAATCACGACCTGGAGCTGGCCACTTCGCCGCTGGCTGGGGCTCGGATCCTGGTCCACCGATGGGGTCACACACGCGCTCGGGCGGTTCCCCCCGGTGCGGGAGGAGGCGGCTCCTCCAGATTACGAAACCACAAACATGCTGCGGTTGGCGAAAGAGCCGAGGGCGCGGCCTGACAGACCAGACTGCCATTCCTTGCCCTGCACCCGGTGCTGCGTTCCCTCCGGCTTCCCGCCGGCGCCACTCTTTCGGCTCGAATGGCCCGCTGGGGCGTGGCGATCGTGCTCGCCTATGGCCTGGTGGCCCTGCTCACGCCGCTGCTTATTCACCTGGGTGTGCTTGCCGATCCCAATGAAGGCCTGGCCAATCCGATCTACGCCCCGCCCTCCCTGGCCCACTGGTGTGGCACGGATCGGCTGGGGCGGGATGTGTGCGTGCGCACCCTGGCCGGCAGCGGCGTGGCCCTGCAGGTGGTGGCGATCGCCCTGGTGCTGGCCCTGCTGATCGGGGTTCCCCTCGGCATGGTGAGCGGCTATCTCGGCGGCTGGGTGGACCGGGTGCTGGTGCTGTTGATGGATACGCTTTACACGCTGCCGGTGCTGCTGCTTTCGGTTGTGCTCGCCTTCCTGCTGGGGCGGGGGCTCCCGAACGCGGCCGCCGCCCTGTGTGTGGTGTATGTGCCCCAATACTTCCGGGTGGTGCGCAACCAGAGCGCCCAGGTGAAGGCCGAACTGTTCGTGGAGGCGGCCCGCTCGCTCGGGGCGGGCCCCCTCTGGATCCTGCGCCGCTACCTCCTGCGCAATGTGATCACCTCGGTGCCGGTGCTGCTCACCCTCAATGCCGCTGATGCGGTGCTTGTTCTTGGTGGCCTGGGGTTTTTGGGTCTGGGCCTGCCGGAAACGATTCCTGAATGGGGCGGCGATCTGCAGCAGGCGCTCACGGCGGTGCCTACGGGCATTTGGTGGACGGCCCTCTATCCGGGACTGGCGATGTTCGTGCTGGTGCTGGGGCTGTCTTTTCTCGGGGAGGGCCTGGAGCAGTGGTTGAGCGGCCAGGCCCAGCGCAGTTCATGAGGGCTCGCTGGAGACGACCTGCCTGTTAAGGCGCTCGCAGATGAACTGGTCAACCAGGTCAGGGAGCCAGTGCTTTCCGTGAAATCCAAAGCTGGCCTTGAGAGAATTCACTTTATTTTCATGCGGTAATTCAATCGAGAATCGAGAGGCAAGGTCTATCGGGGCGAATCGAGCCCCAAGGGAGCTGAGTTCATCGTATAAGTAATGGCATATGACGAGATCTTCTGAGAGAATCGGAAATGTCAATTGATCGAAGTCGATCAGAGATGTGATTTCCAGGAGCTGCTTGCTTCGCAGTGAGAATCCGCCATTGCCGACCCGGTTGCGATTGAGATCGAGGCGATCATTGCTCGGCTGCATGACTACGAATTCGGGCCATGGCGCTCCAACGTAGTCATAGTCTGTGAATTCTGGTGACCAGAGTTCCGGATTTAATACGAAGCCATCGGCCTGGACGATCAGGCAGTGTTCTGTTGATACATGTTCGTGCAGCGATTGAATGATGAATCGGCTGTATCCCAGGAAGTCGATTGAAGGTATCGGCACGTATGTAACGCGGCGATCAGTGGTTGGTGGTGGGGTTGGGCTTAAGAGCTTGATGGCGCCAAAATCAATATTCTCGGCGCTGTAAAGCAGTGCGTGATGCGTTTTCAGGATATCCACCGAGGTCACGGCGATTAAGGTGATATTGGGCAGGGATAATTTCATGTCCAGCTGCTTCATGTTCTGAGGATTGAGTGTAGCACTGATTTCCTGCTTGCTGCTCGGGCATTGGTTGCGCTGTCTGCGACATGTGGCCGTTCTGTTGGCCCGCTAATATGGTGCTGATGGGTTGTTTGATCCTCTCCATGAACCCCGAGCAGCTCACCCATCTGGACAGGATTGCCGCTGTGGTGGATGCACTACGCCCTATCCCCTGGATGGACGTGGCAGAGCTCGAACAGATCTCCCTTCGGCTGCTCGAATTCGACGCCAACCACTGGCCGTTTCTGAGGGTGCTGTCCTTTCCCCTCTATGCCGAACTCACGTCCCTGCTGGCGAGCGGGGATGCGCTGCCCCACCTCAAGAGTCGCCCCCGCATCGCCGTGGTGATGCCGGTGTATGCCCCCCGCCGCGATCTCCTGAAGGCGGCCCTCGCCAGCCTGCGCGGTCAGGTGGGGGTTGCGATCGACTGCATGATCAGCGTGGATGGCCGTGTTGAGGATCGCCAACTGGTGGAGGAGGTGCTGGCCGAGCTTGAGGCTGCTGGCGAGGTCTCCCACTGGCGGGTTTCGGTGTTTCTGTTGGAGCGGAACCGGGGCGTGGGGCTGTGCCGCAACCGGGCTTTCCAGGAGGTCACGGCTCCGTTCTTCACCTGCCTTGATGCCGATGACATCTTCCATCCGCTGCGCTGCCTGCATGCCCTGCTGGCGCTGCAGAGTTCCGGCGTGGAGAGGCTCAATACCGGTTGGAGCAGGGTTTCGCTGGAAGAGAATAAAATTGTGCTGATCAATGACCGTTTGTATTGCACTGGACAGAGTAGTTTTTTGGCTCGTACGGAGATCCTGTCCCGCTGCGGCTATCAGGCGGGGCTTCGTCATTTTGAGGATACTGAATTTATGCTGAGGCAAGCATTTTTTGGTGTATCCATGCAGGATTCACCGATTGTTGGCCATTATTTTCATACGGAGCCCCGATTGGACTATGCTTCATTATCCACCCCTTGTCGGCGGGAGGTCCACCCGATCGTCGGGCACCCCTATCTCTGCGGAACGGTGATTGCCGAGCAACCAGAGAGTTGGCTGGAGATTGAGCGCAGCCATCGCCAGCGTTATCAGTCGCTGCTGGCGGAGGCCCTCCGAGCTGCCTATCCCCCCGATCCAAGCCCGGCTGCCGGTGAAGTCTTCTCTGCCGATTGATGGCGTCAGCCATCAGGGTTCAGCACCGCAGCCGCAGGCTCCGTGGCAGCTCTTCGCTGATCGCTCCCTCCCCATCCAGGGCCGGATAGGGCCGCCCTTCACGGCGGCACCAGGCGGCCACCTGGGGGTAGGCCCACTCGAACAGCAGCTTGTTGTAGAGCCCGGGCGGCAGGCCCTCGCCGTGCTGGGGCAGCAGCCCGGCCGCCTGCCGTTGCCGGACCGCCTCGAAGAGCAGGGTGGCCGTGGCCACCGACACATTCAGCGATTGCACCATGCCCTGCATTGGGATGAAGATCGCCTGGTCCACCAAGGCGGCCGTGGATTCACTGAGTCCCCATTTTTCGGCGCCGAGCACGAAGGCGGTGGGGCCGCTGAAGTCGCACTGGCGATAATCCACGGCCTCCTGGGCCAGGTGGGTGCCGTAGATCCTGAAGCCCTGCTCCCGAAATTGGGCTATCACCGTTGCTGAATCGGGATGCACATGCAGCGGCACCCACTTCTGGCTGCCCAGGGCAGTGTCATTGAAGGTGGGCATCCTTCCCTTCAGGCAAACGGCGTGGGCTTCCAGCACCCCCACGGCATCACAGGTGCGCAGGATCGCCGAGAGGTTGTGGGGTTTATCCACCTGCTCCAGCAGCACCGTGAGGTTTGCCATGCGCCGGTCGAGAACGCTTCGGAGGCGCTGGTATCGGCGAGGCAGCAGGGGCATGGGGATCGAAGTCGTGGTCTTAGCGCGGTACCCGGATGCGCTGGCGGGATGAATTCTTGTTCATGCGCCAGAACGACTTGCGCCAGAACTGAGGGCGATGCGGGCCTTCTCGGGAGTCACCGGGGCCGTGGAGCCGGATTCTGGCTTCAGTGCGCCACCGATAGCGGCTGGGGCCGGACCTTCGGCGGAGCTCATCAGGGCCTGGAGGTGAGGTTGGTCAGCAGGTGGAAGGGAGTCGGCCTGGGCGGCGGCGCCTCTTCCGGGAGGGCTCGACCCTGGCCAATGCCGTCAAGTTACCGCCAGTGCGGTGCCGCAGCTCCATGGGGATGCAGGATTGTGTGATGGGGGCGAGTCCCCGGCCTGAGACCTGGTCCACCTGGGAGTGATCGGTTTGGAATCTTGGCTGCTGGATGGCGGGGGCCTGGCGCAACCCTGGGGTGATGCCGCTCTGGCTGTGGCGCGACCGGACGCTGGTGGTTTGCCGGCTACGCCCTGGGATCAGCGGGTTTGGCGGTTGGTGGCCAGGATTCCCACGGCCCGCCTGGCCACCTACGGCCAGGTGGCCGAACTTCTGGGGGCCTGGGGGCGGGCCCGCCAGGTGGGCTGGGCCCTGCGGCGGCTGCCGCTTCCCACGGCCATCCCCTGGCACCGGGTGGTGAATGCCCGCGGCTCGATCACGATGACCCCCAGCCGCGAAGGCAGCGACTGGATCCAGCGGGACCTGCTGGTTGCGGAGGGGATTCCCGTGGATGCCAGGGGGCGCGTTCCCCTGGCCCGCTTCCGCTGGGACCCACCCCTCCCCTTGGTGTTCTGATGCCACAAGCGGATGTAATGGGCCCCGATGTCCCGGGCCTCGAATCCCGCCATTGCGCCTGGCGGGTGCTTCTGGCGGTTGCGGCCGGTGCTTACGCCGATGCAGCCCTGGAGCGTGAGCTGGCCCAGGGATCACTCTCGCCCCTGGACCGGGGGCTGGTGACCGAGTTGGCCTACGGCGCTATCCGCCAACGGCGCCTCCTGGATGCCTGGATCAACGCCCATGCCCGGATGGTCGCCGAGCGCCAGCCCCCGCCCCTGCGCTGGCTGCTCCATGTGGGTCTGTACCAGATCCTCTTCAGCGAGCGGGTGCCGGTTTCGGCGGCCGTGAGCACCAGCGTCGCCCTGGCGCGCCGCATCGGACTGGCCCGGCTGGCCCCCACGGTGAATGCCATTCTCCGGGCGGTGCTGCGCCGGCGGGAGGCCCTGCCCGGAGCCCTGGCACCTTGGGACGGTCTCAGCCTCCCCTCCGACCCCGCCGAGCGCCTGGGTCTGTGCCACTCGCTCCCCCCCTGGCTGGCCACGGACCTTCTCGGGTGGCTGCCGGCGGAGGGGGCCGAGGCTTTCGCCAGGGCCGCCTCCATGCCGCCGCCCCTCGACCTGCGGATCAACCCCTGTCGCACCGACCCGGCCACCCAGCAGGCGGCCTTCGCTGCGGCAGGGGTGGCCGCCGAGCCGCTGCCGAATCACCCCTTGGCGTTGACGCTGCCGGGCCGTTCCGGGGATCTCCGCGCCCTGCCTGGCTTCCGGGAAGGCCACTGGTGCGTGCAGGATCGCCATGCCCAGTCCGTGGTGCCCCTGCTGGCCCCCAGGCCCGGTGAGCGGATCCTCGATGCCTGCGCCGCACCGGGTGGCAAGACCACCCAGATCGCCGAATGCCTGCGGGGTCAGGGTGAGCTCTGGGCGGTGGATCGCTCCGAAGCCCGGTTGCGCCGGGTGCGGGCGAACGCCGAGCGGCTGGGGCAGCTCGAGGGCATGGGTCTGCTCGCGGCCGATGCCGGCGATCTTGAGGCCCTGCGGCCCGACTGGGTCGGCCATTTCGACGCCATCCTCCTGGATGCGCCCTGTTCCGGCCTGGGCACGCTGGCGCGCCATGCCGATGCCCGCTGGCGGGTCACGCCGGCCTTGATCGACGAACTCCTGCCGGTACAGCTCCGTCTGCTGGAGGCGATCGCCCCATTGCTGCGTCCCGGGGGGCGTGTGGTCTACGCCACCTGCACGGTGCATCCCCAGGAGAATCGGGGGCGGATCGACGCCTTCCTCGAGGGCCATCCCACCTGGCAACTGGAGCAGGAACACCAGTGGTGGCCAGGAGTAGGGGGGGGGGATGGCTTCTATGCCGCCCGTCTTGCAGCCCCAGCCCTCAACGGGGTGTAGCGGTGGGCACCGGCGGGGGAGGGGCCACCGGCAGGCTCGGGGCAGGCCCGGCCGCTGGCGGTGGAGGGGGCGGTGGCGGGCTGGGAGGCGCGGCTGCCGGAGGCTCGGCAGTTGATGGGGGGGGTGCGGGAGCTGGAACTGGAGCTGGAGCTGTCTGGGGCGGCGGCGGTGCGGGTTCGGCGCTGCGCCGTGGGGCTTCCCATTGGCGGGGTTGGACCGGTGCTTCCCAGCGGGGGCGTTCCTTCTCGGGCTCGGGAGGCGTCCAGCGGCCCTCGTTGCGGGTGCGATCGTTCTCGGCGGATTGGTCGTCGGCCCAGCGGGAGCGTTCCCGATCCGGATCGTCCACGGTGGTCTCCCAGCTGCGGCCACTGGGGGCCACCTCGGTGGGGGGAGCCTTGCCGCTTTTCGGCGTCTTGGGAGGCACGTAGGGGATGAAGGAACCGGTGAGCACCGGCCTGGGTGGGAAGTTCTGGACCGGGATGTCCTTGAGCAGTCCGAGCATGTAGCTATACCAAGTCGCTGCGGCGGTGGCGCTGCTGCTGCCCGTCTTCCAGTTTTCGTCGTAGCCGAACCAGATCGCCGTGGTGAGCTGGGGAATCGAGCCGATGAACCAGAGGTCGCGGGCGCCCTCAGCGGTGCCCGTCTTGCCGGCGGCGGGGCGGTCCGGGAGGCTGGCGAGGCGGCCGGTGCCCGCATTCACCACGTTCTGCAGCATCCACATCACCGTGTCGGCCACATCACTGGGCACCGCCCGGCGCGGCGGTTTGGCATCGACGCGGCGGCTCCAGAGCAGTTCTCCATCGGGCCCATAAATCTCATCGAAGGGGGTGGGCTCCACGTAGACCCCCCTGTTGTTGATGGCGGCGTAGGCAGCCACCATCTCCAGCATCGTCTTCTCATTGGAGCCGAGCACCATGGCGGGGTATTCGCCGACCTCGCCGGTGATGCCCAGTTGCCGGGCCACACCGATCACCCGGGGATAGCCCACTTTCTCGGCCAGCCCCACAGCAGCAGGGTTGATCGAGTTGGTGATGGCACTGAGCATCGACATGCTGGTGCCCGATCCCGGGATACAGAATCGCTTGTAGCCATCGCGATAACAGCGCTCCCGGGAGGTCACGGAGTCCTCCGGCCGCATGCCGTACTGGATGGCGGCGGTATAGGCAAACAGCTTGAACGTGGAACCGGGCGAACGCAGGGCCTGGGTGGCCCTGTTGAACTGGGATTTCTGCCAGTCGGTGCCACCCACCATGGCCCGCACCAGACCGGTGCCGGGCTCCATGGACACCAGCGCTCCCTGCAGTCCCCCGCCGCCGCCCACCTGCCGCACCACGCTCTGGGCCCGTTCCTGCCAGGCCTGATTGAGGCCGGTACGGATCGTGAGGCCTCCCACTTCCAGCTGCTCCTTGCTGAGCACCTTGGGAAGTTGCTGCTCCATCCAGCTGATGAACCAGGGGGCCGGATCGGCGTAGTACTTGGGTTCGGCGGGTTTCAGGGCCAGGGGCGTGGCCTGGGCCCGATCCAGCTGGACATCATCGATGAAGCCCGCCTCCCGCATTCTCCGCAGCACGATGGCTCGGCGCTTGAGGGCCAGGTCGGGATTGATCAGCGGCGAGTACACCGAGGGGGCCGGCGGCAGGCCGGCGATCAGGGCGGCCTCCGGGAGGGTGAGCTGATCGGGGGTCTTGGAGAAATACACCCAGGCGGCATCGGCCACGCCGTAGGCGCTGGAACCGAGATACACGAAATTGAGGTATTGCTCGAGGATCTGCTGCTTGCTGAGCTGGCGCTCGATCTTGCTAGCTAAGGCGGCCTCCTTGATCTTGCGCCAGAGGGTGCGGTCCTGGTCGAGATAGACGGTGCGAGCCAACTGCTGGGTGATGGTGCTGGCCCCCTCCTCCACTGAACGCTCCTTGAGGTTGCGCACCATGGCCCGGGCAATGCCCACGGTGTCCACACCTCCATGCTGGTAGAAGCGCCGATCCTCAGCGGCCACGAAGGCCTTCTCGATCAGTTTCGGCATCTTGCCGCTGGGAAGCCGGTCCCGGGTCGCCGGTCCGTCCTTGAACAGCACGGCACCGTTGGCATCCAGCACGGTGAGGGTGCCGGGGCGGTTGTAGCCACTGAGCCGCCGGGCGTCGGGCAGCAGGGAGTCGATGCCGGCCACAAGGGCGCTCTGGCCGAAGGCCGCCCCCACCCCCAGGCCAGCAGCCAGCAGACCGGGGAACAGAAGGGTGCGGGCGCGTTGCAGCCGATCGCCACGGGAGCGTGCCCGGGTGGCACTCCTCGACTGACTTGGCGTCCGCAGCTGGGTCAAAGCGGGATGGGCGGGGTCACCGCAAGCTGGCTGAGGCCGCTGTGGCCGATGGCCAGGGCGGTGACCAGCATCCCCAGCACGAGGAAGGGTTGGGCGCTTGCCTGGTACTTCACGTCAAAGGCCACGGGATCACGCAGCAGCCAGATGTCCTGGAAGGTGATCTGGGGAACGATCAGCAGCACCAGCAGCACGGCTGCGAAGTGCTGACCGATCGCCACGAGCACCGCCACCATCGCCAGCTGGAACACATCGATCATGGCGGCACTAATCCAGCTGGCCTTCTCGATGCCGAAGGCCACCGGCAGGGATTGGAGTCCCAGGGCCCTGTCGCCCTCAACGCTCTTGAAGTCATTCACCACGGCGATGCCAAGCCCCGCCAGGCTGTAGGCCAGGGTGAGCAGGGCGGTGGTCCAGGTGAGCTTGCCGAAGAGGGCCTGGCCGGCCCACCAGGGAAGGGCGATGTAGCTGGCACCGAGGGCATAGTTGCCGAGCCAGCCGTTCTGCTTGAGCTTGAGCGGTGGAGCCGAATAGATGTAGCTCACGAAGGAGCCCCCCAAAGCGAGCAGCAGCAGCACCGGGGTGGTGTGGCCGGCCCACAGGTCGAGCCCCCAGGCCACGGCCAGGCCGCAGATCAGGAGCACCCAGATCTGCACCTGGACCTGGTTCAGCGGAATGGCGCCTGAAGGGATTGGCCGGTAAGGCTCGTTGATCGCGTCAATCTCGCGGTCGTAGTAATCATTGAGGGTCTGGGTGTAGCCGGCCAGCAAGGGACCGCTCATCACCATGCAGGCCATGGAGGCGAGCACATCGGGCAGACGCCAGTGGAAATGGCCTGAGGCTGCGGCTCCGCACAGCACCCCCCAGATCAGCGGGATCCAGGTGACCGGCTTCATCAGCTGCAGCCGGATCTTCCAGAGGGTGGTGGTGGTGCTCGCCCCCTTCATCCCGAGCATCTGGCGGGTGGCGCTGCCTTCGGAGGCGTTCGGCGGGGCGGGAGGGGGGCTGTCGCTCACGGTGGCGGGGCTGGGCGGCCGGGGTAGGGGGCCGGCTCAGGCGGCAATGATCTCGTCGTCGAAGAACCAACTGGTGGTTCCGTCAGCCAGTTCCACCACCACACCCACACCGGTGCCGTCGGTCATCCGGTAGCCCTTCACCGTTCCGGTGGGATCAGCCTTAAGAGAGGCGACCAGCCCGGCGGGAATGCGGTCCCGAACCCGGGTCACGCGCACTTTGGTACCGATGGAGATGGCGGCTTCGGCCATGGCGCCCGGCATTGAAAAAGTGATGTAACCCTAACAGGGAAGGCGGATTGCCCTGTCTCCTCCGCAGCTTGGACAGGGGGCTCCTTCAAGGTGATCTGCCATTGTTGAAGCCTTAAAGCCCGGGTCGCCGAAGCGATGGTTGCCAGGCGCATCATTCCTTGTCTTGACGTGGCCGAGGGCCGGGTGGTGAAGGGGATCAATTTCGTGGGCCTGCGCGACGCCGGCGATCCGGTGGAACTCGCCTGCCGCTACTCCGCATCCGGTGCTGATGAGCTCGTGTTCCTGGATATTGCCGCCAGCCACCAGGGCCGCTCCACCCTGGTGGATCTGGTGCGTCGCACCGCCGAGGCGGTGACCATTCCCTTCACCGTGGGCGGCGGCATCGTGAGTGTCGAGGGGATCACCGCCCTGCTGCGCGCCGGAGCCGACAAGGTGAGCCTCAATTCTTCGGCGGTGCGAGACCCCGATCTGGTGAGCCGTGGGGCGGAGCGCTTCGGCTGCCAGTGCATCGTGGTGGCCATCGACGCCCGTCGGCGCAGCGGCGAAGAGGCTGCCTCCCGGGGTGATGGCTGGGATGTTTATGTGAAGGGGGGACGCGAGAACACCGGCCTCGATGCGGTGGCCTGGGCACGGCGGGTGGTGGCGCTGGGCGCCGGCGAGATCCTGCTGACCTCGATGGATGGCGATGGCACCCAGGCCGGCTATGACCTGCCGCTCACCCGGGCGGTCGCTGAAGCGGTGGAAGTGCCGGTGATCGCTTCGGGAGGCGCCGGCTGCATCGACCACATCGCCCAGGCCCTCGGGGAAGGGAAGGCCTCCGCCGCCCTGCTCGCTTCCCTGCTCCATGACGGGGTGCTCACCGTGGAGGCGATTAAGACAGATCTGCTGCAGCGTGGCTTGCCCCTGCGGCCCTTGTTGGCCCCGCTCGCCCCGGCGGTCTCGTTACATTAGGCAACGTGGATTCCCCGGTCGACGATCCCGTTTTGTCCCCCCTGGTCGTGCTGCCCGCTCCGCTCCTCACGGTCTTTTCATGCGTCATGGTGGTCGCGGTGGTATCCCTCGTGGCCTGGGCCCTGCAACTGATGCAGGCCGCCAGTGACCGGCGGGAGTTCTCCCTGATGCTGGCCGGCTGCATGGTGTGCTCCGCCGCGGTGGGCCTGGCCACCGTGATGGTGCTCACCCTCACCGGAGCGAACCGGCTGGAGGCCCGCGGCCTGCTGCCACCGATCCCCCAGTTGGAGAGCGGCGTGAGCCTCGATGCCATCGTTCTCCCCTGGGAGGGTCCGGCGCCATCGCGCTCCGTTCCCCCCGGATGAAGCCGGGCGATCCGGCCGCGGTGCGCGATCTCTTTGAGGCGATCGCCCCCCGCTACGACCTGCTCAACGACCTGCTCAGCTTCGGGTTGCATCGTTTCTGGAAGCGTCAGGCGGTCGCCTGGTTGCGGCCTTGCCCAGGCCAGCGGCTGCTGGATCTCTGCTGCGGCACCGGTGACCTGGCCCTGCTCCTGGCCGAGCGGGTGCGGCCCTCTGGCGCAGTGCTCGGGCTCGATGTGGCCGAGGCGCCCCTCGCCGAGGCCCGTCGCCGTGCCGCCCAGCGGCCCTGGTTGCCCCTCAGCTTCCGCAGCGCCGATGCCCTGGCCACGGGACTGGGCGATGGCTGGGCCGATGGGGCCGCCATGGCTTACGGCCTGCGCAACCTGGCTGATCCGGCGGCGGGCCTGCGGGAGCTGCGCCGGCTGCTGCGACCGGGCGGGCGGGCTGCCGTGCTCGATTTCAACCGGCCGGAGGCTGCGGCCAGCCAGGTGGCCGCCTTTCAGCGCTTCTACCTGCGCCAGCTGGTGGTGCCTGCGGCCAGGGCCTTCGGCCTGCCGGAGCACTACGCCTACCTGGAGGCGAGTTTGCAGCAGTTCCCCACCGGGCCGGAGCAGGAAGCCCTGGCTCGGGGCGCCGGCTTCCAGCGGGTGCGGCATCGGCCCCTGGCGGCGGGGCTGATGGGCCTGCTGGAGCTGGTGGCTTAAGGGTGATGGGCGTCGCTATCGCCCGGGTTCAGGGAGGCCAGCTCGGCGAGTTCTTCCGCCGCTGCATCAGCCGGGGCCCGTGGTTGGTCCGGGCGCTGGCGGGGGCTTTTGGGGCACAGTCACATGAATCGCCGCATGCTGGCCATTTCAGGCAGCCCGCCTAACCTGAGGTGTCGTTTCCCATCAATCATGGGCGTTCCACTTTTCGACTTCGCCGCCAACATCGGCAAAAAGGTGTTCAACCGCGGCGAGGACAAAGCCGCCGAGAAACTCAAGAAGCACATCGAGGCCAACAATCCCGGCATCAATGGCCTGGATGTGGCGATCGACGGCGACACCGCCGTGATCAGCGGCACCGCCAAGGACCAGGCCGCCTATGAAAAGGCCGTGCTCCTGGCCGGCAACGTGGAGGGCGTGGGCAAGGTGGAGGCCGGTGCTCTGGCCGGCGCCGGTGGCAAGGAGGCCGAGTTCGTGCTGATCCAGTCGGGTGACACCCTCTGGGGCGTCGCCGAGCGTGCCTACGGCAACGGTGCTCGCTATCAGGAGATCTTCGAGGCCAACCGTGAGGTGATCCAGAACCCCGATCTGATCTACCCCGGCCAGAAGATTCGCATTCCCCGCTGAGCCGGGGACTCACCGCCTGCCGCTTGATCCCTGACAGACGCGCAGGAGAGTTGGCGGCAGGCGTTGGGCTTCAACACAAACACAGGTTCATCACGGGTTCATCACGGGTTCATCACGGGTTCATCACGGGTTCATCACGGGCTTTCCGTTGAACGAGTCAACTCTTGGCCCATCCGGCCAAGAGTTTTTTTGATCGCCTCTTGATAGAGAGGGTAAGTGGAGAGGACTGCCTTGATATTCAGGTGACTTTGATCCCAATATTTCGAGACACCGTCTTTGCGAGAATGGCACAGGCCGTCTTTGACATCACAGAGAAGCCAGTAAGGATCTACGATCACAACTCGCGAATCAGTGGCAGCCCATTCACGAAGTGATTTGAGGTAGGTCTCTCGCTTTTGCCTCTGTGAAAATGCATCGAAAGTGTAATCTTTGTGGCAGCTTGGATTGAGTCGCGACCACGGCCCAGGTCCGCAGGTATCCGAGATGGAGTTATCAATATCGAGGAATTTAGGATTTGGCGCCACCACGATCAGGCGGTTGCCTTGATCCAGGAGCTTGGCGAAGGCGCTCTTGAAGGACAGCACTCTATTTTTTTGGTTCAGATCTGAGGGGAAGTTAATAATTGGATCAGCAAAGGATGCAATGATGTAGATGGTGGGCCGCTTGATCAACTCGGAAAACCACTCGGGCACGTTGTTGACGTTGGAGCAATTTTTGTCGTCAAGATTGTTCTCATCCCTTGGCACTATGCAGCCCCAATACATGTAGTTGTAAACTGGTAAGCCAAACTCTTTGGCAATACCCTCGGCAATTGGGAAGAGTTGATGGGCGTGGCTGTCACCAAGGATGGCCACAATAGGAGCATTGGCGTCAAACCTCGGCCCTTTCGATAGGCATTGGTTAAGCGAGTCCTGAAGTGTTTTTGGTGATATGTCTTTGGCGCCATATATGCAATCGCCATTTTTTCTCATCGTTGTTGGACCAACATAGTTTCGTTGGCCGCTCATGCCCTCTTGAAACTCTCCATCACCTTTTTGTGCTAAGGAAATGCGGCTATGCACTGCGGGCGCTGTAAGGAGAAGCAGAATGGAGCCGGTCGTCGCGATGGTCAGCCCCCCTGCCAGAAATGAAGTGCGCGGGGCGCTGGGTTTTAACTGTCTGATGGGCTTTTCAATGTATTTATAGGAGATATCTGAGCAGACTAGGATCGCGATTAAGATCAGCGGTGTGCTCCACCAAGACAGTCCGATGGACCAACGACTGATTGACAGAATTCCCCAGTGCCATAGATAAAGTGAGTAGGAAATCAGGCCGATATAAACAATTCTTTTGTGGCTGAAGATCCGATGGGCTAGCGTTCCCTCCTTCAGGCAGGCAAGTAACACGGCGGAGAGCACCACGATCGCAATTGTCGCTGGTACAGCAGCGCTCATGGGCAGAAACATGATGGCAACGATCGCGGCTACTACGAGCAGCGGCGGCACCCGTTCAAGTGCTCTCTCGATGGCTGCCCGTTTTTGAAAGCCGATCAACACGAGGCATCCCGCCGCCATCTCCCAGAACCGGGTCGCGCTCAAGAAGTAGGCAGCTGATGGGTTTGTTTGATAGAAGGTGATGTATCCGGCCAAGGAAGCTGCTGTGAGCAAGGCAATTAAGAGGAATAGATTTCGGGCACCGTTGCGCGTCTGTCTGCCAAAGCCTGAAAACCAGATTAAGAATGGGAAGAGCAGGTAAAACTGCTCCTCAACCCCCAATGACCAGGTGTGAGTGAATGGATTGAGTTGTGATGATTGGGCAAAATAATCGGTGGCTTGATGTAAAAGATACAAATTCGATAGCCCCACAAGAGAGGCGATTCCTGTTTCGAGTGGCAGTTTCGGATCAGGATTGAACAAACAGATCAGCAGGCCCATGATCACCACAAACACCGCCAGTGCAGGCAGCAATCGCTTTACACGTCTTGCGTAGAAGTCACTGAGAAATTGTGCCAGGTTCTTGCTTTTTCTTCCTGAGAGTGAAGCGGTGATGACATATCCGGAGATCACAAAGAAGATGTCTACGCCAAGGTAGCCACTAGGCAAGACATCATGGTTAAAGTGGTTGATGATGACGACGATAACTGCTAATGCCCTCAGCCCGTCAATTTCTGGTCTATAGGTGAATGGAGTAGAGGCGGGAAATGATTCTTCATGGATATCCCGATCTTTAAAATGCTTCACTGCAATCGCTTCCGATTATCAGACTCGAAATCTCATCCCATCCTAGGGCACGGCCTTTCGTGCTGCCATTTTGGAAGCTATGAATTACGCCGATTTGATTCATGGTGATGGAGCCGAAAGCATGGGGCTTGCCAATCCCCTCCCAGAATCACCCCCTAAATGCAGTGTTTGAGCCAGCCCCCTCCTGCTCAATGGACGGCCGTCTAGGGGGGAGGCGCTTAACTGGGTTGTTGGTGTTGGTGCCTGACCCGGTTGTCGCCCGCGCTTCAACGTCCCATCGGGGTTCCAAGAACGTCGCGCTTGGGCCGTCATGGCCGCCTCCAGCCCAGCAATAGCCAAGGCCATACTAGCGGCGTACCAACAAAAACCAGCGTCCTCGCCTAGTCGTACCAAGGGATTTGCCGGAACATGCACTTTCAGGACATCATCGCCACCCTCAACCGCTTCTGGGCTGAGCAGGGCTGCCTGATCCTCCAGCCCTACGACACCGAGAAGGGGGCCGGCACGATGAGTCCCCACACCGTGCTGCGGGCGATCGGACCGGAGCCCTGGGCTGTGGCCTATCCGGAACCCTGCCGCCGCCCCACCGACGGTCGCTACGGCGACAATCCCAATCGGGCCCAGCACTATTTCCAGTACCAGGTGCTGATCAAGCCCTCACCCGTCGGCATCCAGGAGACCTATCTCGCCTCCCTCGAGGCCCTCGGCATCCGCCAAGCAGACCATGACATCCGCTTCGTGGAGGACAACTGGGAATCCCCCACCCTCGGGGCCTGGGGGGTGGGCTGGGAGGTGTGGCTCGATGGCATGGAGGTGACCCAGTTCACCTACTTCCAGCAGTGCGGCGGCATCGACTGCCGGCCGGTGTCGATCGAGATCACCTATGGCCTGGAGCGCCTGGCCATGTATCTCCAGGATGTGGAGAGCATCTGGGATCTCCGCTGGAATGGCCAGCGCCGCTACGGCGACATCTGGCTGCCGTTTGAGAAGGGTCAGTGCACCTACAACTTCGAGGCCTCCAATCCGGGGCGTCTGCAGCAGCTCTTCGCCCTTTATGAGGCCGAGGCCGCCGACCTGGTGGCGGCGGGTCTGCCCGCGCCGGCCCTCGATTTTGTGCTCAAGTGCAGCCACACCTTCAACCTCCTGGAGGCCCGCGGCGTGATCTCGGTGACGGAGCGCACCGCCACGATCGGCCGCATTCGTGCCCTGGCCCGGCAGGTGGCCGAGGCCTGGCTGGCGGAGCGGCGCGCCCTCGGCTTCCCGTTGCTGGAGGGGGAGCGGCGCGAGGACTGGCTGGCCGCCGAGGCCGTGGGCGAGGCAGCCGCTGCAGGGGTTGCCGGCTGATCAGTCCAACGAGTCAGTTCAACGAATCAGCACAACTGATCAGCACAACTGATCAGCACAACTGATCAGCACAACTGATCAGTACTGCAGTGGCCCGCCGAGGCCGTTTGGAGCTGGGGTTTCATCGATCACCCGCCCTGGGCTTCCAGGCGCACGATTCCTGCAGATTCGCTGAATTCCATCCTCACGCTCCTCTGGCAGCGAGGACGCCAGGCCCCCGACGGCTCGCGGGAACGCTCGGACATCCGCGTGTTAGCCGCTGGCTTCCCTTCCCTGGACACCATCACCGGGTTGCCCAGCTCCGCTGGCTCCCTTGCCCCATGGAGCGCCATTCCATGAAGCGCCATCCCTAACCCGGGAGCCCCTGGACCCCCTGGACTCCCAGGGCAGTCCACCGGCCCGGCTCCGGTCCATCCCGGGCTGGGCCCCCCTGCCGGTGCTGCTGGCTTTGGCCGGCCTCCTGCTCCTGCTTGGCTTCCGCGCAGCCACCCCTGGTCCCCGCGACCCACTGCGCCTGCTGGACAGCCCCGATGCCCGCCAGAGCGTGCGGCTTCGCGGTCGCCTTCAGGCCGACCTGCGTCTGTCCCCCGAATCCTGCCGGGGCGTGTTGCAGCTGGAGGGCGAGCTGGAGGGCGCCACCGCCCTTCGTTTCCCCACCTGCCCCGCCCTCCAGGAGGGCTGGCGCCTGGAGGTGGGTGGCCTGCTGCGGCGACCCCGGATCGCGCCCCATCCGTTGCTGGCCGGTGCCGCTGAGCGACTGTCCCAGCGTGGCATCCACACCGAGCTGCGGGTGGAACACATGAGGGTGCTGGATCGCCCGGCCACCCCCGTGGCCGATCTTCGCCGTCGCATCGCCGATCGCTTCCTGGCGGTGGCGGGCCCCGAGGTGGGCGGGCTGCTGGCCGCTTTGGTGCTCGGCAGTGCCGTGGTGCCCCTGCCGGAGGCGCTCAGCGCCGATTTCCGGGCGGCGGGTTTGTCCCATGCTCTGGCCGCCTCGGGGTTCCATCTCACCGTGTTGCTGGGGGCCGTGTTGGCCCTGGCCCGGCCCTTCGGGCGGAGCGTGCGGCTACCGCTGGCGGCGGCGGCGATTGTGCTGTTCCTCCTTCTGGCGGGGGCCCAGGCCTCGGTGGTGCGGGCCGTGGTGAGCGGCTCGCTGGCCCTGCTGATTCTTGAGAGCGGCAGGCGGGGCCGGCCGATCGGGCTGCTGGGCCTCACGGTGGTGCTGATGCTGCTGCTCCAGCCCCTCTGGTGGGCCGACCTGGGCTTCCAGCTCTCGGTGGCGGCCACCGCTGGCTTGCTGGTGAGTGCGGCTCCGCTGGAGGGGTGGTTGGCCGGGCCAGATCCGGGCCGCTGGCGGCGGCTGTTGGCGGCGTCGGTGGCGGTTCCCCTGGCCGCTTCGCTCTGGACCCTGCCCCTGCAGCTGTTGCATTTCGGTGTGGTGCCCCTTTATGCGGTGCCCGCCAACCTGGTGGCTGAACCCTTCCTGACCCCCCTCACCCTGGGGGCGATGGCGATGGCTCTGGTGGCCTTGCTGCTGCCGCCGCTGCTGGCGCCGTTGGCCTGGTTGCTGGCCTGGCCCTCGCGGCTGCTGCTGCTGGTGGCCCACGGCTTCGCCGCCCTGCCGATGGCCCAGTGGCAGACCGGCCGGCCCCAGCCGCTGCTTGTGCTTCTGTTCACCCTGGCGCTACTGGTGCTGCTGGTGCCGCCCCTCGCTCGCCGCTGGCGCTGGCCGGCCCTGGCGCTGCTGCTGCTGGTGGGTGTGCTGCACACGGCGGCTCTGCGGGCCGATGCCCTGCTGCTGGTTCATCAAGGAGGCGGTGATCTGCTGGTGGCCCGCCACCAGGGTCGGGCGGCCCTGGTGGCCACTCGCGCCGATCCCTTTCTCTGTCAGCAGGCTCGCCGCCTGGCCCAAGGGCTGGGGGTGGGACGCTTCGATTGGCTGCTGCTGCTTGATCCGGTGGCTGCGGCGGAACCGGTCTGTTGGAGTGAGCAGGCGGGGCTGAGCCTGCAGGGTGGCGATGCCACGGCGCCGCTGGCTGCCGGCCAGCGGCTAGCCAGTGCCGGTCTGGAGGCCCGGGCCCTGGCCATGGACAGCCAGGCCTTGGCGCTGGTGGTGGGGCGCCAGCGCTGGCTGTTGCTGCCGGATCGCCAGGCCCTGCGCTCGCTGGAGTCCCTGGCGGGGGAAGGATTCCCCCCAGGATCCAACCGGGTGATCGGAGCACGGAAGGTCCATCCGGATCCCTTGAGCCGGCCCACAGGACCTGAGGGGGGCTGGGCCCAACGGTCCGGGGTCTGGCTCGGTTTCGTCCCCCGTGCTTCCGAGCGCCGCCTGCTGCAGTCCCTGGGGATCGCGTCCCTCTGGATCAGCGGAGAGTCCCCCGCTGCCGCTCCCCCGCTACCCGCCGGCTGGCGCGCCACCGGAGCCAGTGGTTCCCTGGCCAGGGCCGGGGGATGATGGCTGCGTACGATGCCGGAGTGGTCGGGCCCTTACTCGCATGGCGGGTTGGGTGGATCGCCTGGAGAGGTGGCTGAGTGGTCGAAAGCGAACGACTCGAAATCGTTTGAAGGGAAACCTTCCGTGGGTTCGAATCCCACCCTCTCCGTTTGCGGGCCCATTCAGCAGGCACCTGGCCACAGCCGTGAAGCGATTCCTGGCCATCGTCCGCTTCACCAGATGAAGCGATTAGCTTGCAGGGGTGGCTTCTTCCTGGATCTGGCAGCAGCCGGACTGGCCCCGGTTCCGCTGGAAGGGCTCCGCTCTGGAGCCGCTGCTGAAGCAGGCCCGCGCTGCACGCCAGGACCTGCTGAGCCGCCTCGCGACGCTGGAGGCCCCGCTCGATCGTGAGGCGATCTCCGCTTTGCTGAGCCGCGAGAGCCTGGGAACGGCCGCCATCGAGGGGGTGCTGCTGGATTCTGGCCAGGTGCGCTCCTCCATCGCGCGCCGGCTGCGCCTTCCCCTGGCCGACGGGCAGCCGGCCGCCAGCGCCCAGGTGGAGGGCCTGCTGGATGTGTTGCTGGAAGCCACCAGCACCTTGGATGCTCCCCTCACCCTGGCCACGTTGAACCACTGGCATCAGCGCCTGTTCGCCGTTGGCCCCGATGGCCTCCGCGCGATTCGTATCGGTGACCTGCGCGATGACGCCCCGATGCAGGTGCTCTCCGGCGCCATCGGCCGTGAGCGACTGCACTTTGAGGCGCCGCCCCGAGACCAGCTCGAAGCGCACCTGGAGACCTTCCTGGACTGGATCGTCTCTCCGCCAGCGCAGCTGGATGGGCTGGTGCGTGCTGGCCTGGCCCACCTCTGGTTTCTCACCCTCCACCCCTATGAAGATGGCAACGGCCGCTTAGCCCGTGCCATCACCGATCAGTTGCTCGCCCTAGACTGCACAGCCCAGAGCTAAGAGGTGTTGCCTGTCCAAGCCCTGGGCATCTCCGCTCAGATTCTGCGGGAGCGGGAGGGCTACTACAAGGCATTGGAGCACTGCCAGCGGGGAGATCTGGATGTCACCAGCTGGCTGAACTGGTTTCTGGAGCAGCTCAGCGCATGGGAAGTTAACAATGGCGCCGTGATCGATGCGGTGCAGCGCAAGGCGGCCTTCTGGTGGAGCCACCGCCACAGCGGGATTAACAGCCGCCAGCAGAAACTGCTGAATCGCTTGCTGGATGCCGAACCGGAGGGATTCATGGGCGGCATGACCCTGCGCAAGGCCATCAGCCTCACCAAGGTGAGCCGCGTCACGGCCTGGCGCGATCTGGCCGAGCTGGTGGAACGGCAGGCGATCGAGGCGATCGGCGACGGCCGGAGCCGCGCCTATCGCCTCTCTAGGGACTAACATGACGTAAGTCCTGCCGTGAGGTGCCGCTTGCCATGGCTGTCAGTCCTTACCGCGTCACGCCGGCCCGGATCGGCAACTCCTCAGGGCTGCGGCTGCCGGCAGCCTTCTACCGGGACCATCCCCAGTTCGCTGGAGCCGCCGGCCAAGTGGAGGTGCTGGACGACAGCACGCTGTTGCTACGCCTGGAGCCAGAAGAGCAGCAGCAGGGCGAGGCAGAAGAAGACACCCTGATGCTCGGGCTGTTCCTCGATTTCCTCAGCCGACAGGCACTGACGGCCGATCAAGACCCTGTGCTCTACACGGAGGCTATGGCGGCAGACGACGACGAGCTGCTGGCCGGCGTGACGGTTGACGCCGCAGGCGAGCCGCTCGGGGCATGAGTGCGCCGCTGGTGCGCCATGGCTGGACGATCGCCTTCCAGCCCCAGCTCTTCGCACGGCAATACGCCGAGCTCAAAGCCGAGGTAAAACGGCTCAAGCAGGAGCTCGATCCCCAGTCCTTCGTTCAGCACCCCCAGGTAAAGCTGCTGGCGGCGGTGATGGAGGGGATCAAGGAGCGGATCGCTGCCGATCCCTACGCCAGCCGCTTTGCTCTCACAGGCCCGCTGCGCCGCTATGGCCGGCTCAAGGGCCTGGGACTGCCGGATCGCTACCGCCTGTTTTTCCGCCCCTTTGAAGCGGAGGGCCGGCGCCTGCTGTTGATCCTCTGGCTGGGCTTCCCCCGAAAGGACGGCGACCGCAACGACTGCTACGCCGTGTTCTCGCGCCTGGTGCAGCGCGGCGAGCTGCCGGAGGACTGGGAGAGCCTGCAGCGTGAGCTCGACGCCGGCTGAGGGGACGACGCCTGGCAAGGCAGACATGACCCAGCCGGCCGCAGCGCCTTGCGGAGTGTCGAGCCCCCTCAAGCGTCCGTTGCAAGTAATCCAGTGCATATTCACTGGGGCCCCGTCGGACTGTCACCAGGGCTGAATGAGCTTCAGATTCCTGGCTTTACGGGCCCTATGCGTTTATCAAGGTCGGGAAGATTGATCCGGCTTGTCGTCCCCCGAGATCCCAGCGCATCCCCCACAAGCCCGGCAAAGTGGTGGTGCAAATGGTGGTGTATTTACCGAGCCTCCTCACCTAGAAACCAGTGCTGGCCTCCTTTCTCAAAGGTGGTTCAGAGGACACCCTCTCCGTTGACCGAGGTTCTTAGGGTTTTCCTGGGTTCCCTTGACGGCATCAGATGTGCTCATGCTGCTTGCATTGCAGAGCTTCTGAGTGATTTGGGTGTTCCAAGGCATTCCTGGAAAAAACCGGGGCAAAAAATAGTGACGATGGAAAAGGTGGTGTACGTGCACCATGGCTCTAACCGACGTAGCAGTTTGCGTGCTGCAACTGCAGTCTTAGCGTTACCGGGTTTCCGACAGCGCTGGCTTGCTGCTTGAGATGGATCCGGCTGGCGGCAAGTGCTTGCTCTGGCGCCACCGTTTTCCACTGGCTCCCGCTCTCTCCGCCCGAGGGGCAAGCGCTTGCGGCGGCCGACACCGCCCCACTCCTTTAGCCCTGGCAGGAGCAGGCCACCCTCAGGTCCCCGCGGGAGCAGCTGCAGCTCTGCTTCAACTGCTGGAACCTGCTTGAAGCACCCGGCGGCAGCCGCCTGGCGCCAGGAGCCTGACACCAAC
>Ga0209299_1000113_pt1 | contig 41120 bp, 51 predicted proteins | sample S_140806_MF_Meta_FD_187326 | JGI IMG/M metagenome (GOLD analysis project Ga0209299, IMG submission 187326) | Freshwater microbial communities from Lake Simoncouche, Canada to study carbon cycling - S_140806_MF_MetaG (SPAdes) (version 2) | ecosystem: Environmental > Aquatic > Freshwater > Lake ...
AAAGAAGAATGCAAAAGTCCATCTGCTAGCAACATCTATTGGAGTGTGGAAAACAATACCATAGGTGAAGCAGCACTGTTGGTAATCAGTGACTTTGGTGAAGAAAACATTCCAGGATTGTTTGTGAGTGAACCCATAAGAAAAGGGCACATAAGAAAATTTAGAAAAGGATTTAATACCACACACAGAACTAAAATCAGTGCTTGTAGCAGATTGAAAGGCATGGTTGAAAACAATAAAATGACCATCAGCAGCAAGGCTTTGATCAGTGAATTAAAAACATACGTGGCAGTGGGATCAGGATTCAAAGCCAAATCTGGAGAAACAGATGATCTTATCAGTGCTGTATTATTGATTTTAAGAATAGTAAGCATACTGAAAGATTGGGATCCTAGAATTTATAATTCATTCTTGCAGGTAGAAAATGATGAGGATGGCGGAGAACGCATACTGCCCATGCCAGTGTTTATCAGCACCACTAACAACTAAATACTAGCATGAACCTAAATGACACGTCTAAAGAGCTATTTGCCAAGATAAGGGGGCGATTTCCGTCGGTCTCTATAGGCAATCAAGCAGCAGAAGTGACCAATGATCCCAACGCAGCAAGATTTTTTGATTTTGATTTCAAAGCAGGTGATAAGGTTTTGGGCAAGGTCAGCATAAGTATTAGTGAGCAAGACGGATTAGTGGTGATACACAGTGCAGATTTGAGTCAAACAGAAGATTTGGTGGCTCGTGAAAATTGGTTTAGTTTTTTAAAAGAACTGAGACAGTTTGCCAAGTCAAGAATGATGACATTTGACACCAGAGACATCACCAAAAGCAATTTGGAAAAAAGAGATTATAATTTTTTAAGTGCTATGACAAAACCAAAAGAAGTAACAGAAGCAGCATTGACTGGCACCAACAAAACCAGTTTTCAAAACATAGGTGACAGCAAACTGATCATCAAACATTCTGCAGCAGTGGATGCAGACATGGCTGCTGGTCGTACTCACAGAATTCATTCCATATACATTGAAAGTTCCGAAGGTGAAAGATTCAAGTATCCATTCAAACACATCAATGGTGCTAGAGCAATGGCACGTCACGTGAGTGAAAGTGGCAAACCATATGATGATTTTGGCAAACACATTGTGGGACTGAGCGAAGAACTTTATAAATTAAAAAAATTTAAAAACTATGTGAATAGATCAGCAGTGATGGCTGAAACATTAAAAGAATACTCTTCAGTAATCAATGATAGAATAGAAGAAATTAAAGAAACCATTCAAGGATTACAAAAAGAAAGTTTTTATAGATTGACCAAAGAAAACTTTAAAACCAACGAAGCTTTAACAGTGCCAGAAGATGTGAAAGAAAACTGGATTGATGAATTAACAATTAAAACTTTCAACGATGAATTACAAGAAGTGTTTCCTTACATCTACAAATTGGTCACTCAAAAACCAATCAAAGAAATCACTGCTGAAGATTTTGAAACAGAAGCATCTGGGTATCAAGGCAGCACAGAAACAAGATATTTAAAGTATAATGTGTCTGGAGATTTTGACAGAAGTAGACCAGTGTCAGACAAAGACGCTTTCACCATACAAGATTTATTGAAGAAGTCTGGTATTGAATCAGAGGTTACTCCTGACGAAGGCAATTATCAAGGCATAGTGATTTATACCAATGCTGCTCCACAAAGTGTGGAAAAAGTTTTGGGTAGCATGCTTGAAACCAACATCAATCCCATTGATCAGTTTGAAAAAATTTTAGATTCAATCATTGATGAAGGAGAAAACACATTGTTTTCATCTGATTCTGAAGAACAAAAACAAGCATTGGACAAATTAAATCAATTGATGAGCAAACATTTTCCAGCAGGTGTAAATGGAGTGAATGGTTTGGAAAGTTTGGAAGGCATTATAGATGATGCCAATTTGAATGATCAGATCAGAGAGATTGGTAAAAAAGATAGTGATGCTTGTATCAGACCTTTGATATATGCTTACATACAAAACAAAAAACCAGACATGCTGAAAAGAATTAAAATTGGAGATATGAAAATGTCCACCGAAGGCAATCAATTTGCTCAGGCAGTACGTAAAGCCAAAGCAGCCGGCATGAAACCAGGTGACAAATTCAAAGTGGGCGACAAAGAATTCACACTCAAAGACGCCATGGATATGGCAGGCATCAACGACACATCATTGCAAGATGATGCTGACATGGATCCAAACCAATCACCCCAGGCTCAGGCCTATGCAGGCAAATCTTCTGCATCTCAAGAAAAAGAAGAAGTGCAAAAAATATTGAACAAACATCCAAATGCTTACAAACAATTTAAGGCAGGAGATGATTTATACAATCACAAAGAGTTGTATTCAGAATTGGCAAACTATTACCACGATAATGGAGATATGCCCTATGGTACATATACTGCTAAAGATGGCGATCCTATCAATTGGCTCACAACTAGATTGGCCGATATGGGATTGATAGAAACAGCTCAGAAAGAAGCTGAAGCCAGCATAGATGATCAGTATAGATTTCGTGATTGGTTAAAAAAAACACATAATAAACAAGTGCATGAATTAAAACCACAAGAATACGCAATTATTTCAAAACAGTATAGAGACGAAATAGGAAAAAAAGAATCCTATCATCCTGGGGAAGGATCTGCAGAAGAATTGGCCAAAGAGATTTGGAACAACACTCCAGCATTGCATGATGAATACAAAGACTGGAAAGAATACATGGATTCAGAAGATTTTCAAATGGACTCAGACAAATTACGCAGTAAATTTGAAAGCACAGGCGGTGGTCCTACCATTAGACAAATGAGTGATCTTGAATTGGCCAACTTCCTGCACACCACTGTGGCAGAAGTTAAAAAAGACAGAGAAGCAGCAGAAGAAGCAGCTATGGAATTGAATCAAAAATATTCTGAAGATAATAAATCCAGCAAAGAAGATTTACACAAAGCATCTGAAAAAATAGAAGAATTCGTAAAAAGTTTCTATGACTATACCACAAACAAATTTCCCAAAGGGGAAACAGCAGTGATCACATCAGTGCAGAAACAATTTGGTGACTCTGCTGCCAAAACTGCTATTGAAACTATCAAAAGTTTACAGAGTGGTAAAGATATGGAAATTGAACGTATCAAACAGCTGGCAGGCTATTCCACCAAAAAATAATATTTCATTAACTACGCACTTGACTAAATACACATATTAATATAGTATGTACAAATATGTGCTGTATTATAGTGAGGCACAAATACAAACAGGCAAACAACAAGGAGGCTTATAATGGCTACACTAGCAGAAATCCGCAATAAACTGAAAGAGCAAGAAGTTCGTTCAGGCGGTAACACAAAAACAAGCGGCGGCGACAACGCAATCTATCCATTCTGGAATCTAAAAGAAGGTGAACAATCAACTGTTCGATTCTTGCCAGATGGAGACTCAAACAACACTTTCTTTTGGAGAGAACGTTTGATGATCAAACTTCCATTCAATGGTATCAAAGGAGAAACTGATTCAAAACCAGTTCAAGTACAAGTGCCATGTATGGAAATGTATGGAGAATCTTGTGCCATACTATCTGAAGTTAGAGGATGGTTTAAAGATCCTAACTTGGAAGACATGGGCAGAAAATATTGGAAAAAAAGATCATACATTTTCCAAGGTTTTGTTAAAGAAGATCCTCTGAATGAAGAAAACAAATCAGCAAATCCAATTAGAAGATTTATTATTGGACCACAAATATTCCAAATAATAAAAGGAGCTCTAATGGATCCTGAAATGGAAGATCTTCCTACAGACAAAATCAACGGAGTTGATTTTAAAATTGTCAAAACCAGCAAAGGTGGATACGCAGACTATTCAACTTCTGCTTGGTCAAGAAAAACCAGACCATTAACCGAAGATGAAAACAAAGCAGTGGAAACACACGGCTTGTTCAACATGAGCGATTACTTGCCTAAAAAACCAACTGAAGTTGAGTTGAAAGTAATGAAAGAAATGTTTGAAGCATCTGTGGATGGTGAAGCATATGATATGGAAAGATTTGGACAATACTTCCGTCCAGCTGGCATGTCATCAAAAACTGGAGACCCGGTGATTAACACCAATGTTAAAGCCGAAACACCAAAGCCAATAGAAGTATCAACAGCAAAAGTTGAAGTTAAAACTGAAACTGCTGCTCTAAAAACTGAGAGCAAAAACAAAGCTGAAGATATTTTGGCAATGATTAGGTCTAGACAAAAACAATAAAGAGTATATATTGTAGTGGAGAGTTTGAATATTCTCCACTACGAATTAACAAAAGGAAAAATTTATGGCTACTAAGGCTTTTGACATATCGAAATTTAGAAAAACATTAACCAAATCCATTGATGGATTGGGACTAGGATTCAATGATCCAACAGATTGGATCTCCACAGGCAACTACGCATTGAACTATTTGATGTCAGGTGATTTTGAAAAAGGAATTCCCTTGGGTAAAGTAACAGTGTTTGCTGGTGAATCAGGATCAGGCAAATCATACATTGCTTCAGGCAACTTGGTGAGACACGCACAGAAGCAAGGCATATTTGTGGTGTTGGTGGACACAGAAAACGCACTGGATCAAAATTGGTTGCAGGCATTGGGTGTGGATTGTGACGAGAAAAAACTATTGAAATTGAATCTTAGCATGATTGATGATGTGGCCAAAACCATATCAACTTTTATGAAAGAATACAAAACAGAACATGGAGACAACAAAGACACTGCTCCTAAAATATTATTCATCATAGACAGTTTGGGCATGCTGATGACTCCCACTGATGTGAATCAGTTTGAAGCAGGAGACATGAAAGGTGACATGGGTCGTAAACCCAAAGCACTCACAGCACTGGTTCGTAATTGTGTGAACATGTTTGGCAGTTGGAATGTGGGATTGGTAGCAACCAATCACACGTATGCTTCACAAGATATGTTTGATCCAGATGATAAAATATCAGGTGGTCAAGGATTTGTGTATGCCAGTTCAGTGGTGGTAGCAATGAAAAAATTAAAATTAAAAGAAGACGAAGATGGCAACAAAGTAACAGATGTAAGAGGTATTAGAGCTGCTTGTAAGATAATGAAAACAAGATTTGCCAAACCTTTTGAAACTGTACAAGTTAAAATACCTTATGAAACAGGCATGGATCCCTACAGTGGATTGGTGGAACTGTTTGAAAAAGAAGGCATACTGACAGCATCTGGTAACCGACTTAAATATGTGGATCTTAAAGGTACAGAACACTTGGAGTATAGAAAAGGTTGGACAGGTGAAAAATTGGATATGGTTATGACGGAATATCACAAGATCAAACCTAAATCTGTTACAGAAATAGAAACAGAAGCAGCAGCAGTGAAAGAAGAGAAAAAATAATGCGAGAAGCTGATCAATTAATAGAAACTTGGCAATTTTTTAAAGAATATATCGATAAGAAACAAATCGATATAGTGGCTGAGAAGTATGTGGAAATGTGCGCCGACTATGGCGCTGATGATGAGGTTTTCAAAGAATCCATGGGCAATGACCAAGACTTGGACAAGGCCATCATGTACTATCTGGACATTGAGGAAGACGAGGACAACTAATGTCTGGATGGTATCAAAAGATATCCAAAGACATCAGTACTATTCCTGAGGCTTTGGAACATTTCGAAAATCAATTGCAAGAAGCCAAACTGGAAATCAAAATCAGAGGTAATGTGGAAAAACAAGCAGCAGACATGCCTGGCATTGTGGAACACAGATTCAATCAATTACAAGAATTAGAAGCAGTATTAGAATATCTCAACATTGAATTGCGTAGACTACGCAGTTCTTATTTTAAAAAATATTTCGAAAGCTACAACAGAGCACTCACCAGCAGAGAAGTGGAGAAGTATGTGGATGGTGAAGCAGATGTGGTGGACTATGAAAAGATCATCAATGATTTTGCACTGATGCGCAACAAATGGTTGGGTATTTGCAAAGGACTAGACCAAAAGCAATGGCAGATGACCAACATAGTCAAATTGCGTGTGGCTGGTATGGAAGACGCCAGCATCTAGTCGCCAGATCCACTTTTAATCCATCAATTTCTATTTAAATACCACACAGAAACATTATCATGAAACTACTGATCAACAACAAAGAATTGGCACACTTTCTCAACAGTATCATCAATCACTATCAAGTGGCCAAAGATAAAGTGCCATATGAGCACAGCGAAAGTTGGACACACATTAGACAGATCAAAACAAATATTAGACAACACAGACGCTGGCTGAGAAAAATGCGCAATTCGGGAGAAGCAGAACAGGTGTTGGAAGCCAACAATGCCAGATGGAGCTGGGGCAAATGGCCCAGCAAATTGGAGAAAATTTTACGCAAAGAGTTGACTGATTATGTGGGAAAAATATGGCAACTGATGGATCAAAATAAAGAAAAATATTTTCAAGTCATACATGAGAACATGGATCAGGTGTTGGAGGCATTAGGTACTGAGCGTGTGCTGAGCATGTACAAAAAAAGTAAGATGCAAAATTTTGTTAAGAGCACAGGACTGACCATACACAAAAATGCTGAGTTAGTGCGTAGACAAGACTTCACTGATTATAAACAGGATTGTGTGATTAGAAATACCACAGGCAACGAACAATTACTGGTGCAAAAAATTGACAATCGTTATCCTTTTTGGTTCATAGACAGTGGCTATACCAACTTCTTGGAACCCAATAAAAAATGGCACAGATTGGTGCGCAATCACATACATCATGATCGGATGTTTGAAGCTCCTGTGGATAGATTGTCTAACTTCACCAGTTTTCCCCAACCATGGAGACAGTCAGGAGAAAAAATACTGATCATAGAACCAGGACCATTTGCAGCTGATATATTTCATGTGAATCTTAAAACTTGGAAATATGATGTGGAGAGAGAACTAAAGAAACACACAGATAAAAAAATTGTGTTTAGAGAAAAAGCTGAAAAAAAAGTTCGCACCAGTCTTGTGGAAGAACTCCGCAATGAAGATTATTATTGTGTGGTGAATATTAATTCTAATGCTGCCACAGAAGCCATATGGTGTGGCATACCAGTGATCACTTTGGACAAGCACATCACCAATCCCGTGAGCAGCAACCAGCTGTCAGACATAGAAAATTTACAGAGGCCACATCTAGCACGTTGGCTGTGTGCTTTGAGTTACAGTCAATTCACTGCGCAAGAATTATTTGACGGTACTGCCATCAAGATCGTGAGGAAACATCATGTCTAAAGTCACGTTGTTTGCAGAACCCTTTGTACGTAGCACCAAAAATGCAGTGACTTTGGACAGCATGGACACGTCCAAACCTTTGGTTGTGGTTGGAGTTACCTCAAAAAAGTATGTGAATCAATGCAGAGCTATCCAGCGTGATTTTTATTACATGGACTCTGGATACTTTGGAAATTTTCGCAATGAATCCAACCCCAAAGGCAAGAAACATTTTATAAGGATAGTAAAAAATGATGTGCAAAAAAATATTCTAGAAGAATATCCGTCTGATCGATGGAAAGAAATTTGTAAAATTGATCCTAAATATCAATGGAATGGCTGGAAGAAAAAAGGCAACAAACTCTTAATAGTTGTGCCAAATAGAAAAGCGTGTGTGTTTTATGGTTACGAAGAAGGCAAGAAACAAAATCGAGATCCAAATAAACCTACCTGGCTAATGAACACAATAGAAACTATAAAGAAACACACAGATATGGAGATTGTTGTTAGAGAAAAAGGTAGTAGGCCAGAACGACATAACCATTCAATATTTGATGCTCTAGATGAAGGAATATTTGCCACTGTGGCGTTTAACAGTATTGCAGCCATAGAATCCATAGTATATGGAGTGCCTGCATTTGTGACCGTACCTTGTGCTGCTAGCCCATTGGCTCTGATGGATTTAACACAAATCAATACTCCATACTATCCCTGTGACCAGTTGATTAAAAAACATTGTTCATCATTGGCATATGGTCAGTTTACCTCAGAAGAAATAGAAAACGGTTATGCTTGGGATATACTACAGGGACAAAAAAAATGAACAGATTCACTGTGGCAGCATATTACAAAGGCATACCACCTCAAAATAGAAACATTGAAAAGCAATTGATTCTTGATAATTTTTTACAAGGTGTGCGTACTGTGGGAGATATTGCCGTAGCACATCAGCAGTTCAATCCGGTCGCATGTGATGTGGCATTGATTCAAGGATATGTGCATTCTCATGGCAAGGATGCTCCTCATCTAAGATTGCGACAGGCAGCTATTGATCTACAACATCAAAACAAAAAACGTGCATTGATTGTGGACAGCAGTCTGTTTCTGTATGTGAACAACACCAATCCACACCATTATTTGAGATACAGTTTTGATGGAGTATTCCCTACCACAGGATTTTATTTTGACAAAGACGTTGATCCTGACAGGTGGAAAAAAATCAGTTTGAATTTAAACATCAACATGAAACCATACAGAACACAAGGAACACATATCCTTATCTGTTTGCAAAGAAATGGTGGATGGAGCATGACTGGATTGAATGTGATAGATTGGCTGGATGCCACAATAAAAAAAATTCAACAGGTTTCTAATAGACCCATAATTGTAAGACCACATCCAGGTGATAAAAAAATCATGCATACTTTAAAATTAAAATACAAGAATGTTTCATTAAGCAACAAGGCCGATCTGATTGAAGATCTTCGCAACGCCTGGGCCACAGTGGTATACAACAGTTCTCCCAGCGTGGCCAGTATTATAGAAGGAGTTCCTGCATTCTTAACAGATCCTGAACCTGCACACAGTCAAAGTTATACAATGGCTCACACTGATCTGAATCACATAGAAAATCCTATATTGCCCGATAGGCAACATTGGATTGAACGCTTGGCCATGTGTCATTGGAATTTTGCAGAATTAAAATCTGGAGAGGCTTGGAATTTTTTAAGGAAGTATATATGAAAGATTACAAATGGAATGCGGTTTTTAAACCGTTGATAGAAAAATATAAACCAAAAACATTCTGTGAAATTGGGTGTCATGAGGGATTAACATTAAAGTCTCTAACGCCACTTACAAAAGAACTTGGATATAAAATTGATTACTTTGGTTATGATGCATTCGAGATGGCCGAAAGACCCACATTTGAATATCCAAAAAATCCTATTACAGGGGAGATGGAACACAATGGAAAAGAATCTGCATCGTACGACACTATCAAAGAACGATGCGATAAGTATGTTAAGAATGAATTATTAGAATCTTACAAATTAATCAAGGGGTGGACGCACAATACATTACTTGGACCGCTGATATTTGATATGGTTTTTATTGATGGTGGCCACTCATATTCCACAGTGAAATGGGATTATGAACAAGTCAAAGACAGCAAAGTTATAATATTTGATGACACCTATCCGGCAAAGTTTCCAGGAGTAGCTAAATTTATAGAAGAATTAAGAACTTCAGGAATGCCAATAACAGAATTGATTGAAAAAAATAATGACGGAAAGGTTATTATGCAATGTGCAATAATTATTAACAAACAGGAAAATAAATGAGACAATTAAAAAACAAGTGGATGGTACCAGAAGACGATCAAAAAATGTCTAGGCATTTGGAATCTGACACTAACATGCTGGAACCCAGTTATGAAGGCAAGTATCGCACACACATTCTAGAACATCTACCCAATCGTAGAACATTCGTGGATGTGGGTGCTAATGTGGGAGTATGGAGTTTGCCCTTTGTTAAACAATTTAAAAAAGTTGTAGGCTATGAACCTTCCAGACAAAACATAGAATGTCTTAGACACAATGTGGGCGATCTCATGGAGATTAGAACCAAGGCAGTGGCTAATTTTGAAGGCACAGCTGATTTCCGTCAAGGAGGAAAAAATTGCGGAGATGGCAAATTAACCAGACCAGGAGCACGAGTTGACTACACTGTGCCTGTGGTTAAATTGGATCACGAGAATCTTATGGATGTGGATCTAATTAAGATAGATGTGCAGGGTTGGGAATTGGAAGTACTGCAAGGAGCAATGGATTTAATTAAACAGCAGAAACCTTGGGTGGTTTTTGAGGTCAATCAAGACATTGATGTGTGTTGCACGCTGATGGAACAGGTAGGATATGAAACCATAAGATTAAAAAGTAAAAGGTTATTTTGCTGGGCACCTATATCTGGTCATAACTCTCCACATGATCGCACCCAGTTTGGAAGACACTTAGGCCCCGGACCGTATGCTGCTAGGTTCGGAGGTAAGTAATTTCCAAGCCTTTCCAGACAACAACTCGTCTCTAGTAAATTGAGAATAAGCCAAATGATTTAGCCAAGCCTGTTTTAATTTTTTATCTGCAGGTTTAATATTTTCTATGTCTTCTAATTGATACTTGTATAGACTTTTTGTAGCAGAATGTCCTAGAGATATTACTGGTATGTCATGCATGGCTGCTTCAACTAATGCATTGGACGAATATCCTACCACACAAAAAGTATCGTCTTTGATAAAATTTTTAAAATTGTTTGAAACTATTCTATCAGTTCGAGGTTCTGGACGTTTTCTTACTTTGATAGGACGATCTGTAAAACTTTTTATTTTAAGAACTGTGTTGTTGATCCATTGATCTTCTGACACCAAACTAAGTGTATGAACTATTTTTCTGTCAGGAGGCACAACGACAATTGAAGATCCTTGCTCAAAAGAATACTGATCAAGACCCAGTTGTTTCCATCTATCTGCTGGTCTGTCTATGATAGGATCGATATTTTGAAAATTATTAACGCTTAACCTAAAAATTGTTTTCTTTTTCTTGTTGCCAAAATAACCACTATCTAGATTGTAAAATTTTAAACTGTGCTTTTTGCAAATTTCTAACCATTGAGGTTTAAAAAATCCTGCCCAACACATCGGTAATGTGGTATTTGCATACATTTCTTCTGGAGTGACAAATTTTCCACCACTGCCTTGAGTAAATTCACTGACACCGTAATCTGTGCCTTCTACAGATATAAAATTGATCATTTCCAATAAGATTCTGTTCTTTGAACTTTGAGATCTTCAGGCTTGCTGCGACCTAGTTTCTTTCTACTGCCTTTGAGATGATCAAGATAGGCTCCCCAAGCACTATTGATCAGAGGATGTCCTTCGCCTAAGGTTGCGCCAGCACGCGGTCTCAAATCATACAGATGTGCTGACCAATCCAGCTGTCTCATCTGTGGAAATTTATTTTTGATCTGCTCAAACACATAGCTGTCATGCCATTCTTCCATGAGGAATATTCCATTTTCGGCCTCATCATACACACGTTGGAATTCTTTCAAAAAGTTTTTGATTATATCAGACTTTAAATTCATAGCATACAGCCCACATTCTGGATACTTGCCTTTTCTTCCTAGATAGCCAAGATCCATGTTGGGTGTGATCATGGTGGCAATATTTTGCATGGAGATGGCGCTGTGACAATACATATCAGCATCCATCCATATTAAAAAATCTGCATCGGCTTCTCTAGCACAGTCAAATATTGCATAGACTTTGTGAGCAAACCTCACAGCATGCCATTTGAATCCTTTACCAGCATCTCGTCTCTTGCTGCGCACAGGATCCTTGCTCACATCGCCGTTGGCTTTGGGCACATCTTTCCATGTGTGTTTAAATTTTACCAAAGCTGGAGAACTTTGATGCAGATCCTTCACAATTATGTTTGGTGCTGATTCTTTCACCACACAATCTTCTGTGTACACGTGCAGTTGTACTTCCACGGGCCAATTCTTAATGAATGATTGAATCATTTTGTGACCGTATGTGTCATACCCTGATTGATTGAATGTGGTCACTGCAGAATATTTTTGCATTATTTTTTTAATCGTTTGATATCAGCTTCCACCATCATGCCAACCAAGGTTTTAAAATCTGTCTTGCGTTGCCAACCTAACATTTTTTCAGCTTTGGATGAGTCTCCACACAAACTATGTAGTTCTGCAGGTCTTTTGAATTTGGGATCACTTTCAACATGTTGTTGCCAATTGGTGATGCCCACGCTGTCAAATGCTAATTGTAGGAATTCTTTGATGCTGTGTTGCTCTCCTGTGGCAATCACATAATCTCCTGGCTCTGATTGTTGCAGCATTAACCACATGGCTTCTACATAGTCTCCAGCAAACCCCCAATCTCTTTTAGCTTCTAAATTACCCAAAACTATTTTATTTTTTAAACCCAATTTGATTCTAGCAACACCGTCTGTGATTTTTCTTGTGACAAATTCTATTCCTCTGATGGGCGATTCGTGATTGAATAATATGCCTGTGGAAGCATGTAAACTGTAACTTTCACGGAAATTTATGGTGATCCAATGTGCATAGAGTTTGGCCACACCATAAGGTGATCTAGGATGGAATGGAGTATGCTCATCCTGCTTGTTGGTTCCTATGCCATTGCCGTACATTTCACTGGTGCTGGCTTGATAAAATTTAGTGTCTGGACTGTGCTGTTTAATAGCATTTAATATGTTTAAAGGTCCCACAGCATTAACTTCTGTGGTAACTTTGTTAAGATCCCAACTGGCTCCCACAAAACTTTGAGCAGCAAGATTGTAAAACTCATTTGGTCGTAAAGTTTTTATCAAATGGGTCATGCTGTTATCGTCAGTGATATCACCTGTGATCAATTCAATGTCGTTTTCAATGCCTAAGAATTTAATATTTTCTAAATTGGGACTGGAATATCTTTTGACCAACCCAATCACGTGATATCCTTTTTCCAATAATAGTTTTGCTAGATAAGGACCGTCCTGTCCAGTCATTCCCGTTACAAAAGCAATTTTTTTCATAATAACTCCTAATTTATTTTAAGCATGTTGGCTAGATATTTTTTCCAAACATTACTATATTCACAATCTCTGTATTCTTTGAACCAAGGTCCACCTTCTGTGTAATGCAGCACTTTGGGCTCCCCGTCTTTGTGTTCTTTGTACCAACCCACTAACCAATTCCAACTGTGATCCACACTGCCAATCTCCTCATCTTTTAACCAACTGAATCTGTGTAGATATTGTCCTGATTCTTTGTTGACCATCTCAGGAGTGACTACTCTGTTGGCAGGATGAGCACAATTCCACAGTATCATGGAGCTCCAATTCTTTCTAGGATAGGGCATCTGTTTTTGATTGTCCATCTTGACTCCTGGTGGGGGTGTATAATCATGTTTGACCACCATCACTGCATAACGTTCATCTGCTTGGGCAAATAATTCAGCCACATCCGCAGTCCACACAAAGTCACAGTCACAGAACACTGCCCACCCTTTGTAGTTGGTCATGTAGGGAATAAGAAATCTACTAAAAGTAAATTCGGTAGTGCTAAGTGGATCGATAGGGCGTGTGTACAGTCCTGCCTCACGCAATTCTTTCATTTTGAGTGGTAGAATTTCAGCGTTGGGTTGGTGCTGTTTGATTGAATGCTCACACACTTGATATGTGATGTCTTCTCTGGTATCATAACCCACAAATATCTTCATATGTGTACTTATTGCAATATCTTTTAAGACATTGATATTATGACGAGTAAGTTGTTATTCCTTATAAGCAACAGTGTCGCTTTTATATTTTATTGTTGTATATCCTAGATTTTTTAACCAATCTTGCACGTGGTCTGCTTCATTTCTTTTGTTTTCAAATAATATAACAGGCATATATTTTTTAATAGTGTTTACAGCACCGAGACAAACATTCATTTCAAAATGTTCAACATCTATCTTAATAAAATCTACATCTACAAAATTAAAAGAATCTATAGTTTTTACTATAGTGGAAAACCGTGGACAATTGGAAAATTCTTCTGTGTTATATCTAACAATACTACCGTGTTCTGGTTTATCTATTCCGTTTGGAAGAACAATTGTTAAAGTTTCTTCCTTATCACCAAGAGCAATATTGTATTTTATTGCATCATTTGATATTTTTTTAAATACTTCAGGGTTGGGTTCGAAAGATATAACAGTTTTAAAATGTTGAATAAATGAATTTGTTGTATCGCCTTGACATGCTCCCACATCTATGTATGTTCTAAAATGTTTTATGTGTGGCCAGGCAAATTCTTTTATTTTTCTTTCGCTCATATGTTACCCTTTATAAATCATAACGCAGTCTTTTGGCCAACTTACTGCCATTGTATAACCCCAAGCTAACAAAATTTCAACTGCTAAATTTCCTTCTTCACCGTAATATCGTTTTGATAAATTTTTATCTTCCATTAAAATAACAGGTTTGAATTTTTAATGGTATTTTCAGCCGCCTCGAAGTATGTAAGGTTCATACCCTTCACAATCCATTTTTATAAAATCAATATCTTGTAAATCAAACGAATCTATAGTATTACACGGACATTCTCCACTTTGATTTTTATTAATTGATGTACCGAATGAATGTTTATTGTAAATCAATGACACTGTTTCTTCCTTGTCACTTAGACCGTAATCGTATACTACTACATTATTCAGTTGAAATTTTTCTACATTTTTTCTAAGACATTCTCGAACCGAGATATCTACTTCAAATGCATGAATCTTAGAAAATTTGCCATTTAAGTTATAACTCATCAGACCGTAATTTGCACCAGCATCGATTGCACCATTAAAGTTTTTAACAAATCCTAGAGCAATATCGAGTTTACCTTTTTGATAATCAGTAACAGTTAGTGGTTGATTGTTAATACTGTCGGCTTTTGCAAGTGCAGAGTGTAATGCACGATCTCCCGGGACAATATTCCAATCTTCTATATTCATACTAACCTTTTAATATTTCTTAAGCAATAGCAGTAAAACATTGCTTTCTACTGTTGCCTTTGTAGTCTATTTTTTTTGAATAATGTTATATTTGTTTTTTTCTTTGAACTGCTTGTTTTATTTTCGCCTTTATTATGAATCATATACCCTTTGTGTGCGTGATTAAAATTACCTTTTCCTAGGCCAGGTGTGAGATCCAAAGCAGTTATTTTTTTCTCGTTTACAAGTTTATTTCGAGTGGCATCGTAAACATGACAATCAGTATATGCTGGTAATTCGTAATAAATTCTATCGCTGTTATAGTAATCAATGAATTCATCAAAAAACTCATCAGCATAGGCATGTTTAAGATTAAATCCAATAAATCCTGTTTCAGTATATCTTCCAACTCTTCCTAAATATGATGTAAAATACCTATCTGGTAACAAATTATCTAAATATTGTTCAGTTATATTATTCTTTAATACAGTATCGGCATCTAACCAAAATAATTTATCTACATTACTATTTTTGGCTGCATGCCAAATAGCGTAACTTTTATGACTAAATCTTACGCCGTCTTCCATATAACTGTTTGGTTTTTTATCTTTGTTACGTAGTTTGAATGCAGTAAGATCCGGCACTGTTTTTTCTAAAAGCAAACGATGGATATTTTCATTGCATTTAAATAATTTTTTATTATCCACATAAAGATAAACACTAATGTTTGGATCTAAAAACTTTTTTAAACTGTTTACGAATGTTTTTGCATATTCTTCGTAACCGCTATCGCTGAATGTTGATACTATTCCTATTTTCATATTACAATTTCAATGCCTCTTTAAACATACCAATGGCGGAAAAATTATGTTCACCGGTCTTTGAAAACAATAAGTCTAATTGTATGGTATTACCCTTGCTGTCGATATGCTGATTAGTGATATTTTGCACAAAGAAATTTAATTGTTTCATCCGTGCAACAATTATATCTGCTAAAGGAGTTCCTTGATTATATGGAGTCAAAGAAACTTCAATAATAATATATGAAGAATTGGTCAAGGTAGTAACTCCGCCATTTATAACATCTAGTTCAGCACCTTGCACATCAATTTTAATTACATCAAATTTCTTAGTGGGAAATAACGTATCTAGAGTAGTAACCGGAACGGTAATTTTAAGTATTTGATCATCAGGTACACTATTAAAATTAATTTCTTTATAGAATGATCCACCTTTAGAATTGGGTTTAAATTTAGGAACAATCAGTTCTAATTTTCCAATTTTATCTGATACAGCACATTGCAAATACTTCACTCCTAATTTTCTAAGACCTTTTTCACAATGAGGATTTGGTTCAATTGATGTTACTTCACAGTTAGGAAATATTTTCCGCCATTCTGTAACAAACTGTCCGGTGTTTGCCCCAACGTCAAGACAAGTAGTGGGCACGAAAGAAGAAAATGCTGTCTTAAGTTTGTGTGCTATTGGATCGCTCATTTATTTTCCTCATGTACCCAAATGTAATCACGTTTAATTTTTGTTGCAGGAATATATCCTAAATCAGTTAGGAAAGATGACAAGATATCAAATTTTATTTTAAAATCTGCTTCTAAAATAATAACAGGCTTGCATCGCTCAATTGTCTTAATTGCTCCTTGCAGCACAGGAAATTCAAACCCCTGAGTGTCAATTTTTATTAAATCTGCCTCAAGCTGAAGATCATCTAATTTTTTAATTTGAATTTCTTCTTTTATTAATTCGTCACTGTTAGACCGAAAATCAACTATTGAGTAGTTTCCGCAATTGTCTGAAGATGCTGGCAAAGAAATAACATTTTTCTCATTGCAACTACCTAGCCCGTAGTTATGTAACACTATGTTTGTAAAACTTTTACAATTTTCTTCAAGACATTTGAAGTTAGATGTTACTGGTTCAAAAGAATAAACATGTTTAAATTTTTGTGCGAATCTAACAGTGTGTAACCCTACATTTCCTCCAACGTCGATTACAGTATTAAATTTTTTTACAAAATTATATGATGCATCGATTGTATTTTGCTGATATGTTGTACCCGGATATTGCAACAGATGTATTTCAAAATGCATGTCATTATCTGGCATGGCCCAGCCTTTAATTTCTTTCACTTTGAATATCCAACAGTTTCTCTTTTAATGTCGTCATGGTCAAATTCTGCCCAATACAATTCAAAGGCCACTGTGTCTTCCACTGCCTCGAACTGATGATATTCACCGGGAGCTACTTTGGTATACTGACCCGCTGTCAATACCGTTTCGTCTATGAGATCATAATTGTTCTTCCACACTCGGATAATCATCTTGCCGGACTCCACAAAGAATCCGTTCCACTTGTATTTGTGAGTGTGTTTGGAACACGTGCCTCCGGCTTTTGCCTCAATGCGATGAAATTCCAGTACTCCATTGGCCTCCAGCAATTCTGTTTTGCCCCATACTTTTCCTGCTATCATGATGTATTCACTCCTGTTGATTTGGTATTAAATGCTCACATATTTATCCATAAAATCCATAACATGAAACTTTTTTAAAAGCGTCATTAATGACTTGATGTGATTAAGAAAAACTTTTTATAAATTATTTTTTAATCCACACGTAGTTAGGGCCCACATCATATTGTTTGATCATTTCATTCACTGCTTGATTCACTCCTGGGTAATCAATATCGTGACCTGTTAACAATCCATTCTCTTTGAGTTTGGGTGTGTATTTGATTATGTCTTTTTTAACATAATCATAACTGTGATTGGCATCTATAAAAACTAAATCCAAACTATTGTCAGCTATCTGATCAGCTGCCAGTTCACTTGTAGCTTCTATCGGTATTAATCTATTTTTGTATCTGTTGGCTACTTCTTTGTTGTAAAATTCTTTAATACTCATATCTATGGCATATATGGTCAGCTCAGGACAATGCTCCAATAAATGAAAAGTGGTTCTGCCATCTCTAACTCCCACTTCAGCCATTGTTTTAAAATTATTTTTTTCGATCAAATGTCTTAGGAAATGCTTTCTATTGGTCTTGCCTTCCCATTGAATGGTCATTGGAATGTTTAATCTGTCAGATCTTTTCATATTGTGGCTTGATACTGTAGATTGGTATTAAATACTCACATATTTATCCCTATGAAATTTGGTCTATTCAAAAACAACGGAGCACTCAACAGTGCAGACATCTTCTACTATGTGGCGGACGGCTTGCAGCAGTTGGGCCACACTGTAACATATAACACTGTGGAAGACATAGATGTGCCTGTGATATGGTCCATGTTGTGGCATGGTAGAATGCAAGGCAATCACGCCATCTATCAATCATACAGAAGTCGTGGTAAGAATGTGTTGGTTTTGGAAGTGGGTGGCATACAGAGAAATGTCACTTGGAAAGTGGCGTTGAATGGCATCAATCGTTCTGCTGATTTTGGCATGGGTGACATGGATTCTGACAGACCCCATAGATTAAAATTAAAATTAAAACCTTGGCGCACTGATGGTGAACACATTTTAATTTGTGCTCAACACGACAAGAGCGAGCAGTGGCGAGACATGCCCACTCTGGACAGATGGGTTCACAACACTGTGCTCAAAATTAGAGAACATTCCCAAAGACCTATTGTGATCAGACCACACCCACGTTGTCCTATCAAAGATACATTTAAAATGTTTGGCAATGTCACTGTTCAAAATCCTGTGCAAATAGATGGAACTTATGATGATTTTAATTTGGATTTTCGCAACTGTTGGGCAGTGGTGAGTTGGAGCAGCAATCCCGGACCACAAGCAGTGATTGCAGGCGTGCCTGTGTTTGTGGGTCCTGACAGTTTGGCACATGATGTGGCCAATACAGATTTGGCAAACATTGAAACACCACACATGCCCCATCGTGAAAATTGGTTGGTGAATTACGCTCACACTGAGTGGACCGTGGATGAAATCAGAACCGGAATTCCTTTTAAACGCTTGACTTTCTAATATCTACCGCTTATAATTAGCGTATGCTAATTTCTAATCAAACACCCATGATATACACAGTGGAAGACTGTCTGGAAATTATGATGGGCTTCAGTGATATTTTGGTTTCTCCTCCTTTCGAACTGTTGGAACGTGATAAAAAAATCTTACAAAGCATTGCTTCTAAAACATTTAAAGGTATAGGATTAACTGACAAGCAATTGGCTGTGATTAAAAAAATACTTTTAACTAACTATATTCAACAATTTTCTGATAGAGATATTGATTTAATCAAGTCCTTAGAAACGCTGCGAGGTCCACTGCGTGAATTGGATCGTTCTACATACATCAGACTTAGAAAAGTCCAAGACATTCCCGAACTCAAAGACGTGTATAATCAAGGCAACTTTGGCATTGAACTCCAACTGATAGATGTGCGTTTTCCTTTCAACATGTCCTATGCTCGTTTGCTGAATGATGTGAAGAAAAAATTTAGATACGATGATAGATATTTCAATCATAACAATCATTATTTTTTTCCCTATGACGAAAAATACGTTTATCATTTGATTGATAAATTCAAAAACAAAATCAAAGACATTGATCCTGAGTTATTGGAAGTTTATCAAAAACTGTGTGACATAAATGCACACCCTGAACAACATCTGCCTGGCATATATGATTACGAAATACGCAATGTGCCTCGTGAATATATAAATCATTTGCACAACAACATAGGTATTCCCAACAAAGAAAATTTATATCTTTATCAAGATCGTCGTCAAGCACTGGCTTTGGAGTTTATGGAGAGTGCTGCTGTGCAGGAGTCATTGGGCAAAATAGATATTCTAAGTCAAAAAATTGCAATGAGAAAAACTTTTATTGTGAACATAAACAAACACAAATGGACTCTAGATCAAGTGATTGGATCTTTGAATCAACTGTTGAGATTTCCTCTACTGGTGGTGTTGAATGAAAAACAAGCACTGGATGATTATCATCAGATACACAGTAGACTGAAGTTGCTGTTTCCATCTTCTGCACAATCAGTGCTGTTTAGACTGCCAAATGAAGAAGCCAACAACATAGAATTCAACCTGCGTGTGTCAGAAGATCGCACAAATAATTCCATTGATGAAAACACAAAAATAGTTTATATTAGTCATAAACGTGTGCCCAAACCTTTGATCAAATCTAAATGGCGAGCACAGGCTGCTATCAGTTTAAGAAGTGAAAAGGAACACAACCAAGTACAAAACTTTTTGCAACAGTATGATTTGATCATACAGTATGACCATGAAGAAAGTCCTTGGAACATTTGGCATCACGAAGTGGAGATCATATAACATGAGCGCTTGTAAAATTATTATTCAGGATGAAGTCAATGTGAAGATTGATGGATTGGATGTGGATATACGCAGAAAAATAGCCAACAAATTAAAGTGGGCTGTGCCATATGCTAGATATCTTCCACAATACAAACTGGGCAGATGGGATGGCAAAGTGGGATTCTTTGGATTAGGTGGCAATGGCTATGTGAATCATTTGGACATCATCATTCAACTGTTGAATGACTATGGCATAGAGATCACAGAGATTGTTGACAATCGTCACAAAGTGGATCTTAAATTCAACAAAATAGACAAAAACTTTTTTGCTGATAAAACTTGGCCCAAAGGACACATTATGGAAGGACAGCCAATAGAGTTGAGAGATTATCAAGTGGACGTGGTGAATAACTTTTTAGAAAATCCTCAGAGCCTACAAGAAGTGGCCACTGGAGCAGGTAAAACAATTATCACTGCATGTCTCAGCAAGTTGTGTGAACCGTTTGGCAGAACCATTGTGGTGGTGCCCAACAAGAGTTTGGTCACACAGACCGAAGAGGATTATATCAATTGTGGATTGGATGTGGGAGTATATTTTGGAGATAGAAAAGAATTGAAACATATTCATACCATTTGCACATGGCAATCATTGAACGTGCTGGACAAGAAGACCAAAGACGGTGATGCTGTGTTAACATTGGCTGAATTTTTAGAAGGAGTAAACACCATTATTATAGACGAAGTGCATCAAGCCAAAGCAGAAGTATTAAAAAAACTACTCACGCACAATTTAAGAAATGCTGCCATACGTTGGGGACTCACAGGTACCATTCCCAAAGAACAATTTGAATTTCAAGCCATACTGGCCAGCATTGGTCCTGTGATCAATCAGATATCTGCCAAAGAATTACAAGACAAAGGAGTGCTGTCACAGTGTCATGTGAACGTGGTACAACTGGTGGACACAGTGGTGCATAGAAACTATCAAGAAGAATTGAAATATCTAATGACTCATGAACCACGCATGAAATTTTTATCCAAAATGCTGAACAGAATCAAAGACTCAGGCAACACATTAATATTGGTGGATAGATTGGCAGCAGGCGAACTGTTGCAAAAATTAATTCCAGATTCTGTGTTTATTCAAGGAGAAATGAAGTTGGCTGAGCGTAAAGAAGAATATGACCAAATATCCAATTCAACCAATAAGGTATTAATTGCCACCTATGGTGTGGCTTCTGTGGGTATTAATATTCCCAGAATTTTTAATCTAGTTTTAATTGAACCTGGCAAGAGCTTTGTGAGAGTGATACAGAGTATTGGCAGAGGCATAAGAAAGGCTCAAGACAAAGACTTTGTACAGATTTGGGACATAACGTCCAGCTGTAAATTTGCCAAAAGGCACTTAACCCAAAGGAAAAAGTTTTACAAAGAAGCAAACTATCCTTTCACAATGGAAAAAATGGAGTGGAATTAAAATTATGAGAATATTAACAGTGGACAACAATACTTTTTTACTGTCCAAAATGCCTGAGCAGATCACTGAAGATATCAGTTTTAGTGTGTTGGACAACAGCAATCCCAAAGACCCGGATTTCTTTTTTATGCCTTTGATTTTTATTGAAAGTTTTTCAAGCCCAGCAATAGTGCTGGAGATTGGAGGTCAAGAACTCAGTATGCCTTTGGACTGGAGTGTGGCCGTGGGAGATCCTGAGAGTGGTTTTGATTTACAAATAATACCATTGACCAGTTTGAGTGACAGAGGATTCGAAGCATTCAGCCTTAATCCATTGTCGGGATTCAGACCAGAATTTGTGCCCATCAAGGTGATTAATTTTTACAATGATGTCAAATGGTACTTCCCTAAAGTCAAAAACAATCAATTAATCACCACACCGTTGACTGATGTAGTTAAACCAAAATGTGTATTTTTTATCAAGGACGTGAGTAGACAGTGTGAAAGCATTGACCATTCATTGCTGTATTAATGACCAAAAAAAGAAAACCCCAAGAACAGGATCCAAACACAGATCTGTTTACAAATGAAGACCACAGTGAAGAAGATTTATCTTGGATGATCGAAGATTCTGATACTGAAAAAAAAAATAAAAATGGAAAAGAAATTTAAATACAAAGCAGGAGTAATTTATTCACACGAATCTCCGGATGGGGGTCGAACTGTTTACGCAGTAGAAACCGGAACCAAAAATAAAAAAAGAGAATTGGTTTATAGAGATGAAGAATCTTTGATTGAAGAAGAAAGCCAAATTAGAAACCAATATGTTACACCCGAAGCAATTAGACTGTGTAATCAAAACAAAGGATTGCAAAAAGCCTGGGAAAAGTATATAGTACTATTGAGATTATCAGGATTCAATGACTAACAAATTACCATTAAAAGACATACTGGCAGCCATAGACATGAACGCTAAAAACGTTTGGGATGAGCTGCCTGATGATGAACAGAAACAGGTGAGTTTCTTTTTGTTGAACAGATATGCCAGTGCTGTGAAAGGCAATAACACACAAAAAGAATTGGCCATATTCAAAACCAATGAATATTACAACAAAAACTTTTTTACAATACAAAAACACAAAAAGTTGCTGTGGTTTTTGCTGTGCATGACTGCCAATGATAAAAAAGAAATTAGATATCACGAATGGATAGGATACAAGCTCAAAGATGCTGGTTCTCAAAATAAAGCAATAAAATTTTTAAAAACTTTATATCCCAATATGAAAGAAGATGAGATTGAATTGCTTGCCAAAATTAACAGTAAAGAAGAATTGAAAGAACTGGCAGAAGCACATGGCATGGACAAAGCAGAAACTAAAAAGGTATTATGAGCGATCGACCATACACTTGTCAATACTGTAATACCAGCTATACCAAAGAAAAAACATTGGCTGTGCATCTGTGCGAACAGAAACGAAGATATTTACAAAAAGATGAACGCAGAGTACAGTTGGGGTACATGACATTTGTGAGATTTTATCAAATATCTCAAAAGTTGGATGGCACAAAAACATATGAAGAGTTTTGTAAATCGCCCTACTATAATGCATTTGTTAAATTTGGATCATTCGTGTCCAATGTGAAACCCATGTATCCAGAAAATTATATTGATTATGTGATAAAGAGTGGAGTCAAATTGGATCATTGGTGCCGAGAAGAACTCTATGAAAAATATGTGTTGGAATTAATATTGAAAGAATCCATGGAACCTGCTGTGGAAAGAACCATTAAAAACATGATGGATTGGGCAGACAACCACAATGCAGATTGGAAAGATTATTTTAGATATGTGAGTTTGCCTAGAGCAGTGTATGATATTAAAGATGGCAAAATTTCTCCTTGGTTGATATTGAACAGTACCACTGGCAAGGACATGATGAGCAAACTCAACAATGAACAATTGACCATACTGTATCATGTGCTGAATCCTGAGCACTGGTCTCTTAAATTTAAAAGAAACCCAGCAGATGTGGAAATGATCAAAGAAATAATCAAAGAGGCCAAACTGTAAATGAAATCAAAAAAGTTTTGTTATGTGTGTAAAAAGATTACTCCACACGAGCCAGATGCCAGCACAGCTATCACTTATTATGGAAAAAAACCTAATATTCCTTGGCAATGTGTTATTTGTTATCCTACCTCTCTTGACAAACTGTACCCTAAGGAGTTAAAATAAACTATGCCCGATATTGATATAGATTTTGCTGATAGAACTGTAGTGTTAGAAAAATTCAAACACATAGTTGCTAAATTAGAAACTGGAAAGAAACATAATACTGGAATTTATTTCACAGAGATACCTCACAATCCTGTGGATAATTTATCTACATTAAATTACGATGAAGCTGAAAACAGAGGATATTTCAAAATAGATTTTTTAAATGTAAGCATTTACAAAAATATAAAAAGTGAACAACACTTGAAACAATTGATGACCAAAGAACCCATGTGGGAATTACTACAGGAAAAAGACTTTGTGGATCAACTATTTCATGTGAATGGACATGTGGAAATTTTACAGAAATTGAAACCCAACAATATAGAACAGTTGGCAGCAGTGCTGGCTATCATCAGACCAGCCAAAAGATATTTGTTAAATAATGATTGGAAAGAAATCATGCAACAGGTGTGGATCAAACCCACTGATGATTCTTATTACTTTAAGAAATCCCATGCCACTTCTTATGCTGCGGCTGTGGTGGTGCACATGAATTTAATCTGTGAAGAATTAAACAATGAAATATAAAAATCCAATTAAACAAACTGATCATGTCAAAAGAGAAAACATTACGCAGGTGGTAGAAAAAGTCTTCACTAGAGAAGTAAAGTGTTTTGGTGATGATGAGTGGGGAGGACACCCCTCAGTGTTCTATAACATAGATGAAACCAATGAAGTGTTTTGTGGTTACTGCGACAAAAAGTTTATATATGTGGGCGAAGATGCGTAAACTGATAGATGGAACTGAAGCAGCTGAGTTGGAACAATTAATAGTTTTAGAAATTAAAACCAAATGCCCCAACAAATATCTGTTAATAGATTTAGAAACCAACGAAACCTATCAAGGTACCAGCAATAACAAATCTGGCGAGCATTGGTCCAAAATAGAGAATTCTTTCATAAATGAATTTAAAAAATTAAATCCAAACCCTGCCGCAACAGCAGTTAATGTTCAAGAAATTTTAGATGCTGTGGACGAATTATTAAAACTTTAATTTTTGGGTCTTCTTACCAATTGAACTGATTTACGTTTGGTTCTTTTCACTGCTAAATTATAAAGATTTACTGTGGGACCAATCACTATTCGTACATCTTTGGTATTCATTATCATCAGAATACTTTTAAAGAATTCAATTTCTTTGCGTAAAAATATGCCTATGGGAATCATTCTATTGCTCTCCCACCACCAAGATTCACACAGTTCGATGAATTCTTTCTTCTCTTCTTCGGTGTGTATTTGAGTGTACACGTACATGCTGGTGATATTGTGGTCTTGATTGTTGATTACACCCACATATTCTTTTTCGCCGTAATTAACGACACTGATGAATGGGAAGTTTTCTTCTATATTTTTACGCAACATTTTTCTATAAATACACTATAAATTACAACTATACAACTATGCAACTAATTTACCGATATTTAGTAAATAACAAAGTACTTCTGACAGCGGATCTGGCAGGAGAAATAACGGAGTATAAATCAGTGTATCAAAGAAACATTAAAATTTACAGAGGAATAGACAACTTAATCACCTTTCAGATCAACAATGCTGATCAGAAACCCATTTCTATTGACACAGAATACACTCCCACTTTCTACATGTATGATGAAAACAATACATTAGTGGTTACTAAGCAAGGCACCATCATTGAAACTCAGGACAGTTCAGTGTACACCAATAAAGGGCAGTTCACAGTGACCATTTCTGAGAATGATCTGTTGGATTTAAAAGCTCAGTATCTCAGCTACACAGTGTGGATGACCAACAACACAGATCAATCAAAATCATTAACTTATGCCAATTCTCACTTTGAAAACAAAGGCATCATATATTTGGATCACACAGCATTTCCAGGACCAATGAATTCTTATTCAGTGACCACATTTGCTGAAACAGGTATTGGCACAGATATTTTTATTTCAGAAACCATCAGTGGTCAGCCATCCATCAATGGTAACTCTGCACTGCACACAGCAGCCATTTATAACACAGATGCCACTGCCACAGTGACCATTCAAGGCACTTTGGACAATCAAGTATCCAACAGCACCAGTTGGGCAGATATCACTGCTATCAGTCTCACTGATTCTGACACAATCAAATATGCCAATTTCAATGGTGTGTTCAATCATATCAGATTCAAATACCAATTGACCAATTCTGGTTCCCTAAACAAAATATTAGTGCGTAACTAATTGACTTTTACCAATCCATAAGTTATAATAGCACAATGAGTATTGTGTTCGATACAGTTGTTCAATATCTTCCCAGCAAAAGGAAACAGACTCCTAGCGGCTGGCTGAGTTTCAATGCGCCTTGCTGTCAACACAATGGTACTACTGCTGACAATAGAAGCAGAGCAGGTCTGATACAAAACGCTGATCAGGGATTGAGCTATCACTGTTTCAATTGTGGTTACAAAGCCAGTTGGGTATCAGGAAGAAATTTAACTTTCAAATTAAAACGTCTCATGCAGTGGTTGAACGTGCCCGATGATGTGATTACAAAATTGGCATTGAACGTGCTGCAACAAACAGATGAAAAAAGTATTCACAGAAATCTTGCTCAATTTCCTAAATTTAAAACAGTAGAACTACCGAAACAAGCCAAAACAATTTATGAATGGCACAAAGAATTTTTGCAACAAAACAAAGAACCCAATTCAAATTACATCAAAGTCTTAGAATACATCAACGGTAGAAATCTAAACATTAATGATTATGATTTTTATTGGTCGCCAGAAATGGGTTACAGAGATCGAATGATTGTGCCTTTTTATTATCAAGATAAGATCGTGGGTTGGACTGCTAGAAAGATTGTGGATGACAAAGTAAAATATCTATCTGAACAGCAACCAGGATATGTGTTCAATCTGGATGCACAGGATGATGATAGATTATTTGTGATAGCAGTGGAAGGTCCTATTGATGCAATACTGTTGGATGGTGTGGCGTTCTTGGGCAGCGAAGTAAAACAACAACAGAGCATGTTGATTAAGAGTTTAAACAAAAAAATTATTGTGGTTCCAGATAGAGATTCAGCAGGTGAAAAGTTAATACATGATGCTATGGAATTTGGTTGGAGTGTGAGCATGCCTGAATGGGATCACGATGTGAAGGATATCAATGATGCTGTTATTAAATATGGTAGACTGCACACTTTGTATTCAATAGTGAAGCATGCTGAAAATCAGCAATTAAAAATAAAACTGAGGATGAAAAAATGGCTGTCATAAAAACAGTGTTAAGATTTATATTTGCTCCTGTGATCAAATATTACCAATACAGACAATACAAAAAGAAAGTGAAAGAATTACAAAAAAGAGATCCTTTCATCTACAGATAAAATGATAATTTGGGGAATTACTGCTAACAATCACGATGCCAGTATTGCCGTGTTTGAATACAAAATAGCAGGATTAACCAACAATAAAAAACTTAAATTGCTTTGGGCTGGTTTAACAAGAAATTTTTCCGATGTGCCCAATGATCCTGATCTTAATAGAAGAATTGTTGAACATCTAAAAGAAAAATATGGTTCTCCAAAAGAAATAATATTTTATGAAAAACCGTTTTTAAAAAGTTTAAGACAGTTGTGGGCTGGACAAGGATTTAAATTTAGTGAAAACAATATTAAAAATTATTTAAAAAGATACGGATTAAATGTGCCTGTTAGATTTGTCAAACATCATGAAAGTCATGCTGCTTATGGATATTACACCAGCACATTAAGAAATGCTGTGATCATTGTGTTGGACAGCATAGGAGAATTTGAAACCATCAGTATTTGGTCTGGTTTGGGAAATAAAATTCAAAAAAGATATTCTCAATCATATCCGCACAGTGTGGGATTATTTTATAGTGCCATGACACAACGATGTGGATTCCAAGCCAATGCTGAAGAAAACAAATTAGAACAGTTGTCCAAACAAGGTGATTGGAGAGTGTTGTATGATGTGTTTAATGAAGAACTAATCAAAGGTAAAATGCCATTTGAAACTCATATCAATCTACATCGAGGCTGTCGTTGGTGGAGACCTGAATTAAATTCTGAAAAAGATTTGGCTAACATTGCTGCCACCACTCAAAAAATATTTGAAGAAGTTATTTTGGAACATTGCAGTTGGGCAAGAATGTTTGTTACAAGTAGAAATTTAATTTTGGTTGGTGGATGTGCTTTGAATAAAACTGCTTCTGATAAAGTCAAAAATTTATGGAATAATTTTTGGACTCCTAAAAATCCAGGTGACCCAGGATCATGCGTGGGTGCTGTTCTTGCCAAATACGAAAAACACATTGACTTTAATGAAAAATTATGGTATAATAAAGGTTAGACATGTCCGATAATATTAAACAAAACACTGACTATGGTTATGATATACAAAAAGTATATCTAGAAATGATGTTGAGTGATGCACAAACATTTGTGCGTTGTCAAAACATATTTGATCATACTCTGTTTGATCGTAGACTTCAACCAGCGGCAGAATTCATTTACAATTATGTGAGCAAATACAATGCGTTGCCCACAGAAGAAATGATCAATTCCAGTTGTAAAACTGAATTAAAAGTTCCCAGCAATCTTAATGAACAACACTTTGATTGGTTGTTGGATGATTTTGAAACATTTATTAGACACAAAGGATTAGAACGTGCCATATTAAAATCAGCAGATATGTTGGAAAAAGGTGAATATGGTCCTGTGGAAGACTTGGTCAAGAAGGCTGTGCAGATTGGATTGAACAAAGACTTAGGAATCAACTATTGGGAGGATCCCAAAGGTAGATTAAAATCACTCAAAGACAACAACGGTCAGGTCAGCACTGGTTGGAAAACATTAGACAAAAAATTATTTGGTGGTTTCAACAGAGGTGAGTTGAATATATTTGCTGGAGGATCAGGAGCAGGTAAATCTTTATTCTTGGCCAACTTAGGTTGTAACTGGGCATTGTCTGGATTGAATGTGCTGTATCTAACTTTTGAATTGGGAGAAGGATTAGTAGCAATGAGATTGGACAGTATGATGACCAACATTCCTTCTAGAGAAATTTTCAAAGATTTAGATGGTGTGGAGATGAAAGTCAAGTTGTTGGGTAAAAAGTCTGGCAGTTTTCAGATCAAATACATGTCCAGCGGTAAGAATGCCAACGATATTAGAAGTTATATTAAAGAATTTGAAATTAAAAACAATAAAAAATTTGATGTGATATTGGTGGATTATTTGGATCTTATGATGCCAATCAGTAGAAAAGTTAGTCCTAGTGATTTGTTTGTTAAAGATAAATTTGTATCAGAAGAATTAAGAAATTTGTCCATGGACTTACAAACTATATTTGTAACAGCTTCTCAATTGAACAGAGGTGCTGTGGAAGAGATTGAATTTGATCATTCACACATAGCTGGTGGATTATCCAAAATACAAACAGCAGACAATGTGTTTGGTATATTCACATCCAGAGCAATGAGAGAACGTGGTAGATATCAAATACAATTGATGAAAACTAGATCATCCAGCGGTGTAGGTCAAAAGATTGATTTAGAATTTGATCTTGATTCTTTAAGAATCAGAGACTTACCAGAAGACGAAGAATACAAAGAGTTTGACAGCAGAAAATCCAAAATATTTGACAGTTTAAAAAAGTCCAGCACAGTGTCAGATGATGTTCAGTCTGATTCAATGCCAGTGGATCCCACTCAAGGTGTTAATATTGTTAAACCCAAAACAGAAACAGACTCTACCAAACTGCGACAATTTCTAAATAATTTAGGACAAGACAAAGAATAATACCTGCACGGAAATCAACTCCGTGCAGATATTGATGGCTGACTTCAGAAAGAAGTATTCAGCTCTGTTTGTTTTTTAGATATTATTTGTTGATTACAACTTTTCTTACAATCACCCTAACACTTACTGTTTTACTAGAAATAAATTGTTTGATTGTGTCAATCACTCCTGTGATTGTATTGATTATAGCCTTCATAGCCTATTCTCCCTTGTTTGAGTTAAGACATCATTCTATGAATGATGACTAGATATTTATTAATCAGAATGTAAATGTAAAATGCTGTTAGATTAATTATAAAGTAGTATAATTGAATGTCAAAACTATTCTTCTCTCATTGGCTATTGGAGTTTGACTGCTGTGGAATTGAGTACCATCAAAACTGTGCCATGTGTTGCACACAGGTTTCACAGATTCTTGCACTGTGTATTTTTCACTTTCTTTTCTTTCATTATAAATTAAAGTATCACCATCAGATTCTATCACATAAAATAATCCTGTTTGGTGTGGACGTCCATCATCAATGTGTGCATCATGAGTGACCAAATACGGTGTGCGTGTGATCAATCCCAAACGTATGCGATACAAATCTTTCAGTATCACTCCTTCTTTATCCAAAGCCACGCATAGAATATTAAATGCAGCATCAAAAAGATTGCTGACAGGTCCTTGTTCATTTTTATAAATCAAGTGACTGAAACTGCCAGCATACTCGCCTTTTTCTGTGGGCAGTGCTGTGGTGGTCATATGGTACCAAACCACTCCTGGACTGGCCAGTTGTTGCTGAGCCAAATTCAATTGATTTGGTCCTAATAAATTGGTAATATGTTTAGACATTTTATAGTAGTTATTGCATTGCGTTTTGATTGATTTCCTTCATGATAATGTGGTATTTGCATATTGATTGTTCTTAGTTCATGTTTGTTATCTTGACCCGTATAAAGACGTGTATATGGGAATTAAATGGTGTTTTTTAGGGGTATTGAATGGTGTGTGTCCACAGTTTGTCCACTACCGTTTTTACACACTGCTGCCATTCACTCACATCAGATTCAGCTTGTGCCTGCCACCAAATATCCTGATCCCACCATCCTGCTTGAATGGTTAGGTTTTGATTTTTTACTTGGGCCACTACTCCGGCTGCTGTGTCACAATCACCGTTGATGCCAGCCAGCACTGCTCGTTCACACCACAATTCAATAGTTTCCTCTGGTAGTAAGAATGGTTGCCAAAGATCCCATGAACGTTGATCTTTCTCTCTGATTTGAACCACCACACAACCAGCACCAGCAGCAGGCAACATCAATTCGTTTGATAATATTTCGTGAGCTCCACTCCATGTGGGATGATTCCAATTGTTCTGTGTGTCTAATAAATTCAAACGTTGCACAGCACACTCAGCCATAATGATGGCAGAATATTCTCCATCAATTAATTTTTTTAATCTAGTACCGATGTTGCCTCGTAGACTGACCACTTCTACATCTGGTCTCAACAATCGAAACTGAGCAGCACGTCTGGCGCTGCTGGTGCCCACGCGAGTGTAGCTGGGAATTTCAGTGTAAGAATTATAAGCACTCAGCACACAATCTCTACGATCATCTCTTCGCCACACACAGCCCAACAGTGTGGTGCCTGGTTGCACTTGAGTAGGCACATCTTTAGCACTGTGTATTACACAATCCACTTCACCTGCCAGCAATGCTTGTTCTAACTCTCTACAAAAAGCACCTTTGCCGCCCACTTCACTCAAGGGTCTATCAGTTACCAGATCTCCAGTGCTGACAATTTGTTTGATTGTGGTGGGTATGGATAAACCTTTCAGTGCCCACTGTGTTTGCACCATGGCCAGGTCTGACTGACGACTGCCCACAGTGTACACAGAAGTTTTCATGATGGTTTAACGTCTACCCGACAGACCTTTTTTCTTGTGTTTCTTATCCAGTCCTAATTTTCTTTTGCGACCAACGGGTAGATCCATCCAGTAGCTCATGGGTTCGCCTCGCTTGGTGAGATAGGTCACTTGTGCATCTGACACTTTGACTTTGGATTGAAATTGTTTCACTGCTCTTTTCCAGCTGAGTGCATCAATAGAATCTTTTTTGATTGTGCCTTGTTCAAAATAATCAAATTGGTATGTTTTCATTTTTGGCATGATTGAATCCTTTGTTTTGAAATATTTATTGTGAAAAAAAAATTAACAACTTATTCTGAAATGATAATTAATGTATATGGCCATACTATACCAATTATGCTGTGGTAACCAACACCAATTTGAAGGATGGTTTCCCAGCATAGCACAATTTGACACACAAAAAGAAAAAGGACAATTGCAGTGCCCCATGTGTGGCACCAAACAAGTGGATCGTGACATCATGTCACCCAGAGTGGGCAAAAATAAAAAAATCAAAACCAAAAAGTCCACACGTCAAGAACGCTTGGATGCATTAAAAGATCAAGTGCAGTCTCCTACAGAAATGATGATGGGCACTAGAGTGAAAGAAATGATGCGTACCATACGTGATCACGTCAAACGTGAATATGAATTTGTGGGTGATCGCTTTGTGAAAGAAGTTAAAAAATACGAACATGGTGAACGTGATGATCGTTTTTATGGAACTCCTAGCGAGGAAGAAGCACGCAAATTGATAGAAGAAGGTGTGGATCTGTTTGTGGTGCCTGATGTTAAGGACGATGCCTAAACACATTAAGTGCAAATATAATAAATTTTTTAAGTGATCCATTCACGATAAATAATTGCATGCACACACACGGATACAACGATAAAATTGGGCCCAACGCTGGCAATTTTCAAGAATATACCTACGAATTGGAATGGATGGAATGTGTGTGGAACAACACCTATCAGATCACAGACATGGTCACTGCATACTGGTATCCATGGATACGCAATGCTGTGCTGGAGTCAATCCCCCACACAGAATTAAATTAATTTATGATAGAATGTGTTTGTTCTAAATGCTCTTGTGAACATCATTGTGAACAAGAATGTGCTGAATGTCAAATATGTGAAAAGTGTGATTGTGAACATTGTGAAAATAACAAAGAAGACAAAGCAAACATCTATCTAACTTAAAATGAAAATATCTGAATTTATATCTGAAGGTGCTGGTTTGTCTGGATTTTTCAAAGACGAAAAACTGAAAGCATGGAATTTTCCTCAAGGATATGCTTCTGATGCAGATGTGGAAGGTCCTTATTTGAGTAATAATACTGCTAGAGAAGTTTTGACAGCATTGGGAATGACTCCAGATTTTGAAAATTCTGAACCTGTTAAAATAGAAGTGTTTATTAATCTTGCCACTCAGTGGTTACAAAAACATATTGGTAAACCTAGCACAGCCAAAACTGCCACAGTGAATAAATCAGACACAGGAGCCACTGTGTATGATATGGGTAAACCTCAAGGTCGTCTCAATGATCTGATATTACAGCTGAGTCAACAAGCAAGAAAAATTAAACAAAAATATCCCACCATCACTCACGTGGCATTTGTTTAATATTTTTTATTATCTACTTTTTAATTTTTTAACAAGTTTTATTTTTTCTTCTGGAGTCATTAAGAACCAATTATTAATTTCTTCTGGTGTTCGTGAGCACCCCATGCACAATCCACTGTCTGAATCTATAGTGCATATCTGAATGCAAGGATCTATCACTTGCTCGTGTTTCTTCTTCATGCTATTATTTAATTGTTTTACTTGTCGGAAGGGATATGTGGCAACACAAATTGTATGCCCAGCCAACGGAAGTTTTTTGGGCTGTCAGCAAAACTGCAATTGATTCTAGCAGTTCTTACTCTATAAGGATTTAGCGGTTCTATGACTATTCTATTTTCTGACATGAATCTAATAGGCACTGTGGGCCAGCTGTCTCCATCGTTGGTGGTACACACTATATTTTTAAGATTCTTTAATCCTGACACAAACTCTATCTCCAACTGTGGAGGATTTTTAAATTCTGACACTTTTTTATCTGCAGGTAAAAACTCCTTATAAGGCATAGGCATTGTGTTCAACACCATTTCAAATCGTTCGGCTTTGCCCCAATTCTCATTGATAGGAAAACGAGGCAGTTCAAATTTATCTTTAAGGCTGTCCACTACTCCTGAATGCTGTCCAAATGCCAATCTGAATCCCATGTCTTTCACTATCTCTTTAAACTCCAAGCCGTACTCTCCAAATGGGTATGAGAAGTACTCGGGTATGGACCCTATCTCTCTCTGGAAGTCTTTGTTGGCCTGCCATAGATCATTCTGTATCTCATCTCGGCTTTTGTTCATTAGATAATCATGTGAATAACTGTGATGTCCTATCACTCCTAACCCTGATTCGTGTATCTCTCGCACCTGTGCCCAGGTCATGTAATTTCGATTCTTAGAATTGATTTCTCTGGTGTTTAAGAACAACACAAAAGGTATGCCTTCTTTTTTCAGTATGGGCCAGGCATTTTTGTAGAAACTAGCCCAGGCATCATCCACAGTTAATAGTACTCTTTTATTGTACAGTTCTCTATGTCCATGCATGTAGTCATCAAACTCTTCTATAGAGATAAAATCTAAATTCATCTTGCGGATCATTCGGATCTGCTTTTCAAATTCTTTGATTTTAACGTTGGTTGTGGGATATCGGTTCTCTTCAAACTTGTGATACATCAAACCGATCACGCCAGGTTCTCGATGAGGTTCTAAAGAAAAAGATGTGACTGTAATTAAAATTAATAATAAGGAAGAAAAAATTAATTTAATAATTTTGGCCATTTGTTTAGATCAGGAATTGTTTTTTCCACTTTGGCTTTTTCTTTGGGTAACTTAGGCATAAAATTTATACCTGTAAGTTTTTCCACTGCTTCCACTGTGGTAGCATATTTGGGAAGATCTTCCACTGGCAGAGCTGTGTTGGGAAATATGAAAGCGATGGCTTTGCCTTCTTTTCTATCTATAATAACTTTCCATAATTGATCAGGAACTCCCACTCTGCCCTCTCCAATGGTCTTAAATTCTTTGTTGTACACTGTGCCACTGATCACATATATGTCCATGCCATGATCTACCACCCAATCTCTCACAAATGTTTCCAACTGTTTCCATATGCCTCTGTTGTGATTGGGCACTTGAGGAACCATGTTGGATAGGAAGAAACTTTCACTCATTACTTCTTCATTCTGTGTGTTGTTGCCTGCTGGAGCAAGGTGTCCTCGGTCATAGGGATGGCCTGCATAATCCTTTAATGAAGCATTGTGTTGTGCGGGTATGGCAGGATCTGGTCTGAAGTCATCTTTGCGTTTGGATGTGCCTGTGGTGCCTTCTAGGGTCACATGCTCCACCACATATTCTGCAGTCTTGGTATCATACCTATAGTGAATAGCATAATTGATTTTGCACAAGTATTGAGTGTCTTTTTTAATCTTAGACACCGGTGCTCCTAATAGGACATGTTGTGGACACTGATCATCGATAGGATTTGCCCAAACTCCTGTGATTGATAAAATTAAAATTAATAATATTTTATAGTACATATTTGATTGTACTTATATTATACTATATTATTTGTGTTTGGAAAAGGCTGCACAGTGCCAAAAAAGCACTGTGAGCCCAGGAATCAAATTTATTTTTTCTTCTTTTTGGCGGGTTTTTCGTCTTCGTCTTCAAAATCTACGTCTATTTCTTCATCAAGGTCTTCTATATCTTCGTCAGACTCATCCTCAAAAGAATCATCTTCATCTTCACTATCCTCATCAGAAGTGTCTTCAAAAGAGTCGTCTTCACTTTCATCTTCAAAATAAGAATCATCAGAATCGGTATCTTCTTCATCTGAGTCTATTTCGTAAATGTAGTTTTCAATAATAGACTTAATTTCGGCTTGTTTTTCTTGTATTTTTTCAATAGAATCATCAATTTGTTCAAACAATTTGTCAATTTTTTTTTGATTAAGTTTAGACATAGCAACAATCCTCCCAGTTTAGATTGATATTTAATTTTTTGTTTATCAAAATAAAATAGTAACTTAAAGCATTAAACGCATATATTAATCAGTTATAATATACTTTAAATAATAAGTCATGACAATATCAAACATACTTAAACCTATCAGTGTGGCTCTAGCTATATTCATAGCTGCAGACTACTCACTTGCTGGACCGTTGCCGGACTACTCGTTCAAAAGCCCTGCTTTTAATGGCAATGGTTACAGCACCCACGAGTTGACCAAATATAATTTGGAACAAACTCGTGCCAAAGAGATTCAACAGGCCATTGAAGCTAAAGCTGCGGCTGCTAAAGCCGATGCTAAAAACACTCCAATTAATCAGTTCATGGTTAATCTGGAATCAAGAATTTACGCACAAATCAGTCAAAATTTAGCCACTGCCATGTTCGCAGATGGAGCATCCACATCGGGCTCCATGAACTTCCAAGGCAACACTATATTTTGGCAGAAAAATGGAACCACGAGTATCACTCTAATGGTAACTGATACACTGGGCAATCAAACCACCATTGAAGTGCCATTGGGACAATTTACATTTAATTAATATGATAAAGATTGTGTTAACATTGGGATTATTATTGCTGAGCAACTGTGCAGTGCTGCAGAAGGGTGGCATGGACAGCAAACCTGAAGTCACTGAGATGAAGATGCAGAAAGAGTTTGACACAGTGCCAGCACCAGCACAAAAGAAAATTATTGTGGCAGTGTACAGTTTTCAAGACAAGACAGGACAGCGAAGAAACACTCCCAACATTGCCAGTTTCTCCACAGCAGTGACTCAGGGCGCAGAACCATTCCTGATCAAAGCTCTGCAGGATGTGGGCAAGGGTCTATGGTTTGATGTGGTGGAACGAGTGAATGTGGACAATCTAATCAAAGAGAGAACCATCATCAAACAGATGAGAGACATGTACGAAGGCAGCAATGCCAAGAGTGTGCCGCCCATGCAATTTGCAGGCATTATTGTAGAAGGTGGTATCATTGGTTATGACAGTGGTATGGAGTCGGGTGGTGTGGCCTACAAATGGTTGGGCATAGGACCACAATCACAGTATTCCAAAGATGTGGTGACAGTGAGTTTACGAGCAGTATCAGTGAGCAGCGGCAGAGTATTGGCCACTATCACAGTGAGCAAAACAATTTACAGCACAGCAGACAGTATTGCTGTGTTAAAAGCGTTCAGAGGAGGCACTGCTTTCTTTGAAGCTGAAACAGGATTAACCATCAATGAACCTACCACACTGGCAGTAAAAGCCACAGTGGAGGCAGCAGTTGTGGAGTTAATAAATGAGGGTGAGCGCAAGGGCATTTGGTCCTTTAAAAACCCCAAACCAGAAAACTTGGACGACTGGTATGAAAATAATAATAACCAACAAACAAACAAAAAACAAGAGGAACAAAAATGAAAAATATGAAAATAATAATTCCTTGCTTGGTTACCATACTATATTCAACATCATCTTTATCTGATGATAACTTGATTTATATTGACCAAGTAGGTTCGTCATCTGATGTCACAGTGACTCAGAGCGGCAGTGGCAACACAGTGGGTGGTACCAATGGTGCGGCTGCAACAGGTAATAGAGCTTCTCTGTCAGGATCAGATCAAACCATCGGTGTGACACAGACAGGTGACGGCAACACATTAAAATTAAAAACACAAGATGGATCCACAGGAACCAGCACAACCAACTATTCAGCGACCGGTGACAGCAACACGTCTATCGTGGACACTGTGAGTTCGGGTGCAGGTAACACCATCAATCAAACCATATATGGTAACACCAACACTACCAATGTCAATGTTAGAGGCAACAGTGGTGCTAACTCTGTGACCACTAATATTGGAACATCCTTATCCAACAGCAACAGCAACACTGTGAATCAAAGTGCCAATGGTACTCTGAACAGTCAGACTGTGAGTATCACAGGTGGCAACAGCAACAACGTAACTGTGCTGCAAGGTAAAGGATCTTCTTTAACCAATGATATCACAGTGCCCGCAACTTCAGGCACGTTGTTGGGATTAGATTCCGCTACATTTGGATCTGGCACAACCAGTGACAAGGCCACTGCTTCAGTGACCATACAAGGTGGCAGCAACGATGTGAGAATTGGACAGGTGGGTGGAGATGCCACAGGCAACTCAGCCACTGTGGGCATAATAGGATCATCGAACGGCATCAGTATTGCACAACAAGGACTGGGACACAGCTCATCTAGTTTGACTGTGACCGGTGGCAGCAATACTTTGAACGTGGGACAGAATGCCACATCAGGCAACACTAATACTACCACTATGAGTGTGACTGGCAGCAACAATTTGGTCAACATACAACAAAATCACTAGGAATGTTGAATGAGGTTTCTATATTGGTTAACAGCAGCGCTGATCGTTTCCTCGGCAGCCTGCTGGGCAGCTGATAACGAAGCCTACATTGATCAACTGGGAGATTACGCCACCATCTATGTGGAACAGGATGGTTCAGCCAATCGTTTAGGTGGAGTGGATGGCCCCATATGGTACGCCAATCCTGCCATCATGTATGGTGATGGTCAAAATGTGGACATCAGACAGGTGGGGTCTGGCAACTATCTAAAATTTTCCATATTCACTAATTTTGAAGACAGTGAAGACCGAGCGGGTCTCACTTGCACCGACTGCAAATTATCTACCCCCAATACTTTTGTGTACTATTCTACAGGATATGGCAACCTAGGCTACGTGGATGTGAATTCAGATGGCAAGACAGAAACATCGGGCATATCTTTGTACGTGGTTGAAACAGGAGATTTTAACGAAACTAACATATCAATCACAGGCATGAGAAACACAGTGCTGTTGCTGACAGCTGGAGATGTGAACACATACAACAGCGTCACATCAGGAGTGGATAATTTATCTTTTGCCAGTGTGACCGGTTATCTCAATAATATTTCTATCACTCAGAGTGGCACTAAAGGTTTGGTCATATTGGATATAACAGGCAATCAGAACACTGCCACTATAACACAATCAGGTGGAGGAGCTCTAGGGCATTGGACCAATCTTTCTGTCAGCGGTAACCTCAACACGCACACCATAGCACAGTCAGGTATTGCGGTGGACAGCACTGTGGATATTAAAACCACAGGCAGCAGCAACAACTTTAACATCAACGTGAATTCAAAATAATGAAAAAAATCGTATTATTAATGCTGTTGTATACCACTTCTGTATACTCAGCAGCCATAGGAACCATCACAGAACAAACAGCAGCACCAGGGTCTATTGTGAGGAATAAGAATACCATCACAGGTACCAAAGGCACAGGCATAGAGATGCAGGATGCTGTGAACACTGCCAAAGGCAAAGTGGGCATAACATTTGAAGATGCTACCAAAGTGGAAGTGAATGAAAATTCCAAACTTGTAATAGATGATTTTGTGTATGATCCTAAAAAAGGCACAGGTAAACTGGCCATGAAGTTTGCTGAAGGCACAGTGAGATACGCTTCAGGTGCTATTGCCAGCAAGAATCCCAACTCAGTTAACATCAACACACCATCTGCTACCATTGCAGTGCGAGGCACAGATTTTACTGCCACTGTGGATGAAGTGGGAGCCAGTACCATTATTCTATTGCCCAGTTGTCCCAACGGTTGGGCAGACATAGATAGGGATTGTAAGACAGGTATCATTGATGTGATTAACAACGCAGGCACAGTTACATTAAACAAACCATTTCAAGGCACCAGAGTAGAAAATAGAAACACAGCACCATTAAAACCTGTTGTGCTGAGTCTAAATTTAGATACTATTAATAACCTATTGATTGTGGCACCACCGAAAGAGATTAAACAAGCACAGGAACAATATGACAATGAAGCAAAAAATTCAGCTAGCATGCTGAATGAAAATCTATTAGACAGCAAAGATTTTTTAAAAGATGAATTAAAAAGCAGAAATGAGTTTGGTGATAATCCTTTAATGGAAGATTTATTAGGACAAAATTTCTTAGCCAACATTTTTGATATATTAGAACAACAAATAAAAAATGAAAGAAAAACAATATTAAAAAGTGCTCTTGCACAAGACAAAGACAGTTTATTGCCTGATTATGATCCCAACACAGGAGTAAAAGCCAGTGTGGGAGCCACTGATGTAACATTGTGTAAAAATGATGGCAGCAACAATCAATGCATCAAAACTCCTCGCAGTCAGAACAGCACAATCATACAGGGTCAAGGACCAGTGAGCATTCAGAACAGGGTCAACTCAGGTGGCAGCACAACCATAACAGTGATACAAAAATGAGAAATATATTAATAAGTTTGATGTTGATGTTGGTTTTTTTTAATTCAAAAGCAAAAGCAATTGATTATTCTCCCAATGGCACAACAGGATTGACTCTTGTTTACAATGGCATAGTTGATGATACATTTTTTACTGTTAGTCTGCCTTGGACTGTGAGTTTTTTAGGAAGTAATTATGGCACTGTCTATGTGGGTTCTAATGGTTATATTACATTTGCATCAGGCAATAGTACATATAGTGGATTTTCTCCTTCCAATCCTGGAGGCCCACACATAAGCATAATTCCAGGAGACCGTTATTTAAAAAAATTATATTATGCTCAACTCAATGCTGGGACTGCTGATGCTAAATTTGTCATTAGGGTTGAAGGAGTTGATTATTCCAATCAAGCTATTACTCACATATATGAAGTTCATTTTTATTCTGGGCAATCTTATTATGACATTTACTTTATTGATTCTCCCTCATCGGGCAATCAAAACGGTGGAACCACAGCTGTCAGTAATGGATCTGCATATGTATTAACTTTTAACTCAACAGAATCAACCGGCATAAGAATTAATTCTGGTGCAACACAATCAACTGGCATCAGTGGTGGAGGCAGTTACACCAGCAATATCACAAACTCACAACAAACCAACATCAATGCCAATAGAAGCAGAACCACGGCCCTGAACAACGGCAATGAGATCTACATAGATCAAGTGGGAAATAACAACACAACAACAATCACTCAAAAAGGTAATAATAATAAAATCACAGGTACCACACAGCAAACTGCCACCATATCAGGCAACAGCAACTCTACCACTATCAGACAGAACAGTGGCACAGGTAAAAATTTAATAGATTTAAATGTAACTGGCACGGGCAGCAACACTCTCAATCTCAATCAAGGCTATCTCACAGATGGCACACTGAGTGGCAATCAATTGGGCAACAACTATCAGAAAGTGGATGTGCAGGGCAACAACAACACTCTAACCACTCAACAGAATAGAGATGTGGGCACTGCGGGCAATTACATGGAACACTCAGTGATTGGCAATTACAATTCTATCACCAGCACACAGTCTGGAGATAACAAATTATTATTCAATTCTATCACTGGCAACAACAACACTGTGAGTACCACACAGTCAGGCACAGGTGCTAATCATTATATTGATT
>Ga0209299_1000114_pt1 | contig 41052 bp, 58 predicted proteins | sample S_140806_MF_Meta_FD_187326 | JGI IMG/M metagenome (GOLD analysis project Ga0209299, IMG submission 187326) | Freshwater microbial communities from Lake Simoncouche, Canada to study carbon cycling - S_140806_MF_MetaG (SPAdes) (version 2) | ecosystem: Environmental > Aquatic > Freshwater > Lake ...
CTCGGCGGCACGACTCAACTGCGACAAAGCGATGACTGGCACGTTCAGCTCACGCGCCATTGCCTTTAGCCCACGGCTGATGTCAGAGGTCTCTACCACGCGGTTGCCCTCCTTCGTCTGCTTGGTCGGCATCATCAGTTGCAGGTAGTCCACCACGATCAGGTCAAGTCCGCCGTCTGCCGCAAGCCGACGCGCCTTTGAGCGCAGGTCTACGGGCGAGGCGACAGGGCTGTCGTCAATGAAGATCTCCGCCGTCTCTAGGTGGTACACCGCCGTGGCGATGCGAGCCAAGTCCATACCCTCCACGTCGCCGCGTCGGATACGGAAGATGTCCACGCCAGACACGCCAGCCATGAGGCGGGTAGCCAACTGATCCTTGCTCATCTCCAACGAAAAGATCGCCACCCGCTTGCCTTCCTTGATGGCTGCGTGCTGCGCGATGTTGAGTGCCATTGCCGTCTTGCCCACGCTAGGTCGAGCCGCCAAGATGGTGAGGTCGGACTGCTGCCAACCCCCCGTCATCTCGTCAAGGGCGGCAAGACCAGAGCCTACGCCCCTGCCGCTGCCCTTGTTGTGGCGAATCCAGTCCAGCTTAGAGACTGCATCTTGCACGAGCGACGACATACCAGCGAAGTCGGACTTCTTGACAGAGCGAGCGACGGCATAAATCTCCGCCTCTGCCTTGTCGAGCGCCTCGTTCGCATCGGCTGGGTCAGCGTAGGCAATCTCCGAGATGCGGCTCGCCGCAGCAAGGATACGCCGCAACGTCGCCTTTGTGCGAACGGAGTCGGCGTACTGGCTGGCGTTGGCACTCGTCGGGGTCATCGCCATGAAGTCGGAGAGGCACGCATAACCGCCGACATCATCGAGATGTCCGCTTCGAGCCAACTCCTCACCAACCGACACCACGTCAAGCACGTCGCCACGCTGCTGTAAGGCAAGGATTGCCCTCCAGACATAGCCGTTGCTTGGCTTGGAGAAGTCCGATGGTGTGATGTCTGATGCTAACGACGCAGCGTCTCCGTCAATAAGGCACGACCCGATGAGTCCTACCTCAGCTTCTACGCTTCTTGGTGGTTGCCGCATTGCTTTCCCCCCTTCTTGCCTGCGATGAATCTTCACCATAATCAACGGCGTGCTCTCGGTCGAAGGCTGACTCAGGGTCAAACGATTTGCCAAAGAGATGATGCACCGCTTGTGGGTCGCACGACTTGGCAAGGATAAGCTCACCAGACTCGTACTCCGTAGAGAACTTATCCCGTGAGGATCGATGACCCACTGCCGACCAAAGTCCGCATCCATCGCAGGCTAAGGCCATCTCATAGTGCAGGTCTACCACCGCACGGGCGCGGGCGTGTCCCTTCTGGACAAGTAAGTATACACGATCCTGCGCCTCCAAGACGATATCCACCCACGGCTGGTAGGAATACGTATCCCTGCCAACCAGAACCGCGTGTGGTCGAGAGGCAATCCACACCACGCCTTCTGGCTCTTGATCTTCGGAATACCCATCACCCTCATGCGGGTGCAGGTCGCCGCCGTCGTTCACCTTTGTGTACGGCGAGTCGTGTGCCTCCATCACGAGACTGAGTGCCTCTTGTTCCGTCATCACTTTGTCGCCAAGCCCATCGCCATGAGCAGGATCAAGAGCTTAGCCATGAACCATAAGTCCTCCCTCATGAGTGTGTCTGCCCATCAACGCCGCGATCAGCGGCGCACTTGACGCAGCACGCATACTTTACGTAATCACCCTGTGAATCCTCTTCCTCTTCCCAAATCGGGGTAGAAGCATCTCCATCTACGCACCAAGCGCAATACCCTTCCTCCTTGCCCCATACTGGTTCTGGTGTGAGTTTATTTTTCAGCGCACCCCTGACTGCATCAACTGCCTTCTTATCTCCGCCGATAACTACAAAGAGATCATCAAAGTCGCTGCTCACTTGACCACCTGATAGACCTTTCCCGCGATCTTCGCTTCGACAATCGCGTCTGTTGGGATTGACTTATACATAGCCGAGCGTGGCTCCCAGACGATCATGAGGTTCATTGACTCAGGATCATACGCCCGTGCTCCACCCTTGAGGTGCTTCTTTACACCCAAGCGGCAGGTCATCGTGCGCTTCTCGCCCGTGCTGCGCTTGGTGAAAACGATGGTGAAGAATCTCCCCATCGACTTCTTGATCTTCTCAAGCAAGGCCTCGGTGCTGACGCGGTTGTCGTGCTGTTCCTCATCGGGGCAACGCGGCGTAGCGTCGGCTGGGTAATAGGCTGCTGCCTCAAACATCTTGCCGCAGTTGTGGCATCGGTACTCTGTTGTAAGCTTCATAGTTTCCTGATCCTCGCAATCATAAGATTCATACTCGCAGTTTCTGCATGAGGCAAAGAAACACCCTTCCTCATGGCCTTTCTTGTCGCAATCTATCCAGTCAATCTTGTGCTCGCATACCTCGCTCATAGTTTCCCTTCCTCTCGTGCGGCCTCAACACCGATCTCCTCGTGTGTCGAGATAGCCGCATCTGCTGCTGCTTGTTTCACGCACTTACCGACGTGGAAGTTTCCCCAATCTAGCGGTGAGTACGGCTCTCGAATCTCAATCGGAGCACCGCACCAATCGCAGGTAAGCTGGTCAGTGGCGCTCATGCGTGCGCCTTCTCTTTGTGGTTCTCGCTAAATAGATCCCGCGTGCATACCTGCACGTCAGCCTCTCGCTCAAGGTTGTAGACATACAGCTCCACGTCGGAAGTTTCATCAAGCACGGCGATATCCCGTACCAACTTCTCCGCCCAATCCTTCTCGAAAATCTTCCAAGCAACGCTATGGCCCCGAGCCTCAACGATGATCCCAGAACCGAAGCGGCCTACCTGATACCGCTCCTTGTTGGCGGGATCATAGCCAAGATCACGAAGCACCGCCGCAATGCTTGTTTCGACGCTACCGCGTGCGCCATAGCCCATGTCTACGCTGATGTATACCTCTGCCGATGCGCTCATGAGATTGCACCCCCTACTGCTACGCCCGCGAAGAACACGGCCAGCGCCGCGCAGATGATTGACACCCGCTGCCATAATCGCCGTCGATCCTGCCATGCTTGATAGTCCTGAGCTGCAACGTAGATCATCTGCCTACGAAGCTCCTTACCTGTCTGTGCCATGTTATTCCCCCTTCTTCTTTGGCGCGTAATGATTACGAGCTATGCCGTCAATCGTGTCAATGGCGTGCCAGACAACAACCACCAAGCCAATCGTGGCAAAGAGCGCAACGACAGCCTCTTGTAGGCTGCTGCTAAACCAGAGCCACGCCAGACCCCCTGCTACGGCGATCCCGTAGGCGATAATAGATTCCTTGTTCATGTTATTCCCCTCTCTTACTATGTTGGCAAGTGCCAACTTCACTACCTTAGAATACCCCCCATAGATTTGTCAATACCCCCTGCGTACACCTCCTAACTCTGTGATCTCGACATACATGATGCCACGCGAGAGCGGAACCCCAAGGGCGACCCAGAGATGCGGACTCAAATCTATGACGCGGCTCGCGCTATTCCACGGCTTCCGTAAGGCCTTCCATGCGCCGTGGCAATAATCGCGCACGACGGCGATGACACAAGTTGTGCCACCCCGTACACACACCCGCACGCGGTACGGCTTGGCGTAGTAGGTAAAGGTACCTACGGCGGCGTAGAGCACAAGCTCCCCGCCACGCCCGCCCCGCTCGACGCTCTTGTAGGGCGTGCAGGTATCGGTACGCCCATACACCGACACCCCTCGCGGGCATCGTGCGCCGTACCACGTAGCAACGCCAGACATAGGTACGCCGTGCGGGGTACGGGGCGGCTCCTCGGTTGCCCGCACGCCCTCGACATAGCTCAGCATGATGCACGCGACGATGAGGGCGGCTAGGCCATACGCCGCCCATATAGCCCTGCTATGCATAGATAGCCTCGTCAATCTCCTTCACAATCGCATCGCGCTCGTACCATAGCCCTACGATCACGAGCTCAATGAGCGCCGCCCGTTGCGGGGTGGCCTCAATAAGCTCGCCAGATAGGTCAGACATGGCGCGGGTAATGCCGTCAATCTTCTTGCACTTATCTTTAAGCGTCATGATCGTGCCGCCTCAATCCCCTCGCGGTAGGCCGCGATCATCATGCACGCCTCGCGTTTAGTCTTCGCGGTATAGCCCGCCGCTAAGCGACGTAGCCCGCCGCCGTCGTTGATCTGCTCAAATAGCGCGAGCGCCCCCGTAGAATCTACCGCCCGCAACTGGTACGATCCTACGCCGCCCGCGACGGGTACGCCCGCTGCTACGCATAGCCCTATGAGGGCGCGCTGCACGTCGAGCTTAGTGTATCGGTACGCCATGATCTACACCCCCTCAATACTAGCGCGGCATGGATCGCACGCCGCCACGATTATACCGCCGCATGTGTCGCACGATAGGCCACACCCGCCGCGATGATCCCCGCCCTCGCGGTATTCTGCCGCGTCGCCCTCGAAAATCGGCGCGGGGCTATCCGTGCAAGCGCACGAGAATCTAGGATTAAAACAGTGTGCGCAAGCTTCCGCATCGTATCGGTTATCCGCGCACGCCGTGCATAGCCCGCCGCCGTCGAGCGTATAGCCCGCGATAGCCCAAGCTTTGCCCGTATGGGCGCGGTTATAGGCCGCCGTATAGCCCGCGCTCATGCTACACCCCTCCCATACGATGCCCGAAATAGCGTAATGCGATAGGCTAGCCCGTAATAGGTACGCGCCGCCGTAATCGCCTCGCGCTCAACGCGGCGAGCTTCGGCATAGGTTGCGTGTAGCGTGTCGATATCGCCGCCCGCAATGTGGCGGCGTACAATCCATCCGCCCCTCATGCTACACCCCCCGCCCGTACCGCCGCCCTAAATAGGCGCACGGCCTCGCGCCGCGTATAGCCTAAGAATAGGCGCGATACGTACGCGCCGCCTACCATCGCGGCGATCCGATAGCCGCCGCCGTTCACTCCCGCCGTGCGGGTGATGGTGAGCTCGATCCTGCTCATGATTACCCCCTTCGATTCTGGCGGGATTCTCCCGCCCTACGCCGTACCCTACGCCTAGCGGCGCGGGGTGTCAATAGGGGGGCGAGCTCATGCCCGCCCCCCGTAGCCGTGCCGCCCCCTAATAGGCGGGCGGGGTGTCGATTGTGAACGCGTACCCCCCTTCGATAGCGCCCGCCGATACCAGCACGGGCGCGTAGGCGTCGCCCTCGCGCCGCATGCTATCGAGGAGCGCGAGTGCCGCCGCCGTATGACGGCCTAGCTCGTCGAGTTCATACGGGTAGCCGATCGATATGCGGGGGCGCTTCGCCGCCCCCGCTAGGCGTGCGACAATCCGCGCCCCGCGCGTATTTGTCGCGCCGTAGTAGCGCGTAATAATCGCGCAATGCGTGCCGCCTAGCCGTGCAGCTTCGGCGGCTACCCTTGCCGCGTCGATTGTATAGCCCCTGCTCATGATCGCGCCCCCCCTCCTACTACTAGCGCGGGGGGATTCTTTGCCCCCGTAGGGGTATATCTCCCCGCCGCTACCCTATCGGCTACCCGCTCGATCGCGGCGGCATCGTCGAGCGCCGTGAATACGTGCTCCCCTACCAGCTTGCCGCTCGCGTATTCTTCGACGTGATAGTGCGGAAGCGCCCCGCCGTATACGTCGCCGCCGTGCGGGGCGTACCCCTCGACGGCCTCGCTATCGCATACGAGCTCGACGCTATACGCGCCGCCCTTCGTTGCCCATTGCGCTAGAATCCTGCTCATGATTACACCCCCTAAGCTATCGGGGCGGGATTCTCCCGCCCCCTTCGATTGTACGCCTAGCACGCCCAACCCGCAAGGGGCGGGCACGGGATCGACAACACCGCGAGCGCCCCGCCGATAATCGCCGCCCATGCGAGGCGGCGGATCATACGGGCGCGGCGCTCCCGCGCTCGATGATCCGCCAGCGTGCGGAGTGAGGCGACGCGGTACCCCCTCATGCGTTGCACCCCTCGCCGCTACCATGCGCAAGCGCGGCGGCCTCGAGCTCGCCCGCTCGAAGCTCGATCATCGCAAGCGCGGAGCTTGCCGTGTTGCACGCTTCCCGCGCTACCGCTAGCGCCTCGATTAGCCGCCCCTGGCGGTGTTGCAGCGCGTTGCATAGGTTGCACGCTTCGCGTTGCCGCTTCGCCTCGAGCTGGTCGGGATATACGCCCAGCGTATCGGGTAGCCCCTTGGGCATAATGCACCCCCTTCGATTGTGGCGGGGATAGCCCCCGCCTACCAGAATCCTACACCCCCTGCACGGGATCGACAAGGGGTCGGTAGGTTAAGAGTCCGCAACAATCCAGAATAGAACGGGCGTTCTATTCCAATAGGGGGCTAGGGGCGACGTAGCGGGGCGATAGGGTCGAGGGTAATGCGATCATGGCGGCGATGGGGGCTAAGGGCGTAGCGTGGCGCGTAGGCTGCAATGCGGCCAATAGCTGGATTCTGGCGGTATCGGCAAGGGGTAGCCCCTGCACGGGATCGGCTAGCCCGTCGAGGGTAGCCCTGCAACGGGGCGGGGGGTATCGGGTACGGCTAGGGGGTAGCCCTGCAACGGGTAGGGGGTATCGCCTACCCTGCCCGCCCCTACCCCCCCGACAAGGGCGCTTGTCCTACTCGACAAGGGCGCTTGTCGTAGGTTGGCACGATTTATGCCGCCCCCCTCCCCCCGTAGCAAGTCTGGCGGGCGGGGCGTGCGGGGTAGGAATACCCAACCCCGCAATGAACACCCCTTCTGATAAGGCCACCCCCCTTTTGAGAAGGGTTTCACCCCAATCTGTTAACGAAACCCTGTTAAGTTGTGCTCAACAGCCTCCCTCATAAAGGTTAAGACATCTTAATGATGTTATTTTTGACATAAACCCCCCGTTTTTCTGGTTATATGGGGGAGACACAGAGGGGGCAACGAACTCACCCTCCGTAAGAACGGTCTCTCACTCAATAGAGTTCGCTCTGGCCGCTAGGCCAGATTAAGAATGGGGAAACCCAAGGAGTTTTGAAATGGCAACACCAAAGAAGGCAATGCCGAAGCCAAAGACAGGTCGCGGCTCAATCTACAAGGGAACGGACAAGACGACGAATAAGAAGGATCGAGTACGTAATTCTAGCCAAAATGTAGTGTACGCCAATGGAAGCACGAAGAGGCTAGTCACCGCCTCGCAGCAGGGCAAACCAGTTGTAAAAGCGGAACAGAACGCTTATGTCATTTCTCAAAAAAAGGGAAACACCATTGAAACCCGCCTAAATTCTAACGATCCGTATGTTGACCCGCGCGGTGGGTACATTGACCGATTCCCTCGCGCCGAAATGAAGACAACTACCTTCGGAGCGGGCGGGCGAAGGGAGTCAATTGTTCGAAAGTCGGGACAGAATCAATCCCCTGGCTTTGTTGTGAGCGAGACCCAACTCAACCGTGGCTCAGGAACCCGCAAGACGGGCGCAAAGAAGAAGGCCTACTAATAGTTACAACGCCACCGATTCAGAGGGGGTCGAATGTCCAAGGCAATCGCACACTACGTCAATCGCTGCAAGGACATCCTCGGGTTGGGGCATTGGACCATCACGGTAGGAGCTGGTTCTCCGCCTGACGATTCCTGGGCTGATGTAGAAGTCAGCACGAACCTGTATAACGCTACCATCCGCTTCTCTCCAGATCTCTGGAAGCAGAAGAAGGACGAGATCCGACGGGTGGTAGCGCACGAACTGATCCACCTGCACCAGGCAGGGGTGGAGCGTCTCGTTGAGGCGTTGGAGGCGTCGCTGGGATCGGCGGCCCATAGCATCCTCAGCCATATGTGGGATGTTGAAACGGAGCGAGCGGCTGACTCGCTTTCCGTACCTCTCGCTCGGCTGCTGCCGATGCCGAGCATAGGAGAAGACTAATGCCATTGAAGAAGGGTTCGTCACAGAAGACGATCTCCGCGAACATTCGCATGGAGATGCATAAGGGTCATCCGCAGAAGCAGGCAATTGCGATGGCGCTCTCTGCTGCTGGGAAGTCCAAGAAGGGCAAGGTCGTCGTTAAGGGTGGTGTTGCTAAGGACCAGAAGGGTATGAGCAAGACTGCCCAGAAGCGTCACGAGAAGGCAGAGCCACGACGCAAGAAGGTCATGGAGACCAAGCGATACGGGGCGTCCTAATGCCAGCCAAGCCAGGTCTCTACGCCAACATCAACGCAAAGCAGAAGCGGATCGCCGCTGGTTCTGGCGAGAAGATGCGGAAGTCAGGCAGCAAAGGCGCCCCTAGCGCCAAGGACTTCAGGGACTCCGCCAAGACAGCAAAGAAGAAGAAGTAACCCTTGTCTAAGTTCACCTCAACCAGGGTCATCAACAGCCGCTGGCGAAACAATGATTTCGTTGGCCAAGCTGGTTCTACCCATACGTTTCCAGATTCGTTCCATGAGGAGTTCCTCGTGGACTGGGCGTTGCAGATCTCCGACGGTTCGATTGTCATTACGGAAACCCCGACGACGGGGAACATCCAGGTCTCTACCCTTACTGTTGGGGATATCACCCTCACTGGAACTGCGACTGGAAACTTTGGTGGAGGATCAGGGACGTATGTAAGTAAAACTGGCGATACCATGAGTGGCCAGTTGTATGTCTCTTCAGCAACCACCACAAGCACCGTTGGCTTTGGCGAAATCATTTTTGCTAAGAATACCTCGTATGGATCCATTGCAGTAAATGCACCAGGCGACAATCTCCACATTCGATCTAAGAATGCAGTTGAGGTTATATCGCAAACTGGACCAACCCCAGTAAGTCTACGGGCAAAATCTATTGGAGTAAACTCCAGCACCACATCTCCAACGCTTGTAGACAATGGCATCACGTTTGGTGATGATGTCAACCTCTACCGATCAGGAGCAAATGCCCTAAAGACCGATGATGCCCTTGAGGTTGTCGGAGCACTCACCAATGGTGGAACCTCAGTCAGTTTATCAACGCACACCCATGCTGGTATTGGCGTATCAAGCGTTAGCGGAACTTTGCCAATTACCACAAGCGGAACAACTGCTGTTACTGTTGCAATTAACCAAGGATCAACCACGGCAGTCGGAGTGTTGCAACTCACTGATTCAGTTAGCAGCACTAGCACAACAACAGCGGCTACACCAAACAGCGTCAAAACCACCTATGACATTGCCACGGCAGGGTGGGAGGCGTACACCTTTGGTACGGCTGGCATCGTCGCAACGCATCCACGATTCGTGCTTACAACAAATCGCGCACCTACCACTGGGCAAATCAATCACAGCAAAATCATTCCGCACAAGGACTTTACCGTGAGCAACATTGCCTTTGTGTCGGCTGGCACAGGAACAGGCACTCCAACACTTATCCGCTTTGGCATCTACACGCGCAGTGGTACGACCTTCACACTCGTTGCTCGTACCGCATCAGACACAACGATCTTCAGCGTATCCGCAACTAAATACACTCGTGCGCTAGACACAACAGGTGGCTACCCTGCAACCTACACGATGACAAGGGGTACTGAATACTTCATCTCGGTCATTCAGGTCGCCACCACGCCTGCGGCGATGATTGCTGCAACGCTACGCGAGACTGGATCATTGGCGGCAACAGGCGCGCAGCTTTACACACAAAATACCCAAGCAGATCTCGTGGCTTCGTCAACTGGCACAGCAAGCGCAACTGTCGGCGGCGTGTATGCGGAGGTTTCCTAATGCCAGTCATCACTGAGCCAGCCTACCTAGACGAGCAGACTGGTATGCTCACCGAGATCGTCCGAGACGCAGAGACTGGCGAGATCATCGGCAAGAATGAGCGGATGCCTGAGGATGTCCCAGAGTGACTGATCTGGCTCCAGTCTTAACTGGTTGCCACGTTTGTCGCAGCCCTTTGGTTGAGGCGATCAACAAGAAGATGCGCGACGGAATGTCCGATGTGCAGCTTTCCAAGTGGCTTGCGGACGCTGGACACTACATCTCCCGCATCACCCTTGGCAAGCATAAGCGCGACCACCTCACCGAAGACCACGAACACAAGCGCATCTCTGCCATCAACCACCTTCGCAAGCAAAAGAAGACCATTAAGGCAACGGGCGACCTAGCAATGCTGGTACGGGACTACGTACATAGTGCAGTGCAGGACGGGGATTTGACCCCAACGCTGGCAGAAGGCCTTCGCGCACAGGAAATGATTGACCGACGCCAAGAGAAAGGCGCTGATCGAGAGGTTGCACTGCAACTTGCAGGCATCTTGGGCGGCGGTGCTACTTACCAGATCATTGAAGCAACAGAAATCAAGCCATTAGGGGTCGGAGAATCGGAGTTATGATTGCGTTCCGCAGCCTTATTGGGACTTCTACTTACAGTAAGCTTTGTTCTCCCAAGAATTGCACGTGCAAACCAGCAAGAAGTCTGGTGCGGAGACTGGAATCCCTACACGGGAGAGTTTCAGATGTGGGGGCCACTCTGGTGGGAGGACCAGCCGTGGGAAAACCTATGGAGCGAACTCTGTTTACCAAATCGACCGTGGGATCCGATTCCGTGGGAACCGAACCCAACGCCGAGCGCGAGTGTGGAGCCTAGCCTTGAGCCGACACCAGAGCCTACACCCAGCCCGACGCCTGAGCCGACGCCAGAGCCAACACCAGAGCCGACTCCGACTCCGACTGAAGAGCCGACTCCAAGCCCAACGCCAACTCCGACTGAAACTCCGCAGCCTACGCCAAGCCCTAAGCCGAGCGTAGCCCCAACACCAACGGCACCTCCGCCAACGCCAACGGAGCCACCGCCATCACCAACTGAACCGCCACCAACTCCAACAGAGCCGCCACCGACACCAACGGAGCCACCACCATCGCCCGTGGCTCCGCCTCCTGATCCAGTAGCGGCAGTCGCGGAAGCAGTTGCGGCGATCTCGGAAAGCATTGGCGAAGCGGTCGAAGCAGTCACCAACCTAGGAAAAGATCTCTCGGTCGAGGAGAAGAAGCAGGCTCAACCAGTTGCGGTGGCAATCATCGTGAGTCAGGTAGCCCAAGCAGCAGCGGCTGCGGTTGCAGCCTCCAACACAGGGAGAAATAAGAAGTGATTACAAAAATTATTAACGATCTAGTCGGTGGGTCTTGGACGATCCTTGGACTTCTCTTTGCAGTCGTGGTGCTGCCAGAAGGGGCAACACGAGACACAATGGCATCAATCTTCACGGGGTTGACACTAGTATGGTTCCTGACGGGACCACTACGCTGGAAGGATTAACAAATGCAGTATCGGGTCAAGTCGCAACTCTACTCAGACGCTGAGGCAAAGCAGAAGGGCGCCAAGCAGGTGCTCGATGACTGCACATGGTCATCGTGTGCCGCCGCAGTCTCGTGGGCTTCTGGCTACACGGTGGACTACACTGCTGCCCAAGGCGTTGCCGCGTTTGAGAAGGCGACTGGCCGCAAGGATAAGCAGGGCGTCAGCGATGCTGGCGGTTCACTACCCGAAGCGGTCAAGACCATTGCAGTCCTTGGCGGCAAGGCACGCTACGCAAAGTCGTGGGCTGATGCCGTAGCCGCCGCAAAGGGCGGAGCCGCGCTGATGGTATGGGTGCAGCAGCCGCTCGGCTACCCAGACATCCACATCAGCAAGTGGCACGATGCGTGGAAGAAGTGGTGGTGGGTCAAGCAGAAGCAGCCTACCCGAACCTACGGGCATATGACTAGCGCCGCGTGGTGCGAAGATCACGGTTGGCAGTGGTCATGCCCTACCCGCGACGAAAAGGCCGCCACCGAAAAGTACGGCGTGCTAGTTACCGAAGAGCAGCTCAAGCAGATCGCCAACAGCAAGGTCAAGGCTGGCAAGGTTGCCGCCGATTATAAGTGCCTGCTGATCGTGACGCACCCAGGTAAGGTAGCCGCCCCAGTTGCAACTCCAGCGGTCGCGCAGGTGGCTCCCGCAATCAACGTAGAGGCACTTAGGAAGCTCGTAGAGGCTCCAAAAGTAACATCTGGTATAAAGACACCATCCCAGTTGGATGTTGCGGTAAAAGCCCTAGAGAACGTCAATTGGGCATCAATCGGAGCAAAGGGTCTAGCTCTGGCAGGAAGCGCGGCTGAGGCCGCCAAGAAGGAGGAGACCACCGTGGGTAAGATTGGCGCATGGTTTAAGTACATCGCAGCAAACAGCAAAATTGACGAGATGATTCTTGACGCGGTTCGGACATTCCTGACCGTCAGCATCTCGGTTGCCCTTGGATTGGGCATTCCGCTCCTAGACATCAACGGGGGAGACTTCCGTCTGGTGCTATCCGCTGGACTCGCCTCGGCGCTCCAGGTTATCGTGAAGGCGCTTGACCCAAGCTCCACGGACTACGGCTTCCAGAAGAAGAAGTAATGTCCGACAAGTGGGTCTATGTTGGTGGGACATTTGATCTCTTCCACTCTGGACACATCAATTTCCTCAGCAAGTGCGCTGAGTACGGCAAGGTAATCGTTGCCCTCAACACAGACCAGTTTGCTGCTCGGTATAAGCGGCGACCAATCCTCTCTCTTGCAGAACGCTACGATGCGCTGGATGCGTGTCGATTTGTGGACAAGGTTGTTGTCAACATCGGCAACGAAGACAGTTGGGTCACCATTGACGCAATGCCGCGTGATTGCAAGATCAAGTTTATTGCGCATGGTGACGATTGGACTGGCGATAGCCTTCTTAACCAACTCAACATTAGCCAGCACTGGCTAGACATCAAAGACATCTCAATGCTGTACATTCCATATACCGCTGGTATTTCTACTAGCGACATTATAGGGAGAATCAATGGCGAGCATCACCGTCGTGGTAACTGCTCATGCGGACTCGGAGAACCTTGTTCGTATGCTGGAGCTACTGGGGAAGCAAATCCAGAAGCCCGATGAGATCATTGCCCTCTGCTCTGAGATTGATCTTGAGGGCGTTTGGCAACGGTTTCCGTGGGTCAGGTTTTACGAAGAGCCAAACCTCAACGACTGGGGTCACGACAAGAGGGCCAAGGGGCTTGACCTGGCGACATCTGAATACACCGCGTGGTTCAACCACGACGACTCCTACGACCAGACCTTCATCCAAGAGATGATGGAATCTGCATCGGGTGGCGCGGATGTGATATACTGCGGTTGGAGTAGGAATCACACTCCATCCTTTGCCCTTGGGCAATCCACCTCTGGCAATTACATTGCCAAGACAACCTATGCTCGTCAGGCTGGCTACCAAGACCGCCACTACGAAGCAGATGGAACCTTCATCAATCGACTAGCCAACCTTGGCGGTAAGATTGAGTTTATTCCCAAAGTCCTATATTTCCATAATGAGGTGAAGTAATGCCAAAGAGTGCCGCATGGCAACGCAAAGAGGGAAAGAGCGCATCTGGTGGCCTGAACGCCAAGGGACGCGCCTCCTATAAGGCGCAAACTGGCGGCACACTTAAGGCTCCAGTCAAGAGCGGAGATAATCCGCGACGAGCCTCTTTCCTCGCCCGTATGGGCGGTATGCCTGGTCCTGAGCGCGACGAGAAAGGTCGACCGACGCGCTTGCTCCTTAGCCTTCAGGCTTGGGGCGCCAGCAGCAAGACGGATGCCCGTGCAAAGGCAGCCGCGATCAGCAAGCGCAACAAGGCTTGAAGCAACTAGCCAATGAAGTTGCGGTCGATCTGGCTCGTGGTCGCTCTGACATCGAGTTCTTTGCTCGCAGGTGGCTTGGCATTGAAGGGAATCCAGGGCAGGTTGCATGGTGGAAGTCCTGCTCCGAGCGTGACGAATCTGGGTACCGACCGAAATACATCACAACCGTCGTATCCGCTGGCAACCGTGCGGGTAAAACGATGGCAATGGCGGTGGTCTGTTTCCACCACGCCTTGTACAAACTGGGACTTCCAAACCCGAAATATGGTGATTCCAAGTCCCATCTTGAGTGGCTGGACTCCCCCTACGAATGGTTCCACATTGGTATCCAGCAGGAGACCGCAGAGCTAGTCTTCCGAGAGATTGAGACCATCCTCACTGGCCAGCACCCCGCCCAAAAAGGTCGTGGTTGCCCAATGGTCACAGAACTTGGTAAGATTGTAGAGACCACCAAGAAGTATCGCGGTGAGTATCCGTGGATCAAGTTCAACCCCATCGTTGGTGGGGCAAGCATCCACTTCCGCACCACGCAGGATCGAGCGAAGGCTCTCCTTGGTAAGGATATGAACGGCATCTCGTTTGACGAAGCGGCGTTTGAGCCGCACTTGCTGATGATCTACCAAGAGGTGCTGAACCTACGACGACTCTCCACTGGCGGACCACTCCACTTCATTGGAACGCCGACCGAGGGGTTCAACGAATACGCTGATCTGTGGGAGAAGGGAAACCCCGACAACCCAGAGCGCGACTCCAAGTTCATCTCGTTCCGATTATCCACACGGGCTAACATCGGCTACGGATTGACCCAAGAGAACTTTGATGATGTTGTTCGCCAGCAGGCTGAGTACCTCATCCCCCAGAACATTGACGGATTCTTCATTGAGGCACGAGACGCATTCTTCTGGTCTCAATCCATTCAGGCAGTATTCAAATCAGGAGTCGAAGAGTTAGGCCCGACACGTCACCATAAGTATGTCCAGGGTGTAGACCCAGGGATTTCACATGACGCAACGTGGGCGATTACACTCGACATTACTGACAGAAAACTCCTTCGCGGCACGCGGATTAGAAAGCGTGGCGGCAAGCAGAGCATCTCTGCCGTCGTGAACATGGTCCGCGAAGGACATCTCCTCTACCAACAGGACGGTGCGTACTGCACCACAATCGTTGATTCCACAGGACTTGGTGGACGACTATTTCAACAGGAGTTCAGCATCATCCGTCCGCTCCGAGGGTTTGACTTCGGTGGCACTAAGGCGAAGAAGGTGGAACTCCTTAACGACTTGAAGGCGGTTCTAGACAAAGGACAAATCGAACTGCCAACTGGCGGTGCGTGGGATGAGATGCGCAGGCAACTCCTTACCTACAAATTAGACGATAAGAAGCTGGAGCAAGATGCAGTGATGGCACTGGCCATTGCTGTGCGACACGCTTTGCGAAACCCAGAGAAGCCCGTGAACGATCCAGTGTTCACATATTTTGGAGTGAGTGACTGATGGCCGACAAGGTACGAAAGATCCCCGCAGCGTTCAAAGGAACGCGGGCGATTCCAGCGCAGTACACGACTGACCCTGATATTGCCACGCCTGAGCAGATTGCATCCATTGGCACTGCCAATGCCAAGGCACGAAATATTGCCAAGGGTAATAACGCTACTGCCCCAGCATCCACTGCTGCTCCAATTAGAACAAACCTTACTGGTGGTCAAGCAAACCTTCCACAGGCTAAGGGAACGCCAATTAGCACAACTCCTGCTGGCCTTACTGCGACAAGCAAGGCAAGCGTTGACGCTGGTGCTGCATTCGATGCTGGTCTCAAGGGTGCTGCTGGTAGCGAGAACGAAGGACTCTTTAGCAAGCCAAACCAGAATCCTCTTCCAACAGATGCTGCGCCAAAGAAGAGCCGAGTTGTTGATGCGCTTAACCGACTTCGAGCAGCATCAGAATACTTCAATGGCAGCAATGTAAGCGGAGGCGCAGGGAAGCCAGCGCGACAGACGCCAAATAGGACAGCCACCCGTGGATCCATTTCCACTTCGCCGTCTAAGGTCAATGTCTCTGGCGGTCCTGGAGCACCTGCTACCCAAGCCCCAAATAGCCCACTAACGCGAGCGCGCATCAAGGAATTGCTTAATACGCCAAGGGCGGAAAGCACTGGTGGGCAAATTGCTACGGCGCCAGAGGCAATAAACGCAACAAGCAAGGCTCCAGTAGTTCGCACAATCAAGCCAAACTTTGAAAAGCTTGCTCTTGGCGAGCAGGCCTCCCTGAAGATGTCGGAGACCTCACTTAGCGGTCAGGGGATTGACCCAAGCAAGGATGAGTCGCATCTCTTGCTTCAGGAAATCCTTGGTCGCAAGCAGTTGGTTGAGCCAGAGCAGAACCGACTCCGCTCGCTCTTCCGACGCATGGACAATCTTTACCATCCAGAGACGATGACACTTGGCGGTGCCGATCACTGGGCAGATGACCCAAGCGCACGGCTTGCTGGCCGAGCACACGTCTCGGTCAACATCCACCACGCCTATGTGCAGATCCCAGCCTCCATCCAGGCTGTTCGACCAGTCATCAACTACGTTCCAACTGGCTCAACATCGGAAGACCGATCAGCCGCGCAGATGCGTGAGCAGCTCTACTTCCGTTGGTGGGACGCCAATGAGATGGACCTGCTCCATGAGCACGCTGCCCTCCTCAAGGAACTCTACGGCCACACCGCAGCAAAGGTCTATTGGGATCCAGTCGCGGAACTTCCAAAGGTCACCGTCATTGAGCGACCAGAGAACCTCTACCTTGGGTTCGGTGATAGCGACTTCAATCGCCTAGACTGGGCGCTCTACTGCTACGGTATGTCACCGCAGTCAGTCCAGGAGGACTACGGCGTGGACGTTATCCCTGTCAAGCAGGGAGACAAGTATTTCCCCTACACCACCCGTGGCACACACGACGACCCAATTGGCAACGTGTGGTCCAACACCTTTGAGCGCAATCCGCTCCGCCGCGAGACTGCCTACGAGCAGATGCAGGTTGAGGTATACGACTACTGGTACAAGGTGCCAACCAAGCCAGGTAAGGCTCCGCTGGTCTACAATGCCATCTTTGTTGGCAACTCGCTGGTAAAGAACGACTCGCACCCTGAGTATCAGGGAATGATCCCGTATGTCCACCTACCTAACGGAAAAATCCCCGGTAGCCCATACGGTAAGCCAGCACTCTACGATGCCGAGCAGTTGCTCCGCGAAAAGGACGAGCGAGTCACCGCTATGGCGCAGATGATTCAGTCCATCGTTGGTGGGCAGATGTGGCAGCTCGTTGGGCCAGAGGCTCCTGATGAGGTACCGCCAAACGCGCTACCAAAGCCAGGTCGCGTCGCAACCCCTGGGCCTGGCAACGAACTCCGTGCCATCCAGCCGTTTATCCCATCGTTCCAGATTGAGCAGTACATTGCTCGTATCGACCGAGAACTTGCTGTGGCAACTGGCTTGAACGACCTGCTTCTTGGTCTCGCGCCCGCGCAGGTGCTTGGTTCGTCACGAGCCATCGCCGCGTTGATTGCCAACTACGAAGCACGCCTTGCCCCGAAGCGCAAGGTGTTCTACCAGTGGATGCGACAGGTCTGGGAGATGTGCGCACGTATCTGGGAAATCAAGAACCCAGCCGTTGCAGAGATCATTGGCGGCGAATACCGCATTGATGTCGTTGCCCCAGAACTGACACCACGAGACACGCTGGAACTTGCCAGCACCGCGATCAACCTAGTCCAGAACCGACTGTGGAGCGCCGAGCGTGCCATGGATCGAGTGGGCGTGGAAGATCCGATTGGTGAGAAGGACCTCATCCGCGATGAGCAGACTGATGCCACGCTGAACCCTGCGTCCGTCGCAACGATGGCACAGGTCATGCAGCAGATGCAGCAGATGCAGATGCAGGGACAGGCCCAAGTTCAGGAGCAGGCGATGATTACCCAGCAGCAGGCTGCCAATGCGCAGCGCACGATGCAGCAGGGTGTTCCTGGAAGCCAGTCCCTAAACCAGCCAGAGAATCAGGCGCAGTTGCCGCCAGAGGCTCTGCCAGCAAACGCCGCAGCGCCAGGGGAAGAGAACCTTCTCCCAGCGCCGACTGGCACCAATGAGGTACCTGCATAATGGCACGACGGGGACGCTTTACCAGCCCGAATTCGGGCGGACAGAACCTTACCGCGCTCATTACCGCTCTTCTTCGTGAGAAGAACTCCGCAGAGGAGCAGGCGCTGCTCAATGCCTATCGAACTGGAACTGCCTACAACGGCGCGGTGCCGACTGCAAATGACATTCAGGCGTTCTATGACGAGTGGGCAAGGAGTGCTGGGTATTCCCCTGGAACTCTAGAGTACCAGGCCATTGTTCAAAAGAAGTCTGAGCTAAACAACTACGACATCAAGAAGCAATACAATAGTTTGATTACCGACTTCAATAACGGTAACGGAGCAAACTACGACGAGATTGTAAACTTCCTAGAAACTAGGGCAAGCCAATCAAGCGACCCACAAGATCTTGAAACGTATATAAGTGCAATGAGCGACATCAATAAGTCGTACATTGGATACCAGGGTGAGGCGCTTGGTCGAGGCGAGATCACTGCCAGTGATTATCGAACACTTGCTGCCGAGATCATTGCGCAAATGGACCCAGCAGATCCAAAGCGTTACGAAACCATTGTTAATGCCTACACCTACGAGTGGAACGCCGAGAAGACCAAGTGGGACAACCGACTGCTTGCTGGAACCATTAACGCTAGCCAATATGCTAACTGGGCAAGCGGCTTCCAAAACGCGCTCCTTGCGGCTGGAGTCAAGAAGGACAGCGTGCTGTATACAACCGTTGTTGCTGCTAAGGCAACGGCGAACAATGGTGGTGGCGTTGGTTCTGGGTCAGTTGTAGGTGAAAGAATTAGCACCACACTTAGCGAGATTGACGCTGTTGTTGATGTCGCCCTATCGCTTAACCCAGCTACAAAGCCACGCTCAGTTTCAGAAATTCTTGACAGTGGTAAGGATAGCCTTGGGGCCATCACAGACGACCCAGCACTTATCCTTATGCTTGGTCAGGCTTTGGATGAAAACCCAAATGCGTTCCCAACGCTTTCCGCTCTTGGAATTACCGATAGTTCCAGTCTAAATGTTTACTTTAACGATAGGCTTACTAGCGGGTATGCGGACGCATATCTGCTTGCATCAAATGGCGGAGTAAACAACACACAGGCATGGTACAACTCAAACGTTGCTGCTGGAGCACTAAGTGAAGTTGCTAAGTTTGACTTCCAAAGCACTCAGTGGCTTAAGGATATTGCAGGCGCCAATGGTAATGTTGCAACGATTCAGGCACTCAACGGTGAGTGGACAAAGTATCTTTCTGGCGAGGATTCAAAGTACGGAAAACTTGATGCCGCAAGGCTTGGGGATTTCCTCTCACTAGCGCAGAACGAGTATGACGCAATGACTGGACAGTCAGATGGATCATTGCCAACATTGAGCGGAACAGTCAATGCAAACATCCCGCTTGACTTTACAACGGTTCAGGAAAATACCAACAACATTATCGCAATGACATCTGGAAATGGATTCCAGCAGTGGAACCCAAAGAGCCAGGAGTTTGAGTTTGTTTCTGGTCGACCTGCTGGGCGAACGGCGACTGGTAGTTACCAGTTTGTTGAGTTTGCAAGAGTTAACGGTCAGATTATTTCCTACGTAACTTCCGTTCAAGGCGTCAAAGTATCGGATAAAGATGGTGTTCAGATCGGATGGGTTTACGACCCACAGAATGGATCTGCTCCAATTATTTCAAATCTTAAGGGGCAACTTATTGAGACGCCAGAGGCTGGCTTAAATGGAAACACTACCTCTGGATTTGTTCTGCCAGATGGTGCAACTTTTAATCAGGGAGACGGTTCAATCCCGCTTTACAGCACGGTTGGCCTTGCAACCCAAACGCCAGTAACGTTTGGCGCTAACAGCAGAAACGAGCTTGCCCTCATTCGATCTGGTATTGCTCAAACGGAGTCAACTATTTCCCCAGACGATCTGCGTACCGCATCTGGTCTCATTGCCAATGTTCTACCTGCCCTTGGGGGTAATGCTCTTGATGGCGCAAACATTGCAACTGACATTCTTGCTGACGCAGACGCAATTCAGATTCAGCAGATTAGCGAAAGCCCAGCCGCAACCACCCCAGAGGGACGAGCAGAGATTGCTCGGCTTGCTGGAAATAGCGACCTAGAGAAGGCGTGGCTGTTTATTGCTGCCAATGCAGACAAGTTGGAAATCGTTAACGGTGGATACCGATGGAAGGCTGGAACGGCAGAAGCCAATCAGCCACGATCTGACGCTCTGGGTCAAGGTGCCGCAGCCGCTGCTGCAGGATTTATTGGCGGTGGATTTACTGGAATCGGCGCAATCCCAGCAGCCGTTGGTCTTGGAATTGCAGGATTTGCACAAGGGCTTATTAATGGGGTGCAAAGCCCACTAGACACGATTAGTGATATCAATAGAACAATCCTCAACCAAGATCCATCTATGGAGCAGCAGCGGTTGCAGTTCTATTACACAACTCCTTCCCTCACCCCAAATGCTGGTAATCAAACTCCAGCCATTGGTGATCGTTTCTTTAGGAAGCTTAATGAGCCAGTAGTTTCAGACAATACTGGGGTTCGACCAGGTATTCCAGATCTTTCAGTTGATATTCCAAAGCCAGCAATTCCAGCACCAGTGGTTCCGTCGGTTAGCCCGATGACCCAGAAGTATGAGTCTGCTGCGTTTAAGGCAACTCTACCACCTGCTCCAATTCTGCCACCTGAACGACGGGGTGGTAGGTAATGGGCGGAGTCCTTGGGCCAAAGAATGGTTCGTCTGGCGGTGGATCAGCTCCTGCCCAGAACAGTCCATTCTTTAAGCAGAACACCCAGAAGACCGTCACCTCCGCTGGTAAGATTGCGGTAAGCATTGCCGACCCATCGGGAACAATCAAAAGTTCTATTGGCAATACCAACAATGCCATCATCGGTCTTGGCAAGGGACTTGTCTCTATCGTTGAGAATCTACCAATCCTTGGCGGTATCACCAAGCCAGTAATCGGAGCCGTTGGCACCATTGCTGACGCAACAATTGGAACTGGGGTTCGGGCGCTAGAGGGTGTCCAAATTGACGTTGGTGGAAAGAAGAACCTTGCAGAGGTTGCGGGGATTCCCCTGGACATCGTTGGCGCAGCACTTGAAGGTGGGCTAACTGTCCTTGGTGCTCCAGTTCGATTCGTTGGAGAACAGGTTGCCAGCGCAAGAATCCGAGAGACCCAAAGCGGCAAAAGAAGTTTTGCAACAACAATCTTTGGCGACGCTCCGCAGGCGGCTATCAATTCAATCAAGGCTGGTGGTTCCATTGAGGATGCCGCTCGGCAGCTTGTTAAGGACGGCAAGGGTTTTTCTGAAAACGGGGCGATGAACTTCATTTACGAGATGCTCCTTGACCCAGCAAACATCATTCTGCCTGGAGTCGGAAAGTTTGCCTCTATTGGTAAGGAGGCAATGCTTCTCAACAGGATGGGCGAATCAAAGTTGCTTGGACTTGCGGAAAGTGCGGCTAAGGCAGGCAATAAGGAAATCGCCGCTGGCTACCGTGCTCAGGCTGAATTCCTACAGAAGTGGGACTGGGCTGGCGGAATCTACAAGGCAACTCTTGGGCAGATTAATGGATCTGCAAGAAGGCTAACCTCAAACATTGTTAAAGAAGTTGCAACTGGTGCGCTTCAGGCGTATCGCCCACGGGTCATTGACGGATTCCTGAATGATATCACCGCCATTGGTGGTCGAGAGTTGGCAAATAGGGGTCTGACTAACCACGCTGCAACCTTTATGAATGCAGTAAAGTCTGGTGCAGTTCGCGCAAAGACCGCCATCATTGGATCTGTTTCCCGTGACTTTTCGGATAACGTCATTAGTGACATTATCCGACTAACCGCAGAGGGAAAGACCAAGGCGCAGATCCTAGCCACCGCTGCTGGTCGAGAGGGCGACAACCTTGGCAAGATCCTTATTGACCTAAATGTTCCAACAAAAGTCGTGGATGACCTGTTTGCCAATATCGCCGATAATCTAAAGCGAAAGGTTCGCGGTGACGAACTGCGTCGCAAGTTGATTGACCAGAGAGATCAGGTGCAGACATTCGTTGCCAACGCTCAGGTTCGCAGGCAGAAGGATCTCATTACCAGAGTATCCCAATACAAGGTAGAACTTGACGCTCGCCTTGCAACCGAAGACGGCATCCGCGTTATTTCCGAAGCAAAGCTTGACCGAGTTCCAGCAGCAAGCAACCCAGAAGTTGGCATCAAAGAGTTGACGCAGGACCTTGCCGCTGGATTTGGTATGAAGGAAGCGGACGCTGCTAATCTAGCGCGATCTCTCTTTGCCAAGCATCAGGGTGACGTTGCGGCCCTTACGGATGTCCTTGCATTTGCCAGAAGCGCCAACCTTGGACAAGCGATGCGAGAACTTGGAAGCCTGCGAAACCTTCTTAAGGGTAAGGTTCTTCGTGTTGGCAACAAGGAGATTGACCTTTCCCGCATTACCATTACATCAACGCGAAGCATCACCCAGACCGACACCAAGAGAATCCTTGCTCGTATCAAGGAACTAAAAGCAATTGTGCGATCCAAGGGTAGCGGCGTTGCTGCTGCCAAGAAGGAACTGGACGAAATCTCAGATGCACTTGTTTCCAACTACGACGAGTTTGGTGTCTTTGCTGGATCAGGCGGAACGCATACACGAGATAGCGTCTTTGAGTATCTTGAGAAGATCAAGGACCGAACGGTCCGAGAGGTAAGCACCAACGAACGGAACGCCATCGTTGCGGCAGCAGCCAAAGACCAGAGCTTTGCTCAAATCAAAAACGTTGAAGAGCGCCTACTTGCAATGGGGTATCGTCTTGGAATTGCCCCAGAGGATGGATTGGTTACCGTCAAGTCTCTTGTAACCGACCACCATGGTCGAGAGAAGATGGCAGAAGTTCTCACTCCGTTCTCAGACATGATTGACAATGTAGACACTAACCTCAAGGGAACTGGTGCGTTTGACCAAGCCATTGCCAACGAAACCCTGCGCCCATCAAAGCTGGGAAGAATCTGGAGTTCCCTTACTAGGGAGTACGGATCAGAGATTACCAAAAACAACATTGTTGAGCGATTTGTCACTGGCATGGTGTCAAAAACTGGCATCTCTGTGAACGCTTCCCGAAGGATCATGTCTCGCGTCACATCGTTGGCTGCCGAGAAAGGCATCCAGCCAAAGGCTCTTTTCCTTGATAAAATTGAGGTAGAGAAAATCTTTCGAGAAGAGATGGGCGATGCGTATGGTAGACTTGCCGATAGCGGAAGCAACCCAATCAAGATGATTATTGACGCCGCTGCTGGAGACATTTCTGCCGCTGGACTTACCTCTGGCTTTACTGGCAGGGTCAAGGCCATCTTCCCAGAGATCACCGTGATCACAGACCGACTCTACCCAGAAGCACGCTTCGGTCGATTGAACCCATTCTTCAACCTTGTGCTTGAGCGCACAGAAACAAACATTATGAATATCGTCCACAACGTTCGCAAGGAAGTCGCCATTGAGGGGCTTGCCGATGTCAAGGGCGCGATCCTTCGCAAGGCTCACCTTGATCCACGAAACGTTAACCGAGAGATCAACGACGGCGCAATGAATATGCGCGCACGAGCAGCGAAGAGCATGGTTGCTGCCGTTGAGGGTTCTCCATCATTTAAGGAGAGAATCGCCAGCAGAATCCTATTGCTCAAGACTGGTGGCGTTCGTGCTGCAACACAGGGGGTTGTCAGCAGGGAAGGGTTAAGGAACGTCTTCTCCATTGATAGCGTCAAGGCGGCAAAGGAACTCTCAAGAGACATTATGTCCGACCAGTTTGCTGCTCGTGAAATCCTTGACAACATTGAACGAATGGCTCCAGGGAAGCTCAGTGAACTCGCATCCCACTATGGCGTCACAAGCGCAGACCAAGTTGCCGAACGGCTTATTGCCGACTACCTGCTTCAGGCAGACCCAATTCGATTTGCGGCAGTAGTCAAGGCAGAAGGCAAGATGGCACGCACCCTTGCCGAGCAAGCCCTTAAGGATGTTGGCGTCAACGGGAATGCCGCTCGTGATATTGCCGCCTCAACCATTGCGGCATACGAGACAGCGTTGCTTCGTGGTAGCCGAGCAGCAGACAAGGCTCAGTATTTCTCTGGCCATAGGACTTGGTTTGAGCGAAGCCTAAACCATCCGTTCCTTGGCGTGTACCCATATTCCTATATGACGCAGAAGGCAATCCCAGGATTGCTCAAGATTATGTTCAAGACGCCAGTTGGCAAGAATGTCTATGCGCCAGCACTTGGCTACTACACTTGGAACAAGGTCGTTGAAGAAGTGAACAACTCAATCAACAGCGACAGGGGATTGATTAGCGAGATCGTTAAGAACGATGCTCTCCTGTACCTCTTGACCACGCTGCTCCCAGTAACCCCAGACGGGATGGGATTCTCGCTCCCAGCATGGCTGCGACGCGGAGTCATTCAGCCTGGTATGCGTGGAGATGAGCTTACCCCTGGCGCACTTGCTCCAACACTTACTGAGGTTGTATCCCAGTTTGGTCGAGGAACCGTGCTTGGTCAGACAAGAACCGTTCTTGAAGGTGCTCAATCAGTTTCGGATATTACGCAAGCCAACCAGAACATTACTGATTTTATTGAAACTAATCTTCCAACTCCAGAAGAGATCCAAAACGCGGTCTCTGGCATTCGCGGTAATTAAGAAAATAACCCCTGACACTGTGTTGGGGTGGGTTGTAAAGAAGGAGAAAATGCTGTGGCTGAAGAAGTCGTGAACAGCGTCGTGGACCAGTCGGCTGAGGTAGTTGCCCCAGAGGTAGCTACTGTGCCCACTGAGAACGACGGTGATGTCGCCACTTGGAAGAAGCGTCTAGCAGGCAAGGATCAGGCGCTCACCGCTGCTAAGAAGGAACTTGATGATATCAAGTCCAAGGCAGAGGAACTCTCTCGCTGGAAGGCAGAGCAGGAGCAGGCTCAGATGACGGAGTTCGAGAAGGCGCAAGCCAAGATTCGAGAACTGGAGTCAAAGGCCGCTGCTGCCGAGCAATCCGCAAAGGAGGAGCGATTAGCGCGGGAATTCCCTCTCGCTTACCAGTTCAACAAGGATACCAGTGGTCTTGATGAAACCTCTCGCGCTGCTGCGTTGGAGAAGTTCATCCGAGATGCTGCATCATCCAACGAACAGGTCGAGACGGCACCCGCCATCGTTGATCCAAACAATGCGCGTCGGGCAACCGCTGCGCCAACTACTAAGCCAGATTCCAAGAGCATCTCTGAGAAGCTCAAGGGACTGGGTAATCCATTCGCTGATTAGGAAGGAGTAGCTTCATGGCTACCACAACTACCAGCACGTCGGGTTTCTCTGATCTCGTACAGGAACTTGTTTCCGCACGAGCAGTAGAGGAACTGCGCGCACGTGCTGTTCACGCGATGCCAGGGATGTATGTCCCTGCCCGCTTCATCAAGGGCACGAATACCCTTCGTTACGCTCGTTATGCTGACCTCGCGGTCAACACGACGCCGCTGACGGAAGGCGCCCCACCTGTTGACCAGGCTCTGACGATTTCATCCGAGTACTTCACTGCAACGCAGTACGGTTCGACGATTGCAATTTCGGACCTTGCCAACATTGACTCGCCACATGATCTTGTCAGCATTGCTGCCGAGCGCGTGGCGTATCAGGCAGTTCGCTCAATGGACCAGCTGGTCCGCGACAACCTGCACTCGAACGCGGCAACATCTGCCATCTTCGGTGCGACTGCATCTGGTACACTGACCCAGAACGCCGCCAACAGCGCAGTTGCTGCTGCTGGTATTCTTAACGGCACCTTTGTCAAGCAGATCGTTGCTCGACTCAAGGGTTCCAACGTTCCTCAGTTCGCTGATGGCACGTATCGCGCAATCATCCATCCTTCACAGGAGTATGACTTGATCAGCGATACCGCCGTAAACGGCTGGATTGAGTCGCGCAAGTACGTGGACAACACCGACCTGCTCACGGGCGAGATTGGTATGTTCGCTGGCGTGCGTTTCATCGTGTCTTCGGACGCCAAGGTCTACACGACCGCTGGCGCTTCGGCTGGCAACGTGTACGCCGCTCTGTTCCTTGGCCCTGACGCCTACGCAATTGGCGACAGCCAGACCCTCCAGAGCTACTTCGTAGCCCCTGGTGGCGACCACACCGACCCACTCGCGCAGAAGGCGCTGTTGGGTTACAAGATGCGTTTCGGCTCCCTGCTTCTTGATGATGCAGGCGCTCGTTACCGCGTCGTCAAGACCCAGGCCACGGTCGGAGTCTAATCGTTCGGGGAACCGATACCCCCACTCAGTCCTAGACTGGGTGGGGGATCCCCACCAGAATCAACGGAGAGGCACCTAGGAACCACTAGGAGCCACAAAAAGGGTCAAGGTGGCACTTAGCCACAAGAGGGTCGATATGCTGAAAGTCCTAGTTTGGGGACACGTAGAAGACGGTCCCTGCGCCTACTTCCGTGGGCATCAATTCGTTGAGGAACTGAAAAATCTCGGCGTAGAGTATCGCGGTCTGAACAAGGTTGGGGTGAAGGTCAAGGAGGGCGGGGAGAACCTGCTCCTTCCCGAAGCAATGGCCAAGGGTCTTGTGGACTTTGACACCTCCGATGTGGACTGGGCAGATGTCGTCGTCTTCCGCCGCTACTACAACACCACGATCTGCTGCAAGACAGAAGAGTGCCAGTTTGTCACCTTCTCCTACGCTGAAGCAATCAAGCATGAGCACGGCTGGAAAGAGCGCGACCTTATTACGCGGCTCCTCTGGCCCACGTTCCAGTATGCCAACCACGGCAAGGCTATCGTCTACGAGACGGACGATGACCACTTCAACATCCGACCGTGGAACGGCTACATCAAGGATGTTCGACCAGAGTACCAATTAATTGAGGAGATGGCAAAACGTGCCGATCTCGTCACTACTTCCACTAGCACTATTGCTAAACGCTACTCGCGTTTTAATGACAATGTGCGTGTTATTCGAAATGCTATTGATCCAGAACTTTACAAGACAACAATTGAGCGACCAGCTGGCGACAAGCCACGAGTGGTCTATTACGGAAGCACCGCTCGACTCCGAGACTACGCTGGATACCCAGAGGGTCCACGCAACAAGATTGCTGGCGGATACGCTGGCAAGGCGGTGACCGATCTTAGCAAGGAACTACAGACCGTCTTTGTTGGAACCAACCCTGGCACGGAGTCAGTCGTAGCCCAGTTCTTCCAAGAGCAGTATGGCTACGTTGAAGGCATCCAGAAGTTTTGCGAAACCCTTGCCAACACCCACCCAGACATCGGCATTGCCCCACTGATGGGCGATGACTTTGACCAGGCCAAGTCCGAACTCCACTGGCTTGAGTACGCCATGACAGGTGCTGCCTTTATCGGAGAGCGGTTCCGTGGCGATGGTCCGTACCAGATGGTCCGCGACGGCGTGGACGGGATGCTTGCCCGTGGTCGTGGCGAATGGTACGACGCAATGAAGAAGCTCACACGCAGCAAGGACCTGCGAGAACAACTTGCAGGTGCGGCGCGTGAGCGTGTGCTAAAGGAATATCACTACAAAGATCGAGCAAAGGAATGGGCTGACGCCTTCAAATGGGCAGCCGAGAATAAAGGCAAAGGAGCCAAGATCGCATGAGCACCACATTTTCCAGCCTACTCACTTCGCTGCGGCTCTCCCTACGTGACCCTAACGGGACCACGTGGTCGGATGGCCAACTCGGTGAACTTGTCAACCGTGGCATTGATGCCATTGGCGATGTCTACCAGTCAGAAGTAATCCAGTCCACCGCCTTCACCCAGCCAATCAGCGGTTCGGTATTTAGCGTTGCGCTTACCACGGTGACGTGGCCAGTGCGCGTTGATGTTTATGACAACAGCGGGAAATATCGTGAGACGGTTCGACCCTCGTCTGGCGATGGCCCCGATTCGGGTTGGGAGACGCATGGAGGAATCCTGTATCTCCCAACCCGCTACACCCTAGCGGTGGGGACGGGTACGCTCAACGTCGTTGGCTATGGTGCCTGGACGCAGATCAACACCGCGCAGACCAGCTCCATTACTAACCTAGACACGACCGCGCAAAACGCCGTCAAGGTCTTCGTTGAGGCAGAGGCGCTTACAATGCTGACCTTTGACCGAGCTCAGTACCAGCAGTGGCAGGTATCGTCTGGTTCGTCAGACATCTCTGCCCTTGGGATGAACAACCTTGCCCTTGCTGCTCAGCAGCGATGGCGCCAAGAGAAGAACCGCATTCGAAGATTCCGTAAGGGGGGCTGATCGTGGATTTCAACAGGGAAATCAAGATCGCCACGGGTACGGCGACCTCAGCGTATCTCAATCTCAACAGCATCACGACCGCACCCACGGTCGGTACGCCATTCAGTGGCTATGTGGTTGAGAGCGTCGCTTACGCCAATGCTGGCGTCAACGGCTTTATGGACTCCCTAGCCCAGCGCGACGGTGCAGAGGCAAACATTGCTTTGCTCGGCACGCGGCAGGTGCAGATGATCGTGCAGGTATACGGGTCGTCGTCTGCCGATTTCTACGATAAGCTCAACGCCCTCAACTCGTCGCTGCAACCATACCCGTCATTCGCCACAAGCGATGATGGGTTTCGTTCGTTGGACTTTGATCAGGCAACAGTGAGCACTAGCCTGTACACGAGCGGGTTCATCAATATGCGGATGAAGGTTCGACCAACCAGCATTCCAACATACAACCTAAACAATGACCTAGTGACCCCACGGACGACGGACCGTGGTATCTCCACCAAGGCTGCGATCTCCCTGATGGCCAAAGATCCACGCAAGATTAGGCAGACGGCAACCACAGGAACAATTAACGTTTCTTCGTCTTCTGCAACGACCACGACGCTAACCAATAATGGCAACTATGTGGCGTATCCAACCTTTGTCTTTGTAAACGCTGCGACAGCGGCACGGACGGCAACGATCAGTAGCAGCACATGGACCAGCGTCTTCACGCTGCCAGCATCCTCAACCGTTACAATTGATTCCGACGCTCGGACGGTAAAGGTTGGCACCACCCTGCGAATGGATCTGGTCACTACTGGCACAACCAGTATGCCGTATCTCCTTGCTGGGGCAACGGTGATTACCGTGTCTGCGATGGCCTCCGTTACTGGGACATTCAGCTTCAATGAGGCGTGGCTGTGAGCGATCAGAAGAAGTTCCGCATCACCCTTTTTGCGATTGATACTACGGCTGGAACGACTGGTGGGTGGCGCGGCGAGCAGAAGGCTGTTGTCTTTGACGCCATGGCTATCGGCGTAGAGGAGCACGCCAACGATGTTGGCTCTGCATTCTGGACGCTAGAAAACAACCACCCGCAGATTGCGGAGTTTGTTCCCCTTGCTCGACACTACGAGATTTGCCGATGGTCTGATGCCCGATCACGCTGGGAGTTCGTCGGTGCTGGAATCCTTAACGACTACTCAGTGACCGAGTACGAGACCACCTTCCAGGGCATTGACTACAAAGCTGTGCTTAATCAGATCTATACGCCACTCAGCAACATTACATTTTCTGCCTCTACGCCCATTAACCCAAACATTGCCACAATGACTATCCCTACAGCGTTCAACCAGACTGACGGCACGATTGGCAAAGATAATATCAACGGCGCGGTTTACGATACAACTGGAAACGCTTACTACGATTACCTTGGAGATACCAGCATTAAGATTTCCTCTGCCAGCGTAGAGGCTTTTTCCCAAACAACAAAGACCATTGTTGCCGACGCAAAAACCGCAAGCGTTCTTACCCCATATTTTAAGATTACGTATAGTGCCGTATGGTTGTCCGCTACGACCACCGCGTTCCTCACCACACCGCAATGGCGATTTAGGATCAACGCCTCACCCCCTGGTTCGGTAGATTCTGGGGTTCCTCCTATTGGCGAGTTTGGCAAGATGGCTGAGTTTAGCGTTCCAGCAAACGGATCAAGCGGTACATCAAAGTTTGCGGTGACAAACCGTGTCGTTGAGTTGTTTCCCTACGAAGCAAAGCAGGAACTTCGCACTGCGCTGATTGCACTTGGCGCCAGCACCGCGCTAATCGAAACAGCGATGCCAGACACGATTTCCGCAACAGGCGTCTCGGCAAGCAACTACACCACTGGAACCCTCACTGGTTGGGCGTTGCGTAAAGGGTTGACATACTCATTCCAAATCTACGGCGCTATCCACCGTACTGATTCTAACTTGGCGGGTAATGCTCAGGGGTATCCAACCTGGTTTGGAACGCTTACAGGTGTTCAAATGCCAGAGGTAACGCTTGGTCAGGGAACTGAGAACCTCTCGGTGATTGTCTCAAGGGTGTTTACCAACGCCCAAACAGCCAGCAGCTTTTCTCGTATTCGGTATGCCACTCTTAGCATCAGCGGGTCAACGCAAACCACCCACGTCAACTACAGTGCTGGCCAGCCAGTGCTTGACTACCTAGGTAACTTGGCTGACATCGAGATGGGCGCAAAGACAGATGGAAGCAAGGTTGTCTTTGGAATTAACAAGCCAACTGGTGGCGCCACATATGCTGGTAATTTCAAGTTGGATATGTCCGTATCAAGCGTAGCTAGTACCGCTATTGCCCTACGGTATCCTGAGAACATTCGTTCGTTTTCATTTACTCCTGGACTAAGCAGGGTGCGCAACGACATCACGATTATCCCTACAGAGAAATACCTTAGTGGGTCTCCAGCGCAAGGGGTGGGTGGTGCTCAAATTATTGGAGCAAATGCCTCTGATTCTGCAAGTCTTGCGCTATATGGCAGGATTCCGTTAGTGGCAGCAGAGGGGGGGTTTATTAACGCCGAAGCCGCCCAAAACCAAGCCAACCGCCTGCTCAATACCTACAAGGTTGCCAACAGCAAGCAGGTCGGCATCCGTGCCGTGCTTGATGGCATCGACCTGTGGAACGGTTGGGATGTGGGCGACTCTCTCCGCGTGACCATCAATCAAGGACTAGCCTCCGTAGACGAACCGTTTGTCATCTCTGGCGTCCGCTGGTTTGGTGAGTCCGATGGCCACGAGCGTATTGAACTAGACCTGGTGCAGGGTAGTGCCTTTGCTGCTGCATATACCGCACCCCCTGCTACCACCGCCTCATGACAGGGAGCCAGTTCACCACGCTCCTCAACGCCATTGAGGATGTCCGCAAGGACCTCTCTGCCAAGCTGGACACCATTGAGGAGCGCCTCAGAATCGTTGAGGTAGACCAGGCTAAGGCTTCCGCCATTGTGGAAAACAACAATGACCGCACCCTTGGTGTACAATGGAAGGTAGGGATCACCGTGTCCGCTGTGGGCGTAGTGGCAACCCTAATCGTAAGCCTATTACCGTAGGCTGGGAGTATACATGAGTCTAGAACAGGACATCCACGAGCTTCGGCAACTGGGCCTTTCGTTCTCGATCATCGGTAGCCGTGTTGGTCTCTCTAAAGATCAAGCCCAGAAGCGATACCAGAAGTTTCTTCTTGAGAACCCCCTCCCCCACACCCCCTCCCCAGAGGGGGACTGGTCTTCTTTAGAGGGGGATCGGTCTTTTAGAGGAGGGCTAGTTAAGAGAGATACCCCCCCTTACCCCCCCAAGGTCGAGGATCTTATCACACCAGTAGAGCCAGTGCAAATAGACTACATCCCAAGGATTGGCTCTCGTGAGGAAACCACGAACGAATTGGTTGTTGCAGCGGGGGACTTCCAGTTCCCTTTCGAAGACCCAGAGGTGTACGCATCCTTCCTCACCTTCTTGGCAGCAGAGCGACCAGATCGCATCGTGCTGACGGGTGACATCCTAGACCTCACGGCGGTGTCGGCGTATGACCGAGACCCACGGCTTGGGATGCCCGTGCAAGAAGAACTCAACCACACACACCGACGACTTGCAGAGATCCGCGCATCGGCTGGGCCAGAGGCGCAGATCTTTTTCTTGTACGGCAACCACGAAGCTCGCCTGTCCAAGTGGCTGGCGAAGCGTGCGCCTGAGTTGGTGGGCATGACAGACTCTGACGGTCGAGAGATTCTCTCGCTGGCAAACCTGTTGCGCCTTGACTCGCTGGACATTACGCCGTGCCTCTCCGAGGGATTGGCGTTTGCTGGACCAGAGCACTTCCGCTCGTACTACCAGATTGCCCCAGACCTCATCGCCACGCACGGGACATACTCCCGTAGCACGGGCGGTGGCGCAAGCATCCTGCCAATCGTAGACGCCGCTGGTGTCTCCGTTGTCGGTGGTCACGACCACTCGCAGGGCGTAGCGTTCAAGACGGTCGGCGGGTTCGCTGGCATTGAGCAGCGCCGCACCGCCGCCATCTCCACGGGGATGATGTGCCGACGGACGGAACTGGGCTACCTTGCCCAGCACCAGGTCAGCCGCTGGGCTGCTGGCTTTGCGGTCATTGAACTGTGGGGTGAAGAGGCTGGCCAGTGGCAGCCCGACTTCGCATCGTGGACAGGGACGGAACTGGTGTGGCGTGGAAAACGCTACCAGCCCAAGAGTGTGGTAAAGTAATCACAATAAATCCGTAACGAAAGGGTCGAAATGATTGGGGTCGTAGGTACTGGGCAAGTAGCCCAACACGTTCTTGCAGAGCTGCGCCGTCGGGCGTTGCCACATATTGTCTTCTCACGCTCGGCTGCGCCTATTGGCGAGTCGGGCGCTTCTGTTTCTTACACCGTGGATAACATCCCAGATCTTATCCGAGAGCACAAGGTGACGAGCGTCATCAACTGCGCGGCACAGCGGGACATCGTAGCCTGCGAGAAAGATCCAGGCGCTGCCGTTACCGCTAACGTCGTACTGCCAACGGTGATTGGGCAGCACGTGCGGCAAGTGTACATCAGCACGGACTATGTGTTTGACCGCAACGAAGAAGACCGACCGCTTGACGAGAACGCCGAAAGCAAGGGTGCGCTGAGCATCTACGGGACCACCAAGTTGAAGGGCGAGCACATGGTGCTGGCAAACAATGGCGTCGTCGTCCGCATCAGTAGTCCGTTCGGCATCTACCCTTCGCCATTCAAGGCAAGCTTCGTAGACTTTGCCATCATGAGTCCCAACCCGTTGAATCTTCCGACCGACCAGAACTTTCACCCGACGTACCTACCAGACGTGGTTAGCACGATTGTAGACATGGCACTTGATACCAAGTACGAAGGCATCTACCACCTTGTCGGCAGTGGCAGGGCTGATTGGGCGCTGCTCGCTCAGGTCGCTCGCAAGTTCCGCAAGAACAAGCAGAAGGTGACTGGCTCCGCTCGCAATGACAAGACTCGACCGAAGCACGGGGCGCTGGTCAATACTCGGCTTCTCCCATTCCGACATTGGATGATTGCGTTGGAAGAATATTGCAGAGGCCAGTTGGCTGAAGAAAGGATCAAGCGATGAAAGCACTGATCGTTGGACATCGTGGCTACCTAGGGCCACTTGTCGTTAAGCACCTCAAGCGTGGCGGCGTCACCGTCCACGGGCTTGATGAGGATTGGTACACCGAGACCATCAACGGACTGAAGGGCGAGCACGTGCCGCACAGCGAACGCAACGGGCTGGATGCACGGCTGGTTGACCTTGATCCGCTTGGTTCCTACGATGTGATCGTCTGGCTCTCCGCTGTCTCTAACGACCCGCTGGGCGAACTCAATGTCTTGGACACGCAGTGGTCTAACTACGAGCAGCCGATGCTCCAGGCAAAGCGGTTCTGGCACGAGAACCCATCGGGAAAGTTCATCTACATCTCGTCGGCATCCGTCTATGGGGCTGGCGAAGAGCAGCCGTCCACGGAGTTGTCGCCAACCAACCCGCTCTCTGCCTACGGTCGCACCAAGGCAGCGATGGATGCGTGGTTGCTTGGGCAGGATCACCACCCGTGGGTGTCCTTGCGCCTTGGCACACTCTGGGGCGACTCGCCCAATATGCGCCGCGACCTTGTGGTCAATGCGTTTGTTTGGGAAGCAATCCACAGCGGCGTCATCCGACCGATGTCTGATGCCCGTCGACCGATCCTCAACGTGGACGATGCGGCGTGGGGCATTGCCCTCTCCGCCCTTAGCCCAGCCGTGCGTGGTATCTTGAACTTCTGCTCAGAGAACATCACGGTGTACGATCTGGCCAAGCGAGTTGGTGCTGCATTGGGCGCTCGTGTAGAATGCCACGAGGGTGACGGCGACCGCCGTGACTACCACATGGACAACGCACGGGCGCTGTACAACTTGGAGATTAGGGAGGGTGAGTTGAAGACGACGCACAACCCAGACAACCTATGGCGTGTGGAGAAGTGTCTTCGCGCATACGGCGACTACCTCCCAACACGCACGGATATGTACAGGAAGTTGTTGGGCGAATGAACGTCTCGCAGGTCCTTGACCTTGCGCTAAAAGAGAAGGCGAAGATTGGTCGACCATCGGCTCGCCGTTGGCGCGGCTCCCTGTTGGGAGCTTGCGTTCGTCAGCAGTGGTACAACGCCGAGCAGGTAGAGCCAAGCAACCCATTCCCTGACAGCCTGTACCGCGTCTTTGAGCGCGGCCACGTTGTTGCCGAAGTCCTGAACCGAGCTGGGCGAGAAGCCGAGCGGCTCGGTATCGTGGAATCCTTCCAAGAGGAAGTGCCACTGGTCTGGGACGAGTACAACTTCTCTGGCAACGCCGATGCCGTCGTCTTGCGAAAGGATGGGATCTATGAGGTCTGGGAGTATAAGTCGATCAACAGCCGTGGGATGCAGTACCTCAAAGGCGTCAAGCCAGAGCACGCAATCCAGGCGTCCATCTACGCACATATCCTGGAGTTGCAGACAGGCGACCCGCACGAAGCCCGTGTGGTCTATGTTGCCGCCGACAACTTCCAGATTGTGGAGTACACGTTGGACAGGGCGTGGCGTGATCGCGCCATGAGGGTTCTTCATGTGCTACAATACTTCGACAAGCGGAAGCCGCCCCGCTTGCCGTCCCGCAAGGGAAAGGATATGAAGGCGGAGTGGCCCTGCAAGGGCTGCCAGTGGTTGAAGGAGTGCAGAGGATGACGCAGCCAATCAAACTCGCGGCGAAAATCGCCAAGGTTATGGAAGCAGTTGGGTACGTTGCCAAGACGGGAACGAACTCGGCACAGGGATACAAGTTCGTGCAGGCATCGGCAGTTGCCGACAAGGTGCGCGAGCAGTTGTCAAAGCTGAGCGTCTCGATGACGCCAACCAACATTGATGTGATTAGCGAAGGGCTTACGCCAAGCGGCAAGCAGGCGTTGCTGACCCTCCGCTTCACATGGACGCTGACGGACGGAGAGACGGGTGAGACCCTCTCGTTCCAGTCCATCGGCACGGGCGCTGACTCAGGCGACAAGGCAGCGTACAAGGCTGCCACTGGCGCACTGAAGTACGCGCTACTCACTGGGTTCCTCATCCCAACAGGTGATGATCCAGAGTCCGACATTGCAACCGACAAGATCTCGTCGGCGGCGAAGGCATTGTTTGGGGATCAGGAGCGAGTCGCTCCAGCCCCAACGAAGAAGGTTGAAGTAGGGGAGTTTGATTTCTAATGACTGAGAACAAGCGCGGCCCACAGGTCGCAGTTGATGTATGGCTTTCCGACAAGAAGGAGCCGAAGGAGAAGACGTTCCAGAGCGGGACGACTGCCATCGAGTTCTTCGCCAGCCGAAGCACGGACGAGTACACCACATGGCGTGCACTTCCGAAGGAGGGCAAGCCAGAGGCTCCAGCCAACAAGTATGTCTATGTGACGCTCACCGTCTTTGACAAGAAGACGCAAGAGCATCTTTACAAGATCTACTACAAGGTGCAGGAAGCACGAGCAAAGAACCCAAACGAGAAGCGACCGAACCTGCACGTCACGGGCGAACTACGAAATGCTCGCATCTATGAGGGCAAGTCATACGAGGACATCACTGTCCGCGACTGCTCGCCGCTCATCTGGACTCCTGCGGAGCAGGCGTGATTACCACGCCAGAGAGCGCAGTAGCAGCCGCTACCTGTGCGCTGGCGCGTATCTCGACATTCAAGTCTCAGGGTCAGCACGACGAAGGCTGCTCGTTCTGCAAGATTGATCCGCGAGACCTCTGCCGAATGGTGGCTGAGTTCATGGACAACTCCGCGAACTCCGCTGCCATTCGGCTCTACGAAAACAGCACGTCGCAGAAACTGATGGAGTCAATGTGGCAGTAAAGAAGGTAGCAAAGGGCGACGCTAAGAAGGCCGCAGTGTGGCTGAATCCTGTCTGCTCTGAGTGCGCCACGGACATTGAGAAGGAAGGCGACGCAATGAAGGTGAAGCTCATCTTCTGGATTCCAGAAGGTAGGCGCACAGGTTGGCGTTGGCAGCATCGAGTATGTCCGAAGAAGTAAGGCGCGACGGTCGTTTCCTGGATGACAACCTAGAGTTGATCCAGCAAGAGGATGTTTGCTGGGCTGTTGATACCAAGATGTTCCGCGTCTGGGCATTCCTTTCGCGGCGCTACCTTGACGAAGGTATCAAACCACCAGAAGGTTGGTTCTTTTTGAGGGAGACGATTGAGAACAGGGTTCTCAACAAGCAGTTGCTTGAGGCTGGAGCCATAGAGTTGGGCGAGAAGGTCAACCTAGGCGACGGTCGTAGAGCACAGACAGCGAGGTTGTTAAAATGAAGTTTGCGTATGCTGATCCACCGTATCACAAGATGGGCAAGCGTCTTTATGGGAAGCACCATGAAGAGGCTTCAGTATGGGACTCTAAAGATGAGCATCTTAAATTGGTCGCTAGATTGATTGAGGAATATCCAGATGGGTGGGCGCTTTCATGCAACCCTGCTGATCTGCGATGGCTGCTGCCATCTACACCAGAAGGCACGCGAGTCTGCTCCTGGGTAAAGACCTTTCACCAAATCCGACCTACTACGGTGCAGTTTGCTTGGGAGGCTGTCATCCTTTATGGCGGTCGCAAGGACAACAAGCGAAGCCCAATGGTTCGAGATTGGTACATCGGCGTTCCAACTCGGATGAAGGGCCTGCCAGGTGCCAAGTCTGATGAGTTTAATGACTGGATTCTTGATCTGCTAAACTATGAAAATGGTGACCAAATAGATGACCTGTTTCCAGGAACTGCTGGAATGTCAAGAGCAGTTGATAGAATGAACCTATGGAGAACAAACAATGGGTAAGATAAAAGACCTAGCCATTGATGAGGCGAACAGAGAGCGGTCAGTTCGTGGCAAGCGTGCGCGTCAGCGCGGCAATGCCTTTGAACGTGAGGTCGCCACTCGACTGAACGGACAACGCACTGGGATGTACGGCGGCAAGGACGACGTGCAGGCTGGCGTGTTTGTGATCCAGTGCAAGGTTGGCCTCTCCTATCCAGAGCGTCTGGACAAATGGCTTCGTGAACTAAAGCCGAAGGCTGGGCAGTTGCCCGTGCTAGTGGTCGGCGATTCCCCTGGTGCTGGCACACGGCGCAGGGCATTGGCGGTCGTTGATTTTGACGACTTCGTAGCATGGTTTGGAAAGGTGGAATCAAGTGAGCTTTGAACCGTCAGTCATTAAGTCAAACGTTTACTCGGATACACGTGGGTTCTTTACCGAAGTCCTCAAGGACTTTGGCTTCCGACAGATCAACATGAGTTGGTCAAAGAAGGGAACGGTACGTGGCATCCACGCGCAGCGTCAGATGGCTAAGGCTATGTGGCTGGCATCTGGCAAGGCAACGATCTTTGCAGTGAACCTTGATCCATCGTCAGCACTCTTTGGCAAGACCATTGCTGAAGAGATGACTGCTGGGGACGGCAAGGTCTTCTTCGCTCCATGGTGGTGGGGTCGTGGCTTCATTGCCCATGAAGATACCAGCGTGGTCTATGCCACGACGGACATCTATCGAGCAGAGCATGAGATCGCTATCCGCTACACGTCACTACCAGAAGTTGATGCCATCGTCAAAGCTACCTCCCTCAACCTCATCGTGAGCGAGAAGGATCAGTCGGCCAATGTCTTCGGCATTGCGGACACCATCACGGCGCTTCGGGAATGGAAGCGTGTCGGCGATGAGATGGCGTTCGACGAAGAGTGAGCGTCTCGTATAATAAGCGGAAGCCCGACGCGCTGAGTGTCTCTCAGCTCTGGCTTCAGGTCTATTCCATTATCTTGTCGGCGCTAGAGAACACGCCCAACAAGGAATCCATTGCCGCGAACGCGGCCAATGCAATCGTAAAGGAGATCGATCTTGGCAACTGAACCATTGGAAAAGGAAGAGTACACGGCAACACAGGTGATCCGTCAGTTCGTAACGGCACCAGCAACCAGCTCTAGCGCACGCACGACGCTGCTCTACGGTGCGGCTGCCGCGCTTGGCTCGCTCGCCGCGTTCCCATTCGGAGCACTGGCAGCATTCGCCGTCGCAGTCCTTGCCGCTGACCGAAAGAAGTGAACTCTGGTCTTGAGTGTCTAGCCTGCAAGGGCGACATCAAGCCATCACGCAAGAAGCCGTATCGATTGCAGGAGTACAGCCTACGGCTGTATGAGTGCCTCAAGTGCGGCAGGAAGATGGCGGTCGCGTCATTCGTTGTCGGCAAACAGAAAGCCAGATGGATAGAGAGGTTGTATGAAGAGCACACCGAAGACCCAGGACTTTGAGCAATACTTCACCACGCTCTATGACGAAGCGAAGCGCATCCTTGTAGAACGACAGCGACAGTATGGTCCAGCGAACATTGAGTCGCTCGGCGTACCTGGTGTGTTCTCCCGTATGAGCGACGACAAGATGAGTCGCGTCAAGAAAGCCCTCAACGGTTCGGTAGTCAAGGGGCGCGTCGTCCTCTCCGATGCGTCCCTTGCCGAACTCCAGCATCCGTCAGTGCGGGATGCCCTCATTGACTCAGCCAACTACGCGCTGATCCTCCTTAGCTTGATCGACGGGCAGTGGTCGCACCTTCAGGTGGACTACGAAAATCCCGATGCGGGGTATTGATCTAGACTCTCTAGAAGCAGAACTAGAATCGCTTCAGAGGGGTCTAGGAGCCACGGAGAGCGCACTTTCTACGATGGGTAGTGTCCTACCCCTATTATCCCCACATGAGCGGCAGATCGCCGCTGTCGGGGTTCACCTTGCATTGGAGTTGATCCGCCGTGAGCGAGCAGGACGAACAGATCAGGGAACTATTCCGCGCTAAGGCCATAGCGGATGGCAAGTCCCTGCGCCAGTGGTGCCGAGATAACGGGATCATCTATGAGACCCTTGTTGGTCGAGAGATTCCCTCTGACCTGCCCCTCTCCGCCATGCACGACCACGGTGGCAAATACTTTGGTAGCTGCCCAGCCTGCGAAAAAGAATGACCCCCACCTGTCGTGCGGTACAGGTGAGGGTCGGAGGTCGGGTAGGAGGGCCACCCGATCTATCAGATCATAGCACATCAGTCGTCTCGGTAAGGAACCTCATGGTCTTCAGCGAAGTCGGCTGCGTCATCCATTGCTCGTAGCATCTTATCGTGCTGATACTCAGCGTCGGCTGCGATGATGCGATGCCCAATCCACTCAGCGACTGGAGCTACAACACCGTTGCCACAGCAGCGGTATCGATGTCCATCTAATCCAGTTGGATTAGATAAGTCATCGCTAGTTTCCTGCCTTGGAATCAACACAGCTGGAGCGCCAGCAGAAATAGTCAACGGATCTGTTTGGTTATCAAACTTCGTCGGCTGTCTGCTGTACCTTGACGGGAATGAGATGATGCTATCGTCCAGCCGTCTGGCCAACCCATCAACCTCTCGCATTCCGTCGGCGTCAGGCGACGCACTTGATTGACCTGAGAATGATTTTCGGAGATTGCTTCCAGTGCCGTCTGAAGTGCTGATGGCAGCACCTTCTCCCTGCGATTGGCTCTGCGCAGGATGCCGCTCGCAGCTTTCGCACTCAAAGAGTACCTCTGCGGCGCGGTCGCGCTCAAGACTTGCGACAATGAAGACTCTGCTGCGTCTTTGGGGGACTCCGAAGTATTGAGCGTCCAGAGTTCTCCACGCGACGCTATACCTGAGTTGCTCCATTTCATAGAGAAGCCTTCCGAAATCAGCGCCGTTGTTGGAACTGAAGAGGCCAGGGACATTCTCCAGCACGATCCACCGAGGTCTTCCTTTCTCCACAAGGTTGAGGAATGCGAAGGCGAGTGAACTTCGCTTGCCTGCAAATCCTGCTCGCTTGCCTGCGACGCTGAGGTCTTGGCACGGGAACCCCCCGCTCCAGATGTCTGCTTCTGGGATGTCATCTGCATTAATCTCCGTGATGCTTCCCAGATTCGGAGCTTCTGGGAATCGCTCTGCCAGAACGCTGCTGGCGTATGGGTCAATCTCACAGACGCTGACCGTCTTAATCCCCGCTCGTTCAAAGCCAAGATCAAGACCGCCAACCCCAGAGAAGAACGATGCGTGCCGCACTACAAATCTCCTTCACTAAAGGTCGTCGTCGCCTTGACGAAAACCAGATCAATCTCTCCCGTCGGACCATTGCGGTGCTTCGAGAGCGACAACTTCACCCGCTCCCGTGCCTGCCCATGCTCCTGGCCGTTCGGTCGCCATAGTAGCATAACCAAGTCAGCGTCTTGCTCAATCGCACCAGAGTCTCTGAGGTCAGCCAATCGTGGCTGGCCTCCTTCTCTATGCTCAGCGGCACGACTCAACTGCGAGAGGGCGATGACTGGCACGTTCAGCTCACGAGCCATTGCCTTCAGCCCACGGCTGATGTCAGAGGTCTCGACTACGCGGTTGCCCTCCTTCGTCTGCTTCGTTGGCATCATCAGTTGTAGGTAGTCCACGACGATTAGGTCAAGCCCGCCGTCCGCCGCAAGCCGACGCGCCTTTGAGCGCAGGTCTACGGGCGATGCGACTGGGCTGTCGTCAATGAAGATGCTTGCGCTCTCAAGATGGTGCACGGCTGCTGCGATGCGAGCCAAGTCCATACCTTCCACGTCGCCGCGTCGAATACGGAAGATGTCCACGCCAGATACCCCAGCCATGAGGCGGGTAGCCAACTGATCCTTACTCATCTCCAACGAGAAGATTGCCACGCGCTTTCCCTCTTTGATGGCTGCGTGCTGCGCAATGTTGAGTGCCATTGCTGTCTTGCCCACGCTAGGTCGAGCCGCCAAGATGGTGAGGTCGGACTGCTGCCAGCCGCCCGTCATCTCGTCTAGGGCAGCGAGGCCAGAGCCTACGCCCCTGCCGCTGCCCTTGTTGTGCCGAATCCAATCCAACTTAGAGACTGCATCCTGCACG